>Ga0073899_10000853_pt1 | contig 28210 bp, 14 predicted proteins | sample KloWWTmetaKNB5Ph_FD_88975 | JGI IMG/M metagenome (GOLD analysis project Ga0073899, IMG submission 88975) | Active sludge microbial communities from Klosterneuburg, Austria, studying microevolution and ecology of nitrifiers - Klosterneuburg... | ecosystem: Engineered > WWTP > Aerobic digester >... | reverse complement strand
GCGCAGAGGCTGCCGATCTCCATGGTTTCCAAAAGATCGTTGAACAACGCGCGATCCATCTTCTTGCCGTTCAAGCGTGCCCCTTGGATCATCTCCTTACCGCGTGTGGATCCGATGCGACACGGGAAGCACTTGCCGCAGCTCTCGAGCGAAGTGAACTCGAAGAGGTGTTCGAGGTATTCCACCATCGGGAAGTTCTCGGGGATCGAGAGCACGCTGGCGTGGCCCAATAGGAATCCTTCCTTTTGGAACGACTCGAAGTCGATGCTGAGCGCAGGGATCTTGCTCATTGGTACGATCCCACCGAGCGGTCCGCCGATGTGCAAGGCCTTGACCTTTTTCCTAAACCCTTGTCCGAGCTCATCTATCACCCTACTCAGAGGTGTGCCACATTCCACTTCATAAAGGCCGGGTCGGTTGAAGGCGCTGTCCAAGGAAACCAGCTTGGTCCCGTTGCTCTTCTCGGTGCCAAGCCTAGTGAAGGCCGCTCCACCATGTTCCACCACCCAGGGTACACAGGCCAGCGTCTCCACATTGTTCACCACCGTGGGGCGATTGAAGAGACCTTGTTGCGCGGGATAGGGCGGGCGCGTGCGTACCTCTCCCCTCTTTCCTTCAATGCTGTTCAGCAGGGCGGTCTCCTCCCCGCACACGTACGCACCTGCCGCCTTGATCACCTTGAACCGATAGTTGAAGCCGCTGCCCTTGATGTTCCTCCCGATCCAACCCTTCGCCTCGATGTCCGCGACGGCCTGCTTCACGATGTCCACTGCTTCGGGATACTCGGCCCGTATGTATAGGACACCCGTATCGGCGCCCACGCAATAACCCGCGATCATCATCCCCAACAACACACGGTGCGGACGTTGCTCCAGGAGGTAGCGGTCGCTGAAGGCTGCGGGGTCGCCCTCATCAGCGTTGCAGACAATGTACTTGCGCGGGGTTCCATTGCCCGTGGTGTCCTGTGCATCCTTGCAAGCCTGTAGTTTGAATCCCATCGGGAACCCCGCCCCACCGCGACCGCGTATGGTCGCGATCTTGATCTCGTTGAGGACGTCGGCGCTGTCACCTTGCAGAACACGTTCCCACGTCGCATAGAAATCATCGAGCGCAGGTATGGGTGCGATAAGGATGGGATGGTCCATCGAGGTGCCAACGTGATGTCGACCACCCGCATCGACGGACCCATCCTTCCTCTCTTCCTTTGCCTCCTTCACCAATTCATCCAATTGCTCAACGCTCTTCCCGCTGTAGTTCCTTCCTCCCATGTTGAACGCGCTGTTCTCATGGCAACGACCGAGGCAGCACATATGGCCGATCTCCTCCGCCTTGAAGTGCTTCCCCAGTTCGTGGTGGACATGGTCCTGTGTCCCGGCGACCAGGCAGGTGCTCCCATTGCACACATAAGCCTTCTTGCCCAGGTTGTCCCGTTTCAGGAAGTCATAGAAGGAACTGGTCCCATATGTGACCGCCTCTCCGATGAGGAAGTCACCCGCTATTTCCGTGAGCGCAGGGGCGTTCGGTGTACCACCCTGCACATCGGCGGCTTGCTGCAGGCGTTCCCACAAGGCATCGTCGAGTTCTTTGCCATCGCGGCCGGAGAGGGAGGTGATGTTCTTGGACATGCGGTTCCAAGTTACTCCACCGTGTGATAGACCAGCATCCGTTGCTTTCCTTTGGGCACATGGCCGCCCCTACCGCATTGCGTACCGAGGAGCTGTCACACCTGCGGAAACGCTTCGCGCAACCGAAGAACAAAGGGGACAAGGACCCTTGGAAGGAACTGATCGGCCGACCGGTCACCTCCACGCGACCCTTGATGGACTACCACGATCTGCTGCTCTTCATCCTTGCGTTCCCCCGCGATGCAGAGGATCACGCGACCGCCACACATGAGTTGGATCGAGTGACGGTGATCGCGGAAGGCATGGTGCGACGGAACGAGACCCACCGCCATGCGCTGTACAACTCCGGGATGGCGGGAACCACTTCGTGCGCCCACTTCGGAATCGATCTCGTTCGTTGGCTCACGCGTTCGCACACGGGGAACGTCGCTCTCGATTCGTTCGCAGGTGAAGAGGATACGGTACGATCACTGCTCGTGGCATTGGCAGCTCCGGCGGAACGGGAAGCCATGGATGACGTGCGGCATGGATCCATAGACCGCGTTCGCTCGGCAAGCTCAGGAGATCCGTTGCCATGGCTTTTGTCCGGTATGGATGCTTCCTCTGCTTCTCCTCCTGTTCGCCAGGCGATGTGGACATCGATGAAGCCGTACATCGAGATCCGGTCCGAACGGTCGCTCTTGTCAAGGACCTATTGCCGCGGGGTATCGGCCGATCGCCACTACTGGACGGGCGGACTGCGGAGCAAAGTGGACGGAGAGGCGATCATCCGGACACCCTTGGGACCACCAACGAGGTTGTCCACGACCCAGCGTGAGCGAGCTATGACCGCCGCCCGCGGCATATTGATCGGGTATTTGCGCGAGACCGACACCGCTACCCTGGGTGACCCAAACGCGATCGAACACTTCGATATGGGTCAGGGAATGGGCATCACCCTGCTCACACTTCCGCCCGACCGTCGCACCTCGTTCGATAGCTACATCGGATATGTCGCGTTCTCGAATTCGGTGCCTGTGGCCTATGGTGGTGCCTGGGTCTTCCCCGGAAAGACCAAGGTGGGCATCAACATCTTCCCCGCGTTCCGGGGTGGGCCGTCCTCCTTCCTGTTCGCACAGATCCTTCGGTGCTATGCGCAGCGGTTCAAGGTGGGCTGCTTCGAGGCGGACAATTACCAGATCGGCCATGGCAATGCAGATGGTATCCGGTCAGGGGCCTATTGGTTCTATCACCGTCTCGGGTTCCGCACCACGGACCCGTCGCTCACGCCCATCGAAGCACAGGAGCTCGACGCCATGCGGAACGACCGACTTCACAGGACCGCACCCTCCGTGCTTCGGAAACTCGCCGCCCAACCCATGCGGTTGATCCTCCATGAGGAGCATGCGCCGATCATCGACCCCATCGATATCAGCGAAGCCGTTCTGCATCACCTCGCATCGCTTCCGGATCGCGATGGTCCATCGGCCCTCGATGCCTGTGTGAAGGGTGTGATGCGCGCGTTGAATGTTCGCCATGCGCGCTCATGGTCCGATGATGAACGTCGAGCGTTCGAGGAGTTGGCTCCCGCCATTTCATTGATCCCCGGTCTGGGAACGTGGGCTCCAAAAAAAAAGATCGACCTCGTCGGGCTGATGCGAGCCAAGGGTCGGATGAGGGAGGATCGGTACATCAACGCACTGCGTGATCATGATCTGCTGCTACGTTCGTGGAAGAAGATCCTTGATGACATGCAGTGACCGTATCGTGACATCGTGTGCGTTCGCCGAGGATCGTAGCACCAGCGAACCACCAGCATTATCAGCACTTGCAGCGAGTCGGCCCCGTTCGTGATCACGAAGGCGGATCGATGCGATGATTCGAACGGATCGATGATAGCACCGTTCAATGCATCGATCGCGCATGTGATCTTCGCGATCGCGCGCATGCGATCACGTGCTCAACGATCGCGATCGTCCATTGATGCGGTCCACGATATCAACAGTGGATGGTGGGAACATTCGTATACGATATTGCGTAACAGGAACCGCATTGACATACGTTTGACAACAAACCCATTTCACCATGGCTAAGAAAGCAAAGAAAGCAGCGAAGAAGGCGACCAAGAAAGCAGCCCCTAAGAAGGCAGCAAAGAAGGCCGCCAAGAAGAAGAAGTAGTCGTTCTTCGACGCACGAAGGGGTCCGGTTCGCCGGGCCCCTTTGCATTTCATACCATCGCGATGGTCATTTCGCGATACGCACTTCACCGGAACCCGCGATGCTCTCTTTGATGCTCGCGGGTTTCTTCATGAGCACTACATCGCCGCTGCCGGCGATCGCAACGTTGACCGCTCCGCTCGCGTTGGCGCTCACATCACCGCTGCCAGCGATGTCCACGCTGAGGTCGGCGGTCACCAGTTCCGATGCCTTCACATCGCCACTACCGGCGATCGCAGCGCTGAGCTTGGAGCATGATCCCGTCATGCGGATGTCCCCAGACCCATCGATCGCCGCACGCACCGAGGTGGCCTTCACGGCGAACTGGATGCCGCCGCTTCCGGAGATCGCGAGGTCGACCTTCTCCGCTTCGAAGATGTCCGTGCTCTTCACATCCCCCGATCCATTGATATGCACCAGGTCCATGGAAGGAACCCGGATGCGGATGGTGAAGGGCTTGTCGGTGCTGTAGCTCTTCGAGGTCGAAACGATCCAGGTCCCGTTCTTCACTACGGTGGTCAGTAGCTCTGCGATGTTCGCTTGCGCCTCCACTTCCACCGCCTGCACATCCGCCGTCACGATCTCCACGTCCATGGAGCCGTTCACCTCGATACCGTGGAAGGGTTCGACCGCAAGGGGCTTCTTGATAGGCTCGCCGACACCCTTCACATGATCATGGTTGAGCACGCAGGCGGAGGTGGCGAGTACGACGATGACAGCACTCGCGGCAAGGGCGATGAGGGTACGCATAGGCGTGTGGTTTTGTTGGTCCTACGAAACTAGGACGAACACAAAGCCGACCCGGTTACAGGCTGCTGAATGTGACCGGCGGCGAAGCTGTTGCTGGTAGCTTCCTACTCCTTCACGAACGGGCGACGCGCCATGCCATCGTCCGTGCGCATGCTCATCACGTAGGTGCCCGTAGAAAGCGAGGATATGTCCAGCGTGAACATGGATGCGAGGGGTGCCGCACGAAGGACACACCGCCCCGTTCGATCCAGCACTTCCACTTCCTGGATGGCTGATCGCGAGCATGTCGCATTGATACCATCGTTCGCCGGAACCGGGAAGACCTGAACGATCGGGTAATCCATCAGTGGCGCAATGCCCACCGTGGAAGGATCGTACTCCGTTGCACCGCCGGGGATGGTATTGTGGCCACCTCCTGGACCCGTGTTACCTGTTGGCACCGTACCATAATAGGTGGGCCCCAACACATATGGATACTCGGGGTCGAGCTGATCGTTCACCGTAACGAAGTAGGCATAGGTGCCCGCCGGATACTCCGGTGTAATGCAGAAGCGACCATTGTGATCGTCCAAGTCGCCGAAGCCCGCAGCGTATTCATAGTCCTCCAAAAAAGCACCGAGCGGGTACTGGCCACCGATGGCAGGACCGTATTGCCCAGCGGTAAGGACGGTTCCATTAGGCAGCGTGGTACGATCGGTGATGGTGCGTAGCCGGTAGCTCGACCGCATGCGCGCGATGGGGCCCGTACCATCGGTGTTGGTGTACGCGAACGCGCCGTATATCGGGAACCCATCGAACGCATACCCGATGAGGTCCGAGTGCTGCTGATCATCCATGTAGTCGTACAAGCAAGCGGGGTTCACATGGTGGTGGTACTCGCCGTTGGGTGCCGGATGCCCGAGGCACACATCGAAACTGGATCCCTCCCAAACAAGCGCATCCCGGTTCCAGATGCCCTGGTTGTTGTAGCTCATCCCATCCTTCGCGTTGAAGATGCTCACCCCGTTGCGCCACACCCCGATGTGGCCGAGTCCGGTCACCACGTCGGTGCCCGTGTTCTCCACGGGCGTGCGCGTGATCTTGAAGGTGAAGTTCTGATTGGCGGGTGTATTCGGGTTACCGGCCCACGGACCGATATCATACCCCGGAATGCAGGTGCATACCACGTATGCATCCGAAGCGGTGTACCACACCTCCTGGGTGTTGGTTAGGTGGCCACCGTAACCGGTCTCGTTCCCGGGATTGACGATCCAACTCGTGACCGTCGGGCCCTGGGCCCAGAGCCGCATGGTAAGCGAACAGAGAAGAACGGGGATCGTGCCGCGCATTGGGAGGATGGTTTTTTCTCGGACGCTCCTCGCGTGAAGAGGTTCGATCCAGCCAACCTACGGATCCTATCGAAGGGAGCGACCGCTACTGCACGAGAACCTTCACCATCGTCATGCGCTCACCCTGCTGCACACGACAGAAGTACACGCCCGGTGCGCAATTGGAAGCATCCCAGACAATGCGTTGCTGCATCCCTGCTCCAACGGTGCCGCTGTAGAGGGAACGATCCATCGCGCCAGAGAGCGTGTAGAGATCGATGGTTACTGCTTCGTCCTCATCACCTCCGGTGAGCAGGATCGTTGCTGCGTCCCGAACAGGGTTGGGGAACACGATCACTTCCAAGAGCTTCCCGTCAAGTACGGTCGCTGGTGCGTTCGGTTCCAAGACCATTCCGGTGGTTCCGGGGCACACCAAATACCCACTGTTCTCGTTCGGACCGTCGTAGCCGTTGTTGATCTGTGTGAGCGCGCTGCTCAGTGAGGAACGTGTGTACGTGGAGGAACATCCCCCGATGGTTTGATCAGCCAAGTTGATCACCTGCTGAACGGTCATCCCAGCGAAAGTGCCGCTCGCAACGATCATGTTCTTCAGGAGAACGGTGGACGAAGCGAACGAGGTGCTCATCTCATCGAAGCGCACATTCAATTTCGCAGAGACCAATTGGCCCACGAACGAGTTGGAGACCGTGGTCGGGTTCACCGTGGTACCGGTGGGTAAGAGGGCAGGTGTGCCGTAGGTGGGAAGCGCCGAAATGATCGAAGCGGCCGTCGTGAAACGCATGAGCCGTGTACCGCAACCGATCGTGAGGTAGTTGGGCGAGGGAAAACCCGCAACGAAGTTGGCTGTCATGTACAACGACTGTGTGCTGCTGGAAGAGCCCCAGGATCCCTGCGCCTCCGTGTGCGTTCCCGAGCAGTTGACCGGACCGGCGGGCGTAAAGGACACCGTACAAGTAGTACTGCACCCGTTCGCACCCCTGACCGTCACTGTATATGAACCCGCTATTGAAACAGAGGCGGTAGCCGTGGTTTGCGAAGGATTGGTATTCCATGAGTAGGTGTATGGCGTCGTTCCTCCTGTTGCGGTGACCGATACGGTCCCCGCGGCCGTATTTGCGCTACAAGCAATGGTGGGCGCAGCGAGCACCGTGACAGCTGTCGCCGCTGAATTGGTGGAACAGCCGCTGTTCGTCACGGTTACCGCGTAACTGCCCGCCGTCGTAGCGGCATAGTTGCTGCTAGTGGCTCCGCTGATGGTCGTACCGTTCTTCTGCCACACATAGGTGTATCCTGTTCCCGTGTTCGCATTGAGCACCACACTGGCTCCCGAACAAATGGAAGTCGTGGAGGCGGCCGTGATGGTTGCCGCTGGTGCGGTACCTACGGATACGATGGTCGCGGCCGAAGTGGTGGCACAGCCTCCGGAAGTCCTTGTCACCGTGTAGCTGCCTGCTGTGGTGCATGTGTACGTGGCGGAAGTTGCCCCGCTGATCGTCACACCGTTCTTCTTCCACACATAGGTGTACCCTGTCCCTGTGTTAGCACTCAGCACCACGCTTCCACCCGTGCAGAACGAGGTTGGTCCGCCTGCGGTGATGGTGGCCGTACCATTCACAGCGGTGCCTGCACACTGACAATTCGAAGTCCACACATCGTTGATCGTGCATGCGTTGCCATCATTGCATGCAACACCTGGTGCAGCGGAACCACCGACCACGCCCTGGCAATCAGCGACACCACCCGCTGGGGTGATCGCGAACGACCCGAGCGAGAGGTTGTAGTAGCTACCACTGGGATCGGTCTGCAATTTCACGGCGCGCACCATGTACTCCGTGCTCGCGGTATATGGGATCGCTCCGTTCGAATACGTGGTGCCTGTGACCGCATTCGTGGTCAGGCGGGTCAACGCTCCGGTGCTGGAGTTCACACGATAGAGGTGGTATCCATCCACTGCTTCAGAGGCGGGCGTCCAAGCAAAAGAGGCCGTGCCCGCAGTATTGGTCACCACCAAGTTCGATGGCGGTACCAGGAATTTGAGCCTCAGACTGGGATCGCCCATCAGCGCCAAATGCGTGTTGCCGGTGGTGCTCTGCCAGCCATCGGTGAGCGGTGTGTACAAGCTGGTGTTGTTCATGCTCACCATGGTGCTGTACCCGATGTTCTCGCCCATGGCCATGTGGTGGAAGTACCACGCGGGGATCGCCGCCCAGCAATTGGTGAGGCCGTACCCGCTCGCCAGCGGGGCACGCAGGAAGTTGTTCTTGTTGTCCCAATCGCCGAAGTAGCTTCCGAAGGACATGTTGAACACGCCGCCCATGTTGGAGGTGCTCGCGAAGTCCTGCGTGGTACCCACACGGTCGGCACCGTTGTATGTAAGGGTACTGCCCACGGTGGCTTGCAATCCACCTCCGCTGGAGTAGGTCCACAAGTAGCTCTGATCGTCCACCAGCTGGTGGAACAGCGTTCCGCCCTGATTCGCGGCCGTCACGTTGGCCGGAGCCACCATGCCGCCGATGTTGCGCCATGCGCTTGCAGCCAGCGGGTTGCTCACCCATTGCAAGTTGTCGAACACCAAGCCGCGTGCGGTGGGCGCCCAGAACTTCATCTTGAACGCATGCAGCTTGTTCAAGTAGGCTCGCGTGAGTTCTGTTTCGTTCGCACTGAAGGCGGGCATGTCGTAGAAGTCCACACGACCCACCTGCAATTCCAGCGGCGAAGGGAAGCTGCTCTGGTCGAACTTGCCATCACCGGGGATGTTCCGGTTCTCCGGGCGGGACGCGGCACTGTTGTTCACGCTGTTGTCCGTCCAGGTCCCGTTGACATCACCGTAGTAGCCATCGCACGGCCATGCCCCACGGTGTTCGCTGTGGCCATCGGGATTCACGTTGCCGGAATAGGGAACGGCGAGGTGGCCGATGATGAACACGGTCTTCACGTTCGCCGCATCCGCGTTGTAGTGTCCGACGATCGTGCTTCGAACGGTGGCCACCGAAGCTGAACGGGCGAGGTCGCTACGCACCACCGCCCAACCATCCGCGCGCAAGTCGTTCTGCAAGGTGCTCAGTTCCGTGCTCAATGCGCTGGAGAATGTGTTGTCAACCAGCAGGATCATCTTACCACGATAGTCCACTGGGCCGACCTGGATACCGGAACTGATGTAACCCGAACCGGTAACACCACCGGCGACGCGCAATACTTTGTACTCATAAGCGGTTCCCACGCTCACCGTGTTGTCCGCATACGTTGTCGCGGTGCTGGAAGGGGACGCTATCGCACTGCCCCAACTGGTGGCAGACTTCAACTTACGGTAAATGGTGATGGACGTTGTGCTCGGTAGCGAGGTCCAAGTGAGCGTGATCGTTGATGTCGATGCCTGCACGGTGGCGCTCAACTGCACGGCTGCCTTCTGGGATGCGGTCTGGGCTGTGGCCCCGATCACCTGCACGGTCATCAGCAGTACAAAGAGCGAACGTTGTAGTATCATGGGGCTGCTGGTTGGAGGGAGATTCATCACAACGCTCCACACCACATGCCTCGTTCCGGACGATCGCTCGTTCCGCCGGTATCCAACGAAGTGCGGAGCAACACTTCGATCGATCCAGGTTCGGCACCATGCTGAAAAGCTTTCATGGTGCATACCGATGCGGCTAAACTAGAGGGCTGCAGGAGTGCGAAAGACCGATGACGAGATGGTTCCCACGTGCTCAGCGGGCAAGGTTCCGCGCCGGTCGCCCATCCTGTCCGCCCCGTCATCGATATTTCCCGTTCCGTCGGGTTCACGGGGTTTTCTACGAGTGTATGCGGTAGATCGGCGAACGCGCACCCTCTAATCGCTCCGTTCCGCAAAACCCTTGATCAGAGGATGTCCGAAACGGAGCGAACATCGCGCACCGCATCGAGGATCTTCGACCCACTTAGGAGCTCTTCCGACCACTTCGTATCGGGCCGTAGAAGCGTTCTCGATATGCTGATCTATTGTCCCTTTCGCCCCATCAGGGGAAATGAAGTTCCCAATACAGCTTCAGGAGGACGAACTCTTCAGGGGGGCCGTTCGGCCAAGACCGTTACATATCTCCGGCGTACGGGTGATCAGTACTTCACGAAGCGCTCGTGCACAACAACCCCGGTCAAAGAGGTAGCCCTCAGCAAGTAGGCACCTGCTGGCAGCGAGCTCACATCCATGCGCAATGCACTGGTTCGCGCCGCTGTACGCTGCAGAACCCTCCCATCCGTTGAAACGATCTCGACCATCCCTGTTCCTTGTGGAAGATCGGCAAGCAGATGGTCATGCACGGGATTCGGGCGCAAACCCATCGTGGTGATCGCCTCGGGCACCCCCACGCTGATCTCCGTGATGAGCGAAGCGGTGTTCGTGCGGATCGGATCGTTGAAGTCGAAGTAGATGTCCGCTGCGTTCGGAACGACCGCTTGCATTGGTAGGCCTGGAAAGAGTTTCAACCTGAAGCTCACGAAGCCCTGGCTGCCTAAAAGATCGGTGGTGCTATCAGGAAGCATGATGTCAGCGAAGGTGAACGACAAGGTTCTGCCGGGCAGTAATTGCGCAGTGAAGGGGTGCGATGCACCAAGCACTTCCAAGGAGAGCATATCGAACAGGTCGGAAATGGTGTCGTTCACCACCACATTGATCGCTTCGGCAGTTCCGGTGTTCTGGAAACGAACAGTGTAGTCGATGTAGGTGTCGATGTCCAAGAAGTAGTATGCATCACTGGTCTGCGAGCTGGTGCGTGCGAGCTTATCGTTAGGGTCGTAGGAATTCACGACCGTGCGGGTGATGCTGTAGCTGTCGTTGGAAGGATCGCTGTCGGCAGGTGTGGGTGCAACAGTCGCTGTGCCGTTCATACTGGTCCCTATCAGCGCCGTGCTGTTCGGTACCGCCAGTTGCACGTTATAGGTCACGCTCTGGAACGGGGCAAGTGATAGCGCGGTCCACTGCACATGACCGGCAGCCATGAACGCACCACCTCCTTCGGCCGAAGTGAAAGTGAGAATGGGGTCGTAGTTGAGGTGGAGCAACAGGTCCGTGAACGCGTAAGGGCCATCGTTCTGGACAACCACGGAATAGCTCACCGGGAACCCAGGGCGATGCACACCGGCGTTGAGATGGGTACGCACATCCGGTCCGAAGGTGGGTTCAGCGGACAGGTCGATCGTTGCTGAAGGGGTGATCGCATCCAGCACGAAGGGAGCTGGTAACGCCGGACAGATGATGTCATAGTTCGTGAAAGCGGCATCGAGGTCATAGCTGCCGTAGAACAGTTCGGTGGAGTAGGAACCATCATCGGCTGTGAGCGCGTAGTTGCCCCCGGGGCCGATCTCCAGCACGCGGTATGGAAGTCCGGGGTCACTGGCATCTTGGGCGCAGTTCGCGTCGAGGTCGGCATACACCACACCGTTCACGCTTCCGCACGGACCGGTCGAAACCGGGACAACGATATCGTAGGTGGCTGAGCAAGCTCCGGTGCTACCCGGCGGGGCTGATTGACCACCACTGTTCGCGTAAACCACGTAGGTGCCTGCGGGAATGTTGGTCAACGTGTACGGATTCTCCGATTCGATGAAGTAGGTTCCGCTGGGCCCGGTGACAATGATCGAATCGACTTGGTTGAACTCCACAGTGAGCGATCCGGTGTTTCCGTCAGGGCAGCTACCTGTTACGGACGAGGAGATCAACTGCGGAGCCATGGGTCCAATGACATCCAATGGACCAAACGTTCCCGTGCAACCCGCATCATCGCTCACCGTCACCAAGTAGCTCTCGTTGGCGCACAGCTGCGAGACGTAGATCCCGTTCGGCGTGGCATTGCCAACCGGACCCGGTGGGTCGAACGTGGTGGTGAAGGGAGTTACGCCGTTGAGAGGTACCCAGTAGTAGAAGTTGCCATCACACGCCCCGTTGCAGGACCATGCTGGAGCGGCTGGGGTGAAGGGTGGAAAAAGGTCCGGGGTCAAGATGATCTCCGCATCCAGAGTGAGCACCTCCGCATTGCTATCAGTGATAGTCACGGTGTAGATACCCGGCAACGCATTGGTGATCGAGGAAGTGCCTTGTCCGGTTGCGGGAACCGGCGACCATAGGAAGGTGTACGGTGCCATGCCACCCCAAACCGACACAGTGATACCGCCGGTCGAATTTCCGCAGGTAGCGTGTTGGATGTAGGTATAGGCTTGCAGGTCTTGTGTTTGGGCCTCGGTCTGCAGGAATGCGAAGGCAGAGCAAAGGGCTAACAGTGGTCCTCTCATGACGGTGGTTCTGGTGGTGTCCGTATGACGAGCAAAGTAAGCCCGGTCGTTGCTTTCCGCATCGATGGGATCCATCGCGACCAAGCCAGGGCACGACCGGATCCTTCCTATGCAGGCCTACCCTACTCCTTCACCAGCTTATAAAGCTCCTGTAGGTCCGGTGAGAGGATCACCTCGATGCGTCGGTTCTTCGCTTTATCGGCGGCATCCAGCGGAATGTACTCTCCACGCCCCGCCGCTGTGATGCGCGTGGGATCGATCGCGCTGCTCTCTTGCAGGATCCTCACTACGCTGGTTGCACGCATCACGCTGAGGTCCCAGTTGTCCTTGTAGGTGCTGCCCCCTTGGATCTTGTCCGTATCGGTGTGGCCCTCCACCAAGATGCTGAGGTCCTTCTCGTTCTCGATCGCCTTGGCCAACTTGGTCAGGGCCTCCTTTCCCTTCGCGTCCACAATAGCACTGCCGCTGGGGAACAGCAGCTTGTTCTCCATGCTCACGTAAATGCGGCCATTGCGTTGCTCCACGGTGAGACCCTTCCCTTCGAAGCCCGTGAGCGCTGCGCTCACACGGTCCTTCAACGCTTTCATGGCAGCATCCTTTGCTGCCAGCTCCGCCTGCAGTTCGGCAAGTTTCGCTTCACGTTCAGCAAGCGCGGCTTGCTTCTCGGAGACACGACGTCCAAGGGCGTTCACCGAGTCCTCCTTGTTCATCAATTCCAACCTCAAGGCCTCCAGGTCCGTGAGCAGCTTGCGGTTCTCGCTGCGGTCGCCTGCCAGGAGCTTGTTGTACTTCTCCAACAGTTCGTTGTTCAGCGAGTTGATCTTGTCGTACTGCCCTGTCATCTGCCGAAGCGAGGTGCCAAGGATGGTGGTGTCCTGCTGCAGCCGTGTGAGGCGCTTCTGGGTTTCCTCGGTTCCCGCACGCAACTCATCCAACGCGGCTTGCGCGTCCCGTGCCTTCGTGTTGGCGGCATCCACTTCGGCCTGCATGGTAGTGGCGCGCGTATTGGCCTCCTCGTACTTGCGGGCTGGCACACAAGCAACGAGCAGCACGGTGAGGAGAAGCGGTGCGGTTCGGATGGAACGGGTGGAGCGCATGTGTGGAATGATCTTGGTCAAGGTGTTCAAAGGTGGGCGCGGTCCCCTGCAACATGGCTTGGAGGCAACAATATTTTTGAACAACACGTTTCGACCATGACACCTCGACAGATGGAGCAGTCCACCCTTCCCCAAGACTGGGCCTTTCGACCGGCACTGGATGTTGAATTGAAGCACTACATACTGCTAGGATATCTGCAACGTGTAGAGGCGCGATTCGCGGAGCGCAAGCTCTATCCCCACCTGCACGAGGTCCGTACGCACCTGGATGAACTGTTGCGCGTAAAACGGAGCAAGAGCGATCTGGCGCGGGCGTTCCTAGGCGATCTGCTCGGTTTCGACCCAAAAACCGGAGAAGCCGTGCACGAACCAGCGATGCAGGATCCGCTATTGGGTGTGATCGACGATGTGATCGCGATGGCGCTGCCTGACCTGCATCGCGCTTGGAAGGAAGGAAGTGAGCTGAAAGAGGAGATCGCCACGCACATCCGCTTCGCACCGGTCGGTCTTCTCCCGCTCGTCACCGATGAAGGTTGGCTGCTCCTGCGCACCGGTCGTGATGCTCGCGTTTACCACTATTGCATCCCCTTGTTGCGAACCCCGGATGTGCTCAACGGATCGATGCACGTTCGCACGCGCTACGTGAGCACCTTCACGGTGGGTCTTTCGTGCAACTTCGAGCGGATCAAGAGCGAGTTGCTCACCACCTTCCGCTCCATCCCCAACCCGGCGGTCTTCGCGTTCGAAACGGAGCTTTCGATCCCGTACATCGAGACCTTCATGCCGCTGGCGAAACAGCTCGTGTACGAAGAAGTCCGCTTGAAAGCCTAGGGCTGTGCCCGCACCGTGGGATCGAACCATACAGCGGCCAGATCGCGGTACTCCATGCCGTTGATGGGCAGGTCCCGTACCCATGGTTGCAACAGACGCACGGAGCGTTCGTGGTACAACGGCGTCACCACCGATAGTTCCATCAGGCGTTCCTCCGCTTGGGCGAGCAACCTCATGCGCAATGCCTCATCGCTCGTGCGCACCGCTTTGGAAAAAAGCGAATCGTAGGCATCGTCCCGGAAACGTGTGCTGTTGAGATAGCTCGGCTCCGTGGTATCCGCAGGTGCGTTGCGTCCGTAGAAAAGCGCGAGAAAATTCTCTGGGTCGGGATGATCCGCGATCCAGCCCTCGCGCCAGAACATGGCTTCGTTGTGCGCAATGCGTTCGTAGTGCTGCTCCGCAGGCAGCACGCTGGAGATCACACGGGCACCAAGCTCCTTCTCGAGCATGGCCTGCGTGGCCTCTGCCACTTTCACGTAGCCGAACCCGTTGTTGTTCACCTGCAGGAACAAGGTGGGCAGGCCGCGTCCTCCGGGGAATCCGGCTTCCGCCAGCAAGCGACGCGCACCCTGGGGATCGTAGGCAAGGCGGGGAACAAGGTCATAGGGATACTGCTGGAAACCGGATGCCACCACACCATGCTCCGCCACAATGGCGAGTCCTCCGAGAACGCTATCCACGAGCAGCTGGCGATCGATCGCCATGGAGAAGGCCTTGCGCACACGGATATCGTTGAAAGGTGGCTTGCTCGAATTGAAGCCATAGAACTGGGTCGTGAGCGAGGGCGCGGTTTGCACGATGTACGCATGTTCTCCTTTCAGCACGTCCGTGCGGTCCACCGGAAGCTCGTAGATGACGCTGAGGCCTCCCTTCTCGAACGCTTCCAGTTCCACGACCTTGTCCTCCTCGAAGGTGTAGCGCACAGCGTCGAGGTAGGGCAGTCGGGACCCATCGGTATCGGTTCGCCAGTAGGAGGCGTTCCGTTCCATCACCATCGCCTCGCCTTTCGTGAAGCTCTTGACCCGGAACGCTCCGGTGCCCACGGGATGCCAAAGCATTTCGGCCTTGTAGTGCGTCACTTGCTCCTCCGGATAGATCCAACAACCTTGGTGTGCGATCACTTGCAGGAATCCCGGCCAAGGGCTGGTGAGCGAGAACCGCACGGTCATCTCATCCAAGGCCACGAGCCCCTTCACTCCTGCCCCTGCATCCTCCCCCGCGTAATGCGCGTTTCCACCGACCAATCGGTCCTGCATCAGCCAGAACATCTGGTTGTCCGGACTGTTGGTACAAATACGTGTGAAACAATGCACGATGTCCGCCGCTTTCAAGGCCCGGCCTTTGCCATCCGGAAAACAAGCATCATCATGGAAGAAGACGTTGGGCCTGAGCCTGAAGGTGTACTCCGTTCCAGAGGCGTCCACGGTCCAGGACTCCGCCAAGGCAGGCACCACGGCAAGGCTTTCCTGGTCGAGGCGCACAAGACCCTCGTAGATCTGCGCACCTATACGATGCGCGGCCGCCTGGGTGAGGCTCAACGGGAAAAGCCCCCGCAGTTCTTCGCTCTCATTGGCGTTGAAAACGCCTCCATAGAATTTGCCATTGACGGTCTGCCGCTCGCGCGGTGGTTCCGGAGCGGAACATGCGACCAGGAAGAGCAACAGCGCCGGAAGGAGCGGGCGGGGCATGGTGGTTGGCGGGTAAATGTATCGGGGACGTTTGCCGCTCTTCGGCAGGCCCCAGGCCCACCATCAACAGCGTCTTGGTGATGACCGATGGGAGCGACCAACGCACGTGGGATACTTTTCCGGCTGCGAACACGTAGCTCCAAGGTGCCTCATGGAACAGCGATACCGGAAACCGGCCTCACGGGACGGTGCTTCGGCGCGACCTCCACACGACCAGCGTGGGTTCTACTGTTCCTGTTCTGCGCCGCACTCGCTCATGCCCAAGTGGGTAGCAATCTGCGTAGCCGCTGGCTGAAGGCGTCCGGTGATACGCTGCGTGTGGATACTCTGAGCATCGTCCCTGGCAGCTTGCGCATCCTTTCGGATAGCGCACTTGTGGATCCCGCGCGCTACGTCCTGGACCCCTTCACGGCGACGGTCATATGGAAAGGGGCTCCCGATTCCGTGCTGGTCACCTACCGCGTCATGCCCTTGCTGCTCGGTGGAACCTTTGCACACAAGGATCCAAGCCTGCTCACCACCAGTGGTGACCGGGTGGATCCCTTCCGGTACGTCCCACCCCGCCAGACCAATGACCTCATGGAGGTGCGTGGGCTCAACCGCAGTGGCAGCATCTCGCGCGGCATCCTCTTCGGCAACAACCAGGACCTGAGCGTGAACTCGACGCTCAACCTGGAACTCGGCGGCCGCATCACCGACAAGATGCAAGTGCTCGCCTCCGTTACGGACAACAACATCCCCATACAAGCAGGGGGGAACACGGCCGAACTGCAGGACTTCGACCAGGTCTTCATCAAGCTCTTCGAAGAGGACACCAAAGCACCCGGTAACAAGTGGGAACTGATCGCCGGTGACTTCGTGCTGCAAAAACCCAGGAGCCACTTCCTCACGTATCTGAAGAAGACCAAGGGCATCAGTTACGACACACGGCTGAACCTTGGGTCCGAAGGTCGCATGAGCATTGGCGCGAGCGCCGCGATCAGCAAGGGCAAGTTCGCGCGCAACGTCATCCAAGGGATCGAAGGCGTCCAAGGCCCCTACCGCCTGCGAGGTAACGATGCGGGATCCTTCATCGTGGTGCTTTCCGGAAGTGAACGTGTCTTCATCGACGGACAACAGCTCCAACGCGGCCAGGAGAACGACTACGTGATCGACTACAACACCGCAGAAGTGGTGTTCACTGCGCGCCGCATGATCACCAAGGACCGCCGGATCGTGGTGGAGTTCCAGTACAGCGATAAGAACTACGCACGTTCGTTGTTGCGCTTCGACGACACCTACGAAAAAGGAAAGGGTACCGTACGCCTGCACCTCTATAGTGAGCAGGACCACCGCAACCAACCCTTGCAGCAAGAGGTGGGTGAACTGGAGCGGACCGTGTTGGGCAATGCAGGGGATGACCCCCTCGCGGCACGGTTGCCAGGTATCGACAGCACGGGTTTCGCCACGGACCAGGTGCTCTACCTGCTCACCGACTCGCTCGGGTACGACAGTGTGTTCGTGTACAGCACGGATCCAGCGCAGGCCGTGTACCGCATCACGTTCACCGAGGTGGGTGCGGGCAATGGCGACTACGTGCTCCAGGAATTCACGCCCAATGGTCGCGTGTTCCGTTGGTCCCCCCCGGACACGCTCAATACCGTGGTAGTTCAAACAGGAACGTACGCCCCTGTCCGCTTGCTCATCGCACCGCGCGCGCAACAACTGTTCACGCTCGGATACGACCACCGCTTCTCGCAGCGCACCACCGCAACGGTCGAAGGTGCCTTCAGCAACAACGACAACAACACCTTCAGTGCGCTCAATGAGAACGACGATGCCGGCTTCGGCTTCATGACACGTCTTGCGCACACCATCCCCATCAGTGCGCGCGATACCTCGCTGCAACTGTTGCTCGGTGGCGATGCGGAGACCGTCTCCAAGAACTTTAGATTCGTAGAGCGCTATCGTGCGGTGGAGTTCGAGCGCAACTGGAACGCGATAGGGGCGGACCTTGTGGGAGATCAGTTGCTCGCGGGCGTCAACATGGGCGTGAGCGGAAGGAAGCTCGGTCGCGTGATGTACGGCCTGAACACCTTCCAGGTCACGGACAAGTACACCGGGTGGAAGCAGGACCTGCTGAGCGACCTGCATTTCGGTCGCGCTGATGTGACCGGGACTGCGAGTTGGTTGAACGGCACGGAGCCCAGGCAGAGTGATTTCCTCCGACACAAAGCACAAGCCCGTTACCGGTTGAAGCCCTTCAGCTTCGGTATACGTGACGAGCATGAGCGCAATCTCTATGAAGTGGACAGCCTCCCAGGGCTGCAGACCGGATCCTACGAGTTCTACGACTGGGAACTCTTCGTGCAAAGCCCGGACAGTGCACGTACGAAGTGGCGCGCGAGCGGCGGGCAACGGCGTGATCGGGCACTTCGCGAAGGGCGACTGACCACAAGCACGCTCGCCACCGCCAATGCCTTGAACCTGGACCTGGCAAGCAACCCGCGCAACCGGCTCAGCACCACCTTCACCTACCGCCAGCTGGAGATCTACGACAGCACCCTCACGGTGCAGAAGCCGGAGAACACCTACCTCACGCGTATCGACTACGACCTCTCCTTGTGGAAGGGCTTCGCGGTGATCGACCTGTTCAATGAGTTCGGAAGTGGGCTCGAACAGCGCCGCGAGTACATCTATTTGGAAGTACCCGCGGGACAAGGCCTGTACATCTGGAACGATTACAACGGGGATGGCATCAAGGACCTCAACGAATTCGAACTCGCCAACTTCAGTTACGAGGCCAATTACCTGCGCGTGTTCGTGCCCAGCAATACCTATGTGCGCACCTTCAGCAATCAATCCAGTGCATCGCTCGACCTGCGCCCGGCGGTGCGCTGGGCCGATGCGGATGGCGTGAAGAAGTTCATCGCCAAGTTCAGCGATCTGGCCAGCTTGCGTGTGGACCGCAAGACCGGTGCAAGTGACGTGCTCATCGCGCTCAACCCCTTTGCGCCGGAAACCGCGGACACCAACCTGCGCGCCTACACTTCCTCCGCCAGGAACACCTTCTTCTACGACCGTACCAGCCGCACATGGAGCATGGACCATAGCTGGCAGAACGATCGCTCGCGCAGTCTCCTGCTGAACGGATATGAGTCACGTTCCCGGCTCTTCAACACGGTGCGCGTGCGATGGAACACCACTCGCCAATGGACCCTGGACGTGGAGGGGGAGCGCGGTCGTGTGGCAAATGCTTCCGATCTGCTCAGCGGACGCACATGGTCGATAGAACAACAGGGTTTGAAACCGCGTGTGACCCTGCAACCGAACACCGCCTTGCGTGCGATCGTGTCCTTCAAGTACACCGAGAAGAAGAACCGTGAAGAGTTCGGCGGCGAGCAGGTGCTCATGCAGGACCTCGGTTGTGAATTTCGCTACAACACGGCAGGCAAAGGGAGCATCCTCCTGACCGCGAACCTCGTCGATATCACCTTCGACGGAGAAACGAACTCATCGCTGGGCAACGAACTGCTCGGGGGGCTGAAGCCAGGCACCAACGCCACATGGAGCGTGGGCATACAACGCAACCTGAGCAACAACCTGCAGGTGGATCTTACCTACAACGGGCGGCGCAGCGAAGGCGTGCCGGTGGTGCACGTGGGCGGTGCCCAAGTACGCGCGTTCTTCTGAAGACCTTACTTCAGGTCGAACTTGACCGTGGAAACGAGGGCCCCCGATTCATAGACTTCCACGATGTACTGGCCCGTGCGCAATTCCTCGCCACCGGTCCAGAAAATGCAGACATCCACCGCCTGGTTCTGGTAGTTCACCTCGCGCTTGGCGCTGTACTCCCCTTCCACGCCATTGAACGAAAAGCGGTTGTTGCCATCGCCCGCAAGCAGCACCTTCCCATCGGGACTGATCACGCGCATGTAAAGCGTTTTGTCCCCGGGGTCCGTGACGTTGTTCACGCCAAGGGTGAAGCAGCACTTCACCATCTCGGCCTTCTTCGCGCGGTCGGTGTCCACCTGTTTGCCGTTGCTGCGCATGAAGAGGCCCCCTGCCAGTATGGCCGTGGTGTGCAGCACTGCGCCTTTGGCGATCCTTCCCTGCAATGCCTCCTTCTCTGTGGTCAGGGCATCTTTCTGCCCGGTGACCACGCCAAGCTCCTGCGTGAGCCCAACGTTCTGCGCGGTTAGCGCCTGGTTCGCCTGGTTCAGCGAATCGATCTGGTGAACGTAGTTCTTCATGATCGAGCGCAACGTCTCAGCCTCCTTCTTGGCCTTCGCCAGGTCATAGCCGCCACGCTTCACCTTGGTCATCAACTCCTCGATCTGCTGCTTCTGCAGTTCCATCTCCGAAGTGAGTTGGTCGTTCTCGGTCTTCAGCGTATCGTAGCTCGATAGCATGTTCTCCAACATCAACGTCACATCCTCCTTTTGGGTGGTGAGCGTGGCCACCTGTTGCTGGGTCTGCTCCACCTCCTCGCCGCGCTGCATGAGCATCCACAGCATCACCACGTTACTGATGAGCAGGAGCACCACGAGCAGCAGGAGCCCGGTGCTGGAGCGGTTCTTCTTCTCGGCGGTCGGTTGCTGGTCCATGGGGGGATGAGGAGCGAATGGATATCGCGGCTAAATTACGGGACCCTCAAGGGGCCTTGTAGGATCAACGTCCCGCTTTTCAACAAAGTATTGAACCCGCGCACAGCAACGGCAACACGATGGATCAGCGACTTCGCGGCGCTGTTCGTGCCACGGCGTTGTGCCGGTTGTGACACCACCCTGCTCCGTTTCGAAGAATGCCTCTGTCTCGGATGTGAGGAGGAACTGCCCCGTACTCGCTTCCATGAGGATCCCGCGAACCGGGTGGAACAACTCTTCTGGGGCAAAGTGCAATTGGAAGCAGCCAGCGCACTGCTGCACTTCGCGCGTACCGGCATGGTGCAACACATGCTGCACCGGATCAAGTACCAGCAGGATCGCGAGACCGGCCTGTTCCTGGGCAAGCTCATGGGCGAAGAACTGAAAGCCAGTCCGCGCTTCGCCACGGTGGATACGCTGCTTGCCGTGCCGCTGCATCGCAAGAAGGAACGCGTGCGCGGCTACAACCAGGCCCAGTTGCTCGTGGACGGGATGCGCGCGGTATGGCCGCTTCCATCCGTTGGGAAGGAATTGATGCGGGTTGTGCGCACACCCACACAAACCAAACGGGGCCGATTGGATCGCTGGCTCAACGTTAAGGAGGCCTTCCACCTGCCTGATCCCGAAGCCTTGCGCGGAAAGCACGTGCTCATCGTCGATGACGTAGTGACCACGGGTGCGACGATCGAAGGATGCGTGCATGCCCTGCGCGCTGTGCCGGACCTACGCGTGAGCCTCTTTACCGCAGCCTGCGCATAGCCGGGATCCCCGGCCGCATTGATGTGCAGAGCCGGGGTACCTTCGGCGCCGCAATGGAACAACGCACCCTTTCCTTGGACAGCAAGGACCGCGTGGCGATCTACACCTCGCTTGGCCCGCAGCTACGCGAACTGCTCGCCGAAGAGCGCGACCTGATCGCAGCCATGGCCAATTTCAGCGCACTGCTGAAGGAGTCGTTCGGTTGGCATTGGATCGGTTTCTATCGTGTGGTCGGTGCGGAGCTCGTGCTCGGACCCTTCCAAGGTCCCGTGGCATGTGTTCGCATCGGTTATGGCAAAGGCGTCTGTGGCATGGCGTGGCAGGAAGAGAAGACCCTGGTGGTGCCCGACGTGGACAAGTTCCCCGGCCATATCGCATGCAGTCCGCATTCGCGATCGGAGATCGTGGTGCCCGTGCGCGCTCGTGACGGCCACATCGCCGCCGTGCTCGACATCGACAGCAGCGAGTTGGACGACTTCACAGCGGTGGATGCGCACGCGCTCGAAGTGCTGTGCGAACAACTACAACCGCTCTTCGAATGAAGGGGAAGGCCGGTGCGCTCCTGCTCATCGCACTGCTGGCCGCTTGCGCCCAAGTGCGCGAGATCACAGGCGGCGACAAGGATGAAAAGGGTCCGCTGTTGAAGAGCGCTGAGCCACCGAACTACAGCACGCGCTTCACCGGTGATCGTATCGTGCTCCACTTCGATGAGCGCGTACAAGTGGAACGCGTACGTGAGCGTTTGCTGATCTCGCCCCCCTTGGACGAGATCCCCACGGTGCGTGTGGTGCGAGCAAATGATGTGGAGATCCAGCTCCATGCTCCGCTTCGTGCGAACACCACCTACACCTTCAGCATGGGCGAAGTGGTGAAGGATCTCACGGAAGGAAATTTCGCGGCGGGCATGGACTACGTGCTCAGCACCGGCGATGCACTGGACAGCCTGCAGATAGCTGGCATGGTGACGCACGCGTTCAAGGGTGAAGCACAGAAGGACGTGCTCGTGATGTTGTACCCTGCGAACGACACAGCAGACTTCAAGCAAAGCCGTCCGACCTATGCCACCCGAACCAATGCGGAGGGACACTTCCTATTGCAGCACCTGCGCGAAGGGAGCTACCGCGTGCGGGCACTGCGCGACCAGAACGCCAACTACCGCTACGACCTGCCGAACGAGGAGATCGCTTTCGTTGAGCGGACGGTGGAAGCGAAGCTGATCGACAGCAGCTACAAACAGATCGAGCTTCGACTGTTCCAGGAAACAAGTCCGGTTCAAAGTGTACGCGAAGCGATCGTCGAGGCCGATGGTGCATGGCGGATCGTGTTCTCTCGTCCCGCTGAACGAATTGTTCTGAGAGATCTGGACCGCACGGGTGGCTCGCTCGCTTGGGAACCGGAATGGAGCAATACGCGGGATACTGTGCTTCTTTGGCCATCGGACACCACTGCGCTCGGTGATGGGCGGTACATGATAGAGACGGAAGAAGGAACGCTGGACACCTTGCGTTACCGTGCGATCAAAAAGATGCCTTTCTACACGGGGCTCGTTGCGCACATGCAGGAAGAAGCGGCCGGGCTGGTGGTCCACATCGAGGCACAGCGACCGATCGCGTCGTTCGATCCTGCGCGTTTCGTCCTGGAACAGGACTCTACCACGGTCCCTTTCTTACTGGAGCGCGATACTGTGGATCGAAGACACTTGGTCCTTAGACCCGAACTGGCACCGGGCGCGAACGCAACGCTGATGATCCTGCCCAAAGCAGTGCGGGACATCTACTCCGGTTCCAATGACACCTTGAAGGTCGGCATCGGTCGTGCAGCGGAACAACGTACGGGCACCTTGCGCGTAACGCTGGAAATGCCGGACGCTCCTGCCGGAACCCTCTTGATCCAATTGCTCGACGGACAAGGACATGTGGTGCGCGAGGCGCCTGCGAACACCGCGAATACGGTGAAATGGGAGCGCCTCACCCCGGGGAATCACACACTGCGCATGATCGAGGACGCCAGCGGCAACGGACGTTGGGATACCAGCAACTGGTCCACAGGCCTACAGCCGGAAATGGTCTGGCACCACCGTGAGGTCTTGAACGTGCGCGCGGCCTGGGACTTGGGGATCACCTGGAAGGTGGTAAGACCCTGAACACATCGTCCCGAAGCGGTCTTCCATCCCCCTGAACCTTGCCTTGGCCGATGGCGTAGAACGGCCGCCACCACCCCTGCTCTTCGGTGGAGATGTATGCCGCATAGCCCTTTCCCGCACCCCGGGACCGTCCGATCCACATGGGCGTTCACATTGGTCCTTTGGACCTTGCTGAGCGTTCCCGTGCTGGCGCAAAACCCACAGCAACTGCCCTCCCGGGGCACGCGCTTCTGGGCTGGCTACATGCAGAACGGTTTCGCTGCACAGAGCTTGAAAGTGCATATCACCTCCACCGTGGCGACCAATGGTACCATCAGCATTCCCGGTGGTGGTTGGAGCACCAACTTCACCGTTGGGGCGAACGCGGTCGCCGTGGTGGATGTACCGAATTCCGCAGAGAACAGCGGGACCGAAGCCGTGCTGAACAAAGGCGTGCTGGTACAGAGCCAGGACAGTGTGAACGTCTTCATCAGCAGCTACCAGAACTACACGACCGACCTCAGCCAGGTCCTGCCCGAACCTTCTCTGGGAACCGTGTACCGCGTGGACAGCTACCACGGCATGCCCAACTTCAACAACCTGCACAAGAGCGAAATGCTCATCCTCGCCACCCAGGACGGTACACAAGTGCGGATCACCCCAACGGCGAACACCGCCGGTGGTCATGCTGCAGGTGTGCCCTTCGTTGTGGACCTTGACGAAGGACAGACCTACCAGATCCAGGCGGCTACGGACATCTTGGACCTCACCGGTACGCTCGTGGAAGCCACCGATCAAAGCGGACCCTGCCGACCATTCGCAGTGTTCGGCGGAGCCATGTGCGCCACCGCCCCGGGATCCTGCTCCGCGTGCGATCACATCTTCGATCAGCTACTTCCCATCACCGCATGGGGAACGCGCTACTACACCGTCCCGGTCAACGGTGTAAGCGGTTCCACCTACCGCGTGATGGCGCACCAGAACAATACCAGCATCACCATCAGTGGTGGAGCGCCCATCGTTCTCAACTCCGGCCAGGTGCATGAAGCCAACACGGTAAGCACACCCGTGTGCATCGATGCCAACAAACCGGTGAGCGTGGTGCAAGTGATGGAGGGATACAGCTGCGTGGGAAACGGTGATCCATCCATGCTCGTGCTTTCGCCTGCGGGTCGCACGTCCAAGCGCGCATCCTTCCATTCGGCGAGCACCACGCAGATCAACCAGCACAGCGTGAGCGTGGTGATGGAAACCGCCGCCACGTCGCAACTCTTCCTCGACGGGGCACCTGTGAACGCAGCGCTCTTCCAGCCGTACGGTGCTTGCTCCGATCGCTCGTATGCGAAGATCCCCTTGTCACAAGGCGTGCATCGCTTACAATCGGCCAGTGGGTTCCAAGCCTATTCCTTCGGGATCGGCTTCGGCGAGAGCTACGCTACTTCCGCCAATGACATCGGCGCACCGCACGTACAGAACGACTCCACCGTGTGTGGCGGAACCCCGGTCACGCTTAACAGCAGTGTACCCTTGAACAACGCCTACTGGGTAGCGGTGAGCGATCCTAACACCGTGCTCGGAACGGGCAATACCATCACTGTGGTACCTCCGGGCAGCGAGAGCTATACCGTTACCGGAGAATTACCGGTCAGCGGCTGTCCACGCTCGTTCACCTATCACGTTGGCATTCCCCTGCCACCGGGCATCGAACCATCGGCGAACGGCGGCGCGACGATCAACGTGTGCCAGTACCAACCCGTGCAGCTCGATCTTTCTCCATCGCCGGACCCCAACTGGTTCGAGATCAACTGGACACCATCGGTCTCGCTGAGCGATGCGACCATCGCCAATCCCTCGGCCTCACCCACGGCATCCACCTGGTACCATGTGGAAGTGATGAGCCCGAACGGTTGCGGTAGCATGCAGGACAGCATCCTCGTGCAAGTGCAGCCAGGCGCGATCGTGGAATTGGACGCGACCGTACAACCGGCTGTGATCTGCGCGGGCAACACCACCAGTCTCAGTAGCGTAGTGCTACGTGCCATCGCACAAGATGACCTGGAGGCCACCACTGGAAGCATGTGGACGGCGATCCAAGGTGGCAGCATCAGCAACGCGTGCGGAAGTATCGGAGCGGGTGCGCTCTACTTCAACGGCAATGGCCAGCGCTATGCACAGACGGTCGGATCGAACACAACCGGCGGTGGGCATATCCACTTCCAACTCAAAATAGCCACCGGCTCGGTGCCCTGCGATGATGCCGACGCGGGCGAACATGTAGTGCTCGAGTACAGCACGAACAACGGTTTGAACTGGAACACACTGGCGACCTTCAACGAGAACGGCTATCCGGAATTCACACCGATGGATGTGCCCATCAGCGCTCCGGCACAATCGTCCAACACGATGTTCCGCTTCCGTCAATCGTCCAACTCCGGGGCGGGTCAGGACAACTGGAGCCTTGATGCGGTGCTGATCGGCCGCTATGACAACAGCTACGCGAGCTATGCATGGTCGCAGCCGGGTACGTTGAACGACGCGTCGAGCCCAAGCCCGATCGCCACGCCCACAACGAGTGGATGGTACGTGCTCAACGCGATCGATCCGGTAGGTGGTTGCTCCTACACCGATAGTGTGTTCGTGCAGGTGGACCCTGCCTTCGATCTGAGCTTAACGCCCGATATGACTTTGTGCTCCATCGCCGGCACACAACTCCAAGCCACACCAAGCTCGGGCGTTGGGGTCACCTACACCTGGACGCCCAACGATGGCTCGTTGAATTCGACCACCATCGCGAACCCGATCGCTACACCGAACGTCACGACCACCTACGCGGTGAACGCGGTGAACGCTTCAGGGTGCACGGCGACCGAAGACGTCACCATCACCGTTGGCCAGCTCTTCAGCCTGAACGTGACCACGAGCGGCGATACGCTTTGCCAGGGACAGAACGCGCAATTGAACGCGGTTGTCGGCGGTGGGAGCGGCCTCACCTACGCTTGGACGGGGGCTGGACTGAACAACAGCTCGATCGCGAACCCGATCGCTACGCCAACACAAACGACCACCTACAGCTGTACCGTCATACATACCGCCAGCGGTTGCCAGCTCACCCAGAGCATCACGATCGTGGTGAACACCGGCTATACCGCCAACGCGGGTGCCGACCAGACGGTATGCAGTGCCTTGGGACTTCAGCTCAGCGTTCAACACAACGTCCCGAACCCGCACTATGCCTGGACGCCAGAGGCGAACTTGAACTCCGGAGTTATCGCCGCACCCACCATCACCAACGATGTGACAGCGACCTACACGGTCACGGTCAGTGATGCACAAGGCTGCTCGGTGAGCGACCAAGTGACTATCACACGGGCGTTCACGGGCACTCCTACCACGCAAAGCGTGGCTGCTTGTGCGAACGTGCCGCCCACATTGACCGCACCAGCGCCAGGCGTGAGCTATGCATGGAACACCGGCGCTAGCACTGCGTCCATCGTGCCGACCGCGAGCGGCCCTCATACTGTCACCATCACAGACGGTCAAGGCTGCCAAGCCATCACCACGTTCAACGTCACCTTGCACGCATTGCCGGTCGTAGATCTCGGGAACGACATCGCTCTCTGTGGCGCAACGAACCAGTTGCTGGACGCCGGCAATGCGGGAAGCAATTTCCTCTGGAGCACGAACGAAAACACGCAGACGATCAATGCAAGCACAAGCGGTGTCTACAGCGTTACAGTGACCAACGCGAACAATTGCAGCGCGAGCGATGCGGTGAACGTGCAGTTCAACGCCATGCCCGTCGATGCCTTGCAAGACGTTACGACGTGCATCAGTTCGCTACCGACCTTGAACGCAGGCAATACAGGCAGTACGTTCGTGTGGAGCACGAACGCCACTTCCCAGAGCATAACACCCACTGCGAGCGCTACCTACTCTGTTCAAGTGACCACCGGGCAGAACTGCGTAGACACATTCGATGCGGTCGTGACGCTGGCTCCGCTGGTTACGGTATCGCTCGGAAACGATACGAGCATCTGTCAAGGCCAAAGCCTCACGCTTGATGCAGGCACGCCGGGCTCCACCTACTTGTGGAACACGAACGCGACCACGCAGACGATCGATGTGAGCGCGAACGGCACCTACAGCGTGACCGTGAGCAATGGGTGGTGTACTGCGAGCGATGTCATCAATGTGACGGTGGTTCCCGGGCCGGTCGATGTACTCGCGAACAGCACGCGTTGCAGTGGCGAGACCGTGACCCTTGACGCAGGTAACGTGGGTTGCTCCTACCTCTGGAGCACGAATGCAACAAACCAAACCATCACCGTAAGCACCGGTTCCATCTACAGCGTGACCGTAACGAACCAAGCTGGATGCTCCGCCACCTTCGATGCCGAAGTGGTTTTCGTTGCGCCGCCGAACGTGGACCTCGGCGTGGACACTGTGCTCTGCGAAGGGCGAGTGCTCACGGTGGATGCGGGCAACACGGGATCCACCTATCAATGGAGCACCGGATCCCAAGTACAGACCATCGGCATCGGCCAAGCCGGCACTTACAGCGTAACGGTGAACAACGGCTATTGCTCGCGCAACGACGATATCACCGTGATCTTCAATCCTTCGCCCGCGCGCATGGCGGTGAACGAGTTCCACACCTGCCTGGACGATGAACCCAAGTACGTGGTGATCGACGGGGGCAATCCGGGTTCACAACACACCTGGAACACGGGTGAGACAACGCAGGTGGTCATGGCCAGTGCTTACGGCTGGTACTATGTGCATGTCACGAACGCGTACGACTGCACCGCCCAGGATTCGGCACGAGTGATCGAGTACTGCCCCGCCACCATCTTCATCCCCAACACGTTCACGCCGAACGGCGATGGCGTGAACGACTTCTTCGTGCCGGTAGGCAAGAGCATCGCCAG
>Ga0073899_10000852_pt1 | contig 28234 bp, 21 predicted proteins | sample KloWWTmetaKNB5Ph_FD_88975 | JGI IMG/M metagenome (GOLD analysis project Ga0073899, IMG submission 88975) | Active sludge microbial communities from Klosterneuburg, Austria, studying microevolution and ecology of nitrifiers - Klosterneuburg... | ecosystem: Engineered > WWTP > Aerobic digester >... | reverse complement strand
TCCATCCTCGGCTACGGCATGAGCCTGGCCAGCCGCGCCGGCGTCACGCCGATGATGCAGCGGCGCGTGCTGTCGGTGATGGGCGACGGCGGCTTCTGGCACAATGGCCTGCTGACGGGCGTGCAATCGGCGCTGTTCAACGGCGACGACGCCGTGCTCGTCATCATGAAGAACGGCTACACCTCGGCGACGGGCACGCAGGAGATCATCTCGACGCCCGACGACGCGGTGAAAGAAGCCGCCGACGACAAGCAGCAAAGCCTGGTCCACCGCAACGAGACGATCGAGAAGACGCTGCAGGGCCTGGGCGTGCAGTGGCTGCGCACCGTCCACACCTACGAGGTCGAGAAGATGCGCCGCACCTTCAACGACGCGTTCACGACCTCGTTCGCGGGGCTGAAGGTGATCATCGCCGAGGGCGAATGCCAGCTCGAGCGGCAACGCCGCATGAAGCCCTGGGTCGCCGGCATGCTCAAGCGAGGCGAGCGCGTCGTGCGCGTCAAGTACGGCGTCGACGAGGACGTCTGCAACGGCGACCACGCCTGCATCCGCCTCTCCGGCTGCCCGACGCTCACGCTCAAGGACAACCCCGACCCGCTCAAGGTCGACCCCGTCGCCACCGTGATCGACGGCTGCGTCGGATGCGGCCTGTGCGGCGAGAACGCGCACGCGGCGACGCTGTGCCCGTCGTTCTACCGCGCCGAGGTCGTGCGCAACCCGAAGTGGCACGAGCGCCTCGTCGGCGCCGTGCGCGGAGCGGTGCAGCGTGTGCTGCAGCCGGCCTGAACCCGAGACAGACGATGGCGATGAACGACACTCCTGTTGCCGCATTGCGCCCCGTCGGCGTGCTCGTCTGCGCGCTCGGCGGCGAAGGCGGCGGCGTGCTCGCCGAATGGCTGGTCGAGACGGCGCTCGCATGCGGCCACAGCGCGCAGAGCACGTCGATCCCCGGCGTCGCGCAGCGCACCGGCGCGACGACGTACTACGTCGAAGTGTTCCCGGTACCCGACAGCGCGCTCGGCGGCCGCCGCCCCGTGTTCAGCCTGAACCCGGTGCCCGGCGCGCTCGACGCGCTGGTGTCGTCGGAGCTGCTCGAGACGGTGCGCCAGATCGGCAACGGCCTGGTGTCGCCCGAGCGCACGCTCGTCATCAGCTCCAGCGAACGCACGCTGACGACGGCCGAGAAGATGCCGCTGGGCGACGGCCGCGCCGACAGCGCCGCGCTGATCGACGTCGTGCGTCGCTACAGCCGCGAGGCGCAGCTGTTCGACATGGCGACGGTGACGCAACGCTCGGGCACCGTGATGAGCGCCGTCCTGTTCGGCGCGATCGCCGGCTCTTGCGGCGACGGCGGCCTGCTGCCGCTGCCGCGCGCCGCGTTCGAGGACGTCGTGCGCCGCGGCGGCAAGGGTGTCGACGCGAGCCTGCGCGGCTTCGCGGCGGCCTACGACATCGTCGCCGGCGCGCGCGCCGGCCGCGCCACCGTGCTCGCCAGCGCGGCCGCTGCGGCACGCGACATCGTGCAGGCCGCGGCGGCGCAGGCGCCGGCACTGCCCGCGGCCATCGCGCAGGCGTTCCCGGCGGAGGCGCACGACGTGCTGGCCCTCGGCCATGCGCGCATGCTCGAGTACCAGGGTGCGGGCTACGCCGCGCTCTATGTCGATCGCATGCAGCGCATCGCGCAAGCGGAGCTGGCCGCCGACCCCTGTGGCGCGCACGGCCGTTTCGTGACGCGCGAGACGGCACGCTGGCTCGCGCTGTGGATGGCGTTCGACGATATCGTGCGCGTCGCCGACCTGAAGTCGCGAGCGAGCCGCGCGGCGCGTGTTCGCAGCGAGGTGAAGGCGGGCGGCGGCGACCTCGTACACGTCTGGGACCACTTCAAGCCCGGCGTGCCCGAAGTCGCGGCGCTGCTGCCGGCTGGCCTCGCGCGCCGCCTGACGCAGTGGGACGAGCGTCGCCAGCGCGCCGGCAAGCCGCCGGCCGCGCTGCCGCTGAAGGTCGGCACGCACACCGTGCTGGGGCTCGCTGCGCTGCGCTTTCTCGCGAGCCTGAAATGGCTGCGCGTGCGCGGCCACCGCTATGCCACCGAGCAGGCGCTGATCGAGCGCTGGCTCGGCGCCGTCCAGCAAGGCACGCGCGCGCACTGGGCGCTCGGCCGCGAGCTGGCCGAATGCGGCCGCCTCATCAAGGGCTACGGCACGACGAACGAACGCGGCCGCGATAACCTGCTGTACCTGCTCGACCACCTCGCGACAGGCGCGCAGTTCGCGACGCCCGAGGCGCGCGCCGATGCGATCCGCGTGGCGCGCAGCGCGGCATTGGCCGACGACGCCGGCCGCGCGCTCGACCGCGCCCTCGTCGCGGCCGGCGCGCCAGCGCGGCCGGTGCGCGAGCAGCCGATCCGCTGGGTGCGCAAGGCGCCGGGACGCGCCGCGTCGACGACGGGCGCGCGATGAAGCTGCGTTGCGAGTCGAACCGCCGCGAGCGATCGGGCGGCGCACTCCTTGAACTAGGGATGTGGGGTCTGCCGCATACGGAAACCCGGGTTCGCACTATTGGTGCGGCAACGCATGGCGGGCATGCTTGCCGGCCATGTCAGGGATCGGCGCACCGCAGCGCGCCGCTGCGCCGAGCCGGCGCGGCAGATTCCGAAGCAGATAGATCTCATCCGCCTGACACTGCTGATCCCGTTGCCGGGCATCACGATGTGGCTCATGCGGCTGTTGAGCCAGGGCAGTGTGCACCGAGAGAAGGTTTGTCGCGTTTGGGGGCACAGGCCCGCTCCGCCAGATCCGCGGTCCGGTAGTTCATTACTAAAGGAGACTTCGAAATGACGAAACTCGTATCCGCCTCCATCGTCGCTGCCGCCTTGCTGGCGGCCGGCGCTTCGGCGCAGGCCCAGCAGGTGGTGCTCAAGGGGGCCCACTTCCTGCCCGGCACGTCGAACCCGCAGGTCAACATCATCCAGCCGTGGTGCGAGAAGGTGAACAAGGAGTCGAACGACCGGCTCAAGTGCCAGATCTATCCGTCGATGCAGCTCGGTGGCACGCCGCCGCAGTTGTTCGACCAGGCGCGCGACGGCGTCGCCGACATCGTCTGGACGGTGCCCACCTACTCGGCCGGCCGCTTCTCGAAGTCCGAGGTGTTCGAGCTGCCGATGATGACGGTGACGGCCAAGGCCGGCAGCCAGGCGTTCTGGGACTACGTGCAGAAGAACTCGCTCGACGAGTTCAAGGGCACCAAGCCGATCTTCCTGCACGTGCACGACGGCGCCGTGCTGCACACCAGCGGCAAGGTCGTCAAGCAGCTGTCGGACCTGCGCGGCCTGAAGATCCGCGGCGCGACGCGCATCAATGCGCGCATGCTGTCGGCACTCGGCGCGACGCCGGTGCAGATGCCGCTGCCGCAGGTGCCCGACGCGATGTCCAAGGGCGTGATCGACGGCGCGATGGTGCCCTGGGAAGGCGTGCCCGCGATCAAGCTGCACGAGATCTCGAAGTACAGCCTCGGAGTGCCCGAAGGCCAGCCGCGATTCGGCAATACGATTTTCGCCTTCACGATGAACCAGGCCAAGTACGACAGCCTGCCGGCCGACCTGAAGAAGGTGATCGACGCCAACAGCGGCCCGGCCGCTTCGGCGCTGGCCGGCGAGAAGTTCGACGCCACCGTCGAGCCGCACCGCAAGCTCGCGCGCGACCGCAACAACACCCTGGCCTTCCTCGACGCCGCCGAGTACCAGCGCTGGATCAAGGCCAGCGAATCGATCGACGACGACTGGGTCAAGGAAGTCGCCGCCAAGGGCGCCGACGGCAAGAAGCTGATCGAGGAAGCGAAGGCGCTGATCAAGAAGTACGAGAAGTGAAACCCTGTGTCGGTCGCGCGCTGCTGGCGCGACCGACACGTGCAGCCGAAGGGCCGGCCCTGCGCCGGCCCTTCGGCTTTTCACTTTCACTCAGGGTGCCGCGGTCCGACCGCGACGCACGGCAGTCAGGATGCCGCGCAGGATCTCGAGCGGCTCCGGCGGGCAGCCCGGCACGACGACGTCGACCGGAATGATGTTGGCCACCCGGCCGCAAGTCGCATAGGTCTCGCCGAAGAGGCCACCGTCGCAGCCGCAGTCGCCGACGGCGACCACCAGCTTGGGGTCGGGTGTCGCGTCGTAGGTGCGGCGTAGCGCGACTTCCATGTTGCGCGAAACCGGGCCGGTGACGAGCAGCATGTCGGCGTGGCGCGGGCTGGCGACGAAGCGGATGCCGAGTCCCTCGATGTTGTAGTAGGGGTTGTTCAGCGCGTGGATCTCGAGCTCGCAGCCGTTGCACGACCCGGCATCGACCGCGCGGATGGCGAGCGCCCGGCCGAGGATCTCGAGCACATCGCTCTGGATGCGCCCGGCCTCGACGCGAAGGGTGTCGTCGCTCTCCGGTGCGGTTTGCGTTCGCACCCCGGTCACGACGATCTGCCTGAGGATCTTCCACATCAGAGGTCGTGCCCCGAGTAGCTGAGATTGAAGGACTTGTTGATCAGCGGGAAGTCGGGAACGATGTTGCCGATCACGGCGTGCTCGAGCACCGGCCAGTTGTGCCATGAAGGATCGTGGCAGTGGCAGCGCTGGATGCGGTGGCCCTGCGCCGCGCCGCCCAGCTCCAGTGCGACGAAGATCTCGCCGCGCCAGCCCTCGACCCAACCGGCACCGGCGGCGGGCCCTGCCGGCAGCACCGGCACGGCTCGCGTGTCTCCGGCGCGCAGCGACTGCAGCAATTCGCGGATCAGCCGCAGCGACTCGAAAATCTCCTCCAGACGCACCGCCGCCCGCGCACCGACGTCGCCGTTGCGATGGATCGCCATCCGCACCTCGAGGCGGTCGTAGGGTGCAGCGGGGAGGTCGCAACGCAGGTCCCTGGCCAGGCCGCTCGCCCGCGCCGCCAGCCCCGTGAGGCCGAGGCGTGCGGCCAGCTCCGTGCTGACCCGGCCGGTGCCGATGAAGCGGTCCTGCAGCCCGGCGTGCTCTTCGTAGATGGCGCGCAGGGTGCGCACTTCGCGCTCGATGGCGTCGCATTGCCGCAGCATCGCGTCGGCGCTGGCCGCGCCGACGTCACGCGCGACGCCCCCGGGTACCACGCAGTCCATCATCAGGCGGTGGCCGAAGGCCTCGCGCGACAGGCGCAGCCAGTCCTCTCGCAGACGCGAGTACTGCGCCAGGCCGAATGCCAGGCCCGCGTCGTTGCCGAGCGCGCCGAGGTCGCCGAGATGGTTGGCGACGCGTTCGCGCTCGAGCATGAGTGCGCGCAGCCCGATCGCGCGCTGCGGGACCGCGCAGTCCGTCGCCGACTCGAGCGCCATGCAGCAGGCCCAGGCGTAGGCGACCGTCGAATCGCCGGAGACGCGCCCGGCGAGCCGGTGCGCGTCGAGCGCGGGCCACTGCGTAAAGCGCTTCTCGGTGCCCTTGTGCGTGTAGCCCAGGCGTTGCTCGAGGCGCAGCACTTTCTCGCCCACGACCGCGAAGCGGAAGTGCCCGGGCTCGATGATCCCGGCATGCACCGGGCCCACCGGGATCTCGTGCACCCCATCGCCTTCGACACGCACGAACGCATAGTCGGCCGTCGGTCCGGCGGCGTCTCGCGCCTGCCCGTCGTCGTCGAGGCGCAGCGGATGGCGCTCGACGGGCCACGCGCCATGGTTGAGCCAGGGTCGGCAGTCTTTCGCACCGGCGGCGACGATGCCCAGCAGGTCGGCGGCCGCGCGCTGCATCCTGCCGGCACCCGGGAAGAGGCTCGACAGGTCGGGGTAGGGCTCGGGCCGGGCCCCGCCTGACAGCGGCAGTTCGAGCCACGCGAGGCCGTCATCGACCGCGTACGCGACCGACACGACGAAGGCGCCCGCAGGGTCGTCGCGGCGGTCGCTGCCCCAGAGCGCGACCAGACGGCCACCCCGGTCCGACACGGTACGGGCGGCGGCCCGCCATGCGTCGGGTCCGACGCTGCCGCGCCACACCGGCAGCGGCGCCGCGAGCCGCTGCAGGTCGACATCGAGGTCGCGCACGCCGATCGCCACGGTCAGCCCCCCAGCATGCGCGCCGCCTGCACGTACCACGCGTCCAGGTAGGGCGGGATGTAGATGCCGAGCATCAGGCCGAGCGCGAGATGGACGAACACCGGCAGCAGCGCCGGCGCGTGCGGCAGCGGCTTGAGTGTCGTCTCGCCGAAAACCATCGGCAGCACGCGCCGGAACACGGACGCGAACGCGACGCCCAGCGCGAGCAGCAGCAGCGGCGTGGCCCAGGGCTGCTGGCGCATTGCGGTGGTGAGGATCAGGAATTCGCTCGCGAACACGCCGAACGGCGGCATCCCCAGGATGGCCAGCGAGCCGAGCATCAGCCCCCAGGCGATGGTGGGGCTCACCTTGATCAGGCCGCGGATGTCTTCCATGAGCTGCGAGCCGGCCTTCTGCGCCGCGTGCCCGACCGCGAAGAAGATGGCCGACTTGATCAGCGAGTGCACCGTCATGTGCAGCAGTCCGGCATAGTTGGCGATCGGTCCGCCGAGGCCGAACGCGAAGGCGATCAGCCCCATGTGCTCGATGGACGAATAGGCGAACATGCGCTTGACGTCCTTCTGGCGCGACAGGAAGAATGCCGCGACGACGACCGACAGCAGGCCGAAGCCCATCAGCAGCTGGCCGGCCAGCGCGCTCTGGAGCGCAGCGTCGGTCAGCACCTTGCAGCGCAGCACCGCATACAGGGCCACGTTGAGCAGCAGGCCCGACAGCACGGCCGACACCGGCGTCGGGCCTTCGGCGTGCGCATCCGGCAGCCAGTTGTGCAGCGGGACCAGGCCCACCTTGGTGCCGTAGCCGATGAACAGGAACGCGAACGCGAGCGCGATGATGTTCGGGTCGAGCTGCGTCTTGACCGAATCGAGGTTGGTCCACAGCAGCGCGCCGCCTTCGAGTCCGAGCACCTTCTCGGCAGCCATGTAGAGCAGCACCGTCCCGAACAGCGCCTGCGCGATGCCGACGCCGCACAGGATGAAGTACTTCCAGGCGGCCTCCAGGCTCGCCGCCGTGCGGTAGACGCTCACCAGCAGCACCGTGGTCAGCGTGGCCACCTCCATGGCGACCCACAGGATGCCCAGGTTGTTGGTGGTCAGCGCCACGAGCATCGTGAAGCTGAACAGCTGGTACATGCCGTGATAGAGCCGCAGGCGCGGCGGCGTCATCTTGCCGTGGTCCTGCTCGACGCGCATGTACGGGCGCGAGAAGATCGCCGTCGTCAGGCCGACGAAGGCCGTCAGCGCGACCAGGAAGACGTTCAGCGGGTCGATGTAGAACTCCTGGCCCCAGGCGAACTGCGGGCCCTGCGCGATGACCTCGGCCGTCAGCACGGATGCCGCCACGAAGGTTCCGAGACTGAAGCCGACATTGACGTCGCGCGCGAATGGACGGTGGCCGACGAGCGCGAGCACTGCGGCGCCGAGCAGCGGAACGCCGAGAACTGCCAGCAGCGCGGACATGCTCAGTCTTCCTTCAGTTTCTCGAGATGCGAGATGTCGAGGCTGTCGAACTGCTCGCGGATCTGGAACATGAACACACCCAGGATGAGCATGCCGACCAGCACGTCGAGCGCGATGCCGAGCTCGACCACCATCGGCATGCCGTAGGTCGCCGAGGTCGCGGCGAAGAACAGGCCGTTCTCCATCGACAGGAAGCCGATGACCTGCGGCACCGCTTTCGAGCGCGTGATCATCATCATGAAGGACAGCATCACGCAGGCCAGCGCGATGCCCAGGGTGCCGCGCGCGATGGAAGAGGAGAACTGCGCGATCGGCAGCGCGAGGTTGAAGGCGAACACGACGAGCACGATGCCGATGAGCATGGTGGTCGGAATGTTGATCAGCGTCTCGACGTCCCAGCGCACGTTGAGGCGATCGATCACCCGGTGCAGCAGCCACGGGATCAGGATCACCTTCAGCGCCAGGGTGAGCCCGGCCGACACGTAGAGATGCGACTGGTGCGTGACGTACCCGACGATGACGGTGGCCGCGACGAGTGCGGCGCCCTGCAGCGTGAACAGGTGGATCAGCGTGAGGATCCGCCGCTGCGACAGCATCGCGAACGCAAGCATCAGGATCCCTGCGGCGAACAGGTTGATCAGCGGAGCGACGTGTTCGTCCACGTCAGACCTCCAGCAGGATGTGCACCAGCAGGCCGATCACCGCCAGCAGGAACGCCGTGGCCAGGAACTCCGGCACCCGGAAGATGCGCATCTTCGCGCTCACGGTCTCCAGCAGCGCCAGCAGCACGCCGCCGATCGCCAGCTTCAGCACGAGCACGGGCAGCGCCAGGAGCAGCTCCAGGGGCGCGTGCGCCTCTGCGACGCCCCATGGGAAGAACAGGGCCAGGCCGATGCACGAATAGGCGAACAGCTTCAGGCTCGCTGCCCATTCGACGAGCGCCAGGTGGCGTCCGGAGTACTCGAGGATCAGGGCCTCGTGGATCATCGTCAGCTCGAGGTGCGTGGCCGGGTTGTCGACCGGTATGCGTGCGTTCTCGGCCAGCGAGACGATCGTGAAGGCCACGCCGGCGAATGCGAGGCTCGGATGGATCGCCAGTTCGCGATGTCCCAGCGTCTCGACGATCGTCGTCAGCGAGGTCGACTTCGAGATCATCGATGCCGAGAACAGCACCATCAGCAGCGCCGGTTCGGCGAGAAAGCCGACGAGCATCTCCCGGCGCGCGCCGAGCGTGCCGAACGACGTTCCGACATCCATCGCGGCCAGCGAGATGAAAACGCGCGCCAGCGCGAACAGGCCGACCAGCGCGATCGCGTCGGCTGCCGGCGCGAGCGGCAGGTCGGTCGACAGCGTCGGCACGATGGCGCACGCCAGCACCATGCAGCCGAACACGATGTAGGGCGCGCCTAGGAAAAGCGGCGACGCGCGCTCGGCGACCACCGAGTCCTTGTGGAACAGTTTGTGCAACACCCGGTAGGGTTGCAGCAGGCCGGGCGCCGACCGGTTCTGGAGCCAGGCTCGACACTGATTCACCCAGCCGGTGAGCAGCGGCGCCAGCAGCAGCGCCGCCATGATCTCCAGCAGCTGCGAGGTCAGGCCGAGCAGGCTCATCGGAGCGCCCCGTCCGCCGTCATGGCCTCACCACCAGCAGCACGGCAATCAACGTCACGAAGCTGTAGAGCAGGTAGGTGCCGATGCGCCCGCGCTGCAGCAGGCCGATCAGCTTCGACGCGTACTCCACCGCTGCCCCGATCGGCAGGTAGATCCGGTGCCAGACATGATCGCCGACGCTCACGCGGTAGCGCGGCTGCTCGTCGAACGGGCTCGGCAGCTCGCGCTGCATGCGGAAGAACGGCTCGAAGATCTGACGGATCGGCTGGCCGAAGCCTTCCGCCGTGTCCTGCATGCGGGCGGTCTGCCACTGGAACCCGCAGTCCCATGGCGCCGAGCGGCGCAGGCGGCCGTGGTAGAACCTGCGCACCAGCAGGTAGGTCAGCGCGAAGCTGGTCGCCACGCCGAGCAGGAAGAGTACCGGCCCGTAGCTCGCGCGCTCGACGCTCGCGGGCACCAGCAGCCATCCGCTCGCGGCGACGGTGCTGCCGAGGCCGGCCGCGACGAGCTGTTTCGTCACCGGATCGATGAGTCCGATGAACAACGTCGGCAGCAGGCCGAGCGCCACGCAGCCGGCCACCAGCCACAGCATCCCGACACGCTCGGCGGTGCCCGCGTCATGCGCCTCGAGCAGCTTGTGCTCGCGCGGCTGACCGAGGAAGATGACCCCGAAGAACTTCACCATGACATAGCCCGACAGCGCGGCGACGAGCGCGATCAGCGCCGCCACGATGGGGATCAGCATGTTGAGGAACGAACTCGGCAGGCCGGGCGTCAGCAGGAAGCTCTGCAGCAGGAGCCATTCGGCGACGAAGCCGCCGAGCGGCGGCAGTCCGGCGCTGGCCAGCACGCCGACGAGCGTCATCCATGCCACCCACGGCATCGTGCGGACGAGGCCCCCGAGCTTGCCCAGACTTCGCTCGCCGGTGGCGTGGAGCACGGCACCGGTTCCGATGAACAGCAGGCTCTTGAAGAACGCGTGGCTCGCCACGTGGTAGAGGGCGGCCGTCAGCGCGAGGGCCGCCAGCGGATGCATCCCATAGGCGGAGAACAGGACGGCCAAGCCGATGCCGGCGAACAGCAGGCCGATGTTCTCGATCGACGAATATGCCAGCAGGCGCTTCATGTCGACCTGCGCGGCGGCGAACACGACGCCGAACAGCGCCGTCGCGAGCCCGACGGCGAGCATCACGACGCCCCACCACCACAGCTGGACGTGCAGCAGGTCGAAGCACACGCGCAGCACGCCGTAGACGGCGGTCTTGAGCATCACGCCGCTCATCAGCGCCGAGACCGGCGACGGCGCCGCCGGATGAGCCTCGGGCAGCCAGACGTGCAGCGGCACGACGCCGGCCTTCGCCCCGAAGCCGAACAGCGCGAGCAGGAACGCCGTCGAAGCCCAGAACGGTGCGAGCTGCTGCGCGCGCATGTTGGCGAACGTGTAGTCCCCGGTATCGGCCTGCAGCACGCCGAAGCACAGCAGGATGCCGATTGCGCCGATGTGCGCGACCAGCAGATACAGGTAGCCGGCGCGCCGGATCTCGGGGATGCGGTGGTTGGCGATGACGAGGAAGAACGACGACAGCGCCATCGTCTCCCACGTCACCATGAAGAAGTAGGCGTCGTCGGCCAAGACCACCAGCGCCATGCTGGCAAGGAAGACGTGGTACTCGAGGCACAGCAGCCCGGGGGGCGTGCCCTCTCCCTTGCGGAAGTATCCGGTCGCGAATGCCGACACGCCGGCCGCCGCGCCGGCGATCACCATCAGGAAGAAGGCCGAGAGGCTGTCGAGCCGCAGATGGAACGGGAGGCCAGGCAGGCCGAGTGCCAGGACGGCTACCTGCGGGCCGGCGAACAACGCGCTTGCGGCAACCCCGAACAGCGCCGCGCCGAGCAGTCCGCCGGCGGGGAAGAGCACCGAGGCTACGAGCTCGAAGCGGCGCAGGGCGATCACGCCGACGATGCCGATCAGCAACCAGCCCGCGACGACGAGCAGCATCCAGTCCAGGTGGATCCAACTGCTGATCGCCGTCATCGGGTGCTGCGCGGTGCGCTGTGGAGCGAGGGTCGGGCAGGTTTCAGCGCTTGTCGGCGCTCTTCGTTGCGCGCGCCGTCTTCCCGGCGGAAGCGGGCTTTGCCGGCCCGCCGCTGGGCACGTAGCTCGCGCCGTGGTGAGCCAGGTAGTCGCGGATCAGCTGGCGCACGACCTGCGACGGCGTCTGGTCCTGCTCGGCGCACAGCCGCTCGAACGCGGCCTTCTTGGCCGGATCGATCAGCAGGGTGAGGCGGGCGGTCTTGAGTTCCATGCAGACCGCATGTTAATGCGATTCGCAGCAGGTGTGGATCCTATGTGACGAGACCGGCCTGCCGACCGTCGGTCGCGCGCCGAGAGGTTCAGTCCCTGGCGTAGAACTCCTGCCACTCGAGCTCGGTCCACCACTCGGCCTCGAGTCCGTTGCAGGTCTCGCCGTGGGCACGGCACATGAAACAACCGTCGCCGCGCGCGAGCGCAGCGTCCTCGACCGGCGGGTAACGGACCGGCAGGGCCGAGGCGCCCTCACGCGCGGCCGCCTCGGCCTCGCTCATCGGCCGATCCGCAAGCTCGCGAACACCGCACAGGACGAGCCGCTGCCCTCCCTCCGGGAACAGGACGGAGTTCTCCGCGTCGATATGACGCCAGAGCGCGCGCGAGTAGCGTGTCGCCAGGGCGCGAAGCCGGGCAGCGTCGTCCGCGGACTGCGGCCTCTGCTCCAGCAACGGCGCCATCTCGCGCAGCCATTCCTCCATTTCGGCGTGATCGCGAGCGAGGGCGTACACGGGTCCGCGGTCGGCCGGCAGTTCCGCTTGCGTGACCAGCGCATGGAAGAACACGCGCTCCTCGCGGTCGTGATGGAAGCGGCCGGCGAACTCGGTGAAGAAGTCGGCGAACCGTCTGCCGTCAGCCGGATCGGCAGTGCCGGAGACGAGGCCGTCGACGTACGCCCGCAAGGACCCGAGCATCCGATCGATCAGCACGTGTTCGTCCTGCAAGGTGTCGAGCAGCTTCATTGCACCGGAGTCTATCCAGCCTCTGCGGCCCCGATCAGCGCCAGCATGCGCCGCAGCATCGCCGCCACCTCGGCCTGGTCGTGCAGGAAGTACATCGCGACGGAGGGCACGGCCGCGTCGCGGCCGACGCGCACCGTCAGCCAATGCGGCGCGGCGCGGCGGAACACAGCCTCGTCGTTGACGTCGTCGCCGACGAAGACGGCAGCGTCGGCGCCGGCGCGCGCGGCCAGCGCGACGACGGCATCGCCCTTGTCGGGTGCGCCGGCGGCGACGACGTTGGCGACGAACTTGCCGCCGAACACGCCGACGCCCGGGTCGGGCGCGCCGAGCAGGTTCTCGATGCAGCGCGCCGCGCGCTCCGGGTCGCTCGCACGCCGGTAGTGCAGCGCGAGCGAGTGGCCCTTGTCCTCGAACAGCACGCCGAGCGCGTCCAGTTCCGCCTGCCGCGCCGCGATGCGCGCTCGCATGCCGTCGAGCGCGTGCACCAGCGCATCGCCGCCGCCGCTGCCGCCGGGATCCTCGGCGCCGTGGCTGCCGACCACGGCGTGCGGCGTGAAGCCGAGGCGCTCGCTCACGTCGGCCACCCGGCGCCCGGTGACGATGGCCACCGGCCGCCGATCCGCCAGCCGCTGCAGCAGTGCCGCTCCGGCCGGCGCGATGCGCGCATCGTCGGGGTGCCGCACGATCGGCGCGAGCGTGCCGTCGAAGTCGAAGGCGAGCAGCGGCGCGCGCCGCATCACGGCATCGAGCGCGCGTTCGCCTTCGGGCGTGAACAGCCAGCGCATCGTCCGGCCCGCCTCATTCGATCTGATGCCGCTGCACGCGCGCCTCGATACGCTCGCGCAGACGCCAGCGGCCGGCATCGGTGAGCATGCGGCCGGCCCAGCGGAACACGTTGAACTCGCGCACCGTCATGCGCAGGCTCGCCATGCGCTCGCGCTGCTCCTCCTCGGGCATGCGCAGCGCGCGGTAGAGCGCGTCGGCCGTCTCCTCGACGTGGTACGGGTTGACGATCAGCGCCTCGGCCATCTCGCGCGCGGCACCGGCGAAGCGGCTGAGCACGAGCACGCCGCGCAGGTCGTCGCGCGCCGCCACGAACTCCTTGGCGACGAGGTTCATGCCGTCGTGCAGGCTGGTCACCAGGCAGACATTGGCGGCGCGGTACAGCTCGGTGATCTCGTGCGTCTCGTGGTGCTTGGCCAGCAGATGCACCGGCAGGTAGTCGCCGCGGCCGAAGCGCTCGTTGATGCGCGCCGTGACGGCATGGATGCGCGTCTGGAACGCCGCATACTCCTCGAGCGACGAGCGCGACGGCGCCGCCACCTGCACGAACTTGAAGTGGCCGACCCACTCGGGGTGCTTCTCGAGCATGCGCTCGACGGCATGCAGCCGCTCGAGAATGCCCTTGGTGTAGTCGAAGCGGTCGACGCCGACGGCGAGCCGGTCCGTCTTGGCCATGCCCAGGCGCTGGAACACGGTGTCGCGACACTGCTCGGGCGAGGCCCAGCCGGCGACGAGGGACTCGGCCGGCCATTCGATCGAGATCGGATAGGCCTCGACCAGCGTCGTGTCGTTCTGGTACGAGATCGTCGAATGCTCGTGCTCGATGCGCGCCTCGAGGTAGCGATCGACCGTCTCGATGAAGTTCTTGCAGTGGTAGCGCGTGTGAAAGCCCAGGATCGTGCTGCCGAGCATGCCCTGCAGGATCTCGCGCCGCCACGGACAGATGCCGAACGACTCGGGGTTGGGCCACGGGATGTGCCAGAAGGTCAGGATCGTCGCGCGCGGCAGCAGCTTGCGCAGCATCGCCGGCAACAAGGCGAAGTGATAGTCCTGCACCAGCACGACCGGGTCTTCGCTGCGCGCCTCGGCGGCGACGGCGTCGGCGAAGCGCTGGTTGATCTCGCGATAGGCCTGCCAGTCGGACTCGCGGAACACCGGCCGCACGTGCGCCACGTGGCACAGCGGCCACAGGCCCTCGTTGGCGAAGCCGAAGTAGTAGCCCTGTTCCTCGGCCTCGGTCAGCCAGACGCGGCGCAGCGTGTAGTCGTCGCGCCCCGGCGGCACGTGCACGCGGTCGTGCGCGTCGACGACGTCGCGATCGGCGCTGCCGCTGCCGTGCGCGATCCAGGTGCCCGAGCAGGCGCGCATCACGGGCTCGACGGCCGTGACCAGGCCGCTCGCCGGGCGCTTGACGATCACGTTGCCGGCCGCGTCCTTCTCGTGGATGTAGGGCTCGCGATTCGAGACGACGATGACTTCGTCGCCGCGCAGCTGGGTGCGCAGCAGCGTGCGCAGGCGCGCCGGGTTCCAGTCGGCGTCGGGGCCCTGGGCGCGGCGGTACTCGTCTTCGAGGTCGCGCAGCCGCGCGCGCAGGTCGGCGGCCAGCGGCTCCAGCTCGGGGTGCGGAGCGACCAGCGGCTTGATCAGCCCCTCGCCGCGCAGCAGCGCACGCGCGCCCGACACCCAGCCGCGCCAGCTCAGCTGCGCGACGACGACGGTGATCAGCGCGATCGTCACGCCCAGCCCTGCGATCAGCACGATCAGGTAGCGCTGCGTGTCCTGGCTGCGCCGCTCGATGAAGCTCAGGTCCTGCAGCAGCACGAGGTCGGCGACCCGGTCCGTCGACTCGCCGCGCACCGGATATACGCCGACGTGAACCGAGCCACCTTCGATGCGCAGCTGCGGATCGGCCATCTCGGCGATGCTGCGGGCCTGCGCACAGGTGAGCGACGCCGGAAAACCCACCGAGCGGCGCAGCAGCTTGTCGTCCGTGGTGCACAGGCCGAGCGCGACCAGCCGCTCGTCCTGCGCGGCGCGGCTGAACACAGCGGCGATGCGCCCGCCCTTGGGATCGCGCAGCGCCTCGGTGATCGATTCGGCGAGCGTGTTGGCGACGAGGGCGCCGCGCTGGCTCAGGTCGCGCGAGAACCAGCGCAGCGTCAGCCGGTCCATCAGCGGCAGCGCGAGGTAGGCCGCGACGACGAGCGTCAGCACCAGGGGGACGAGGAAACGAAGCTGGAGGCGGATCGTGTTCATCGGTGAGCGCGCCGCGGCCGCCGCTCGCCGGGCGGCGCCGGCGCGGTCACTGCGGTGCTGGCCCGAATGTACATGGGCCGGCCGCCGCTTCCGGTCAGGCGGCGCGCCTGCGCCGACTCGCGCTGCCCCAGGCAAGGCCCGCGACCCTCTCGTTGGGGCGATCGTCGCATCCGGCGAGCGGGGTGTCGTCTATCTCACGCGCAGGCCGGGCACCGCGCCCGGGTGCGGCTCGAGCAGGTAGAGGGCGGGCGCCGCCTTCTCGTCGGCGTGGCCGGCAGCGAGCACCATGCCTTCGCTGACGCCGAATTTCATCTTGCGCGGCGCGAGGTTGGCGACGACGACCGTCATCTTGCCGACCAGGTCCTCGGGGCGGTAGGCGGCGCGGATGCCGCTGAACACGGTGCGCGTGCCGGCCTCGCCGACGTCGAGCGTCAGGCGCAGCAGCTTGGTCGAGCCTTCGACGAGCTGCGCGTCGACGATGCGCGCGAGGCGCAGGTCGATCTTGGCGAAGTCGTCGATCGAGATCGCGGGCGCGATCGTCTCGCCGCCGGGCGGCTCGGACAGCGGCGCGGTGTCGGCCAGCGGCTCGAACAATGTGTCGAGCAGCTTGGCGTCGACGCGCTGCATCAGGTGGCGGTACTCGCCGATCGCGTGCGCGCCGAGCGCGCGCGCAGCGTCGGCGAAAGCCAGCGGCTCGACGCGCAGGAACGCCTCGACCTGCGCGGCCAGCGCCGGCAGCACCGGCTTCAGGTAGATCGTCAGCAGCCGGAACGCCTCGATGCAGACGCTGCACACGTCGTGCAGCACGGAGTCCTGCCCCGGCTGCTTGGCCAGCTCCCAGGGCTTGTGGCGGTCGACGTATTCGTTGACGCGGTCGGCCAGCAGCATGATCTCGCGCAGCGCCTTGCCGAACTCGCGCTCCTTGTAGAGCCGCGCGACTTCGTCGCGGTGGCCGCGCAGCGCGTCGAGCAGTGTGCGGCCCTCGACGCCGAGGTCGGCCGAGAGCCGGCCGGCGAAGCGCTTCGTCAGGAACCCGGCGGCGCGGCTCGCGATGTTGATGTACTTGCCGATCAGGTCGGCGTTGACGCGCGCGACGAAGTCGTCGGGATTGAAGTCGATGTCTTCGACCTTCGCGTTGAGCTTGGCCGCGATGTAGTAGCGCAGCCACTCGGCGTTCAGACCGAGCGCAAGGTACTTCAGCGGGTCGATGCCGGTGCCGCGGCTCTTGCTCATCTTCTCGCCGCTGACGGTGATGAAGCCGTGCACGAACACGTTGGTCGGCGTCTTGCGGCCGCTGAAGTGCAGCATCGCGGGCCAGAACAGCGTGTGGAAGTAGACGATGTCCTTGCCGATGAAGTGATACTGCTCGACGGCCGGATCGGCGACGAACTGCTCGAAGCTGCGCGACTCGCCGTCGCGCGCCTTCGCGCCGCCCCGGTCGAACCAGTGCTTGAGCGAAGCCAGGTAGCCGATCGGCGCGTCGAGCCAGACGTAGAAGTACTTGTCCTCGGTGTCGGGGATGCGGATGCCGAAGTAGGGCGCGTCGCGCGAGATGTCCCAGTCGGCCAGACCGACGCGGCCCGTCGTCGGATCCTCGATGAACCACTCGCGCACCTTGTTGGCGACTTCGCTCTGCAGCGGCGTGGTCTGGATCCACTGCTGCAGGAAGTCGATGCAGCGCTGCGAAGAGAGCTGGAAGAAGTGGTGCTCGCTGGTGCGCAGCACCGGCGCCGCGCCGGTCAGCGTCGAGTAGGGGTTGCGCAGCTCGGTGGGCGCGTAGACGGCGCCGCAGATCTCGCACGAGTCGCCGTACTGGTCGGGCGCGCCGCAGCGCGGGCACTCGCCCTTGATGTAGCGGTCGGGCAGGAACATGTTCTTCACCGGGTCGAAGAACTGTTCGATGTCGCGCGTGAAGATCAGGCCGTTGCGCCGCAGCTCGAGGTAGACGTCGCGCGCCAGCGCGTGGTTCTCGGGGCCGTCGGTCGAATGCCAGTTGTCGAAGGCGATGTGGAAGCCGTCGAGGTAGGCCTTGCGGCCGGCGGCGATGTCGGCGACGAAGGCCTGCGGCGTCTTGCCGGCCTTCTCGGCGGCGATCATGATCGGCGCGCCGTGCGCGTCGTCGGCGCCGACGAAGTGCACCCGGTGGCCGCGCATGCGCTGGAAGCGCACCCAGATGTCGGCCTGGATGTACTCCATGATGTGCCCGATGTGGAACGCGCCGTTCGCATAGGGCAGCGCCGTCGTGACGAACAGCTGGCGGGCGGGCGTGGACTCGTGCATGGGCGGCGGTGAGCGCGAAAGCCTGCAATTCTAGGCCGGACGGCGGCAGCGATAGGGCTGCGCCGAAGAGGGACACAGCGCCTGCGCTAGACTCTTTGCGCCCTTTTCAACTGCCTGCCCTCCTCCATGTCCGTCACCGAAGCCGCGCTGCTCGACGCACTCAAGACCGTCACCGACCCGAACACGGGCAAGGACTTCGTCTCGACGAAGCAGTTGAAGAATCTGCGCGTCGACGGCGGCGACGTCGCCTTCGATGTCGAGCTGGGCTATCCGGCCAAGAGCCAGGTCGCGGCGCTGCGCAAGGGTCTGATCGCCGCGGCGCGCACGGTTGCCGGCGTCGACAACGTCAGCGCCAACATCACGACGAAGATCACCGCGCATGCCGTGCAGCGCGGCGTGCAACTGCTGCCGTCGGTGAAGAATGTGATCGCCGTGGCATCGGGCAAGGGCGGCGTCGGCAAGAGCACGACGGCAGCGAACCTCGCGCTCGCGCTGGCCGCCGAAGGCGCCAAGGTCGGCGTGCTCGACGCCGACATCTACGGCCCGAGCCAGCCGATGATGATGGGCATCGAAGGCCGCCCCGAGAGCAGCGACGGCAAGATGATGGAGCCGCTCGAGAACTACGGCGTGCAGGTCATGTCGATCGGCTTCCTGGTGGATGCCGACAGCCCGATGATCTGGCGCGGCCCGATGGCGACGCAGGCACTCGAGCAGTTGCTGCGCCAGACGAACTGGGCCGACCTCGACTATCTGATTGTCGACATGCCTCCCGGCACCGGCGACATCCAGCTCACGCTGTCGCAGCGCGTGCCGCTGACCGGCGCCGTGATCGTGACGACCCCGCAGGACATTGCGCTGCTCGACGCGCGCAAGGGCCTGAAGATGTTCGAGAAGGTCGGCGTGCCGATCCTGGGCCTCGTCGAGAACATGGCGGTGCATGTCTGCTCGAACTGCGGCCACGTCGAGCACATCTTCGGCGCCGAGGGCGGCAAGAAGATGGCCGCCGAGTACGGCGTCGACTACCTCGGCGCGCTGCCGCTGTCCATGAGCATCCGCGAGCAGGCGGACTCCGGCCGGCCGACCGTCGTCGCCGATGCCGACGGCGAGGTCGCCGGCATCTACAAGACAGTGGCGCGCCAGGTCGCGGTGAAGGTCGCGCAGCGCGCCAAGGACTTTTCGTCGAAGTTTCCGACGATCTCGATCTCGAAGACGACGTGAAAGACCGCCCCACGTTGAGCGTCGCCGTCGTGATGGAGCGCGAGGCGAAGCCCAACCGTTGGGAGGACTGGCGCTTTCGCATCGTCGATGTCGCGCCGCACGAAGCGGCGTTCGGCAGCGAGCCGCGCCTGCTGCGCGAAGACGGGCGCGTCACGCGCTGGCTGCACCCGGGCTTGAGCCTGTCGCTGTATGCCGACGAGGGCGAGGGCTACTATCTGAACCTCACGTCGGGCAATCCGGTGTGGTTCGTGATGTGGCGCATCGATGCAGACGACCCGTCGCGCGCCTGGCCCGAGACGGTGAGCCTTTCTTACAACGAAGCCGGCCGCTGGCTCGACGCGCAGGAGCGCGTCGACAACGTGCCGCTGGCAGCGGAGGTGCGCGAGCTGCTGCAGGCCTGGACCGACGCGAACTACCGGCCCGAGCCGAAGCAGCGGCGGCGCCCGCAGTCGTTCCGCGCGCCGGGCGAGCGCGACGCCGAGGCCGGGTCGGGTTGATCATGTCCGCCGACGAAGGCTTCCTGTCGCGCTGGTCGCGCCGCAAGGCGCAGGTGCAGCGCAGCGAACCGGCAGCCGGACCGGCGGCCGAGGCGGCGCCTGCTGCCGCTGGTGCCGTTGCGCCCGTGTTGCGGCAAGCTCCCGTCGTCGCCGAGCCCGCGTCGGACGCCGGCGTCCCCGCAGCGCCCGCCGCGCCGCTGCCGACGATGGACGACGTGGCGCAACTGACGCGCGCCTCCGACTATTCGCGCTTCGTCGTGCGCGGCGTCGACGAGGGCGTCAAGCGCGCGGCGCTGAAAAAGCTGTTCGCCGACCCGCACTTCAACGTGATGGACGGTCTCGACGTCTATATCGAGGACTACGGCGCCACGACGCCGATCACGCCGTCGGAGCTGCGGCAGATGGCGCAGGCGAAAGTCCTGGGCCTGTTCGACGACGAAGAAGAAGACGAAGAGGCGCGGCCGGTAGAGCGCACCCCCGATGGCGCGCCGCAGCCGCTGCTGTCACAGTCCGGGCCGACCGCACCGGACGAACCTCCTGTACCGATAGCCGATGAAGACGCTGATCTGCGACTGCAACCGGACGATGCCGCTGGACGGCCCGGCCCTGAGCCGGGCGTTGGGCGAGAGCGCGGCTGACGGGCTGCAGACCGTCCACACGCTGCTGTGCCGGCGCGAGGCCGGCGCGTTCCAGCGCGCCGCGAAGTCGGGCGACGACCTGCTCGTCGCCTGCACGCAGGAGAGCCGGCTGTTCCTCGACCTGAACGCCGCGACCGAAGGCGCGCCCGGCGTGCAGGAGCGGCCGATCCGCTTCGTCGACATCCGCGAGACCGGCGGCTGGTCGAAGGATGCGAAGGCGGCGACGCCCAAGATCGCGGCGCTGCTCGCCGCCGCGCAGCGTCCCGACCCGGCGCCCGTGGCCACCGTCACGTATCGCTCGCAGGGCCGCTGCCTGGTGATCGGCGGCGCCGACGCCGCCGAGCGCGCCGCGGCCATGCTCGCCGACAGGCTCGACGTGAGCCTGCTGGTCGACCGCCCCGGCGGCGCGCTGGCGCAGCGCCACGCGCTGGCGGTGCACGCCGGCCGCGTCACGCGCATCGCGGGCTGGCTCGGCGCGTTCGACGTGGCGTGGGAGAGCGCCAACCCGATCGACCTCGACCTGTGCACGCGCTGCAACGCCTGCATCGATGTCTGCCCCGAGGGCGCAATCGACTTCAGCTACCAGGTCGACCTCGCCGCGTGCAAGAGCCACCGCGACTGCGTGCGCGTCTGCGAGGCCGCCGGCGCGATCGACTTCGAGCGCGCGCCGCAGGCCGTCGAGGAGCGCTGCGATCTGGTGCTCGATCTGCGCGCGGAGCCGGCGTTCACGGCGCACCAGCCGCCGCAGGGCTATTTCCACGCCGGCGCCGACGAGCGCAAGCTCGTCGACGCCGTGCTGCAGCTTCGCGAGCTGACGGGCGAATTCGAGAAGCCGAAGTTCTTCCACTACCGCCAGAAGCTGTGCGCCCACAGCCGCAACGAACAGATCGGCTGCAGCGCCTGCATCGAGGTCTGCTCGGCGCGCGCGATCCGCAGCGACGCGTCTGCCAAGGGGCGGCCGACCAAGGGCGCGGGCGCCGGAAGTGCCGGCGGCGTGATCGTCGAGCCGCATCTGTGCGTGGGCTGCGGCGCGTGCACGACGGTATGCCCGAGCGGTGCTATGGGCTATGCGTATCCCGACGCAGCCGAGCAGGGCGAGCGGCTGCGCACGCTGCTCGCGACCTACCGCCGCGCCGGCGGCGCCGACGCAGCGCTGCTGATCCACAGCGACGGCGCCGGCGCGCGCACGGTCGGCGACCTCGGCCGCGCCGCGCGCACCGACAAGACCGTGCACGGCGTGCCGGCGCGCGTGCTGCCGGTCGGCGTCTGGCACACGGCCAGCGTCGGCATCGACCTGTGGCTGGCGGCGATCGCGCTCGGCGCGAGTCAGGTCTGGGTGCTGACGACGCACGAAGAGGCGCCCGAGTACCGCGACGCGTTGGCCGAGCAGATGGCGGTCGCGCAGGCCATTCTCACGGGCCTGGGCTACCGCGGCGAGCATTTCCGCGTCGTCGAGGCGCGCGACGCGCGCGACCTGGCGGTGCTCGACGCCGCGCTGCGCGCGCCGCCGGCGCAGGGCGTCGCTCAGCCGGCGAGCTTCACGGTGCAGGCCGACAAGCGTTCGACGCTCGACCTCGCGATCGAACACCTGTTCGTACAGGCACCGGCGCCAACCGACGAGATCGCGCTGCCGCAGGCGGGTGCGCCGTTCGGCACGCTGGCCGTCGACACCGGCCGGTGCACGCTGTGCCTGGCCTGCGTCGGCGCCTGCCCCGAGAGCGCGCTCGCCGACAACCCCGAGCAGCCGCAGTTGCGCTTCGTCGAAAAGAACTGCGTGCAGTGCGGCCTGTGCGCGAGCACCTGTCCCGAAGACGCGATCACGCTGCGCCCGCGCCTGTGGCTGGCCGACGGCGGCAAGGCGCGCAAGGCGCTGCGCGTGCTGCACGAGATGGAGCCGTACCGATGTATCCGATGCGCCAAGCCGTTCGGCACGCTCAAGGGCATCGAGGCGATGGCGGCCAAGCTCGGCGCGCACCCGATGTTCCAGGGCGCGGCGGCCGACCGGCTGCGCATGTGCGGCGACTGCCGCGTGATCGATCTCCACACCAGCACGAACGAAGTGCGCATCACCGATCTGTGAGCGGCGACGAGGAGCGCAACGAATGAACGGCCAGCCCCTGACCTTCGTGCCGTCGGCCGCCGACGACAGCGAGGAACTGCAGCGCGCCGAAGTCTACGGCCTGCTCGCGGCGCTGTACTACGCGCCGCCCGAGGCTGCGCTGTACGAGCAGTTGCGCGTCGCCGTCACCGAGGCGCCGGCGCGCGGCGCCTTCCTCGAGGCGAGCTGGGGCGAGGTGGTCGCCGCGGCGCGGCGCCTGCCGCGCGACGCCGTGGCGGACGAATACGCCGCGCTGTTCGGCGGCCTCGGCAAGCCCGAGGTCTTCCTCTACGGCTCGTACTACCTCGCCGGCGCGCTCAACGAGAAGCCGCTGGTCGCGCTGCGCGACGACCTGCGCGAACTCGGCCTCGCGCGCGACGAGGCGATGGCCGAGACCGAGGACCACGTCGCCTACCTGTGCGAAGCGATGCGCTGGCTGATCGCCGGCGAAGACGTCGCCGTCTCGAACCTGGCGACGCAGCAGCGCTTCTTCGCGACGCACCTGCGGCCCTGGTTGCCGCAGATGGCCGACGCGATCGCAGCGCACCCGCGCGCCGACTTCTACCGCGCGCTGGCCGGCTTCACGCGTGCCTTCGGCGACGTCGAGACGCAGGGCTTCGACATGCTCGATTGAGCCGGCGCCGCGCGCGGGGCTGCGCCTGCCGCGAGGCACCAGCGTCGGCATGCCTGCGGGTGGCCCGCACGGCCCTTTGCCACCCCGGCGCGGGCAAGCCGGCGGTCGATCAGATTCCCATCCGGTCGATAGCGAGTTCGCACGAGCCGCGCTCACGCAGCCGGTGCCGCCTCGACGCGCGGTTCGGTGCGCAGGAACACGGAGAACACGGCGCCGTGCCCCGAGGCGACATTGGCGCCGCGCAGGTCGCCGCCGTAGCGCTCGACGATGCCGCGGCTGATCCAAAGGCCCAGGCCCGTGCCTTCGCGCTTGGTCGTGAAGAAGGGGCGGAACAGGCGCTCCAGCGCCTGGGCCGGCAGGCCGGGGCCGCTGTCGGCGATCGCGATCTCGACGCCGTCGCCGTTCCAGTCGCGCGTGGCCAGCGTCAGCGTGCCGCCGTCGGGCATCGCGTGGATGGCGTTGACCAGCAGGTTGATCAGCACTTGCTGCAGCTCGGAGCGGTTGATGCCGACGCGGCGGGTCGCGCGCCAGTCGCGGCGCAGCTCGATGCGCGTGCGCGCGAGCAGGTGGCCGACGAGCACCAGGCTGTCTTCGATCGCCTCGGTCGGGTCCAGCGCCTCGACGTAGCCGGCGTACTCCGTCGGCCGTGCGAACTGCAGCAGCCGCGTCACGATCAGGCGCATGCGCTCGATCTGCTCGTCGATCAGGCGCAGCTCGGCGCCGGCGGCGTCGGCGTGCGCGCCGAGCAGTTCGCGCAGCAGGTCGAGGTTGCCCTGGATCACGGCGATCGGGTTGTTCACTTCGTGCGCGATGCTCGCCGTGAGCTGGCCGATCGCCGCCAGCTTCTCCGACCGCACGAGCTGCTCCTGGGCCGCCTTCAGCGACGCGTTGCTCGCCGCGAGGTCGGCCGTGCGCTCGGCGACCTTGCGGTCGAGCTCCTCGCCCCAGCGCTGAAGTGCGCGCTGCTTCTCGTCGATCGTGTCGAGCAGGTGGTCGAGGTGCACAGCCAGCGCGCCGAGCTCATCGCGCGACTCGACCGTGCCGACGCGCGCCTGTGACGTGCCGCCCTCGACGAGGTGCATCGTGCGCGTCATCTGCTCGAGCGGACGGTAGATGGCGCTCGCCCAGCGCCGCGCGAGCCGCGCTGCGACGGCCATCACGACGGCGAACACGAGAGCGATCGTCGCCAGCGCTCCGTACTTGAGCCAGATGAAGGGCCGCTCGAGGAAGCCGACGTAGAGCATGCCGACGCGCCGGCCCGCGCGGTCGGCGAGCGGCTGGTAGGCCGATACGTACCAGTCGTCGACGACGAAGGCGCTGTCGAGCCAGGTGCCGCCTCGCTCCAGCACGGCGTCGTGCACCTGCTGCGAAACGCGCGTGCCGATCGCGCGCTCGTTGAACAGCCGCACGTTGGTCGTGATGCGCACATCGCCGAGGAACAGCGTCGCCGTGCCGCGGCTTCCGAATGGCAGCGAGCCGTCGGGGTAGACGATTTCGTTGATGTGGTCGATGAACGGCAGGTTGCGGTTGAGCAGCACGCCGCCCTGCAGGTGGCCGAGCACGCTGCCGTCGGCGGCGCGCACCGGCGCGCTGGCCAGCACCAGCATTGCACGGTCCTCCTGCGTGCGCATCGTCGGCGCGGCGCCGCGCGTCGGCACGAGGGGCACGCCGACGCGCTCGCTCAGGTGCGGCGCGAGCCGCGCCAGCCGCTCGGGCGCGACGATCTCGATCGCGGCGCCGGCTTCGTGCAGCGCGTCGACCGGCACTGCCTGCGCGCCGGGCTGCCAGCCCCAGTCGGTGGCGCGCAGGCGGCCGGCGTCGTCGTGCAGGTTCAGGAAATCGAGCCGCGCCTCGCTGCGGAAGTTGTGCAGCAGCGCCTGCAGCGCCCGCGGCTCACTCTGCGCGAGCGCGGCGTGCAGCCGCACCGAGCCGGCAATCGCCGCGGTGCCGGCATCGACTTCGCCGAGCACGCGGTCGAAGTAGCCCTGCGCGACGGCGAGGTCGCTGCGCACCTTGGTGATCAGCAGCCGCTCGAGTGTCACGCTGCCCCACGCCAGCAGGATCACGGCGAGCAGCGGCAGCATCACCGCCAGCGGCAGCAGCGCCAGCGTCAGCAGCTTGCGGCGGATCGGCAGCTGCTCGAAGCGGGCGAAGAACATGTCAGCGGCACCCGCCCGCCAGCGGCCGCTGACACGCCCCCGCGGGGGGCAGCGAGCGCCAGGGCTGTTTCATCAGCGCCCCAGGCGCGGCGGCGCGACGTCGGCCCATTCGGCGCAGCGCCGCTCGAGCGTGCGCCGCGAGATGCCGAGCAGCTGCGCCGCGCGCGTCTTGTCGCCGCCCACCGAGTCGAGCACGGCGAGGATGTGCTGCTTCTCCATCGCATGCAGGTCGGTCGGCGCCGCCTGGCCGGCCGGCGGCGCCGGTGCCTCGCCCGGGTAGAGCGCCGACACGTTGAGCGCGCCGAGGATCAGCGAGCGCTCGATCAGGTTGCGAAGCTCGCGCACGTTGCCGGGCCAGGCGTATTGCTGCAGAAAGTCCATCTGCTGGGGCGAGACGTCGATCGGCTCGAGGCCGAGCGGCGCTGTCAGCGCGGCGATGAAGTGCGCGACCAGCTCGGGAATGTCCTGCTTGTGCTCGCGCAGCGGCGGCAGCGTGATCTCGAACACCTGCAGGCGGTAGTAGAGGTCCTTGCGGAAGCGCCCCGCCGCCACCTCGGCGGCGAGCGGCCGGTTCGTCGCCGCGACGATGCGCACGTCGACCGGCATCTGCTGTTCGCTGCCGACGGGGCGGATGCTGCGGTCCTCGAGCACGCGCAGCAGGCTCGTCTGCAGGCCCAGCGGCAGCTCGCCGATCTCGTCGAGGAACAGGGTGCCGCCCTGCGCGTAGTAGAACAGGCCGTCGCGGCTTTGCGCGGCGCCGGCGAAGGCGCCGCCGGCGTGGCCGAACAGCTCGCTCTCGATCAGCTCTGGCGACAGCGCGGCGCAGTTGACCGGCACGAAGGGCCGCGCCGCGCGCGGGCTCAGCAGGTGCAGCGCGCGCGCGGCGAGTTCCTTGCCGGTGCCCGATTCGCCCGACAGCAGCACGGTGCTGGGCACGCCGGCCAGGCGCGCCAGCGCCGCGCGCAACGCGACCATCGCCGGCGAACTGCCGACCAGCGCGCCGGGCGAGGCGGGCGCGCGGTCCGACACGGCGCGGCGCAGCACGTAGTTCTCGCGCGCGAGACGCGCGCGCTCCAGGCACTGCTGGACCGCATTGAGGATCTGCGGCATGCGGAACGGCTTGAGGATGAAGTCCGACGCGCCGGCGCGCAGCGCGCCGATGGCGGCGTCGAGGTCGGCGAACGCCGTGATCAGGATCACTTCGCCCGAGTAGCCCTGTTCGCGCAGTTCGCGCAGCCAGACGATGCCGTTCTTGCCCGGCAGCGTGATGTCGAGGACCACGAGGTCGAAGCGGTGCTCGCGCACCAGCGCTTCGGCTTCCTCGGCGCTGCCGGCGGCGAGCACCTTGCCGCAGCGCGACGCGAGCGTCTTCAGCAGGAAGTTGCGCATGCCGATCTCGTCGTCGACGACGAGCACGGAACTGAGGTTCCAGCCTTCGCCGAGGCGGTCGGGTGTCGGGGGCGGTGTGGTCATGCGCGCGCCGATTCTAGAAGCCGCCGAGCCTGCAGCCGGCTTGCGTCCTTGCGCGCCGGGGCCGGCGATTTTTTCGCGCTGCAGTGCAGCGTCCGGATGAGAACGATTTCGATCTGAAGGCGCGACAGGTTGTCGTCCATCGCGACAAGTTGTCGCATGCATATCGTCGTCGCTCGCGCGGACTCGAACGCCGCGCGCGCGAGGCCACCACCAACTTGTCGCAAGCGGGGACGCGCTCGCGCAGCGTGCGACTGGTGTTGCGGGTTAGGCCTGCTTGCAACGCGCGTATGCATCACGGTACAAATCGCTATGAAGGGCGCGCCATAGGTTGTTGGTCGACGCGCGCGCTCGCACAGGAGCCGACGATGCACACACCGCAAGACCCGATCGCCCGCCGCCGCCTCTTCAAGACCGCCGGCGCCGCCGGTGCGCTCGTTGCCGTGGCCGCGGCCGTACCGCTGGTGCGGCGCGAGCCCGAGGCGGATGCCGCGGCCAAGCCCGTGCCGCAGGGCAGCGCCGGCTACCGCGCCACCGAGCACGTGCTGCGCTACTACGAAACGACGCGTACCTGATCCGTGCGCACTCCAGGAGAGACTCATGCTGCTCACGCGTAAATCCGCGGGCGCGGGCGACGCCGCGTCTTCGTCGCTCGTCGCCAGCCTGGCGCGCGGCGTCTCGCGCGCGATACCCACGATGGACCGGCGCGGCTTCCTGCGCCGCTCGGGGCTCGGCCTCGGCGCCGGCCTCGCCGCCTCGCAGCTCACGCTGGTGAAGAAGGCGCAGGCCGCCGATCCGCCGGCGGCGGGCGGCGCGCGCAAGATCGAAGTCCGCCGCACGGTGTGCGGCCATTGCTCGGTGGGCTGCGCCGTCGACGCCGTGGTCGAGAACGGCGTCTGGGTGCGGCAGGAGCCGGTGTTCGACTCGCCGCTGAACCTCGGCGCGCACTGCGCCAAGGGTGCCGCGCTGCGCGAGCACGGCCACGGGGAGTACCGCCTGAAGACGCCGATGAAGCTGGTCAACGGCAAGTACCAGCGCATCAGCTGGGACCAGGCCTACGACGAGATCGCCGCGAAGATGCAGGAACTGAAGAAGCAGAGCGGCCCCGACTCCATCTTCTTCGTCGGCTCGTCCAAGCACAACAACGAGCAGTCCTACCTGATGCGCAAGTGGGTCAGCTTCTGGGGCACCAACAACACCGACCACCAGGCACGCATCTGCCACTCGACCACCGTTGCCGGCGTCGCCAACACCTGGGGCTACGGCGCGATGACGAACTCCTACAACGACATGCGCAACTCGAAGGCGGCGCTGTACATCGGATCGAACGCCGCCGAGGCGCACCCGGTGTCGCTGCTGCACATGCTGCATGCCAAGGAGACGGGCACGAAGATGATCGTGGTCGACCCGCGCTTCACGCGCACCGCCGCGAAGGCCGACCAGTACATCCGCATCCGCTCGGGCACGGACATCCCGTTCCTGTTCGGCATGCTGCACCACATCTTCAAGAACGGCTGGGAAGACAAGAAGTTCATCGCCGACCGCGTCTACGGCATGGACAAGATCCGCGAGGAAGTCCTGACCAAATGGACGCCCGACAAGGTGCAGGAGGCCTGCGGCGTCGACGAGGCGACGGTCTACCTTGCCGCCAAGACGATGGCCGAGAACCGGCCCAGCACGCTGGTGTGGTGCATGGGTCAGACCCAGCACTCGATCGGCAACGCGATGGTGCGCGCGTCGTGCATCGTGCAGCTCGCGCTGGGCAACATCGGCGTGTCGGGCGGCGGCGCGAACATCTTCCGCGGCCACGACAACGTGCAGGGCGCGACCGACATCGGCCCCAACCCCGACTCGCTGCCCGGCTACTACGGCCTGGCCGAAGGCTCGTGGAAGCACTTCGCGAAGGTCTGGGACGTCGACTTCGAGTGGATCAAGAAGCAGTACGCGCCGGGGATGATGTCGAAGTCGGGCATGACGGTGTCGCGCTGGATCGACGGCGTGCTCGAGAAGAACGAACTGATCGACCAGGAC
>Ga0073899_10000850_pt1 | contig 28266 bp, 32 predicted proteins | sample KloWWTmetaKNB5Ph_FD_88975 | JGI IMG/M metagenome (GOLD analysis project Ga0073899, IMG submission 88975) | Active sludge microbial communities from Klosterneuburg, Austria, studying microevolution and ecology of nitrifiers - Klosterneuburg... | ecosystem: Engineered > WWTP > Aerobic digester >... | reverse complement strand
GCCCTCGGACCGTTGAGCTTGACCGAAACGGCACCAAACTCATCCTTGATTTCGTCGGCGTCGACCTTGGCCCACTGATCAGGAGGGCAGGAGTTCAGGCCGATGGTGTTGAAGACCTCCGCCACCAGATGCGTACCGTCTCGATAGATCGGCAGCACCTCGCAATAGCGGGCATGTCTGATGTTCGTGCTCGCATTCGCTTGCAGCGGAAGTTTCACGCTGTCCGCCCGGGTGGTCGAGGCCGAGGAACAGCCAGCCAGAAGCAAGGCCATGACTAGTGCGCTCAGGCCTACCGCGAGTTTGGGTTTCATCTCATCGTCCTCGTCCACCTTGGGTTGTGGACCAAGAGTACCCAAATAGTTCGATCAGTACTCTCAATGTTGCTCGGCAACGCACAGGTCCTCTGGTGATCTCGCGGAATGACTCGATCCTGGCGCGGCATCCTCAAGGGGGACGTCATACGAATCGGTTGTCATAGCGACCTGTACGTATGACGCTGCGAACAAGGTCATACGAATCGACACTCATAACGACCTGTTCGTATGACGTCCACAAGTCTTGCGCGCCCTTCGGCAGTTCTTGTCCACAGCGGCGCCCGAACATGAGTTCTCCACAGATTGAGTGGAGTAAGTCGTCTGCACTCGAAGGTTGTTGGAGTGTTGCCGGATGCAAGTCCTGAATGCGAATTCGAATTCGGCTCAGCGACGCGAGTTTCGACGCGGCGAAGTTGAGGCGATTGGCGCGCGCCAGGGTGGGTGTGTCAGCCGCGCCCAGTTGTACGCCCATGGGTTCTCCCGCGGCGAAGTGCGAGCAAACGTTCGGGCAAGGCGCTGGTTCCCCATGGGGCGCCATGTCCTCCGGATCGGCCTCAACCTGACTCGCGAAGGCGTGATGTGGGCCGCAGTACTCGAAGCGGGTCCGCGTGCTCAGCTGGATGGTGAATCGGTGCTTGAGCGAGTCGGCTTGCGAAACTACGTAGTGTCACGGGTTCGCATCTCCGTCCCAAGGGGCGCCAAGATTCGTGCTCGGGGCACCACGGTGGACATTCGTCAGACGAGGCGGTGGAGCCGCGAAACGCAGGATCCGAGTGATCCCCTGCCCCGAACTTTGGTCGAAGTGGCTGCCATTCGGGCTGCGTTGTGGGCCACAAGCCAACGTCAGGCGACCCTCCTTTTGACGATGGTCGTTCAGCAGCGGCTGGCAAGCGTGGAGCAGTTGGTGATCGCCATGAATCAGGTACGACGTGATAAGCGCAGGACCTTGATATACGGGGTGCTCACGGACTTGGACGGCGGAATCCAATCTCTTGGTGAGCTCGATCTGATTCGCGGGCTGAGGGATCGTGGGCTTCCTGAGCCGGACAAGCAGGTGCTCAGACGAACGCCTCAAGGCAACTACTACTTGGACTTTCGTTGGCGGCCCTATGCGGTGGTAGTCGAAGTCGATGGCATTCAGCACGGGTGGGTTGAGAAAGTGGTTGACGATGCGTTGAGACACAACAGGATTGCGCTGGAGGGGGATCTGGTCCTCCGTCTGCCAGTGATCGGACTCCGGCTTACGCCGGACGATTTCTATGCCCAAATTGAGCAGGCCCTAGTTTCGAGGGGTTGGAAACCCAACATCGCCGCCTAGCCCGGGCAACGTCATACGAAACGACCGCCATAACGACCGTGTCGTATGACGTCCTCGGCAAACGTCATACGAAACGAGCGCTATAACGACGACAACGTATGACGCAGTCGGCGCAGCCGCCGGACAAGACCAACTGCGAAGTCCGACTTATGAAGCTGACGTCGATCTACTCCTGCGAACGCACCCGGATCCCGGTCAAAGGCACTGTGACGGTGCCGGAGGGGTCGGTGAAGAAGTCGTTGCCTTTGTCGTCAACGACGATGAAGGCTGGGAAGTCCTCAACTTCGATCTTCCAGACCGCTTCCATGCCTAGTTCGGCGTACTCCACCACCGAGACCGACTTGATGCAGTCTTGGGCCAGACGAGCGGCCGGGCCGCCGATGGAGCCGAGATAGAAGCCACCGTGGGCGTGGCACGCGTCGGTGACCTGCTTGGAGCGGTTGCCCTTGGCCAGCATCACCATCGAACCGCCAGCGGCTTGGAACTGCTCGACGTAAGAATCCATGCGCCCGGCCGTTGTGGGGCCGAACGAACCTGAGGCCATGCCTTCGGGGGTCTTGGCTGGGCCGGCGTAGTAGACGGGGTGGTCGCGCAGGTACTGCGGCATGTCCTCACCGGCGTCGAGGCGTTCCTTGATCTTCGCGTGGGCGATGTCGCGGGCGACCACGAGGGGACCGGTCAGCGAGAGTCGCGTCTTGACGGGGTGCTTGCTGAGCTCGGCCAAGATGTCGGCCATCGGCTGGTTCAAGTCGATCGAGACAACCTCGCCAGAGGAAATGTCCTCGGCGACGCCGGCAGCAGGCATGAACTGTGCGGGGTCGGTCTCCAACTGCTCCAAGAAAACCCCATCGGCGGTGATCTTGCCGAGTGCCTGTCGGTCGGCCGAACACGAGACCGCGATCGCTACTGGGCACGAGGCGCCGTGGCGGGGGAGTCGGATCACGCGCACGTCGTGGCAGAAGTACTTGCCACCAAACTGCGCACCAATTCCGAAGTCTTGGGTCAGCTTGAAGACCTCTTGCTCCATCTCCAGGTCACGGAAGCCATGCCCACTCATGTCACCGGAGGTCGGCAGGTCGTCGAGGTAGTGAGCCGAGGCGTACTTCGCGGTCTTGAGCGCATACTCCGCAGAGGTGCCGCCAATCACTACCGCCAAGTGGTACGGCGGGCAAGCGGCTGTGCCAAGCGAACGCAACTTCTCGCCCAAGAACTCCACCATGCGAGTCGGATTGAGCACAGCCTTGGTCTCTTGGAAGAGGAACGACTTGTTCGCCGAGCCGCCGCCCTTAGCCATGAACAAGAACTTGTATTCAGGTCCGCTGGCAGGGGTGGGCATCGAGTACATCTCGATTTGGGCTGGCAGGTTCGACCCGGTGTTCTTTTCCTCAAACATGCTCAGCGGCGCCAATTGTGAGTAGCGCAAGTTCAAGGTGGTGTAGGCGTCGAACACGCCTTTGCTGATCGCCTCAGCGTCATCGGCGCCCGTGAGGACGCCCTCGGACTTCTTGGCCATCACGATCGCGGTGCCGGTGTCTTGGCACATGGGCAGCACTCCGCCGGCGGAGATGTTGACGTTCTTCAACAAGTCCAACGCGACAAAGCGGTCGTTCCCGCTGGCCTGGGGGTCGTCGATGATCTTGCGCAACTGGGCCAAGTGCCCTGGGCGCAGGTAATGGGAAATGTCGTGCATCGCGGCTTCGGTGAGTGCCGAAATGGCTTCGGGGCTGACCTTGAGGAACGTCTGGCCGTCGTACTCAACGGTGCTCACGCCCTCCGTGGTGATCAGTCGCCAGGGGGTGGTGTCTGCGCCGTTGGAGCCGTGGGTGGGCAAGATGTCGGAGTAGAGAAACTCGGGGCTCATGTGCCCAATCTATCCCCGTCGTTGACGGGTGTGGTCAGGTGTCGAGGCGACGTACTTCAATCACCCGAGCAACATCTGGGGCCGTCGCTGGCAACTGCACTCCGACGCAGCGCAGTGCCCGTCCCGAGAGCGTGAGGCCATCGGCAAGAGCCCATGGAGCCAGGTCCATTCCATGCTGGTCGGCAGTGGCTGTCACCTCGCTGAGGTGGTACGACGCCGCGTCGTCGAGGCCGGGCAGCCGCAGGGGAGCAGGGTGCTGGGTGTCGGTCGCGGCCACGCTGGCCACGACGTACCACCCAACCGAACCATCGGCCGCCACCAACCCGGTGCCAACGATGGCGGGGTCAGGGTGGTCGCAATGCACCAGCGTGCCCTCATAGATGAATGGCTGGATGCGCTTGTGCAGGCTCACCCAAGCGCTCAGGGCATGGCGCTCCAACGAGTTCAGCGAGGTCAGATCCCACTCGATGCCGAAGTGGTAGAGCAGCGCGGTCGCGGCCCTGAACCCGAGTCGGTGTGAGCGCCCGGTGGTGTGCGCTGTGGGTCCGCCCACGTGTGAGCCGATGAGTTCGGGTGGCACCAGCAGAGCAGTCCAGCGCTGGATCGACTGACGCTCGAGAGCGTCGATGGTGTCGGAGGCCCAGATGCGGTCGGTGTGGGTGAGCACCTCAGCGTCCACGCGGGCACCGCCCGAGGAACAACTCTCGATCTCAAGGTGCGGGTGCGCCTCTCGCAGGATCTCCATGAGGGAGTACGCCGCCAAGGTCTGCCCATGCACCGCCGCTCGACCCTGATGGGTGGCGTCGGTGAGATCGCGGTTGTGGTCCCACTTGAGGTAGCTGATCGGGTACTCCTCGAGCAGCGCCAACAGTTGGTCGCGCACGTGAGCGAACGCCTCTGGGATCTGCAGATTGATCACCTGCTGGTGACGCCACTCGTCGGGAAGTTCGCGATGCCCGCCCAAGATCCACTCCGGGTGTTCGCGAGCAGTCTTGGAGTCGACGTTGATCATCTCTGGCTCCACCCACAGCCCAAACTGCATCCCCAACGAGTTGACGTGGTTGATCAGCGGGCTGAGCCCATCGGGCCACTTGGTGTCATCGACGACCCAGTTGCCCAGGCCGGCGAGGTCGTCAGTGCGAGACGGGAACCACCCGTCGTCAAGCACAAACCGCTCCACCCCGACCTTCGCAGCCTTGTCAGCGAGCGCCGTGAGCTTGTCGAGGTCGTGGTCCATATAGACCGCTTCCCAGGTGTTGGCGATCACTGGGCGAGGCGAACGCGTGCGCGGGGACTGGGAGCGAATCCACTCGTGCAGCCGATGGCTCATCGGGTCAAGGCCGGCCGCGGCATACGAACCCAGCAGCCACGGGGTGCTATAGGTCTCCCCACAGGTCAGCGTGACCTCGCCAGGAGCGAGGAGTTCGCCACCACCGAGCAGACATTCGCCTTCGGCGGTGCGTTCGGCGTACGTCGTGTGGTCACCGCTCCACGCGACATGAACGCCCCACAGTTCGCCGGCATTGAAGTTGAACCCGGGTGTGCCCGCGATCATCAACAGCGTGGCGTCATGGCCAGTGCGGCCGTGGCGCCCGTCGCGGCGATGTGTGCCTTGCACCCACGGGTGACGTTGCGGGCTGCGCTCCTTGCACCACCGACCAGTCAGATCGAGGAGTTCTGTGGCGTGGGCCCCCACTGGCAGCGCGTTGAGCACCTGCCCGAGATGCCAGTTTGTCTCGCCAAGATTCGTGAGGTTCGTGCGCATGCGCAGCAGTCCGGCACGGGTGAGGTGAAGTTCGACCTCGATCTTCAACTCAGCTTCCGGGTCGACCCCGGTGAAGGTCGCGGAAGCATCGGTTGAGGTCGTCGACCACTGCCGCGGCAACGGCATCGAGCCGCCCCCATCGCGATGGCCGGTGACTCGGGGGTGCCCGCAAATCCGGCGGCGCCTACCAGTCCCCGTTGACGGCGATGATCGAACGCCGACATCGAAATGCCCGGCCGCAACGCCAAAGCCAGATCGTCAACAGAGTCCAGAGCTGCACCCCAGTGCAACATCACCGGAACCCCACGATCGTCTGATCCGATGACGACACTGACGCCGCCGCGGCACAGGTGGATGAGTTCGCTCACAGGGGCATCTTTGCAGTTGGTGTGAGCCAACAAGGCGATGTGCACCGGGCGCGAGTGGGTTGTGGCGTCGTACAACACCTGCATCACTCGCCACTGCTTTGCGGGGGAGTTTGGTGCTTTGCGGGGAGGATCTCCCCCGCAAGGTGCCAAAGTCACAGGTTTACTTGTGACTTTGCCACCCCCAAGCCGCGCATCCCCCGCTGCGCTCTCTATATACGCCAAACCATGCAGCCACCTAGGGTGGGAGCAATCACCCCTACAACGGATCGTCCGGCACGTTCCTGCCGGTTGAGGAGATGAGCTAGAAGATGGCAACTGTTTCATTTAGAGGCGCGCAACGGTGGTATCCCAACACCGACAAGCCGGCCGTTCCAGGTGTTGATCTGGAGATCAAAGACGGCGAATTCATGGTGCTGGTCGGGCCTTCGGGTTGTGGCAAGTCCACGACCCTGCGCATGTTGGCTGGGCTTGAAGAGGTCAACAAAGGCCAGATCTTCATCGGGGATCGCGACGTGACCCACCTGCCGCCCAAGGACCGCGACATCGCGATGGTGTTCCAAAACTATGCGCTCTACCCGCACATGACTGTCGCCGAAAACATGGCGTTCGCTTTGAAGATGGCGAAGGTGCCCGCTGAGGAGCGACGTAAGGCGGTCGAGGAAGCTGCACGGATCTTGAACCTCACGGAGTACCTCGAGCGCAAGCCCAAGGCACTCTCTGGCGGCCAGCGCCAACGCGTGGCGATGGGCCGCGCGATCGTGCGCAAGCCACAGGTCTTTTGCATGGACGAGCCCTTGTCGAACCTCGACGCAAAGATGCGCGTTCAGACCCGCACCGACATCGCCAAGTTGCAGGCGGACCTTGGGGTCACCACCGTCTATGTCACCCACGATCAGGTCGAGGCTATGACGATGGGTGATCGGGTTGCGGTGATGAAGGAAGGCATCTTGCAGCAGGTTGATAGCCCGCTCGCGCTCTATGACCACCCGGTGAACCTGTTCGTGGCTGGCTTTATTGGCTCACCGCAGATGAACCTCATCGGTGCGGTCGCCTCAGATGGCAAGGTCATGATCCACGACTACGAAGTGCCAGTCGATGACAAGGCGAAGGCGAGCATGCACGGCAACGTCACCATCGGCGTGCGGCCCGAGGCTTGGCGCATGGTGCCGGCAGGTCAGGGCATCCCGGTCGATGTGAGTGTCGTGGAAGAACTTGGCGCCGACGGATTTGTGTATGGCACCACTGGTGAGAACAACATCATCGTTCGGATCAGTGGCCGCGACACCGTCAAGCGTGGCGATGTCATCCACTTGGCCACCGACGCCTCCAACGTGCACGTGTTCAACACCGACACTGGCGAGCGTTTGAGTCTGTGAACCACATTCTCGTGGGCGGCTTCAGCGATGGAGTCGCCCACGAGTCTTTTTAGGAGACGAGTGAGGCGCGGTTCGCCGTACGCCGAATCGCGTCGGAAAACGTCGGCCACAGTTGCTCTGGCAAGTCGTGAGCCATGCCCTTGATGAGTACGAACTCTGCGCCCGGGATCGCCCGAGCCGTCGCTCGGCCGCCTGTGACGTGCACCAGTGGGTCGGAGTCGCCGTGCACGACGCACGTCGGCATCCGCAAACCGCCTAGGGCCTTTTGGCGGTTGTCTTGAGTCAACACCGCCAGCATCTGGCGCATCACGCCGCTGGCGTTGAAGCCACGATCGAAGGTCTCTCCAGCGCGCGACTTGAGTGACTCACGATCGGTGGGGAAGGCCGGTGACCCGATGATCTTCCATGTGCGCGCGGCGGCTTGGGTGTATGCCGTGCGACCGGGTGCAGTCGGAGCAAGCAAGATGGGCAGCAGCTTGGGGTGTTGCCAACCAACCGTGCGCTTGCCGATAGTCGACATGATCGAAGTCAGCGAACGCACGCGTTCGGGTGCCGCGATGGCCATCGTCTGAGCGATCATCCCGCCCATCGACACGCCGGTCACGTGCGCGGACTTCCAGCCGAGGTGGTCCATGAGTCCGAAGGCGTCAGCAGCCAAATCATTGATGGAGTACGGCGCAGCAACACGGGCCCCCGCGAACGCCTTGACCAGCATCGGTCTGGTGACTCGTGCACGGACCTTGGTCGACTTGCCGGTGTCTCGGTTGTCGTAGCGCACCACGAAGAATCCCTGGTCAGCCAGCTGGCTGCACAGCTTTGAGTCCCACCAGGTCATCGGCCCACCAAGGCCCATCACGAGCAGCAGTGGTTCGTCGGTGGGGTCACCGAAGGTTTGGTAGCACAACTCGATGCCAGGGCTAACCTGCGCGAAGAGTTCCTCTGAGACCAACATGTTCGACCTTTCGGGGAAGTTACTGCAGAGTTTAACGATTCGGTCAGGTTCGGTTGAGGTACGTGACCTAGAGCACATGGCGGCCTAATCTGCAGCAATGAACACTTCGCTCGGGTCGTTCCTCTCACCTCCAGGGTTCGTTGGACCCCAAGGATTGAAGGCCCTGGCACGCGAAGGTTCGGTCATGATCGAGGGCTTGGCCCACGTGCGCCACATGCGCGCTAAGCGCAAGCACCACGAGGCCTTGCCGCTCCACGGCGACCATCGCCGAGTGGCGACCACACCAGTGCTGCTGATCCCAGGTTTTATGGCCGGTGACTGGAGCCTCTCGCGGATGGCGGCCGGTTTGAGGCTGGAGGGATTTCGCACCTACAAGTCCCACATCATGGTCAATGTGGGCTGCACTCGCGAAGCGGTGGATCGCTTGGAACTTCGCCTGGAGGCCATTGCCAGTGCGCGTGACTCCAAGGTGCTCATTGTTGGCCACTCACTAGGTGGCATGTTGGCCCGCGGTCTGGCCGCACGACGTCCGGATCTGGTGGCCGGGATCGTCACCATGGGCAGCCCGGTGATGGCTCCTGGCGCCATCCACAGGGTCATTGCCTGGGACGCCGAGATGCTGGGGCGACTGAACAAAGCAGGAGTGCCGGCCACGATGAGCGCCGATTGTCTCTCTGGCCCGTGTGCCGAGGCGGCCTTTGAGGAAATGCAACAACCCCTTAACGAGGTGGGCTACACCGCGATCTTCTCGCACCGCGACGGCATCGTGTCGCCAGCCAGTTGTCTTGATCCGATGGCTCAAGAGCATGTTGAGGTGAAGGCGAGCCACGTTGGCATGGCGTTAGACCCGACGACCTTTGAGCACGTGGCTCGATCGCTGCGCGGCTTTGAGTTGGCTATGCGGGCCAGTGCTTTGGCAGATCCTTCAGCCGTGGCGGATTTGCCCCGGCGCGCGAGCAAGTGATCGCCGCTGCCGCAGCAGCGCCAGCGATGACCTGGTTGAGCCCCTCGGTCGATGTGGGCAGGCCCGCGCCGTAGGCAGTCAAAGCGCCTTGTTCCATCAAAATCGCCAGCATCGCTGACATGAACGAGTCACCGGCCCCGACTGTGTCGACCACATCAACCTTCGGCGTAGGACAGTGGGTCTCGACGCCCTGGCTGTAGGCGGTTGCCCCCTTTGCGCCGTCGGTAATCACCACAAGTTCGGTGCGTTCGCCGGTGAGCAAGGTCCGCGCAATGTCGCCGTAGTCAGCACCTGGATGCACCAAGGCAACGTCTTCGGCGCTCATCTTGATCAAGGTGGCTCGCTCGCCGATGGTCTCGATGTCTCGCCATGCTTGCTCGGCCGATTCCATGAACTGTGGGCGCAAGTTGGGATCGAAACTAATCACCACGTCTCGCCCCCACGCCTGGTCAACGAGGTCCATCACACTGGCTCGCCCGGGCTCGAGCGCGGTGCCCAGCGACCCGACATGCAGCACATCGCAGCGCGGCAACTCTTGATGCGGCAACGTCCACTCGAGGTCGAACTCATAGTGGGCTTCGCCGTTGGTGTTCAAAGTGGCTCGTGCAGTGTTGGTGCGTCCCGAGTGGGTCGGAGAGGCAACTACTTCGACTTCGTTGGCCCGCAGGTGTTCTAGGACCGCGTCGGCGCGAGCGTCGTGACCAACCTGGGTGATCAGCAGTGCCGATTGGTCCAGACGAGCCAAGCCAACTGCGATGTTGAGCGGGCCGCCACCAACGTGCTCGGCATCGTGTGATCCCTCAGGGACGATGTCGATGAGCGACTCGCCAACAACAACGATCATCGGTTAGTGCTCGTAGTCCACGCCGGAGTACGCCCGAAGCTTGCTCAGGGAGTGCTGGCTCACGATCGAGCGGATCGTGCCGCTGCGCGAGCGCATCACCAGCGAGTGGGTGGAGGCGCCGCCACCGCGGTAACGAACTCCGCGCATCAACTCACCATCAGTGATGCCAGTGGCTACGAAGAAGGTGTCTTCCCCACGAACCAGATCGTTCGTGGACAGTACGGCGTCAAGATCATGTCCGGCGTCGAGGGCTTGCTGGCGCTCGTCGTCATCGCGGGGGCACAACCGACCCTGGATCACGCCATCGAGTGACTTCATCGCGCAGGCCGCGATGATGCCCTCGGGGGTGCCGCCGATGCCCATCATCAAGTCGATGCCGGTGCCCTCTTTGGCGGCCATGATCGCGCCAGCGACGTCGCCGTCGACGATGAACTTGATGCGTGCACCTGCCGCCCGGATCTCATCGACCAGCTTTTGGTGGCGTGGTCGGTCGAGCAACACCACGGTGACGTCTTCGGCGTGGCTGCCCTTAGCTTTGGCGACCCGCTTGATGTTCTCGGCAACGGGCAGTCGGATGTCGACGAGGTCGGCAGCGTCGGGGCCGGTGACAAGTTTGTCCATGTAGAAGACCGCAGAGGGGTCATACATCGTGCCGCGCGGAGCCACTGCGAGCACAGCAATCGCGTTCATCATGCCCTTGGCAGTCAGTGTGGTGCCGTCGATCGGGTCCACAGCGACGTCGCACTCGGGACCGGTGCCATCGCCGACCTGCTCGCCGTTGTAGAGCATGGGGGCGTTGTCTTTCTCGCCTTCGCCAATGACGACCGTGCCGTTCATTCCGACGGTCGAGATCAGCAGACGCATCGCGTTGACCGCGACACCGTCGGCGCCGTTCTTGTCTCCTCGACCCACCCATCTGCCAGCAGCCATGGCTGCAGCTTCGGTGACACGGACTAGCTCCAGGGCCAAGTTTCGGTCGGGGCGTCCGGTGTCGACAAGTAATTCATTGGGGGTCAGCGACTCGGTCATAACCCCGATGCTATCGGTTCGGCGCGGGAGCAGTTTTGGTCTCGGTCACGCTGACTTCGGTGGCCTTGACCGCCGCATAAATCTGGGCACCGACGGCGATGTTGAGTTCGGTCGCTGCAGCCGGAGTGAGGTCGGCCCAGATGGGTGGCGAGGCCAAGTGCACCCGGGTGATCTGACCGGTGCTGAGCACTTGGGTTACGCGCGTGTGCCAGACGTTGCGAGCCGAACTCAGCGGTGGCGAGGTGGCCAACGTAACTGCCGTTGGTGCGAAGGTTGCCAGCACTGGTCCGTTGCTGCTCGAGCCCACGTGCACCTGCGTGGTCGCGTCGAGGTCGATCACGTGCCCACGTGCAGTGCCTCTGAGCACGTTTGCGCCGGTGAGGCGGGCCACGTGTGCCGTGCGCGGCGCGGCGGCAACCTCATGAAGGCGGCCGACCTGTGCCACCCGCCCTTCTTCGAGTACGACGACGTGGCGGGCCAAGGTGGCCACATCGATCGCATCGTGGGTGACCATGATTGTGATGCGGTCGTTGAAGTGTGGTTCGAGTTCAACGCGCAATCCTTCGGCGACACCCACATCGAGAGCCGAGAACGGCTCATCGAGGAGCAGTACGGCCGGCTCGATCGCCAAGGCCCTAGCCATGGCGACCCGTTGCGATTCACCGCCAGACAAGGTGGTGACGGCGCGCTTGGCTAGGTGGCCGATGCCGAGTTGATCTAGCCACTGTGTGGCCACGGTGAGGGCTGCGCGCCGTCGTACTCCTCGGGCCTGGGGGCCGAAGGCAACGTTGTGAAGCACATCGAGGTGTGGAAAGAGGGCGCCCTCTTGAGGGACTAGGCCCACAGATCGCTGCTCCGGCGGGCGGTGGCTCCATTCACGGTGACCGACCATGACCGACTGTGCTGGCGAGAGCCCGGCGATGGCGTGCAGCAGGCTGGTCTTTCCGGCCCCGTTGGGGCCAACAACAGTGGTCACCCCACTGGAGAAGGTCAGGTCGATCTCGTGGAGGGGAGCGTGGTCGATGCGAACCTTCATCGCAATCCGCCTAACCAACGACCACGCAGGGCGGCCAGCACTCCCACGCAGATGATGAGGAGGAGCAAAGACACCACGATTGCGGCGTCCGGATCGGCCTGAAGTTGGGTGTAGACCTCCAGCGGCAATGTGCGCGTGGTGCCGGGGTAGTTGCCAGCGAATGTGATCGTCGCACCAAACTCACCCAACGATCTGGCCCAGGCCAGCACGGCTCCGGCGATGAGGGCAGGGCGTGCCAGTGGCAGACCCACTCGGCGAAATCGTGTCCATGCGTCGGCACCCAGCGTGCTGGCGACGTCTTCGAGTCGAGGAGGCAGTGCTCGAAATCCCTCCTCAGCGCTGAGGATGAAGAACGGCATAGCCACGAACGAATGAGCCAGCACCACTGCAATTGAGGTGTAAGGGATGCTCAGGCCCAACCCATCACGCAGAGGCGCGCCCAAGAAGCCATTGCGGCCAAAGGCGGAGAGCAACGCGACCCCCGCGACCACCGGAGGCACCACCAGCGGGGTGAGCAAGATCCCGCGTAGTAAGGATTTGAATCGGAACTGAGCTCGGGCCAGGACCCAACTCAGCGGGATACCGAGCAGCACACACACGGCAGTTGACGCAGTTGAGGTCCACACCGAGAGCCACAGCGCACTGAGAGTGGCCGGTGCGGTGAGCAGTGAACCAAAGGTGCTCAGCGGTGCTCGCAGTACTAACCCAATGATGGGCAAGACCAGCAGCCCGGCCCCAAGGGATGCCGGGATGAGCAGCCGCCGAGGCACCGTCACTGAGTCGCGAACCCTGCTCTGGCCAACACCGCTTGACCGTTCGGACCGAGCACCAAGTCGATCCAGTCTTGGGCGAGCGATGAGACCTCAGCCTGCTTGGTTTGAGCGATCCAGTAGGTGTTGGGTGCCTGGCTAGCACCTGGGATGGCGATCTGGCGAACCTTGTCTCCGGCCGAAAGAGCGTCGGTGGTGAAGACCAGACCTGCGTCTGCTTCACCCGTGACGACCTTGTTGACCACGGCCTTGACGTCGGTTTCCTCGCTGGCTGGCTGCGCGCTCACGTGGTTGGTGGTCAGCAGCGCAGCAGCGGCGGCACCACAGGGAGCGGTAGGTACACACACCACGAAGTCAGGCTTGGCATTCAACCCGCTGAAGCTTTTGATATTGGCTGGGTTGTTGGCCGGCACGATCAGCACCATCGTGTTGGTGGCGAACTGGTCGGCGTGGCCCATGATTCCACCCGCGATCCGGGTGTGGTCCATGGTCCGCTGGTCGGCGGTCGCCAAAACATCGCCGGGTGCGCCCTGCTCGACCATCTGCGCCAAGGTCGCAGACGAGTCGAGCACTAACTTCACTTTGACGCCGGGGTGAGAGGCCTCGAACTGGGTTTGAAGTTCGGTGAACACGCCAGTTAGCGATGAGGCTGCCAGCACGGTGAGTTCGTTGGGTTTGGTGGCGGTGACAGTGGTGCAGCCGGTTAGGGAGATGGCCAACACAAGCACTGCGGCGAATCTGCGCATACCTATTCTTTCTCGATCACAACGTTGGTGGATTTGATGGAGCCCGTGGCGCGCACCCCAGGCTCCAGGCCCAGTTCGTCGGCGGCTTCGCGGCTCATGAGCGAAACGAGTCTGAAGGCCCCGCATCGCATCTCGACTTGGGCCATGACAGTGTCTTTGGTGACCTTGGTGACGATGCCCGGGAACTGATTGCGGGCACTGGAGTGTGTCGAGCGGTGCTCGGCCCCCGCCTGGTGTTCGGCAACCTCGGCCAGGTCTACGCCAGCGACACTGAGCCGACCACGATCGTCTCGCTGTGCTGCGAGCCGGCCGGCATCAATCCACCGGCGCACGGTGTCGTCGCTGACGCCCAAGACCTCCGCAGCCTGCGCAATCGTGTAGCTGGTCACCGGCGTATTCAACCGCATCTGCGGCGCCTTTGGAACATATCGTCCGCAACTGCGTCGTGCATCACACCACCTGACTCACGCACGCACTGCAATGGCAAGATTGCCCACGTGAGTGAGCAGCCAGGCCGTTACCAACGCACCACTGGCGGCATGATCGGCGCGATGATCGTGCTGCTGCTTGTCGTGGCCGGTTTCGTGGGCTTTCGGGCGCTCAACCGCAATGACGCCAGCCGACCCACTCCTGCCGTGCCCGCAGACCAGGTGAGTGCCGTCACCAGGGCGGCTCGGGAGGCTTCCATGGCCGCACCGGTGCCCACTCCATTGCCAGCCAATTGGCGCATCACGAGCGTTTCGTTCAATCCGACAAAGAAGACCTGGCACCTGGGGTTGTTGACGGCTGACAATCAGTACGTCGGCATCGAAGAGCGCCCGGCAACACCTCGCGAACTTGCTCGCACCTATATCGACAAAGACGCGGTGCAAGGCAGTGATGTCACCAACTCCGGACGCACCTGGACTACGTGGACCGATCAGGGCGGCGACTATGCGCTGATCACGCAGGTTGGCTCGACCAGCTATTTGGTGGGTGGGTCAGCATCAAACGCTGACGTGGACGCGATCGCCAAGGCGATCGCAAGTTCGCTGCCTTAGCCACCTGCCCTAGTCGCTGGCTTTCTTGAGTGCCGCATCAAGGCGCTGGCGAGCGCCATCGAGATGGGCCTGTGCGATCTGGGCAAGTTTCTCCCCGCGCTCCCACAAGGCAAGCGATTCGGCCAGGGGCGCGCCGCCAACTTCGAGTTGGCGCACGATCTCGGCAAGTTCATCGCGAGCCTGCTCGTAGCTCAGTTTCTTATCGCTCATCGCGATTCCTTTCCAGTGACCTCGGTGGTGATCTGCCCATCGGCGACACGAATCAGCAGTTGCGCTGCGATCTCGACGTCATCGATGGCGGTGACCAAAGCCCCGTCGGGGCGTTGTACGACGCTGTAGCCCCTGGCCATGGTGGCCAACGGTGAGAGTGCTTGCACTCGTGCTCGGCGATGGGCGATGTCGTTGGCGGATCGCTCGACCATACTGCTGACGGCTCGGGTGACTCGCTGGCGCAAGGCCTCGATCTGTTCGCTGCGCTCGCTCAGCCCGGAGGCTGGGTCGCGTAAGACCGGACGGGCCTGTAGTTGATGGAGGTACTGCTGTTCGCCTGAGAGCCGCACCTGCAGTGCCCGCATGATCCGCTCGCGTGCTTGCTGGATGCGGGCTGACTCCTCAACGACGTCGGGGATGGCGCGTTTGGCTGCATCGGTGGGCGTCGCGGCTCGCACATCAGCGACTAGGTCGAGCAGGGGTGTGTCTGACTCGTGGCCGATCGCGCTGATCACCGGGGTGCTGGTGGCGTGGACCGCGCGGATCAGTGCCTCGTCGGAGAAGGGCAGCAGATCTTCGACCGAGCCGCCGCCTCTGGCGATGATGATCACGTCGACTTCTGCATTGGCCTCAAGGCGTTGCAATGCTTCGATCACTTCACGGGTGGCGTTGACGCCCTGCATTGCTGCGTGCCGGATCTCGAACTGAACCCCTGGCCAGCGCCTCCGGCCAACCTCGACCACGTCACGTTCGGCTGCGCTGTTGTCGGCAGTGATCAGTCCCACCTTGCGTGGCAGGAACGGCAGTGGGCGCTTGTGGGTTTCGGCGAACAGTCCTTCGGCAGCCAAGAGTTGGCGACGCTGCTCCAAGCGGGCCAACAACTCCCCAAGGCCCACCATGCGGATCTCGCGTGCAGCGAGACTGAGTTGGCCACGGTTTTCGTAGTACGTCGGTTTGGCTTGAATCACCACCGAAGCGCCCTCGACCAGAGGCGTCGACATTGCGTCAACCAGCGTGCGCGGCGCAGTGACCTGCACTGAAACGTCGGCCAGTTTGTCGCGCAGACTCAAAAACACCGTTGCCATGCCTTGCCGACGGCTCACTTGGGTGACTTGACCCTCGACCCACACGACGCCCAGTCGATCAATCCACTGCCCAATCGCGCGCGCAATCGTGCGCACCTGTGCGGGCTGCTCGGGGGAAGTCTGCATGGCCATGGGAGTCACAGCGTAGTTGTGCGCACCGACCACGTTGGGTGTGAATCTCGATGAGTGGTGCCTGAGCCGCCGAGGGCGGTGCGTGACCGCGGGGAACATAGACTGCGCGCTATGACTGACCTGGGCACCCCCACAGTGCTAGACGATGCCGCCCGCCAGGTGCTTCTGGCTGCTCCGCGCGGTTACTGCGCCGGTGTTGACCGTGCGGTGATCACCGTTGAAAAGGCCCTCGACTTGTATGGCGCACCCGTCTATGTGCGCAAGCAGATCGTTCACAACAAGCACGTCGTGTCCAACCTTGAAGGTCGCGGCGCCATCTTTGTCGAGGAACTCGATGAGGTGCCCGCAGGCTCCACCGTGGTCTTTTCGGCTCACGGAGTCAGCCCGGCCGTGCACAGTGAGGCTGCCGAGCGCGGACTCAAGACAATTGACGCGACGTGTCCCTTGGTCACCAAGGTTCACCACGAAGCCAAGCGTTTCGCCGGTGAGGACTACGACATCTTGCTGATCGGCCACGCGGGGCACGAGGAGGTTGAGGGCACCTCTGGTGAGGCTCCTGAGCACATTCAGTTGGTCCAAGGGCCTGACGATGTGGCCAACATCGTCGTACGTGATCCTGAAAAGGTTGCCTGGCTCTCGCAGACCACCCTCAGTGTTGATGAGACGTTGGAGACAGTGGCGGCCATTAGGCAGCGCTTCCCCAACCTGCTCGACCCGCCCTCAGACGACATTTGCTACGCCACTCAAAACCGTCAATTGGCAGTTAAAGAGATCGCAGCCGAGTCCGATTTGGTGATCGTGGTCGGCTCTGGCAACTCATCCAACTCTGTGCGCTTGGTCGAGGTTGCCCTTGAGGCGGGGGCCCGCTCGGCGCACCGCGTTGATGACGCCACTGAGATCGACGAGGCCTGGCTGGATGGCGTTGGCACTGTCAGTGTGACCTCGGGTGCGAGCGTGCCGGAGGAACTTGTCGAGGGTGTGCTCTCTTTCTTAGCTGAGCGCGGATACCCTGATGTGCGAGCCGTGCAGTCAATTGAAGAGTCGCTCATTTTCGCGTTGCCGCCAGAGTTGCGGCGCGACATTCGGGCGGCGGCGCAGGCCTGATGGCAAGGTACTACGACGTACACCCCGACAACCCGCAACCGCGGGCGATCGCGGCAGCCGTCGACTTGTTGCGAAACGACGGACTCATCGCCTACCCGACTGACACCGGATATGCCTTGGGCATCAGGTTGGGCAACCGCGAAGGGCTCGAGCGGATCAGGGAGATCCGCGACCTCGATGACAAACACCACTTCGCGTTGGTGTGCAAAGACTTTGCTCAGATGGGCAGATATGTTCACCTCGACAACATCGCCTTCCGGGCGGTGAAGTCAGCCACGCCTGGCCCTTACACCTTCATCTTGCCGGCCTCGCAAGAGGTGCCGAAGGCGTTCATGCACCCGCGCAAGAAGACCGTGGGGGTGCGGGTGCCGCGTCACACGGTCGTGGCAGCGCTGTTGAGCGAGTTGGGCGAACCGCTGTTGTCGAGCACTCTGATTCTTCCGGGCACGCGTGAACCCATGACCCAAGGCTGGGAAATCAAAGAGGAGCTAGATCAGAAGCTCGACGCGGTCTTGGATTCGGGCGAAGCGAGTGCCGAATCGACCACCATCGTCGACTTCTCCTCGGGGGCACCCGAGGTGATTAGGTACGGCGCCGGAGACGCATCGCGCTTTGAGTGAACCTTCACGTTGTACGGCGAACGCGCCCGGGTAACCCGGTCACTTCGCATCTTGCGCACCCGTTGACGGATCGCCAAGACCACGAGCGCATTGACGCACGCAGCGAATAGCGCGCCTGAGTGGTTGGCCAGTCCCGAGACGACCGCTTGCACGAATCCGTCTTGGGTCAGTGCAATGCCTGCGCGGTAGACCACGGCGGTGAAAGCCATCACGCCGAGCATCAAAAGTGGTGGGAGAACTCCGACCCGGAACTGATCTTTGGGGGTGACCGCGAGTGCGGCACCGATGGAGACGATTACGAACGCGACGTCGAAGACGACGCCCAGACGCTGCGTGATGAGCAGGTCGATGCCAATCGCCAGGGCAGAGGCAATCACGGCAAGCTTGGTAACTCGCTTGCCGCTCATGGTGCCCTCTTCCCAGAGGGTGGGTGCGCTCACGCGCATCACGCTAAAGGCGAGTCCAGCCTTTTCAGGCGCGCCACGCCGAGTTAGTCACATCCGTTTCAACAGTCACAGGAGCCCCGTTAGTGAGCTCTGGAAGCTCATCTCGCTGCTCCGCGACCGCTTCAAGCAACTCGATGGTGGTCAAAGGTCGGGGTGCATCATCGATCAGCGTGGGCTCGTCGAGTGCCTGATCAGTGACTCCCAGTTCGTTGAACTTGCGGGCGCTCACCAACACCCGAGTCTCCAGACTGCCCACAGTCTTGTTGTAGGCATCGACACTGGCCTTGAGGCTGCGGCCCAACCGGTCAAGGTGGTGTCCCATCGTGCCCAGACGCTCGTGCAGGTCGCGGCCCAAAGCCTGGATCTGCTTGGTCTGCTCAGCCAGCGTCGCCTGCTGCCAGCCCATGTGCACTGTGCGCAGCAGCGCGATCAGCGTGGTCGGAGTGGCGAGCACGACGTGGCGTTGTGCGGCGTACTCAATAAGCGAGGGGTCGGCATCGAGGGCCGCTGACAAGAACGACTCACCCGGCACGAACAACACCACAAACTCCGGCGTGTCAGACAGCCCGCGCCAGTAGGCCTTGCTCGCCAGGGCGTCGGTGTGAGCCTTCAGTTGGCGGGCATGTCGACCCAAGTGATGGGAGTGCTCATCGGGGTCTTCGGTGCTGGTCGCGTCAAGGAACGCGTCTAGTGGAACCTTCGCGTCGACGATCACGCACCGTCCACCAGATAGTTGCACCACCAGGTCAGGGCGCTGCAACCCATCATTGAGCCGCACCTGCTCATCAAAATCGCACCGGTTGGTCAGCCCGGACAACTCCACTGCCCGACGCAAATGCAACTCACCCCAGCGCCCCCGCACTTGAGGCTTGCGCAGCGCAGTGCTCAAACTGCCGGTCTCTTTGCGCAGCAAGTCAGTCGAATGCCGCATGTCATCGACCTGCTGGCGAAGCTGGCCCTGCCACGTGTGGCGCTGATGCTCAAGGTCGCGCAGTTGGTCATGAAGGCGCTCCAACCCCTCCTTGATCACGCCCTGATCTTCGGCACGCGCCTCCCACACCTCGTCCTTCGAACGAGCCGTAGCGAACAAGTAACCCAGCGCAGCGCTGATTGCAGAAACTGCGAGGGTGATGAGCCAGATGGGGTCCATGTGGTCAGTGTTGCTGGGGGCACCGACACTTTTGGGGGGTGGAAAAGTCACAAGTAAACCTGTGACTTTGTCGCTTTGCGGGGGAGATCCTCCCCGCAAAGCGCCAAACATCCGGGCAAAGCACCGGCCAACACGTCAGCCATCACCACTCAAAAATGCAGTGAGCGGCCGATTTTCTCGGCCGCTCACTGAGGGGTTTAGCGGAAGAACCTCGGAGTGAGTGCTGGCTCGTACCACTCACCGCGACGAGCCTTGCCTGCAGCAATCAGGTGCAAACAGAACGCCCACACCAAAACGATGGGGTAAGTCACGAAGCCGACTAGGACGTACATCAAGACGCCGGAGATCGCCAGGTAGATCGCAGTGATGATCTGAATGTTGACTGCGTTAGCTGCGTGCTGCCGGACAAAAGGTCCGCGGTCCTTGTAGAAGAACCACAGCGCTACGGATGCCAAGAAGCCTCCGAGGCCAAGGCTAAAGACCATGACGGCTAGTGCCACCCAGTGCGCGATGCTGCCCATGCGTCGTTCGTCGGCAGGGGTCATCGAGGGTGATGCGTAGGTGACGGGGGTGTTGCTCATCTGAGCCCTCCTTGAGGGGGTATGTGTCGATGTAGTCAACGAGTGAGCCCTGCGAAACCTTCCCGACTTGAGTCGCACAGGCCGGATCGATCGCGGAGTGCACCCGATGGCGAGGCCCTTCGGACAAGCTTTTCGTAAGTTCACAGATCAATGGATCCATTTGGCCCCCGAAAATCTGGTCATTGTGGACATCTGACGGACCATTGATCAGCAAAGTTGCGAAGACGAGGTCGGGCACGAGCAGGGTCGACGTACGGGCTAACTCCCCATGCAAAACTGACGCTTCCCATGTGAAGTTTCACAGGGGAAGCGTCAGTTTCACCTGGTGCCCGGTGAAACTGCAGGGGCTACAAGTCCGCGAGATCGACGATCACGGGGGCATGGTCAGAGGGGCTGCCCGTGCCTTGGGAAGGGTCGCGTTCGGCGCGATCTACGAAAGCGCCGGTGGCACGGGCGGCGAGCGAAGGCGAGCCGAGGACAAAGTCGATGCGGAGGCCGCGGTCGCGTTCGAAGCGTTGGCGGTAGTAGTCCCAGTAGGTGTAGCCGCGGTCGAAGTTGCCGGTGACGTCGGCCCAGCCGTCGGCGAGGAACCCGGCGAAGGCATCGCGCTCGGGCACAGTGACGTGGGTGGAGTTGCGGAACTGGCTCACGTCGAAGACATCGTCGTCGGTGGGGCAGATGTTCCAATCACCGACTAGCGCGGTGGGGGAGTCGAGCCACTGGGTGGCCTCGGCGCGAAGTTTGGCGAGCCACTCCAACTTGTAGTGGTAATGCGGGTCGTCGGGTTTGCGGCCGTTGGGCACATAGAGGCTCCAGATGCGCACGCGCCCGCACACGGCCCCGATGGCGCGAGATTCGGCCGCGATGGGCTCGCCGTAACCGGGCATTCCGTCGAACCCGATCTGGACGTCGTCGAGCCCGACGCGGCTGATCAGGGCGACACCGTTCCATTGGTTGGTGCCCGACATGGCGACGTCGTACCCCAACGATTGCAGCCCCATTAGCGGAAACTGCTCCTCGCGGGCCTTGGTTTCTTGCACGGCGAGTACGTCGATGTCGTGGCGTTGCAGCAACGCCTCAACACGGTCGATTCGGGACCGAATGGAATTGACGTTGAAGGTCGCGATGCGCACTCCCACACTTTAGGTCCTCGTTCATACCATGGGACCAGGGCTCGTACTTTGGTCGTAGGACCCTCCCAAGACTGGGATTTGGTCTCTAGGTTGTGGGCATGGAATCGCTCTTTGACACCATCTCAGGCCTGCCAGTTCACCCCTTGGTGGTACACGGCGCCGTCGTACTGCTGCCGCTGTCGGCACTCGGTTTACTCGCGGTGCTGCTGAAGCCGGCCTGGCGTGAACGCTTCGGCGTGCTCGTGGTCTTGGGCCTCGTGGCCGGGGCCGTGGCTGCGTTCGTCTCGGTGGAATCAGGTGAAGCACTTGCCGCGCGCGTGGGTTTGCCAGAAGAGCATGGCGAGTTGGGCGAGCGACTGACCTTCGTTTCGGTCGTACTCGCGGTTGTCACGATGCTTTGGTACTTCGCGGGTCGTCGCAGCCAGGTGCTTAGCAAACTCGCCGGTGGCCTGGCGGCTTTGTTAGCGCTCGCGGTGTTGGTGTTGACAGTCATGACTGGCCACAGCGGCGCGCAAGCTGCTTGGAAAGAGCGCATCGCACCCAAGTCGGAGCCGGGGACCTCGGGTGGAGCCGCGCTGACCGCTGAGGAGGTCGCCCGACACAACTCGGCAGCAGATTGCTGGACCTCCATCGAAGGCAAGGTCTATGACCTCACCGCTTGGGCATCACGGCATCCTGGTGGCGCCCAGCCCATTGAGGGCCTGTGCGGCACTGATGGTTCGGCGGCTTTCCGTGGGCAGCACGGCACGGCGGCAGGCCCAACGGATCGCCTGCAGGAGTTCTTGCTCGGCCCACTCGTGGGTGCAGCGCCAGCAGCCGACCCGGCGCCCAACAGCGACCGTGCGATTACGGCATCCCAGGTCAAGCGCCACCGCTCGACCAACGACTGTTGGACGATCATCAACGGCGGGGTCTATGACCTCACCGACTGGGTGAGTCGACACCCAGGTGGCCAAGAGGCCATCGCGGAACTGTGTGGTGAAGACGAGACCGAAGACTTCGTGGAACAACACGGAGGCAACGAGAAGGTCGCGGGCACCTTGGCTGGCTTCAAGATCGGCACGCTCAAACGCGGCTGATCTGGGGCGAGTCAGCCTCGGGGAATGGCTAGGTCAACCCGCAGTGCCGAGTGGTCGGTGAGGCCCGCGAGTCGTGGCTCATGGTCGAAGGTGCATGAGCGGACCGTGACTCGGTCGCTGACCCACGCCTGGTCGTAGCGCACCCCGACTCCGGTGTGGTCGACCCAGCTCGGCTCATCAGGTGCTGATCCCCAGGCATCGCGCAGCGTCTTGCGGCCATAGAGCGCCACCTCTTCGTCCAGCACGTAGGGCAACGACTTGGTCGGGGCGATGTTGAGGTCGCCGATGACGGCGTCGTACTCATCAAGCATGAGCTCAAACTCGGTGAGCCATTCACGTTTGGCTCGGCGCTGGGAGGAGTTGGAGTACCTCACGGGGTCGCTGGCCGCGCCGTACACCCCGAGGAGGCGCGTGCCAGCGATGTGAGCCGCCGCCGTGCGAGGAGAAGTCGTCGGCAGGGCTGTCGCAGCCGAGGTGCGATCGATGATTGCGACCTTCTCGCTGCGTATGACGCAGTAGTCGGCGGCTTGGCACACCTCAAGGATCAGGCGGGCGCCTTCGCCGCTGCCTAGGTCGCTGAGCACCCAGATATCTTCGGGTTGCACCCAGAGCCATTCGAGCAGATTGCGCGCCCGAGTCTTCGGTGCGGCCGCAATATTGAGTGCCAGAAGGGAGACCACGCGCATCACCTTGTGTTTATATGCGCATATGCGCAGAGCGGTCCAAACAGCACTGATCATCGCGATTGTGCTCGACGTCGTCTATTGGGCCATCTGGTTCACCCGACGCGACTGGATCGCGAGCCTCGACTCCGAGGGCTATTACATGTTTGAAAATGCGTTCCCGGCGGCAGACCTGTGGCTGGGGTTGACCTGCGTTTTCAGCTTGTGGGCTATGGCCAAGCGCCGACCCATCGCGATGTTCTGGCTGATCTGCGCGGGGAGTTCGGGTGTCTATTTGTTCTTGATGGACACGCTCTTTGATCTCGAGAACGGGGTCTTCAGCACGGGTGCGGGCGGGTACTTCGAGCTCTTCATCGTCGTGATGACAGCGATCTTCTCGGTGCTCGTGCTCACCTATGCGTGGGGACATCGCGGCAAACTCCTGGCCGGGGATTCGGCGCTGGTCCTGCACCGCGCCTAGACTTCGCCCACGTGGCACTCACTATTGGCATCGTCGGACTCCCGAATGCAGGCAAGTCGACTCTTTTCAACGCCCTAACCAAGAACGACGTCTTGGCCGCGAACTATCCGTTCGCCACCATCGAACCCAATGTTGGGGTCGTAGGCGTTCCCGATGAGCGACTCGACAAGCTGGCCGAAATCTTCGGTTCGGCGCGTTTGCTCCCCGCAACCGTGGAGTTTGTGGACATCGCCGGCATCGTTGCTGGGGCCTCTCAGGGCGAAGGTTTGGGCAACAAGTTCCTGTCACACATTCGAGAGTCAGCTGCCATCTGCCAGGTGACTCGAGTGTTTCGAGACGAGGACGTCACCCACGTTGATGGGCGCGTCGACCCAGCCAGTGACATCACCACCATCCAGACCGAGTTGATGTTGGCCGACTTGCAGACCGTGGAGAAAGCAATCCCGCGGCTTGAGAAAGAGGCTCGCAACAACAAGGACGCGGTCGCCGTACTGGCAGCAGCCAAGGAAGCCAAAGCCGCGCTAGACGAAGGCACGCCGATCATCGCAACGAAGATCGACCGCGAAGCATTGCGCGAGCTGTCTCTGATGACCGCTAAGCCGTACCTCTTTGTCTTCAACTGTGACTCCGATGAACTCTTCGATGGGACCTCAAAGACAAAATGCGGGCGCTCGTGGCCCCGGCCGAGGCCATCTTCTTGGATGCCAAGTTCGAGGCCGAACTCGTTGAACTCGGCGATGACGCTGAGGCTCTGGAGATGCTGCACGAGATGGGCGTGGCTGAGCCTGGTCTGCACGAACTTGCTCGAGTCGCCTTCGACACCCTCGGTCTGCAGACCTACCTGACTGCTGGCCCTAAAGAGGCTCGCGCCTGGACTATCAAGAAGGGCGCCACCGCACCCGAAGCCGCCGGGGTCATCCACACCGACTTCCAGCGCGGGTTCATCAAGGCCGAAGTGGTCGGCTTCGACGACCTGGTCGCAACCGGTTCCATGGCTGCCGCGAAGGCCGCCGGCAAGGTGCGCATGGAAGGCAAGGACTACGTCATGGCCGACGGGGATGTCGTGGAGTTCCGCTTCAACGTTTAGTCGGTCGAGATTCGCGCTAGAATTCTGTACATGACCACCTTGCCCATTGCTGATGTGCGGGCCAACCTCTCCAAGTTGGTCGACGAGGCGGAGCGCACCCATCAGCGGGTCGAGGTCACCAAGAACGGGCGGCGGGCCGCGGTTTTGATGAGCGCTGACGACTACGACTCGCTGATGGAGACTCTCGACATCCTGGGGGATGCGGCCACCATGGCTGACATTCGCGAAGCGGAGTCCTTGACTGACGACGAGTGGATCGCCGGAGACGTTGTCGCCGCTGAACTTCGTGCGGCAGGCCGTCTGCGTTCGTGACTTACGCGATATTCCTGTCGCCACGGGCCCGGCGTGCGCTGGAACTAGAGTTGCCAGAAGCTGTGGCGGCGGCCTGTGCGGAGTTCATCTTCACAGTGCTGGCCGAGAACCCTTACCGCGTTGGTAAGCCCTTGCGAGACGAATTGGAGGGCTCCTACTCCGCGCGCCGTGGGGAATTCCGGGTCATCTACACGATTCACGAGGACCGGGTTGCTGTGCGCGTAGTGAGCGTCCGGCACCGGCGTGACGCCTATGCGTGACGTAATGCGGTGGAGTACGACGAACACGCAAATGAGCAGGTTCTGTTCGCTACCCCAGATTGGCGATGATGCTGGCGATGTCGGCACGTCGTACCAAGAAGGCGCGCTCGTCTAGCTTCTTGCGGCGCATCCAGGTGGTGACCTCGTGGTTGCATTTGCTGGCGTTGCAAGAGCGGCAGGCCGGCACGACGTTGGTCACCGTGTAGCGCCCGCTTCGAGAAATCGGGAGCACGCAATCGCGCTGCAAGTCGGTGCTTGTGGCGCCGCAGTACGCACATCCGCCCCATGACTCAAGCAGCATGTTCCAGTCGCTGTCGGTCAGATCGTGAGTCTGCGCATCCAGTCGACGCTTGCGACGGCGGGCGTAGATCGCGCTACGCCGACGAGTGGCCATGCGGCTCAAACTATCCGGGGAGACCGCCGCCCTGGCTTATGCAACGCCGGGTCGATGCGTCATACGTTGCGGTCGCAATAGCGCTCGGGTCGTATGACACTGGGCTGGGCGTCATACGTTGCGGTCGTCATAGGGATCGTTTCGTATGACGTTGCGGGCTGCCCGGGCAAGGGATGTCTCGAGGCAAAGCCGGGCCAGGTGGCGTCATCAGTTCGTAAGACCTGGGCTCTTGGCCGCAGGCGAGGCATCAGGGAGGCTTGAGGCATGACGACCTCATTGCGTAAGGCCGCTTTGTCGGCACTCGCTGCGCTGACCCTGTCCGCGAGTTTGGCAGCCTGCGGTGCGGGCACGGAAACGAAGTCTGGATCGGACTCTCAGCCACAATCGGCTGTGCCGACACCGTCGCCTTCGGAGTCCCAAGAGCCTCAGGCTGAGGTGGCTGGTACTTACATCGGTTACGACAAGTACAAGGCAGACCCGTCGGCGTACTCCGACACCAAGGTTGTGCTGTTCTTCCACGCCACCTGGTGCCCGAGTTGCCAAAGCGCGGACGCCGCGCTGGTCACTGACGGAGTCCCTGAGGGGATCACCGTCGTGAAGGTCGACTACGACACGATGACCGACCTGAAGAAGAAGTACGGCGTGACCGTGCAACACACTTTCGTGGCCGTGGATGCCAATGGCGCCAAGCTGAAGATCTGGTCCGGTGCGAAGTCGGGCAAGGAGATCGCCGAGAAACTCGCGTGAGCGCTGTCTTCACCGCGCTCCTGGCGGGAGTGCTCACCACTCTGGCGCCATGTGTTCTCCCACTGCTGCCTGTGATCGTGGGTGGTTCGCTCACCGGGGGTCAGCGTCGAGTGTGGTGGATCGCTGCCGGTTTGGGCGCGTCCGTTTTGGGTTTCACGCTGCTGCTCAAGGCATCAACCATCTTGATCGATATCCCGCCGCAGGTGTGGTCAATCATCTCCGGGGTCTTGCTGATCGCACTCGGGTTGGTCTCGGCATTCCCGCGGTTGTGGGACCAGATTTCTAGCCGCATTGGCCTGCAGGATCGCGCCCATCAGGGGCTCGTCGCTGCTCGACAGCGCGACGGGGTGCTAGGCGCTGTGCTTACCGGTGCGGCGCTGGGGCCTGTGTTTTCTTCGTGCAGCCCGCTGTATGGCTATCTGATCGTGACGGTGTTGCCTGCGACGCCGGTGAAGGGACTCGTACTGCTAATCAGTTACGTCGTAGGCCTGGTCGGAGCGCTCTTGTTGGTGGCACTAGCTGGGCGACGCGCGTTCTCGGGAGCTCGGTGGCTAGCCGAGCCTGAGAGTTGGTTTAGACGCGGCCTTGGCTGGGTGTTCGTGCTCGTGGGCGTGCTGGTGCTCACCGGCCTTGATCGCGACTTGCAAACCTGGTTGATCATCCACGCCCCGGTGCGCCCCTGGGAATGGGTTTCCTAGGGCTGATAGTCGCGATAGCTGCGCTGAATGGCGATCTGGTCTGCGAGGAACTTCGCGTCATGCCACACGCCCCAGATGAAGCTTGATCCCCGACGCGAAAGCCAGGGGAGCCCCAGGAAGTAGACGCCAGGTTCGGCGGTGACTCCGCGCCGGTGCTCGGGTTTGCCTGAGTCGTCGAAAGCATCCACATCGAGCCAGGCGTAGTCGGTGGTGAACCCAGTTGCCCACACGATGCTGTTCACGCCGGCGGCGGCGAGATCCAACGTCAGCTGGGGGGATGTCACTGACTCAGGCAGCGGGCCCAACACGTGAGCACGAGGCTCGGTTGGCAGGTCGAGGCCGAAGCGCTCGACGTACTCATCCGCTGCTTGCAGCAAACCTAAGTAGCTGGCGTCTCCGGCATCGATGTTGTCAGCGAGGTCGGCGCCAACGTGGAGGGTGCCATCGACGCAGGACGTCGTACGACCCAAAAGGTGGATGCCGATCTGGGCCAGGTCGCGGAAGTCGACGGTGTGGCCGCCGCGGGCGCCACTGACGGCGATCGTGACGTGTTCGGCGCCTTCGGCGGGAGTTGCGGCATCCCACAGCCCGAGCACGCCTAGCCACCAGCAGAAGTCACGACCCCGGTAGCTACGTGGTGGCCGGTCATGCGGACCAACAGACAGGTAGACCTCGCGTCCAGCGCGCCGCAACTCATCAGCAATTTGTACGCCGGACGATCCGGCCCCCACCACGAGAACCGCGCCCTCAGGCAACTGGTCAGGGTTGCGGTAGGAACTGGAATGGATCTGGGTGGCCACGGTGCCTTCAGGCACGATGGGCGGGATCACGGGCACCTGGAATGCACCAGTCGCGCTCACCACGAAGTCGGCCTCAATTGGCCCGGCAGATGTGGTCACCGCGAAACCCCGAGCACCTTCACGGCGGGCGACCTTGGTCACTTCAACCCCCGTGCGCACGGGCGAGTCGGTGGCATCGGCGAACTGCACGAAGTAGTCCGCGACCTCGTCTTTCGTCGCGAAACTGTCAGGGGCGCCTTCAAAGGCCAGCGACGGGAACCTGTCGTGCCACAAGGGCCCGTTGGTCACCAAGGAGTCCCAGCGTTCGTGTCGCCAACGGTGCGCAATCTCGCCGCGCTCCAGCACAAGGTGGCTGATGCCAAGGTGTGTGAGGTGTTCAGACATGGCGAGGCCAGCCTGACCGGCTCCCACGACCACCACTTCGACACGCTCCACACTCATGGCTTTCCTCCATCACTCGTTCGAGAAAATACGTCGATTGCTGTCCAGGCCAGGGCAGTGGCTGCATCAGTGAGGGCCTGCTCCGCAGCCGGTCCGGCACAGTGGTCGGCAAACTCACGCTGGTGGTTCAGCGCCGGCCAGCTGCCAATTCCGACGTAGGGGTGAATGCACGGCACGACCGCGGACACGTTGCCCATATCGGTCGAGGCTCGATTCATCCGGCGCTGGATCGGGTCATCGCTAAACACACGTCCCAACGCTTGAGCGTTGAGGCGGTAGGCATCCAGTGCAATGTCGTCGGTGCGCATCTGCGCGTACGGCTTGCTCTCCGCCTCAATGGTCAGCTCACACCCTGTGGCGAGCGCGCCCGCCTCAAAGCAGCGACGAACCTTGGCCTCAACCTGCGCCAGTTCATCTAGATCTGCAGCCCGGACATACCACCTGCCTTCGGTGTTCTCCGG
>Ga0073899_10000849_pt1 | contig 28267 bp, 28 predicted proteins | sample KloWWTmetaKNB5Ph_FD_88975 | JGI IMG/M metagenome (GOLD analysis project Ga0073899, IMG submission 88975) | Active sludge microbial communities from Klosterneuburg, Austria, studying microevolution and ecology of nitrifiers - Klosterneuburg... | ecosystem: Engineered > WWTP > Aerobic digester >... | reverse complement strand
GGGCAGCAGCTCGACGGCGCGTCGTGTAGTTCGGCTATCTTGCTCGCGCTTGACGTGCCGGACGGCGCTGTCATACTCAGGGTCAATATGACGATGCAGCCCGTGCCAGAGGAATACCTATTTGACTACGCAGGTGTCTGTTGGTGGTGCGGCGATGATGCTGACAGCCGCGAGCACAAGTGGAAGAAGTCGGAGCTCAAGGCGATGTACGGTCTCGCAGGATCGGACTCCTACCCGCTGCTGTGGGTGGATGATGCTGGAAACTCCAGGACCATCCGGGGCCCAGACTCCGACGTTGTGAAGTTTGAGAAGTCGCTGTGCCAGAACTGCAACAACGCGAGGAGCCAGAAGTTCGATCTTGCCTACGATCTATGGATCGGCTACCTGAGGGCGAACTATCACCAGATCATCGAGTCTCGGGTCATAGATCTGCATGATGTGGTTGATGCCGCTGAGAGCAATTTCCGACTGAACCTCGCAAGATACTTCGCCAAGCACATCGGTTGTCGAGTCGCCGATAAGGCGGGGAAGGTACCAGCGAGTCTCATCGCGTTCCTGAACGGCGACTCCGACAGCTCCGCTTTCGCGTGGACAGAACTCTGCATCAGCAGTTCAGCCCTCGAAGATCACGAGATCACTCAGCACATGCTGGGCATGTCGAGGACGGTCGCGGACTACTCTCCGGAAGACCGCCGATTGTCATCGCTCAAAGGCTCTCTTCTTCATGGCGCACTTCAGCTGGTTTGGGATATCAATCTCGACCCCGGTCGCCAAGACATTGCCAACGGGATATTGACGCAGGACGTCTACGTGCTTCGCGAGGTGGATGACGATCTCTATGCACATCGCTTCTTGATTTCGGAGTGATCACGCCTACTTCTTTCGTGGTGCCTTAGCCCGCATCTCGACGCCGGCCCGATGCAGCGCACGAATTACGGCACCGTGTGAAAGCTTGAACTGCTTCTCAAGCTCCGCGATCGTGTTGCCTGCGTCGTACGCGCGAGCGAGCGCCTGTTCGTCTTCGGCGCTCACCGTCCGTCTCTGGATCACGACACCCTCCTCGCGCAGCATTCGCGTCAACGCCGAGTTGGATACACCAAGTTCTTGAGCAAGCGACCGGACACTTTCGCCGGCCTTCGCACGCCTGACGACCCCACCTACCTTCTCGGCTCCAAGTCGTTTAGACAGTTCGTGGGCTCGGTACGAAACCGGCGCACTCAAACCGTCGTCTCTGTCGCCTACTTCCGCGAGTTTCCGCAGTTCATCAGGGGTAAATGACAGATCCCAATGGTTTGAGTAGACGCTCGCAAGGTCAGCAAGAGAAAAACCCCCGCTCCGGCGGGGGTTTTCTTGTTGTGTCGGGTTGCTTTTGTGTCGACTACTTGCCGCTGGCGCCGTCCTGCCAGCCGCCGGTCGCGCCCACGAGGCCGTCGATGGCGTCGTCCCAGGCGTTCTGCGTCTGCGGAGTCCAATCATCGCCGAGGATGTCTTGGAAGGTGTCGCGGACCACCTCGTAGTAGCGGTTGAACTTCTCGTTGGGCACCCCGAGGTGGAAGTGGTTGATGCGCTCTGAGTTGACCATGGTCAGGCTCGAGTGCTTTCCCTCGAGATGCTCGAGCAGGGCGACGACCGTGACTCGGAACATGTTCTGCCGCGCGAGCTCGCCGCTCGATTCATGGCGAAAGAGCTGCTTGAACTCGGGGTACTCGGTGAACAGGCGCTCGTAGACCTGCGCAGAAGGATCATCAGTGATCTCTGCGACGCGATCGAGGCTTTCAAGAATCAGGGTGGCTGCATCGCTCATGGCGCGAGCCTAGCGAGCGCGAGGCCCGTCATCCACCGGTGGCACGGATCAAGCTCTCGATGGCTTCGTTCCACGCCTGTTCCGTCGCCGGGGTTCATTCGTCGCCGAGAATCTCGCGGAAGGTGTCACGGACCACTTCGTAGTAGCGGTCGAACGACGCGTTCGGTACGCCGATATGGGCGTGGTTGGTGCGTTCGGAATTGACCATGCCCACGCTCGCGGGCTTGCCCTCGAGGTGCTCGAGGAGTGCCACCACCGTGACCTGGAACATGTTCTGCCGGGCAAGCAGTCCGTTCGGTTCGAAGCGGAACAGCGGCTTGAACTCGGGGTACTCGGCGAACAGGCGCTCGTACACGGGGGCCGAGGGATCATCAACGAGCTCGGCGACGCGATCGAGGCTCTGAAGGACCAGTTCTGCGGACTCAGTCATGGTGCGATGCTACCCCGTGGCCCGCCCGGATGGAGCGTCTATGTCACAGGAGATTTGTGCCGGCGCGCGCCACACGCGCCACACCACGCGGGGGTGCGCGGTGTGCACAGCTGCGGAGAGCCCGCCCGCGCCGATTGGGCTGTTGCGGGCGGGCTCTCGGTCGCGCGGTGGTCAGCGGGGAGCTAGTCGTTCGAGCTGACCGATGCGGCCGAGGCGGCCGACGAGGGTGTTGCCGGCGAGGTGATGGAGGGGGCGCTCGGCGCGCTGACCGGGCTTGGGGTGCTCGGTGCGCTGGGCGCGCTGACTGCGGCCGGGGCGACGGCGCTCACCGCGGAGGGCGCGGAGCTCGTGCTGACGACGGTCACGACCGAGTCGGAGCGCTGCTGCAACGTCACCGTGTCGACATCGAGCACACCGGTGCGGCCGTTCAGCTCGCTCCCGGGAACCACCTTGCCCGAGCCGTCGTGCAGGTCCATGTTGGCAGCGCTCGCGGCGGCGGTGCCACCGATCACGCTGAGGCCGATGAGTCCTGCGGTGCCGTAGGCGATCCACTTCTTGCTGATCATGATGACCTTCTTTCCCACACTTCGAGGAGCGTGTGCTTCGTTGTGCTCAAGTCTGATCGGCCCGGCTAAGTCGGATCCAAGGCGATCATGAGACCGGGCTTAGGGTCAGGCATCCAGTGGTTCTTGGGGCGTCAATTCGCGAGCTGATCTGCAGATCGTGCTAACCGGTAGAAACGATGGTGGTGGGTGATGTCGGTGACGCGGGTGAATCGTCGGCGGGGGCGGGCGGCACGGGCGAGACCGGTGCGGCGGGAGCGGGTGGGGCCTCGACCGCGGATCCCGGGCTGGAGGCCGCGCTGCCGGCGGTTGCGATGGTCAGCGTGCCATCGGCCTTCTCAACGAGGTGCACGGGGGAGTCGCCGAGCACACCACCGCCCGTGCCGACGAGCGGGCCCGCGGGCAGGGTCTGCCCATCGCGCGAGTGCAGCTCCATCGCGTTCGCGCCGATCACGGCGCCGGCGGCAAGCACGCCCAGGCCGATGACCCCGGCCGAGCCGTAGACGACCCATTTGGCTGCCATGTCCGTCCCCTCGATCGCGGTTGGTGCGGTGGCACGGTCACCGCGGCGGCGCACGCTGCCACGGCAGCACCTGGCGACCATGCAACCACTCTGCTCGCATCGGCTAAAGCGCGCGCAAGCCCCGTATGAGAGAACTCTTAGAGTGTGGCGGCACGGGCTACGCCTCGTGCAGCACGCGCGCGGCCGACTCGATCAGTCGGGTGGCGCGGGCGTGCATGCCCGCCTCACTCGCGCCGAGGGCATGAGCGAGGAGATGGATGGCCGTGAGCGGGCGCATCCGGGAGGTCTGCGGCATCCACCGTGCCGACGCCTCGGCCGCGATGGCAGCCCAGCGTGCGGTGTCGGGCCCCGCGCTGCCCGCGCCTTCTTGCGCCATGGCGACACTCGCGAGCGCATGCGCGAGGAACGCAGCGGAGTCGTCGGCGGGGTCGCCCCGACCTGCGGTGTCGAGGTCGATGAGTCCGGTCACTGCCCCGTCGGGGCCGAGGAAGAGTTGCCCCAGATGCAGATCGCCGTGCACGGTCACTCCCGCGCCGCCCTCGGCGAACGGCGCGGCCTCGAGTGCGTCGCGCGCGCGGGCGGCGACGTCTCGCGCGAGCGCCTGCGCCGGGGCCGACCCGGCGAGCGAGTCCGCGAGCCGGTTTGCGTACCAGTGCTGCTGGGCGCTGAGCGAGGCGCGCGCCGGCACGCCGAGGGGCGCGGCCGCGAGCCGGGTGCGGAGCGCGTCGATCGCGTCGATGAGCGCGGCGGGCGGTGGCGCGTCGCGAGCGTCGGCGGGTGCACCGTGGGCCTCGCCGAGCACGAGCAGTCCCTCCGGCGACCAGGCCAGCACCTCCGGGGTGGGGAGCCCGTGGGCGCGCAGTGTGCCGTGGATGCCGGCGATGCGGTCGACGCGCGACGGTCGCACGATCTTCACCCAGGCGGTGCCCTGCGTGTGCGGGGCACGGAGCACCGCGCGGCGGCCCGGCCGGTAGGCGACCAACTCGGGCAGCGCCGTGCTGTGCAGGCCGATGCGTGCAAGGAGGGTGCTGGCGGCCTCGCCGAATGCGGCCGGGGCGAGCGCCGGCAGGTGCGGATCGGCGGGGTGCAGCCAGATGCGCGCGTCGGGGCGCTCGGGATCGCCGAGCGCGAGGCCGGTCTCGTGCGGCACCGGCGTGCCGGAGGTGTCGACGTAGTAGACGACTTCGCGCGCGGGCGCGGCGGGTGAGCTGGGCGTGCTGGCCGCACCGGGCGTGCCGGTCGCACCCGCTGCAGCGGCCTGCGGCCGTTCGAATGTGCGGAACCCCGCGATCGAGCCGGTCCCGAGGGGCTCGCGGCTCACGAGCTGCAGCTCGCCTGCGTCGACCCCCGCGGCTTCGCGCAGCGCGTCGCGCAGCAGCCGGGCTTCGGGCAGGCGCTCGGCTGCGGCATCCATCGCGTTCGTGCTCATGTCTCTCATCTCAGCAGTTCGCGGGCAGGGCACCCACCTGCGAGGCGGGTCCTAAGAGCACTCTCACACTTGCCTTCATCTTGGCCGGGCGAGGGTAGACATACTGGAACGGTGGGTATGCAGGGGGATGCGCAGCCGGGACAGCAGGTGCCCGCCGCCGGGCGAGCCTCGCGGCGCGGCCGCCGTCGCCTCCCGCACATCTCGGTGCGCACCCGAGTGATCACGGTGATCGCGCTCGTCTCGGCGCTCGGCATGCTCTCGGTCGGGGTGATCGTCTACGCGGTGGAGCGCCAGCGCATCGTCGCCCAGATCGAGGAACGCCTTGAGGTTGCGCTCGAGTCGGCGCGCTTCATCGTCGAAGACGGCGAGGTCGGCTCCGGCGAATGGGCCTCCGCCACACAGGCGCTCGCGGCCGTGGTGCAGCGCGTCGCGCCCGACGACAACACCGGTGCGATGGGAATCGTCGATGGCCGCGCCGCCCTCGTGCCCGGCGTGCCACTCGACGTCGATCTGCAGGACTTTTCCGGCCTCGTGCCACGCGTGATCGCCGAGACGGAGCGCTCCGGCGCGGTGATCGGCAGCTTCACGTTCGAGGGCGACACGATTCGGTATCTCGCCACCGCGCTCACGATCGAGGGCTCACCCGCGCCTAACACCGTGCAGTTCGTGATGGCGTACGACGTGGGCGCTGAGCTGCGCGAGATCGATACCGCGGCGCGGGTGTTCCTGATCGCGGCGGCGTCGGCCATCGTCGTGATCGTCGTTGTCGGCGCGCTCGTGGCCTCGCGCCTGCTGCGCCCGGTGCGCGAGATGCGGCGCATGGCCGAGCGCATCTCTGGGCAGGCGCTGTCTGAGCGCCTCCCCATCCGCGGCAACGACGACGTCTCGCAGCTGGCGAGCACCATGAACGACATGCTCGATCGCCTCGATGGGGCGCTCGAATCGCAGCGCAGCCTGCTCAGCGACGTGGGCCACGAGCTGAAGACGCCGATCACGATCGTGCGCGGGCACGTCGAGGTGATGGATGCCGCGAACCAGGCAGACGTCGAAGAGACACGTGCGCTCGTGGTCGACGAGCTCGACCGCATGGGGCGCCTCGTGCAAGACCTTGCGCGCGCCGCGGCGCTGCACGGGCCCGCCCCGGTTCGCCCGCTGCAGACCGACGCGGCCGATTTGACCGAGCACATCATCCGCCTCGCCAGCGCCACCCCGGGAGCCGAGGTGACCGCGGGCGAGGTCGCGGATGTGGTGGCGCCACTGGATGGCGAGCGGTTGACACAGGCGATGCTGCAGCTGGTGCAGAATGCGGTCTCTCACGGTGACGGCGAGATCGTCATCGGCAGCGCCGTGGTCGGCGACAGCATCGAGTTCTCGGTCCGCGATCATGGTCCGGGCGTCCCCGACGGCGACAAGGCGCGCGTCTTCGAGCGCTTCCAGCGCGGCGGGGAGCGCGACGGCGGCGACGGCGCTGACGGCGCTGCACCCCATGCCCCCGGGAGCGGGCTCGGGCTTGCGATCGTGCAGACCATCGCGCGCGGTCATGGGGGTCTCGCACGTGTCGGCGACGCCCCGGGCGGCGGCGCCGTGTTTGTCATCAGCGTTCCGCTGGGCGCTCGGGGGATGCCGCGCCCTGCGGCCCCTCGCCTCCCCGCGACGCCCACCACCAACCCCGTCGACGCCGCAGCGTCGTCGCACGACGATGGAGCACCATGGCCTCGATCCTGATCGCAGACGACGAGAAGCGCATCTCGAGCTTCATCGACAAGGGGCTGCGCGCCGCGGGGTACGCGACGACGATCGCGGGCAACGGCCCCGACGCCCTCGCGCTCGCGCTCACCGATGAGTTCGATCTCATGGTGCTCGATGTGGGCATGCCGGGGTTCGACGGCTTCGAGGTGCTTGAGCGGCTGCGCGGCTCCGGCTCGCGCCTGCCGGTGATCATGCTGACCGCCCGCGTCGAGCTGGTCGACACGCTCGCCGGGCTCGAAGGCGGCGCCGATGACTATCTGGGCAAGCCGTTCCGCTTCGACGAGTTGCTTGCCCGCATCCGGCTGCGCATGCGCTCGACGGATGCGGCCGCCACCACCGCGCTGCAACACCGCGATATTGCACTCGACGTGCGCACGCGCAAAGCGACGGTGGGGGATCGCTCGGTCGAGCTCTCGGCGCGCGAGTTCGCCCTCGCGGAGGAGCTCGTGCGCAACGCAGGGCAGGTGTTGAGCCGTGAGCAACTGCTGAGCCGGGTGTGGGGGTACGACTTCGATCCGGGGTCAAACGTGGTCGATGTGTACATCGGCTACCTGCGCTCGAAGCTCGGCACCGAACACATCACCACCGTGCGCGGGGTGGGTTTTCGGCTCGAGTAGCCGCCCGGTTACAGGTCCAGGTGCTCTCCGGGCTCGAGCACAACGAAGCTGCCGCCGCCCTGCTCCGCGGCCCACGCCAGGCGCCCGTGCCCCATCTGCTGGCCGATGCGCGAGAGGGTCATCTCGTGGATCGGGAATGCCTGCCTCGGCGCCACGGCGCGCACGAAGTCCATGGCCTCACCGATCTTGAGCCAGGGGGCACCGATCGGCGCCGCGAGCACGGGAACCTCCACGCCTTCGGGTACCGCGTACGAATCGCCCGGGTGGTAGAGCGTCTCGTTCACCAGCACGCCGACGTTGTCGACCACCGGCATGGATTCATGGATCACGGCGTGCTTGCCGCCGAAGAAGCGCAGGGTGAACGGCTCTACGATGATCTCCTCGCCCGGCGCGACGACGGTGACCTCGATGCCCTCGGCCGCCGGCGTGCCGGCGATCGCATCGGCGACGCCCTGGGGCGCGAAGATCCGCGCGTCGGGTGACATAGCGAGGATGCGAGCCAGGTGTTCGGGCGTCCAATGGTCGGCATGCTCGTGGGTCACCACGATCGCCACCACCTGCGTCAGCTGCTCCGGCAACAGGGTGTAGCCCCCGATATCGATCATGAGGCGGCTGCCTTCGGTCTCGATGGTGAGGGCGGCGTGCTCGTGTTTGGTGACTCGCATGCCCCGAGTCAATCGGGTTCGCGCCATGGAAGGCAAGCGCCGCGGCTCAGCGTGACGGATGGCACAACGGATGCTGCGACGTGGGCGTGCGGAAGCGTGCTCGCGCCGTCACCGCTACCGCCCCCGATTCCGGGCGTGACATGAGGCCGACACGCCCGGAATCGGGGTGAGGAATCCCTCGATTTGGAGAGCATGTTCCGGCTGTGGCATACTCATCTAGTTGCGACTTGGCCCCATCGTATAGCGGCCTAGTACGCCGCCCTCTCACGGCGGTAACGCGGGTTCGAATCCCGCTGGGGTCACAACACCGAAAACCCCCGCTCTACGAAGCGGGGGTTTTTCGTTGTCAGACGACATCCCTCCATAGCGGGTCGTCCTCTGGACTCAGACACGTTTTGGTCACGGGCGCGCTGTTCAAGGGCGAGCCGATGAAAGTTCGGACGCAGTTGTAAAGATGTTTCCGAGCAGGTGGGCGAGCAAGGTTTGATCCTCCGTGCTGAGGTTGCCGAGAAGTGCTCGCTCTGTCGCGAGGTGATCGGGAAGCGCTTGCTCGACGAGCGCCTTTCCTGCCGGAGTAAGGGTGACGAATGTGCTGCGTCCGTCGTCCGGGTTCTCGTCGCGCAGGATGAGCCCGCGCTTCTCTAGCTTGTTCAAGCGCTGTGCGACGGCAGCGGTTGAGATCATTGCATCGCGTGCGAGAGCTACTGGCGTGACGCGGAACGGGCTGCCACTACGCCTGAGCGTTGCGAGCACATCGAACGAGGATGCGTCGAGTCCGTGGCGCTTGAATGTCTCGGCGAGCCTGGACTCGACAGCCGACGCGGCTCGACTCAATCGTCCGATGATCCCCATCGGGGTTGGGTCGATGCCGGGCATCTCGGTGCGCCACTGGTCAAGGATGCGGTCAACAGGGTCTTGCATGAATTCATGATACGCGATTGCTAAGCACTTAGGTACACTGGCTAAGTGCTTAGCAAAAGATGGCTTCTGATCTTGACAACGGCGCTTGCCCCAACCCTTTGGGGAACGACGTACGTGACGACGACGATGTTTCTCCCGGAAGATCGCCCACTGCTCGCTGCGACATTGCGTGCGCTGCCCGCTGGTGTGTTGTTGCTCATCATCGGAAGACAGTTGCCCCGAAATGACTGGTGGTGGAAGTCCTGGGTGCTTGGAGTGCTCAACATTGGAGCATTTTTCGCTCTGCTCTTTATCGCTGCCTATCGGCTGCCTGGGGGCGTTGCTGCGGTAGTCGGAGGGGTGCAGCCGTTGATTGTCGCGCTGCTCGCAAGCAGGGTGCTTCGAGAGCGGCTGACAACGAGGACTGTCCTGGCAGGGATCGCCGGAGTGTGTGGTGTTGCGCTTGTGGCACTGCAAGCGCAAGCGCGGCTCGACCTCATCGGGTTGCTGGCGGCTCTCGGAGGTGCTGTCTCAATGGCAGTGGGTATCGTGCTCTCCAAGCGGTGGGGGCAACCCGCGCCGCCGTTGACTGTCACGGCATGGCAATTGCTCACAGGCGGACTCACCCTGGCGATCCTTGTCCTCATGTTTGAGGGATTGCCGACCGAAGCACTGACCCTCACAAACTTTGGCGGCTACCTCTACCTCTCCCTTATAGGTACGGCATTCGCATACGTCATGTGGTTCCGAGGGATTGCTCGCTTGCCAGCCACGACGACAGCCTTCCTCGGGTTGCTGAGTCCCATAGTTGCGGTTCTGCTCGGATGGGCGGTTGCAGGAGAAGGTCTGGGTTTTGTGCAGATCATGGGGGCGCTGATCGTTCTCGGTGCGGTTGCCAGCGGCCTAGTCAACCGTCAACGAACCCCGTTGGGGTCACGACAGTGAAATAGCCCTGACCCCTTGGAAACAGTGGGATCGGGGGTTTTTCGTTGTCAGGCAACATCCCTCGGGCCATGTTGCCCGTCTGCTGCAGCGGCCGGCTTTGTTCGCGCGTCGTTGCGCAGGTGGGTGCGGGCTAGGCCCAGGGGAGGGGGCGCTCCTTGTCGATGGTGGCGTCGTGGCCGACGCGGGGCAGCTCGGCGCCGCCGGCGCGCATCACGATGAAGCGCAGCTGCTCCGGGCTGTCAGGCAGCGCGCGCCACGTGCTCCACGTGCCGGGCGAGACGCGAACGACGCTGCCCGCCTCGACGTCGACGACGTCGTCGTTCAAGCCCATCTGCCCCTTGCCGGCGAGGAAGATGTACAGCTCCTCTTCGAGCGAGTGGAAGTGCCACCAGGGCGCCGACTTGCCGGGGTCGGCCGCGTTGCTCGACATGCCCATGTACTTGGTCTCAAGCTCGAACTCGGCGAAGCGCTTGCCCTTGCCGAGGGGGCCCTCGAAGTCTTGCCAGGTGGACAGATCGCCCAGTTCAACAACTTTGTATGCAGTCATGTCGCCACCTTATAGCTCGACCATTCCGTCGCAGAAGATTGTTGCGTGCCGAAATCTGGCGCCGTTTCCGGCACGACGAGCCCTGGCGGTGTGCAGCTCGCCGATATATCGTTATGTATCGCCGAGCCCGCTCGGGGCGGCACGAGGAGGTCACCATGAACGACAACTCCATGAAGAACGGATTCCCCGGTGCCGGCTGGCCGGCCGGCGGCATCTTCGAGGCCATGGAGCAGCTGCGCGGCATGTTCGAGCAGAAGGTTGCCACACCGCGGATGGCGCGGGGTGATGTGCGCGCCGCGGTGCTCGCACTGCTGGCCGAGCAGCCGATGCACGGCTACCAGATCATCCAGCAGATTGATGAGCGCAGCGGCGGCAGCTGGAAGCCGAGCCCCGGCTCGGTGTACCCGACGCTGCAGATGCTCGCCGACGAGGGACTCGTGATCGCGAGCGAGTCCGACGGGCGCAAGACGTACTCGCTGACGGGCGATGGTCGCGAGGCGGCCGAGATGGATGCCGAAAAGGCGGCGCCGTGGGAGGCCAGCGGCGCCCGTGCCCTGGGTCGCGGCGCTGCGCTGCCGAAGGCAGGCTTCGAGCTCGCCCAGGCCGTTGCCCAGCTTGGCCGCACGGGCAGCGCAGCGCAGGTGACGGAGGCCGTCGCCGTGCTCGAGGAGGCGCGGCGCAAGGTGTACGGCATCCTGGCGCAGAAGTAGTCGATGCGCTCGGGAACGGGGCTCGCCGCCCGCGTGAGCGCGGCGCGGCGGGCCCCGGCGTGCCGGGTACGCCCGACGCGGTCACACGGGCGGCCCTGTCGGTGGCCTGTGCGAGGATGACTGCATGATTCGGGTTGACTGCCATATGCACACCTTCGCCTCGGGCGACGCGGTAACCACGCTCGACGAGCTCGCCCAGCGGGTCGACGAAGTCGGGCTCGACGTGGTGTGCATCACCGACCACCACGAGGTCTCGGCGGCGCAGCTCGCGCAGGCCGAGCGCGCGATCAACGCGCGCATCGTGGTGGGCGAGGAGATCCGCACACCCGCGGGCGAGATCATCGGGCTGTTCCTGAAGGAGCGCATCCCCTACGTGCTGCCGCTCGACGAGGTCGTCGGGCGCATTCGCGCCCAGGGCGGTGTCACCTACGCCCCGCACCCCTTCGACCCCATCCGCAACGGCATGCGCGAGCACACGCTGCGCCGGCTGCACGCCGAGGGGCAACTCGATGTCATCGAGATCTTCAACGCGAAGACCGCGAGGGACGAGTTCAACCAGGCCGCGAAGGCGATCGCGGACGAGCTCGGGATCCCCGGCGCCGCCGGTTCCGACGCGCACGACCCGATCGACATCGGCACCGCCTGGGTTGAGATGCCAGACTTCGACGGCCCGGCCGCGTTCCTCGAGGCGATCCAGTACGCGACCGTGCACGGCGAGTACGCGCCCTACCCCCTGCGCTACCCCGGCGCCAACGCGCACGAGCTCTACACCCCGCGGTAGAGGCGCATCCATGACTTCGATGGCGGTCTCCACCCCGCAGCCCGTTCGTCTCGACCTCGCACACGGTGCGGTGCTGCGCCATGCCGTGCCCGACGATGCGCAGGGCATCCTCGATTGCATCCAGGCCCTCGCCGACTACGAGCGCGAGCCCGACGCGGTTGAGAACACCACCGAAATGCTCAGCGAGTCGCTGTTCGGCGCCCAGCCGCGCGTGTTCGCGCATGTGGTCGAGCGCGAAGGGCGCATCGTCGGTATCGCGCTGTGGTTCCTGACGTACTCGACGTGGACCGGGCGTCACGGCATCTGGCTCGAAGACCTCTTTGTGTACGAGCAGGAGCGCGGACGCGGCTTCGGCAAGGCGCTCATCGCGTCGCTCGCGGCGGTGTGCGTTGCACGCGAGTACTCACGTATGGAGTGGACGGTGCTGGATTGGAACGCGCCCTCGATCGCGTTCTACCGCTCGATCGGCGCCGCACCGATGGACGGCTGGACCACGCAGCGGATGACCGGGGGCGCGCTCGCAGCCCTCGCCGGTCATCTTGACGGCGCCGGCGGCCGCGAAGGCAGCGCCGAGGCATAACGATGGCCGACGCGACACTGCGCGCCAGGTACCGCCGCATCCTGCGGTTCGCCGGTCGCGCGCTGGTGCAGACGTGGTGGTTCGAGCTGTTCCTCCCTCGGTTTGGGCTGGCCCGAATCGGCGATCGGAACCGATCGGCCCGCATGCAGGGCATCGCCAGCCGGTTCCACGCGCTCGCGCTTGACCTTGGCGGGCTGATGATCAAGGTCGGGCAGTTCATGTCGTCGCGCCTCGACGTGCTCCCGCCCGAGATCACCCGGGAGCTCGCCGGATTGCAGGACGCGGTGCCGCCCGTCGAGTTCGACGCGATCCGTGCGCTTGCCGAGGCGGAGCTTGCGGTGCCGCTGCACCGCGCCTTCGACTTCTTCGACCCCGTCCCGCTCGCGGCGGCATCGTTCGGACAGGCTCACCGCGCGCGACTCGCCGCAGGCGACGCCGCGGCGACCGGGCTGCGCGACGTGGTGGTCAAGGTGCAGCGCCCGGGCATCGACCGCGTGATCGACGTCGACATGCGCGCCCTGCGCAAGGTGGCAGGCTGGCTCAGTCGCGTGCGCGTGGTCGCGCGCCGGGTCGACGCGCACGCGCTCGTCGAAGAGTTCTCGCGCACCAGCATGGAAGAGATCGATTACCTGCACGAGGCATCCAATGCCGATCGCTTCGCCGAGAACTTCGCACGCGAGGCACGTGTGCGTGTGCCGCGCGTGGTGTGGGAGCGCACGACCCGCCGCGTGTTGACCCTCGAAGACGTCACCGCGATCAAGATCAACGACATCGACGGGCTCAGGGCGGCGGGTATCAGCCCGCGCGAGGTCGCCGACGCGTTCGCCGCGGTCATGTTCGACCAGCTGTTCGAGCACGGCTTCTTCCACGCCGACCCGCATCCGGGCAACATCTTCGTGACGCCGCGCGTCGCAGGTGCGGCGGATGCCTCGGCCCCGCCGTGGCGGCTCACCTTCATCGACTTCGGCATGATGGGCGAGGCCCCCGACGCGCTGCGGCATGGTCTGCGCCGCCTGATGATCGCCGCGGCGGCCCGCGACGGAAAGGGCATGGTCGCGAGCATCAGCGAGCTCGGCGTGCTGCTCCCATCGGCAAACGGTGCCGAGCTCGAACGCGCGCTGACCGCGCTGTTCGCCCGCTTCGGGGGGATGGGGTTTGCCGAGCTGGCGAGGGTGGATCAGCGCGAGTTCGTGGCGTTCGGGCATGAGTTCGGTGACGTGGTGCGAGAGATGCCGTTCCAGCTGCCGGAGAACTTCCTGCTGATCATCCGCGCGATGTCGCTGACCTCGGGCATGTGCAGCGCGCTCGATCCGGCCTTCAACATCTGGGACGCCATCGAGCCGTATGCCTCGCGCCTGATCCGCGAGGAGCGTGGCAACCTCGTGCAGGACGTCGTGCAGCGCTCGGCGTCCGAGCTCGGGAGCATCGCCCGGCTGCCACGTCGCGTGAACGAACTGGTCGACTTCATCGAAGACGGGCATATCGAGGTGAAGACGCCGCGCCTCGATCAGCGCCTCGACCGGCTCGAGCGCGCAGCACGGCGCGTGGCCGGATCGGTGATCTTCGCGGCGTTCTTCGTCGGCGGTATCCTCCTGCGGGTCGAGAGCGAGGCGTGGGGCGCCGCGCTCATGATCGTCTCCGGGATCCCGCTGCTGTACTCGGTGCTGGCCGGCATCCTCTCGCGAACGGGCCGAGGGCGCCGCACGGGGGAGTGACGGCGGGCGGTGCGGCCGCGCATGGCGTGCGCGCGTTGCCGCCGGCCAAGGTGGCGAAGGTGCGCCACACGTCGACATAGAGGCGCCGGCGCGCGCCGGGCCGCGTAGCCTGGCAGTCATGTCTGCTCATCTTCTCGCGCAGAACGCGCGGACACAGCTCGGTGCGCTCGCCGCCGCCGCGAAGACCGATCCGAACACGTGGATGTCGGCGCGGCCGAGCACGCTCGGCCCTGAGGAGGCAGACCCGGGGGCTCGCTCCGCTGCGGTACTGATCCTCTTCGGCGAGCTCGATGGCATCCCGAGCGAACACGCGGCGCAGGCGCCGGCCGTGACCCGCGACCTCGATGTGCTGCTGCTGGCCCGCGCCACGACCCTGCGCTCCCACCCGGGGCAGATCGCCTTCCCCGGAGGGCGGATCGACCCCGACGACGACGGCCCGATCGGCGCCGCCCTTCGCGAAGCGCAGGAGGAGACCGGCCTTGACCCCGCCGGCGTCGAAGTGCTGGGTGCACTCCCGCCTGTGCCGCTGTCGGTCTCGCAGCACCTGGTCACACCCGTGCTCGCCTGGTGGCAGCGTCCCTCCTCGGTGCGCGCCGTCGACGCGGCCGAGTCCGCCGCGGTGTTCCGTGCACCCGTGGCCGATCTGCTCAACCCCGCGAACCGGGGCGTGACGGTGATGCGGCGCGACGGGCACGAATGGCGCGGGCCCGGGTTCCACGTCCGGCACAGCGGCAGCGAGCACCTGGTCTGGGGCTTCACCGCGCTGCTGCTGAACGGCCTGTTTCGGCAGATGGCGTGGGAAGAGGAATGGGATCACGAGCGCCAGCTGCCGTTCCCGCGGCCTTCCTGACCGGCTGACTGTCGTGTTCGTGCCGCCCCGCTGCGGTGTTCGTGACGCGCCGGGTGCGGCATCCATGGAGCGCGTGCACGCAGTGAGGGGTTAGACTCGTTCCCGCGAGAGGGAGTATCCCGTTCTTGCGCGTCCGTCATCACGGGAGCCGGTGTTGCACCCCGGGCGCGCACCGCCACATCACGCGTCTCGTGCGTGATCGCCGCGGGGGAGAGACTTTCGACACATTGTCGACCACTCTCGAAAGGCCCTGATGGACCTCGTATTGCCCCTTTGGTTCGAAATCGGCTCGCTCGTCGTGCTGGTGCTGATTCTCGCCGCCGACCTGCTGTTGATCCTGAAGCGACCGCACATCCCCTCGACCAAGGAGTCGACGCTGTGGGTGGTGTTCTACGTCGTGCTCGCGCTGATCTTCGCCGGGCTGATGTGGGTCTTCGCCGGCGGTGAGTACGCCGGGCAGTTCATCGCCGGCTGGCTGACGGAATACAGTCTGTCGATCGACAACCTCTTCGTCTTCGTGCTGATCATGACGCAGTTCGCGGTTCCGCGTCGCTACCAGCAGGAGGTGCTGATGGTGGGCATCATCATCGCGCTCGTGCTGCGCGGCGCATTCATCCTCGTCGGCGCCGCCGTGATCGAGAACTTCAGCCCGATCTTCTACATCTTCGGCGCGTTCCTCGTGTGGACGGCGATCCGTCAGGCGTTCCCCGGCGGCGAGCATGACGACGAGATCAAACGCGAGAACTTCATCGTGCGGATGTTGCGGCGCATGGTGCCGATCAGCAATGACTACGACGGTTCGAAGGTGCGCACGGTCATCGACGGCAAGAAGTTCTTCACCCCTATGCTCATCGTGTTCGTGGCGATCGGCGTGACCGACCTGCTGTTCGCCGTCGACTCGATCCCGGCGATCTTCGGGATCACGCAGAGCCCGTTCATCGTGTTCACCGCCAACATCTTCGCCCTGATGGGTCTGCGCCAGCTGTACTTCCTGCTGGGCGACCTGCTCGATCGCCTCCGCTACCTGCACTACGGCATTGCCTTCATCCTCGCGTTCATCGGTGTGAAGCTCGTCTTCCACGCGATGCACGTGAACGAGCTGCCGTTCGTCAACGGGGGCAAGCCGATCGAGTGGGCTCCCGAGATCTCGACGTGGGCGTCGTTGTTCGTCATCGTCGCCTCGATGGTGGTCGCCACCGTCGCGAGCCTCATCGCCGCTCGTCGCGACAAGCTGGCAGCGGCCGGCGCCGGCGGCGCGGGCACATCCGAGCCGGGCGAATAAGCGTCACCCGGCCGGTGCCCAGCAAGCCCGGTGGTATTCTTGGGGCATGCAGTTCTCCCGCCTTCTCCTTAGCGGCCGCGACGAGTCTTAGTTTCTGAGCCTCCCTCGTCGCGGAGTCTGTCGCGGGCCGAACTTCGACTCAATGGAGAAACTGGCTATGAGCACACATGATGATGTCTTGACGCAGGATGCTGCGCGCCCCCGTACCCTGGCCGAAAAGGTCTGGGACGACCACCTGGTGGTCAAGGGCGAAGACGGACAGCCTGACCTGATCTACATCGACCTGCACCTCGTGCACGAGGTCACGAGCCCGCAGGCGTTCGACGGCCTGCGCGCGGCGGGTCGTCCGCTGCGCCGCGTCGATCTGACGATTGCGACCGAGGACCACAACACGCCCACCCTCGCGATCGACAAGCCGATCGCCGACCCGACCAGTCGCATCCAGATCGAGACGCTGCGGCACAACGCCGCCGAGTTCGGTGTGCGCCTGCACTCGCTCGGCGACAAGGAACAGGGCATCGTGCACGTCGTCGGCCCCCAGCTGGGGCTCACCATGCCCGGCATCACCGTGGTCTGCGGCGACAGCCACACGAGCACGCACGGCGCGTTCGGTGCGATGGCGTTCGGCATCGGCACCAGCGAGGTCGAACACGTCATGGCCACGCAGACACTGCCGCTGAAGCCCTTCAAGACGATGGCGATCAACGTCGAGGGCACGCTGCGGCCGGGCGTCACGGCCAAAGACATCATCCTCGCCGTGATCGCCAAGATCGGCACCGGCGGCGGGCAGGGCTACGTGCTCGAGTTCCGCGGCAGCGCCATCCGCGCGCTGTCGATGGAAGGCCGCATGACGGTGTGCAACATGTCGATCGAGGCCGGTGCCCGCGCGGGCATGGTCGCCCCGGACGAGACCACGTTCGCGTACCTGCAGGGCCGCGACCACGCGCCCAAGGGGGCGGAGTGGGACGAGGCGGTCGCGTACTGGAAGACGCTGCCGACCGACGAGGGCGCCGTGTTCGACGCCGAGGTCTTCCTCGACGCGGATGCACTCGAGCCGTTCGTCACCTGGGGCACGAACCCGGGTCAGGGCGCCTCGCTCTCGGATGTCGTTCCCACGCCGGCCGACATCGCGGACCCGAACGAGCGCGCCGCCGCCGAGCGCGCGCTTGAGTACATGGACCTGAAGGCCGGCACACCGCTGAAGGATGTGGCGGTCGACGCCGTGTTCATGGGCTCCTGCACGAACAGCCGCATCGAAGACCTCCGCGCCTTCGCCTCCGTGGTGAAGGGGCGCAAGAAGGCTGACGGGGTGCGCGTCATGGTCGTTCCCGGCTCGGCGCGCGTGCGCCTGGAGGCGGAGGCCGAGGGCCTCGACAAGGTCTTCACCGACTTCGGCGCCGAATGGCGCTTCGCGGGCTGCTCGATGTGCCTGGGCATGAACCCCGACCAGCTGGCACCGGGCGAGCGCTGCGCGTCAACCAGCAACCGCAACTTCGAGGGTCGGCAGGGCAAGGGCGGCCGCACCCACCTGGTCTCGCCGCTCGTCGCGGCAGCGACCGCCGTGCGCGGCACCCTCTCCAGCCCGAGCGACCTCGACGACCTCGCAGCCCCCACGGCAGCGATGGCAGAAAGCATGGATGCCTGATGGAAAAGTTCACCACGGTGGTCGGCGTCGCCGCACCGCTCAAGCGTTCCAACGTCGACACCGACCAGATCATCCCCGCGGTCTACCTCAAGCGCGTCACCAAGACTGGCTTCGATGACGCCCTGTTCGCCGCTTGGCGCCAGGACCCGGAGTTCGTGCTCAACCAGCCGGCGTTCGCGGGGGCCGAGGTGCTCGTGGCCGGACCGGACTTCGGCACCGGCTCGAGCCGCGAGCACGCGGTCTGGGCGCTACGCGACTTCGGCTTCAAGGTCGTGCTGAGCCCGCGCTTCGCCGATATCTTCCGGGGCAACTCGGGCAAGGCGGGCCTGCTCGCGGGCCAGATCACCGAGGAGGACCTGGAGCGCATCTGGGCCGTCATCGATGCACAGCCGGGCGCGAAGATGACCGTGGATCTCGAGGCGCGCACCGCGTCGATCGGCGATGTGCAGGTTCCCTTCGAGATCGACGATTACACTAGGTGGCGCCTGCTCGAAGGGCTCGATGACATCGGCCTGACGCTGCGCAACGAGGCCGAAATCTCGGCTTTTGAGGCACGCCGCCACAAGTGGCTCCCCACGACGCTCCCGATCCAGTAAGGGCCACCATGAACACACTCCTGAATGCCGCGAACACACCAGGAGGCACGGTGGAAGACACAGCCGAGATCATCAAGATTCGCGGGGGCCGGCCACTGTCGGGTCGCGTCGAGGTCAAGGGCGCCAAGAACCTGGTCACGAAGGCGATGGTCGCGGCGCTTCTCGGTGAGACGGCGAGCGTGCTGCGCGATGTCCCCGACATCAGCGACGTCGCGGTGGTTCGCTCACTGCTCGAGGTGCACGGCGTCCGCGTCGATGAGCTCGATGGCGAGGAGGGCACGCTCCGACTCGACCCGAGCGGGGTCGAGTCTGCGCACATGGAGGAGATCGACGCGCACGCGGGTGCGTCGCGCATCCCGATCCTGTTCTGCGGTCCGCTCCTGCACCGCCTCGGTCAGGCGTTCATCCCGGATCTCGGCGGCTGCCGCATCGGCGACCGCCCGATCGATTTTCACCTCGACGCGCTCCGCAAGTTCGGTGCCGTCGTCGAGAAGCAGCCCAACGGCATCCGCCTCTCGGCCCCGCAGGGGCTGCGCGGCGCGAACATCCACCTGCCGTACCCGAGCGTGGGTGCGACCGAGCAGGTGCTGCTCACGGCGGTACGCGCCAAGGGCGTCACCGAGCTGAAGAACGCGGCCATCGAGCCCGAGATCATGGACCTGATCGCGGTGCTGCAGAAGATGGGCGCCATCATCTCCTACGAGCCCAACCGTGTCATCCTCATCGAGGGCGTCGATGCCCTTCGCGGCTACGACCACCGCGCGATCTTCGACCGCAACGAGGCCGCCAGCTGGGCGTGCGCTGCGCTCGCGACCGACGGCGACATCTTCGTCGGAGGCGCCAAGCAGCAGGAGATGCTCACGTTCCTCAACGTGGTGCGCAAAGTCGGCGGCGATTTCGACATTCACGAAGACGGCATCCGCTTCCGCCGGGGCGGCGCCCTGAAGCCGGTCAGCGTCGAGACCGATGTGCACCCGGGCTTCATGACCGATTGGCAGCAGCCGCTCATCGTCGCGCTCACGCAGGCGCACGGCGAGTCGATCGTGCACGAGACGGTGTACGAGAACCGCTTCGGTTTCACGGATGCGCTCGTGAAGATGGGCGCGAACATCGTGGTGCACCCGCACGGCCTGCAGGACGGGCCGCGCCGCGTGCCGCGTCGCAACCTGGAGCAGGCCGCGACGATCATCGGCCCCACGCCGCTGCACGGTGCCGACATCGTGGTGCCTGATCTGCGCGGCGGGTACAGCCACGTCATCGCGGCATTGGCCGCCGAAGGCGAGTCGACGATCAGCAACATCGGCATCATCAGCCGCGGCTACGAGAAGTTTCTGTCGAAGCTCCAGCTCTTGGGCGCAGACTTCGATATCGTCGGCTGAGTGATGACATCAGCGAAACACGCGCCGGGGACCCCGCAGAAGCCGCGCTCTGAGAAGTGGCGGCCCAGCTGGTTCTGGCCCCTCGCCATGCCCGTGCTGCCGTTCATCGATCTCGTCTCGAAGATCACGTTCATCAACCCCGAGAAGCTGCCCAAGCATGGCCCGTTCATCCTCGCGGTGAACCACTACAGCGAGATCGACCCGCTGGTGGTCGCCCGCGCGGTCTGGAAGCTCGGGCGCGCCCCGCGCTTTCTCGCGAAGGCCTCCCTGTTCAAGGTGCCCGTGGTCGGCGCGGCGCTTCGTGTCACCGGGCAGGTTCCCGTGGAGCGGCACGGCACCGGCAGGGCGACGGCGGGTGCGCTCAGCGCCGCCGACGCGCTCGTCGCCCACGGTCGCGGCGTGATCGTCTACCCCGAGGGCACGCTCACCCGTGAGCCGAACCTGTGGCCGATGCGCGGCAAGACCGGCGCGGCACGCCTCGCCTTCGATTCCGGGCTCCCGGTGATTCCCGCCGCACACTGGGGTGTGCAGGAGGTCATGGGCCGGTACTCGAAGAAGATCAGTCTCTTTCCCCGCAAGCAGGTGCGCATGATCTTCGGCGATCCGATCGATCTTTCCGACATCGCGGCGCGACGCGGCACGCCCGGCGCGCTGAACGAGGCCACCGATCGCATCATGGACGGCGTGACCGCGCTGCTCGAGGAGCTCCGTGGGGAGCAGGCCCCGGCCGAGCGCTGGGACCCGAGCAAGCACAAGCAGAGTGAAACGGGTCGTTTTGAGTCGTAGGCCCGCCGCTGGCCCCCGGGTTACCGTCGTCGGTGCCGGCAGTTGGGGGACCACCTTCGGTAAGATCCTCGCCGATGGTGGTGCGAACGTCACCATGTGGGCGCGGCGCCCCGAGCTTGCGCGGGAGATCGCGCGCGCCAAGCGCAACAGCGACTACCTCCCGGGCATCAACCTGCCCATCGGCATGACCGCGACGTCGAACCTCGCGGAATCGCTCGAGGGCGCGCAGCAGGTGTACCTCTCGATCCCGAGCCAATCGCTGCGGCAATCGCTCAAGGGCGTGCGGCCGCTGGTCGCAAAATCCGATGCGCCGATCGTCTCGCTGATCAAGGGCGTCGAACGGCGCACCGGGCAGCGTATGAGCCAGGTGATTGCCGAAGAGCTGCACATTGATCCGGCACGTATCGCTGTGGCATCCGGGCCCAACCTCGCCCTCGAGATCGCGCGTGAGCAGCCCACGGCGGCGGTGATCTCGTCATCGAGCCAGGAGACGGCCGAGGCGGTCGCCCGGCTTGCCCGCAACAGCTACTTCCGCACCTTCGTGAACACCGATGTGATCGGCACCGAGTTCGGTGGTGTGCTCAAGAACCTGATCGCCGTCGCGATCGGCATCGTGGATGGCGTGGGCTACGGCGAGAACACCAAGGCCGCCATCATCACGCGCGGGCTGGTCGAGATGACCGACTTCGCGGTGGCCCAGGGCGGACAAGCTGAGACCCTGCAGGGCCTTGCCGGCCTCGGTGACCTCATCGCCACCTGTCAGTCGCCGCTCTCGCGCAACAACACGGCGGGGCGCCTGCTCGGCCAGGGCTACAGCTTCCAGGACGTCGTGAAGCAGATGAACCAGACCGCCGAGGGCCTTGCCTCGGTGGGACCGGTGCTGCAGCTGGCGCGCGAGGCGGGCGTGGTCATGCCGATCGTCGAACAGGTCGATCGCGTGCTCAAGGGCACCCTGAACCCGCGCGACATCGCGCCCCACCTGACAACCGAAGACGATGATGAACAGCCGCAAGGCGAAGGGACGCAGTATGGACAAGCCGGTGGTGGCGGTGCTCTTTGGCGGTCGATCCAGCGAGCACTCGATCAGTTCCGCAACAGCGGGCGGAGTCCTGAGGGCGATTGATCGCGATCGCTTCGCGATCCTCCCGATCGGGATCACCCGTGCCGGCGCATTCGTGCTCGAGGTCGATGACCCGGACCGCTTCCAGCTCGACCCGAATCACCTGCCCGAGGTCGTCGACAACGGCACGCGCATCCTCTGGCCCGAGGCCGGCGGCGAGCGCACGGTGCGCGTTCGGCGCGCCGACGGCTCCGTCGAGGCGCTCGGCACGGTCGACGTCGTGCTGCCGATCCTGCACGGCGTGCACGGTGAGGGCGGCACCGTGCAGGGCTTCTTCGACACCCTCGAGATTCCCTATGCGGGCGGCGGGGTGCTCGATTCCGCGCTGTGCATGGACAAGCACTTCATGAAGATCGTGCTCCAGGCCGCCGGCATCCCCGTTGCCCCCTGGGTCACCGTGCGCGAGGGTGAGGTGGATGCCTCGCTCGAGGCCCGCGCACGTATCGAGGCACTGGGGCTGCCGCTGTTCGTCAAGCCGGCCCGCGCCGGCTCCAGCGTCGGTGTGTCGAAGGTCGCCACCATCGACGAGCTGCCCGCGGCGCTGGCCGTGGCGTTCGCCGAAGACGACAAGGTGCTCATCGAATCGGCGATCGTCGGGCGGGAGATCGAGGTCGCGATCCTCGACGGCCGCGGCGACGACGCACCGCGCGCATCGCTGCCGGGCGAGGTGGTGCTCACCGACCGGGCCTTCTACGACTTCGAGGGGAAATACCTCGGCGGCGACGGCGTCTCGATCGTCTGCCCGGCCGAAGTGACGGATGCCGAGCTCGCTGCGATGCAGGACCTGGGCGTGCGGGCATTCCAGGCCGTGGGTGGCCGCGGGCTCGCCCGGGTCGACTTCTTCCTCACCGCCGAAGGTCTCATCGTCAATGAGCTGAACACGATGCCCGGCTTCACCCCGATCTCGATGTTCCCGAAGTGCTGGATCGCGTCCGGCATGAGCTACGCCGAGCTGATCACCGAGCTTGTCGAGCTCGGGCTCGAGCAGTAGGGGCGCTGGCCTTACCGCTGCGGCGCTTCGCTGGGTGCTTCTTCGGGGGTCCCGGGAGTCCCTGGAACCTCCGGGGTCTCGGGAGACTCGGTGGAGTCGGGAGACTCGGGAGCCTCGCCGGGGTTGAGCTTGTCGGTGCAGCCCTGACCGTACTTCGGCAGCGATTGCACGGCGTTCGCGACGTCCTCGAGCGCGATGCTGCCCGAGATCTTGGAGCCATCGATCACGACCTCGACCGCGGGATCGCGGCCATACGTCGTCGCGGTGTACTGCGGCAGCTGGCTCTCGTCGATGATCCAGTCCACGCCCTTGAAGGTCTGGCAGGGCATCGTCGTCGGCGGGGGCACCGGCACGCCGCACGAGAGCAGCACCGCCGCGGGCTCACCCCAGGCGCCCGTCGCCTGCGCGTCGGTGAACTGGCGCTCGAGGGTGCCGACGCGCTTGGGCAGCTTGACGGTGACGTCGGCGCACAGCGGATTGTTGGCATCGGGTGCGGGATGCATCGACACGGTCGAGGCGCACCCTGCAAGCAGGGAGCCTGCGAGCACCACGACGGCGGTCAGGGAGACACGGGCAAGCAATTGAGACATCCCTGCCAGGCTACCTTGGGAGCATGCATCCCGCCCCCGACGGCTCGACCGGCCCCGCCGCCCACCCGAACGATCCGCGGGTCGGCGAGCTGGCGGAGGGCGAGATTCTCCGCAGGATTCTCGCGCGGCTGGGGGAGGCATCCACGGCCCTTGTGGGGCCAGGCGACGATGCCGCCGTGATCGCGGCGCCCGATGCTCGCGTGGTCGTGACAACCGACACGCTGGTGCACGGGCCGGATTTTCGGCTCGCCTGGTCGGCGCCGTACGACATCGGTTGGAAGGCGGCCGCGGTGAACCTCGCCGACGTTGCCGCCATGGGCGCGCGCCCGACCGGGCTCGTGGTCGCCCTCGCGGTGCCGCCGGCGCTGCCGGTGTCGCTCGTGGAGGGAATCGCGGAGGGACTGCGCGCCGCCTGCGACGCGATGGCGCCCGGGTGTTCCGTGGTCGGCGGCGATCTGACCGCCTCAGACACGCTCACGATCGCCGTCACGGCATTCGGCTCGCTCGATGGCAGGGCGCCGGTGCTGCGCTCGGGCGCCCGCGCGGGTGACACGCTCGCCGTGAGTGGGGGTGCGCTCGGCACCGCCGCACGGGGGCTCGCCGTGCTGTTCGAACGGGGGGTGGATGCCGCCGGCACCCCGATTCCCCTCGATGCGTCGCGCCTGCCTGCGGCCGACGCCGCGGCCCTCGCGGTGCAGCTGCGCCCGACGCCCCCACTCGCCGCGGGGATCGCAGCCGCGCGTGCCGGGGCCACCGCGATGATGGACATCTCGGATGGGCTCGCGCTCGATGCATCCCGAATCGCCGCCATGAGCGGCGTGAGCGTCGACATCTTCTCGGCCGCGCTCGGGCCGAACAGCGCGTGGGCGCTGGGCGGGGGCGAGGATCACGGCCTGCTTGCGACCTTTCCCGCAAACGTGCAGCTGCCTGAGGAGTTCCGAGCCATCGGGCGGGTGCTGCCGGCGGGCGGTGAGGCGGTGCGCATCGACGGCCGCGCGTGGGATGGCAAGCCCGGTTGGGACCCGTATCGGGACTGGGACGAGCGGGTCGGCTGACGGGTCGGTCGGCGACCCCTGCCGGCGTGCGTGGCCGCTCAGTCGGCGGTGAGCGGTGCCTCGCGTGGCCCCACCCACCACAGCACGGTGTCGCCGTAGCTGCGGTGGCGCAGGTGCTCGAGCCCGGCGGGCAGCGCTGGCTCGGCCGAACGGGCGTCGCGCTCGACGATCACGATCGCCTGGGGGCTGAGGCGGGGCGCGAGCAGCCCGAGCGCCTCGGCGAGCTCGTCATCGGCAAGGTCGTAGGGCGGGTCGATGAAGACGAGGTCGTACGTGCCCGCGGCGCGGCGCAGGAAGGTGAGGACGCTGGTGGCCTCGACGCGGACCGCGTGTGAGGCGCCGAGCGCGCGTTCGACCTTCGCGGCGTTGCGCTTGGCGATCGCCGCGGCGGGCGCGGCGCGCTCGACGAGCACGATGGATGCCGCGCCGCGGCTTGCGGCTTCGAGCCCGAGCGCACCTGAGCCGGCATACAGATCGAGCACAGCGGCATCGCGCACGGCGCCGGCCGCCTCGAGCGCACCGAAGAGCGACTCGCGGACGCGGTCGCTCGTGGGGCGGGTGCCGGCGGTCGGCACGTCGAGGGTGAGCGAGCCGGCACGGCCCGAGATGATGCGGGTCACGGGCCTACGATATCGCTCGGATGGCGTGCCCGCGGCGCGCTCGTGGCGGCACGGGGCGACGCTTGGTGCCGGAGATCTTGCGGCGTTCCCGGCGGGCTGCGCGCGAAGCCGGTGATGTCGGGGGCCGCCGATAGACTTTTCGCATGGCGACCTTCACGCTCGAATCGGGCCTCGACACGGTCCTCGGACCGAAGGCCGCCGCCGCGCTGAAGCGCGCGTTCATGATGCTCACCGTCGGCGATCTGCTCGCGCACTACCCGCGCCGATACGCCAAGCCCGGCGAGTTGACCATGGTGGTCGGGTTGCCGATCGGCGAACCGGTCACGATCGTCGCCGAGGTTTTGGCGGTGCGCGAGCGGAAGATGCAGGCGCGCCGCGGCAGCATCCTCGAAGTGAAGATCGGCGATGGCCACGGCGTCATGATGCTGACCTTCTTCAACCAGGCGTGGCGACAGAAGGAGCTGAGGCCGGGCGCGCGCGGCATCTTCGCGGGCAAGGTCGGGGTCTACAAGGGGGCGCTGCAACTCGCACACCCCGCGTATGCCCTGTTCGATGCCACTGATGAGCATGCCGAGTTGGCGGCCGTCGAGCGCGCGAAGCATCCCATCCCGATCTATCCGGCGACGGCGTCGATTCCGAGCTGGCAGCTGCAGCAGCACATCGCCCTCGCGCTGGACGGACTCGAGTCGGTGCCCGATCCGTTGCCCGCGGAGTTGCGCGCGCGACGGCGGCTGCTGCCCGCCGATCGGGCGCTGTGGCAGGTGCATCGCCCCGAGAACTTCGGCCAGATCGACGATGCGCAGCGCACCCTGCGCATGCACGAGGCCCTGGTGCTGCAGGCGGCCCTGCTCCAGCAGCGGGAGCAGGTGCGCCGACTGGAGGCGACGGCCCGGCCCGTGCGGCCTGGGGGCTTGCGAGCGCGCTTCGACGCGCGACTGCAGTTTACCCTCACGAGCGATCAGTTGGCGGTGGGGGAGCAGATCGCCGACGATCTGGTCGCACCGTGGCCGATGAATCGCCTCGTGCAGGGCGAGGTCGGCTCGGGCAAGACGCTGGTGGCCCTGCGCGCGATGCTGCAGGTCGCCGACAGCGGCGGGCAATCCGCGCTCATCGCCCCGACCGAGGTGCTCGCGAGTCAGCACCTGCGTTCGATCGCCCGGATGCTCGGGCCGGAGCTCGCCGCAGAGCTGATGCCGACCCTGCTCACGGGCCAAATGCCGGCGGCCGAGCGCCGGAAGGCGGCGCTGCGCGTCGCCTCGGGCCAGTCGCTGATCGTCGTGGGCACGCACGCGCTGCTGAGCAAGAGCACCACCTTCGCCGAGCTCGCACTCGTCGTGATCGACGAGCAGCACCGCTTCGGCGTCGAGCAGCGCAAGACGCTGCGTCGCAAGGGCACGAGCCCGCACGCCCTAGTGCTCACCGCGACCCCGATCCCGCGCACGGTCGCGATGACCGTCTTCGGTGACCTCGATGTGAGCGCCATCCACACCATGCCCGCCGGCCGCGCGGGGACCGAGACCCACGTCGTGCCGCTCGCCGAGAAGCCGGGGTGGATGCCTCGGGTCTGGCGCCGCATCGCCGAGGAGGTCGCACTCGGCCGGCAGGCATTCATCGTGTGCCCCGCGATCGATGCCCTCGCGGGGCTGCTCGACGACACCGGCGATCTGCCGCCGGATGAAGACACGGTGACGGTGGCCGAGGCGGAGGCGTCGGGGGTCGGCGGGGGATCGGCCGAGGCGACAGGCGCGCCGCTGGGCGCGCTGCCGCGTGCCATGCCGCTCGTGGGCGTCGTGCAGATCGCCGAGATCGTCGCGACGCTGCCCGAGTTCGCGAACATTCGCACGGCGGTGCTGCACGGCAAGCTGCCCGCCGAGGAGAAGGACCGCATCATGCGCGCGTTCGCGGCGCGCGAGATCGACGTGCTCATCGCGACGACCGTGGTGGAGGTGGGCGTCGACGTGCCGAACGCGTCGACCATGGCGATCCTCAACGCCGACCGCTTCGGCGTCTCGCAGCTGCATCAGCTGCGCGGGCGCGTGGGGCGCGGCGCGGTGCCGGGGCTGTGTCTGCTCGTGACCGGTGCCGAGCACGGCACTCCCGCGCGCGATCGCGTCATGGCTGTGGCATCCACCCTCAACGGCTTCGAGCTCGCAGAGGTCGATTTGGAGCAGCGCCGCGAGGGCGACGTGCTCGGTGACCTCCAATCCGGCGGTCGTTCGTCGCTGCGTCTGCTGCGGGTGGTGAAGGATGCGCAGCTGATCGTCGAAGCACGCGGTGAGGCCGAGGCGATCCTGGCCGCTGACCCGACGCTCGCGGAGCATCCGGCGCTGGCGGGCGCGATCGAGCTGCGCCTGAACCACACCGAGCGCGCGGCGCTCGCAAAGAACTAGCGCTGCGGCGCTGGGGTTGCCGCTGCTCGCGGCGAGCGGGCGCCGTTTCCGGCGGTGATACATCTGTGATGGTCACGAACGGAGCAATGGTGTGGCGCGCCGATATGCTGTGGGCATGAGCAACCGCGTGGCAGTTGTGCCCGGATCCTTCGACCCGCTCACGCTTGGCCACCTTGATGTGATCGAGCGTGCTGCCGGCCTGTACGACGAGCTGCACGTGCTGGTGGTGCATAACCCCGGCAAGGAAGCCTTGCTGCCGATCACGCAGCGCGTATCGCTGATCGAGCAGTCGATCGCCGAGCGCGGCATCGAAGGCACCATCGTCGTGGCGGCATGGAGCGTGGGACTGCTCGTGGACTACTGCACCGACGTCGGCGCGCAGGTGCTGGTGAAGGGCATCCGCTCGCAGATCGACGTCGCATATGAGACGCCGATGGCGATCGTGAACCGTCACCTCGCGCACGTCGAGACGGTGTTCCTCCTGCCGGAGCCCTCCCACGCGCTCGTTTCGAGCTCGCTGGTGCGCCAGGTCTCGCAGCTCGGCGGCGACGTCTCACCGTTCGTGCCGCCGGCTGTGGCGCGCTACCTCGACACCGGCGCACGCGGAATCTGACCCGGCGGGGGCCGCGCCCGCGATGAGCGAGCGACGGTACGCTGGGATGCGTGAAACATCACCGTCCAGGACCCCTGAGCCTTCCCGTTCGCGACATCATGCACCGCGCTGGAGACATGCGCGAGGTGACCCTCAACGTGCCCGCACCCGAGACGTGGGGGGAGGGGCTCGTCGCCGTTCCCGCCGGTACGAATCTTGACGTGGAGGTGCGCCTCGAGTCCGTGCACGAGGGCATCCTGGTCTCGGGCGACGTCGCCACGCATTACACCGGTGTGTGCGGTCGCTGCCTCGAACCGATCGACGAGCCGCTTCAAGTCGATTTTCAGGAACTTTTCGCGTACGCTGGAACCGAAGCGGCTGACTTTGACGTTCAAGACGACCACGTGGATCTT
>Ga0073899_10000848_pt1 | contig 28301 bp, 25 predicted proteins | sample KloWWTmetaKNB5Ph_FD_88975 | JGI IMG/M metagenome (GOLD analysis project Ga0073899, IMG submission 88975) | Active sludge microbial communities from Klosterneuburg, Austria, studying microevolution and ecology of nitrifiers - Klosterneuburg... | ecosystem: Engineered > WWTP > Aerobic digester >... | reverse complement strand
GGGCTCGCGTAGAAGCTGGAAGAAAGCACGCCCTCGACCTCTTGCCGGTCGAGCACTCGCGCGGTTGCATCCCTGAAATCATCACGTTCACTCACGCCACACCTCCAGAACCATGCGCCGCCTGCGGAGGGGCGCTTTGCGTCACGGAATCGAACAGCCTATTCACCACGAGGTCGTAGTCGCACGCGGCGCTCGAGCCCGGTGCGTACTCGAACAGAGTCTTGCCCTCGGCGGGCGCTTCCTTGACCTTGATGGCCAGGCGCACCGGCGAAAGGCAGCGCTCGCCGAAGTGCTCGCGCAACGTCGCCAGCGCTTCGTGACAGATGCGGGCGCGCGCGTCGAACTGGGTCGGCAACACTCCCCACAGCTCGACGCGGTGACCGAGCTGGCTGCCCACCTGGCGCAAGGTTCTGAGCACCTGCCGGACGCCGATCAGCGACAGATAGTCGCAGGCCACCGGACACAAGACGGCGTCGGCGAAGGCCAGCGCGTTCTGGTTCATCAGCGACAGGCTGGGCGAGCAGTCCACGATCACGAAGTCGTAGGCGTCGCGCGCTGCGGAAAGGCGTTCGGACAGCACGCGATCGCGCTGTCGGCGGCCAGCCAGGTAGAGCTCGGCCGCCGCCAAGGTCTCGTTGGCGGGCAGGACGTCGAGCCCGGGGCGCGCCTCGACCACGGCGTCGGCCAGGCCCAGGCCCATGACCAGCACGTGGTAGAGCGACCGCTCGTGCCGGAGCGCGAGCGACGCGGCGACGTTGCCCTGGCTGTCGGTGTCGACCAAGAGGACCCGCGAGCCGCGGGCCGCGAGCCCGGCGGCCACCGTGACCGCGGTGGTGGTCTTGCCGGTCCCGCCCTTGTGGTTGAACACCGCGACCACCCGGGCGCCGGCGCCGCGGCGCGGCGCGGGGGCGGCCGGGGTGGGGCGCTTGGCAAGGCCCGCACGGCAGAGGTCGCTGCAGGCGTAGTGGCGCTGGGCGCCGACGTACAGCACCTGCGCAGCCAGCTCGACGGTGAACTCGCGAGCGCAAGCGCTGCAGCGCACGCTGCCGCTGGCGCTCTGGCTCAGGCAGGCCTGGGAGCAGAAGAACACCAGGCGGTCGGAGCCCTCCACGTTCCGGACCTCGGTCTGGTACCGGAACTGCACGTCGAACTCGGCGTGACAGACGTTGCAGGCGCGTTTCATGGTCGATGGGCGCTTCGTGTTTATCGAAGCGTCGCTCGACCGGATGTCATGCCTACCGGGGTTTGGCCAAGTTTTCGCGGAGAGGCCCGCCCCGGTTTTCAGTGCCGGAAGTGCCGTACGTCGGTGAAGACCATGGCCAGACCCAGGCGATTGGCGGCTGCGATCACCTCGGCGTCCTTCTTGCTGCCGCCCGGCTGGGCCACGGCCGTGACCCCGGCGGCCGCGGCCGCCTCGACCCCGTCGGGGAAGGGGAAGAACGCGTCCGAGGCCAGCACGCTGCCCGGGGCGCGAGCCCCGGCGGTCTTGCAGGCAACCTCGACCGCGAGCACCCGGGCGGTCTGGCCGCCGCCGATGCCCGCCGTCACGAACGTGCCGGCGCTCTCGCCCGCGCGGGCAAGGACGATGGCGTTGCTCTTCACGTGCTTGGCGGCGCACCAGGCAAAGTCGAGCGCGGCGAGCTCCGACTCGCTGGGGTGGCGCTCGGTCACGACCTTGCCACGCCGCACCTCGCCGGCGCCGCTGGCATCGCGGTCCTGGAACACGAAGCCGCCGCCGATGCGCTTGGCCTGCCGCGCGGGGTGCTCGCGCCCCAGCCATTCGCCGGTGGCGAGCAGGCGCAGCGCGCTCTTGGCCCGCAGGCGCTCGAGGGCACCGGGGCTGAAGCTGGGCGCGATGATGCACTCGAGGAAGGTCTCTGCCAGGAGCGCCGCCGTGCCCTCGTCCACCTCGCGATTGAGCGCGACGATGCCTCCGAAGGCGCTCATGGCATCGGCGTCGCGGGCGGCGCGGTAGGCGTCTGCCAGACTTGGCGCCACGGCCATGCCGCAGGGGCTGGTGTGTTTGACCACCACGGCGCCCGGCGCTTCGAGCTCGCGCACGGCGTCGAGCGCGGCTTCGACGTCCACCAGGTTGTTGAAGCTCAGCTCTTTGGCGCCGCTGCCCAGGCTCTCGGCCCGCGCCAGGCAACCGGCGGGCGCGCTTCGCTCGCGGTAGAACGCGGCATGCTGGTGGGGGTTCTCGCCGTAGCGCAGGCCATAGCCCTTCTCGAGCGGCAAGGTGAGGTAGCGCGGCCAACCATCGGCTTCGCCCTGGGCGCTCAGCCAGCCGCTGATCGCCGCGTCGTAGGCGGCGGTGTGAGCGAAGACCTTCGCCGCCAGGCGTCGCCGGGTCTCGAGCGTGGTGCCCTCGCCCTGGGCGAGCTCTGCCAGAACGCTCGCGTAGTCCGCCGGGTCGCAGACCACGGTGACACGCGCGTGGTTCTTGGCCGCCGATCGCAGCATGCTGGGCCCGCCGATGTCGATGTTCTCGATCAGCTCGTCGAACTCGGCGCCGGGCTTGGTCAGGGTCTGCTCGAAGGGGTAGAGGTTCACCACCACCAGGTCGATGAAGCGCGCGCCGATGCGCTCGAGGTCTGCTTCGTCGGTGCCCTCGCGCGCCAAGAGAGCGCCGTGCACCTTGGGGTGCAGCGTCTTGACGCGGCCGTCCATCACTTCCGGGGACCCGGTGTAGCTTTCGACCGTTTCGACGGCGATGCCCGCGGCCGCGAGCGCCTTGAAGGTGCCGCCGGTGGAGAGCAGCGCGACGCCGCGCTGGGCGAGCTCGCGGGCGAAGCCCACGAGACCAGTCTTGTCGGAGACGGAGAGCAGCGCGCGGCGGATCGGCATGGCCGGTCGCTATCGCGGGGGACGGTGCGGCGTCAATCATGTATGCTGCGCCGCCATGGTGCGTTTCTCGGCGGGCCTGTTCTGCGCGCTTTCTCTGGTTTCGGGTTGCTCGTCCGACGACGCGGCGGACGACGGCGATCAGCCATACGAGCCCGCCGGCAACGGCGTGGCGATGAGCGAAAGCGACGCGTGCAAGGCCATCACCGCCGCGGAAGACGACCGGCGGGCGGCGCTGTCGTGTGGCCCGGTGACTCGCGCGCCGTGCCCGGTCTACATCCAGAAGAGCAACCCGGCGTGCTCGCAATACGACCAGGGCACGGTGCAGGCCTGCGCGGCGTTCGTGGGCGAGCAACCCACCTGCGACGCGCTCACCCAGAAGAAGTGCCTTCTGAAGATCCTCCCGGGCTCGGCGCCGAACGGCTGCTGACGCGAGTATCCCAGAAGAGCTGCAGGTCTTCTGCCAGCGGCGACTCGAGCTCGAGGGGCTCGCCCGTCACGGCGTGCGTGAGGTGATAGCGGTGCGCGTGCAGCGCGTGCCGCGGAAGCTCGAGCCGGACGAGGTCGCTGGGGGTGAGCTCGCCGTCGGCCGCTCGGGCCAGCATGCGCTCGTCCGGACCATAGAGCTTGTCGCCGACGATCGGCGTGCCGCTGGCGGCCAGATGCACACGGATCTGATGCTGCCGCCCGGTGTGCAGCCGGCAGCGTGAGAGCGCATAGCCGCCGCGGGACTCGAGCACCGAAACCTCGGTGCGTGCGTCGAGCCCGCCCTGAGCGGCGATGCGCATCTTCACCCGCAGGGGGTTGTCCAGATCGGGCTCGAGGGGTTGGTCGAACATGCCGCCGGCGGGGGTGCCCCAGGTGATCGCCAGGTAGTCCTTGACCAACTCGAGGGCGCTGCCGCGGGCCGCCGCGTTGGTGCGGTCCTCCAGCTTGCGCTTGAAGGCGCGATCCGCCTCCGGCGTCTTGGCGACGAGCAGAAGGCCGCTGGTCTCGCGGTCGATGCGGTGGATGAGTGAGAGGTACTGCCCCGGACGGCTCTTCGACAGCACCTTCACCACCGTGGAGTGATGGTGCCGGGCCGTGGGGTGCACGGCCATGAGTGGCGGCTTGTCGATCACCAGCAAGTGATCGTCTTCGAACACCACGACCAGCTCCCGGGGCGAGTCTTGCTCTTCGAAAGGAAGCCGCCAGAGCACCACTCGGTCTTCGCCCCGCACGCGGTCGTTGTGCCGCAATTTGCGGCCTTCTGGCGAATAGGCGGTGTCGTCGATGATCGAGCGGGCGCGGGTGCGGCTGGTGTTGCGGAGCTGGGTCGGCAAGAACACGTCCAGGCGCATGCCCTCGGACTCGGGGGGAACGCGGATCACCCGAACGATGGCGTCGCTCGGGACCCCCGGCGGCCGGACCAGGCCGGGAAGCTGCTCTTCGCCGTGGCTGGCGGCGCCCATCAACCCCCGCGCTTGATCTCGGTGCCGACGCCGGTGTCGGTGAAGATCTCCAGCAAGAGCGCGTGGCTGCGCCGCCCGTCGATGATGTGGACCTTCTCGACGCCCTCGGCGACGGCGTCGAGCGCGCAGCGGACCTTGGGGATCATGCCGCTCTTGATCACGCCGCGTTCGATCAGGGCCTCGGCCTCTTGGGCGCCCAGCGACGACAGCAACGCGCCCGAGCCGTCTTTCACGCCGTCGACGTCGGTCATCAGCATCAGCTTCGCCGCGCCCAGCGCGCCGGCGATGCGCCCGGCCGCGGTGTCGGCGTTGACGTTCAAGGCCAGGCCGGTGGGGTCCACCGCCACCGGGGCGATCACCGGAAGGAAGCCGCTGTCGAGCAGCCGGTCCACGATGCTCGCGTCGACCGTCTCGATGTCACCCACGCGACCCAGATCGACCAGCACGTCGACGCCGCTCGGGTCTTTGGCCGGGACCTCCGGGAGCCGCTGCGCCCGCATGAAGTGGTCGTCCTTGCCCGAGAGCCCCACCGCGCGGCCGCCGTGCTTGCAGATCAGGCCGACGATGTCCTGGTTCACCGCGCCCCCCAGGACCATCTCGACGACCTCCATGGTCGCGTCGTCGGTCACGCGCAAGCCGGCCTGGAACGTGGACGTGAGGCCCATCTTCGACAGCATCTGATCGATCTGCGGCCCGCCCCCGTGCACCACGACCATGCGGATGCCGACGTAGCGCAGCAGGCAGACGTCGCGGGCGAAGCTCTCTTTGAGCTCGGCGTCGACCATGGCGTGCCCGCCGTACTTGACCACGAAGGTGCGCCCCGAGAACCGCCGGATGTAAGGCAGCGCCTCGTGCAGGATTTTGGCCTTCTCGACCAGTGCGTCCATTTTCGCGCGGAGGGTACGGGGCGGTCGGGTGCTCCGCAAGTGCACATCCCTGGCGACTCGTGTTAGACCGCCGGCACCATGGAAATCTTGATGGTCAGCCTCGAGCTCGCCCCGTACGCTCGCGAGACCGAGGCGGGCGACGCCGTGGCGTCCCTGGCCAAGGGTCTGAGGCAGCTCGGGCACAACGTCACGGTCGCCATCCCGCGGCAGCCGGGCTTCGACGAGTCGGGGCTGATGATGGCGCGTCGGTTGACGCCGCTGCCGCTCGCCGACGGGGGCGAGGTCCCGGTGCTCGACGCTCAGCTTCCTTCGGGCGTGAACGTCACGTTGTTCGATGCGCCCGTGCTGTTCGATCGTCCGCTGCCCTACAGCGCCGACGGCACGCCGCACGCGGACAACGCCCAGCGCTTCGCGCTCTTGTCGCAGGCCGCGGCCGCGCTGGTGCGGCAGCGCGCCGCGCAGGGCACCGCCTTCGACATCGTTCACCTGCACGACGCCCCCGCGGCGCAAGTGCCGGCGGCGCTGGCCGCGAGCCCCGGGCCCAGCGTGCCCACGGTGCTCACGATCCACGACGCCGCGATGCACCTCGAGTCGCTGCGCGCCGGCGTCACCCTGGCAGACGTCGTCACCAGCGTCTCGCCGGCCTACGCCGCCGAGCTCACGGCTCAGCTCGAAGATCTGGGCAAGGCCGTGATCGGCATCACCAACGGTGTCGACGGCTCGGTGTTCAATCCGGCCACCGACTCGGCACTCCCCAGCCGGTTCAACGCCGAAGACTCGTCCCACAAGGGGATCTGCAAGAGCACCGTTCTGCGCGAGCTGGAGCTGCCGGTGGAGCTCGACCGCCCGCTGCTCTTGATCGACGGCCCGCTCGGGCCCGAGCAGGGCCTCGATCTGGTGCTGGCGTCGCTGTCGGGCCTGCTCAAGACCGAGGCGGCGGTGGTGGTGGCTGCCGAGCTGCCGCTGGCCGCGGCAAAGAAGCTGAAAGCGCTGCGCTCGCGCCGGCGAGAAGACTTCGCGTTCGTCGAGCGCCCCACCGACCCCATCCGGCGCCGCCTGGTCGCAGCGGCCGATCTGGCGCTGTTCTGCCCGCGTCGCGCGCCCTGCGGTCAGGGCCCGATGGTCGCGCAGCGCTACGGCGCCGTGCCGATCGCCCGCGCGGTGGGCGGCCTGGTGGACACCATCGTCGACTGCGATGCCTCGCTCGAGACGGGCACGGGCTTCTTGTTCGACGACGAGAGCGACGAAGCGTTGCTCGGCGCCGTGGGACGCGGGCTGGCGGCCTTCTCGTCGGCGTCATTCCCCCGGCTGCGGCGGCGTGTCATGCGCCTCGACCTCGGCTGGGATCGGCCCGCTCGGCGGTACTTGCAGGTCTATCGGCAGGCGCTGGGCGCGGGGCGCTGAGCCGAGCTCGATCACGATCGCGAGCCACACGGCCCGCGCCGCGACCATGCCCAGCACCACACCCTGGTGCAAGAAGGTGACTACGACCAGGCGCCAGCTGCCCGGTCGGCTCACGTCCACGATGCCGACCAGGGGTGCCACCAAGAGCGGAAGCACCAGCGCGCAGGCGACCAGGCAGAGCCAGCTTCCCCCGAGCGCCAGCCAGCGCGCCCGCAGCAGCGCGCCCGCCTGGCGCAGCGCGCGGCCCAGGGTGGCCCCGCGCGCCGACTCGACTCGGAACAGGTCTTCGTAGATGCCCAGGGCGGACGCCGCGGCCAGCACCAAGAGCCCGAGCCCCAGGACCGAGAGGTCGGCGCTTTGCTCGGGCCACGACGAGGCCAGGCGCCGACCCAGCCGACCGAGCGCGAGCGCGCCGACGGCCAGCACCGCGCCCTGGAGAAACAGCCGGGCGCCGAACGACAGCACGAAGCGGGGGAAGAGGGTGACCGCGCGTCGCACCCATTCGGCCGGCCCGCTGGGCTCGTCTTCCACCAGCGCTGCCAAGAGCGCCGCGGCCGGGATCACCGACAGCGCGCCGAGCACCGTACCGATCAGCAAGGCGCCCTTCAGCTCCGAGCCGAGCACGCCCAGGGACAGCCGCAACGACTCGATCAGCTCGAGCCCGCCGGCATCGAACAAGATGGCGTCCCCGCGCGGGTGCTGCGCGGCGACCGTGCTGTTCAGCGCTCGGGCCAGGGGGCTGGCCAGGATCCACGCGGCGAGCGCCCGCAGGGCGTAGACCAAGGCCACGGCACGAACGGCGCGCCGGGTGCGGGCGAGGGCGCTCATGGTCCGATCAGTCCCAGCGCCAGCTGGACGGCATAGGTCATGCGCTCGAGGGTGCGGTGCCCGAACTCGCCGCGTTTGCGCCGCGAGTTGTTCCCCAGGTTCTCGTCCAAGAGGACGTTCCGATCGGGATCGACCACCGCCGCCACGACCTCGCTCGGGCCGGCGGCATCGAAGGTAGCCCAGTCTTCGCTGGCCTGCCAGCGGCGCCGCTGCCGGGTGCCGTCCGCGAAGACCAGCTCCACGTCGACCGGGAAGCGCAGCGTGCCCTTGCGACGGACCAGCGCCCGACACGACCTCTGCTGGGCGCCGTCGCTGGCGATCGTGGTCCGCTCGGCGCCGTCGCCGAACACTCCGCGCGCCGGCCCCTGCTGCACGCAATCGAGATCGGCGAGCTCGTAGTCGACCCACCCCTTGTCGAACAGCGCGGCGCTGAGCGCGTCGTGGGCGTCACTGCCCAGGTGGGTGCGGACGTCTTCCAGGAAGCTCTTCGGGCCCGGGTGGCGGAACCGCTCTCGGCGCGTGTAGCTCTCGAGCGCGCGCTCCAGGGCGTCGTGCCCCCAGACGTTCCCGATGGTCTCGAGTGCAATGGCGGTGCGGGCGTAGACCAGCGCCCCGATGGAGTTGAAGCTCGAGAACCGCTCGGCGGGCTGCGCCACCGGGTGGTCGTGCCCCGCCCGGATCGCAAGGGCGCGGCGGGCCGCGGCGCCGGAGACCGAGAGGCCGGGTAGGGCGACCATCGAGCCCGCGCCATGGCGCGCAGACATGGCCCGCATCTCGGCGAAGGTGTCGAGCCCCTCGTCCAGGAACGGCCACTGGTGCTCGTTCGAGGCCAAGACCCCCTGGAACCACTGGTGGCCGAGCTCGTGCACGGTGACGCCTTCGACCATGCGCAGGCCCGAGCTCGCAGCCCACCAGGGGCCGCCCGTGGTGATGAAGGTGGGGTACTCCATCCCACCGGCGTTGCGGGCGTGCTCGGGCGGATGCACGACCGTGAGCGTGGGGTGGGGGTAGGCGCCGTACAGCCGGCTGAAGCGTGGCAGCGCGAAGCGCACGGCTTCGACCGTGGCCGCCGCATTCGCTTCGTGCCCGGGCGGGTAGAGGAAGCGAACGTCGACGTTCTCGATCTGCTCGCGCCGCTCGCGAAAGTCGGGGAAGGCGGTCCAGGCGAAGTCGTGGACCGCGTCGGCGTGGAACTCGAGCCGGCGTCGCGCGCCCACGCGCTCGTCGCGAAGCTGCGAGCCGGTGGCGCCCACGACCATCTCGGCCGGCACGTCCAGGGTGACGTCGTAGCTGCCGAAGTCCGCGTAGAACTCGGCTTGCGGGTGGAAGGCGAAGTGGGCCCAGCGGCCGTCGGGCTCGCGCCGGGCGAGCTTCGGAAACCAGTGCCCCAGAAGGTGGAACGACCCGGAATAACCGGTGCGCTCGACGATGCTCGGCAGGCGGCTCTGCCACTCGAAGTCGATGTGCAGCGTGGCGCCCGGCGCGACCTCGGCCGGCAGCGGCACGACGATGTCCGTCTGGTCGTCCGGATCGCCGGGGCTGTGGCGGGCGGCGCGCGCCCACAGGTCGTCCGGGCCCAGCTCGCGGACCACCAGCCGCGACACGTCGATGTAGCCCCAGTCCGAGCCGTGGTCGCCGCTTCGGCCGGCGCCGAACGGCGACCGCAGGAACACCGTCTTGTCGTTCTTGAACGCGTTCAAGTAGAGGTGAAACCAGAGCTCGCGCGTCGGCTCGGACGACGTGTTCGTCCAGGTGAGCGTGCCCTTGCCGGTGATGCGATGCGCGGGCGCGTCCAGGCTGGCTTCCAGCCGATACGACGCCACGCGCACGGGTTGGCCGTCGGGGGGTGCTGCCGGCCGCGCGCCCGCCGAGGGCTGGGCCTGGCTGTCGGCGCTGGCGACGGTGAGGGCCAGCCCCAGCAGAGCGAGCCCGACGCCCGCCGCCGCTTCAGCGAGTCGTGACATCGGTGCCCAGCCCGATGACCTGCTGCTCGAAGAGGGTGAACACGATGCGGAGCGCGTCGAGGCGGGGCATGCCGCTGATGTCGAGCAACTCTTCGATGGTCGACGAGCCGTCCACCAGCGACAGCAAGAAGCCGGCGCGGTGATCGAGCGAAAGCCAGCGCACTTGATCGGGCGGCACGGCCACGTAGACCGGGCGATCGAGGGACCCGAGGCGGGCCGAGTACATCTGGAGCAGGACGTCGCGACAGCTCTCGGCGAAGCGCAGCGCATCCGGATGGCTCGGGTTCGATTCGAGGATGCTCTCAGCCAGGACCAGCGCGCCGGTGAAATCGCCCGCGGCGTAGCGATCGCGCATCTTGGCTTCGGCGGGCTCGCCCACCTCGGGCGCCATCGGCGTCTCGAGATCGAGCTCCAGGCTGCTGGGCGGGCCCCCGAGCTGCATCGGATCCGGCGACTTCGGCGACGACAGGTCGAGGCGCAGATCGTCCTCGGTGTGTCGTTCGCCGGGCTCGTCGAGCTCGAGGTTCGGGATTTCGAACTCGGACGCGGGCGAGGGCTTGTTCGTGGGGCGGTCTTCGCGGGGCTGCACGCCCGAGCGCTCTTCCTTCTCGTCGACCTGCGCCATGGCGTGCTTGACGTAGTCGGCGGTCGGCTCTTCGGGGATGGCCGTCACCCGATCGAACGCGTTGGTTTCCAGGTCGGGGACTTGATTCAGACCGGCAATGGGGATCTCACCGCTGGCGTCGTCGTCCCACGCCAGATCGATCAGATCCATCTCGTGCTTCGGTTTGCCGCTGTCCGTCCCCATGCGCTCACGATCGGGCGACCACGCCCTTGAACATGCGCTCGGTGCGCTGCAGTTGCTCGACTTGCTCTTTCAGGCCGGCGGTGTCGCTCTTGGCGATGGCGGCCTGTGTGGCCTCGACGATGCGCTTGGCCTTGCTCATGGCGTCGCGGCCGAAGTCGGCACCGCCCACCACCCGCTCGACGTCGGGGAAGAGCCGCTCCACCTCGGCAATCAGCGTCTCGGCCTGCTGCTTCAGGCCTTCGAACTCCTCGTCGTGGCGGCGTTCGACCATGTAGTCTTTGGCGTTCTCCATGATGCTCTTGATCTCGTCCTGGGTGAGCCCGCTGGTGGCGGTCACCTGGATCGATTGAGCCTGGCCGGTCTCGAGGTCCTTGGCGTGGACGCTGACGATGCCGTCGGTGTTGATCTCGAAGGTCACTTCGATTTCCACGTGGCCCTTGGGCGCGCGCCGCAGCCCGGTCAAGATGAACTCGCCCAAGAGCTCGTTCTCGTCGGCCTTCTTGCTCTCGCCCTGCATCACCAAGATCTTCACCGCGGTCTGGTTGTCGCGGCTGGTGGTGAAGACCTTGGTGCGGCTGGTCGGCACCGTGGTGTTCTGGGGGATCAGCTCCTCGAAATAGCTGCCGAAGGTCATGATCCCCAGCGCGTGCGGGGTCACGTCGAGGAGGATCATCTCGTGCTTGTCCTCGACCAGGGCCGCGCCCTGGATGGCGGCGCCGAGCGCCACGACCTCGTCGGGGTGCACGCTCTTGCTCGGCTCGCGCCCGAAGAAATCGGTGACCGCCTTCTGAATGGCGGGCATGCGCGTCATGCCACCGACCAAGATCACGTCTTCGACCTCGTCCACCCCCAGCTTGGCGTCGTCCAGCGCCTGCTTGCAGATGTCCACCGTCCGCTCGGTCAGGTCTTCGGTCAGCCCCTCCAGCGTCTGGCGGGTCAGAGTGCGCTGCAGGTGAAGCGCCTCGTTCCGGCCCGTCGAGATGATGAACGGCAGGTTGATTTCGGTCTCTTTCACGCTCGACAGCTCGCACTTCGCCTTCTCGGCTGCGTCGCGCAGGCGCTGCAGGGCCATCCGGTCCTGGCGCAGGTCGATCTCGTGCTCTTCCTTGAAGCTCTCGACCAGCCAGTCGATGATCCGCGCGTCGAAATCTTCGCCACCCAGGAAGGTGTCGCCGGTGGTGCTGACCACCTTGAACACGCCGTGGGCGCCGATCTCCAAGATGCTGATGTCGAACGTGCCGCCGCCCAGGTCGTAGACCGCGACCGTGCGGTCCAGATCCTTGCCGAAACCGTAGGCGAGGGATGCCGCCGTGGGCTCGTTGATGATGCGGATCACGTCGAGCCCGGCGATGGCGCCGGCGTCCTTCGTGGCCTGGCGCTGGTTGTCGTTGAAGTAGGCGGGCACGGTGACCACGGCCTTGCTGACCGGGTGCCCCAGATAGTCCTCGGCGATGACCCGCATCTCTTGCAAGATCATCGAGCTGACCTCGGGCACCGAGTAGGTCTTGTCGCGGAGCTTGATGCGCACGTCCGCGTGGGGGCCCTCGACGATCGAGTAGCTCGAGGTCATCAGCGCGTTCTTGACCTGCGGCGAGTTCCACTTGCGCCCGATCAGGCGCTTGGCGGCGTACACCGTGTTCTCGGCGTTGGTGATGGCCTGGCGCTTCGCGATGTGACCGACCAGTCGCTTCCCGGCTTCGGTGACGGCGACGATGCTGGGCGTGGTCTTGTACCCGCCGCGATTGGGGATCACCACGGGCGCGTCGCCCTCCATCACGGCCACGCACGAGTTCGTGGTGCCGAGGTCGATGCCGATGACTTTCTCAGTCATATTTGCCTTTCCAAGCCTTCATGCGAGCTGCACGGCTCAAACTTCACCGCGTTTGAGCCGCTTGATCCAGTCCTTGACCGTATCATCCCCCGGGGCCATCTGCGAAACGCGCTCGAACTCGGCCAGCGCGCTCTCTTTCATCCCGGCCTTGACGTAGATTCTCGCCAGGGTGAGCCGGGGTTCCACCGACTTCGGCGCCAGCCCCACGGCCTTGCGCGCCATGTCGCCGGCCTTGCGTAGGTCCCCGTTGCCCTCGTACAGGCACATCGCGACCTTGTCGAACACGTTGGCATTGGGCTTGCCCCGCGACACCTTCTCGTAGGTCGCTGCCGCCTCGAGCCAGTGCTTGTTGGCCTCTTCGTACTTCGCCTGCTCGAGGTAGGTGTCGGCCAAGAGCGCCGCGGCCTTCTCCTGGGTCTCGTCGAATCGGGCCTTGAGCGCGGCGTCGTCCGGGGCCAAGGTGACGGCGATGCGTAGGGCGTTCGCCGCCGAGATCACGTCGCGGGTGGCCATGGATGCGTCGGCGGCTTCGACGTACTTCTTCACCTGGTTGTCGCGGGCCTGACTCAGCCTCGATTCGTAGCGGCGCTTGAGCTCGTCGGCCACGTGCTCTTGGATCGCCGCGCGGCTGATCTCGGGCGGGGGTGCCGAAGCCCTGGCCGGCGGCGCCAGGGACCCGCGGAGCTTGCGCGCCAGCGCGCGGCGGCGCTCTTCCGGATCGGAGGCCGGCGGCGTCGAGGCGCTGGGGGGCGCGTGGCTGGCGCGCTCCGAGATCCGCGCTTCTTGCTCGATCCGCTGGCGCACGGCCTCGAGCTCGATGCTCTCGACCCGGAACGACTGCTCGAGCTTCTTGGTTCGCTGCTGGGACTCGAGATAGGCGTCATACTCGTCGCGCGTCTGCTTGCGGCTGAGGACCTCTTGCGCCTCGGTCAGACGCTGGAACACCCGCTCGAGCTTGGTCTTGAAGCTCCCCAGGTGCTTTCCGTAGTACTTGTCCGGGTGGAAGGTGCCGACGATCTTGAAGTAGGCGTCCTTGATTTCCTTCTTGTCGGAGGCCGTCGAGACCTCGAGCAGCTCGTAGTGGGTCGCGCTGTCCAGGCGGTAGAAGTAGTCGAGGACCTTGCGCTTGCGCGGCAGATCCAGGTCCACGACCTCGTCCAGCTCGGCGGGATCGTAGAGCGCCGAGGCGGGGTGCTCCGCGTCCGGGTGCTCGGTGGCCTTGGCCTCGATGACTGGGTGGGAGATGCGAACCCCTGGCGGCGCGCTCGACCGGTCGTGGGGTGGGGGGGCCGACGGCGTCACCTTGTCGTAGCGAACCGCGCCCAGCTCGACCAAGCGTTTCAGGCTCTGGAGCACGCGACCACCGTCCAGGCCGGTGGCCGCGGCAATGTCGGCTTCGCTCGAGCGACCGTCCACCCGCGTGAGCACGAAGGCTTCTTCCGGCCCGATCGGCAACGTGCGCATGTCGACGCCCGCGACCGGACACGGCAGCTGACCCTCTTCACTCGGCGGCACGGATGCTGGAACTCCCGGGGGCAAAATACCGCCCCCGCCCGGAATGCATGCCGAATTTTCTCCAAATCAGCCAGGGCTCGGCGCCGCCATCCACAACCACCATTCGGGGGCCGCAGAAATAGCCTCCGAGAGCGTCGACGCAACGCGTTGCGTCATGGTCTGGAGTGAGCCGCACGCGGGGTCGATCCGCCGAACGTGCAGCCGAAATCGATCGCTGCCGGGCAGCGGGGCCAGCGTGCAGATCAAGAGCGGCACCCGGGCGGCGCGCGCGACCCGGGCCGGACCGGACGGCATGGCCATGGTCTGACCCAGGAAGGCGACCGGGACGCTCTCGACCCGGGCGGGCAGATCGGGGAGGAGGCCGACCAGCTTGCCCCGGCGCAGCGAACGCACGATCCGCGTGCCCGCGCCCGCACTCCCCCGGTGGATCACGGTCACGCCCCGCGCCAGCCGGTGGCGATCGACGTGCGCGTCGAGCCCGGGATCGTAGCTCTCGCGCACGACCACGGCGGGGGCGAGCCCGGCCTCGGCCACCGCCGGCGCGACCAGCTCGAACGGGCCGAGGTGGGCGCTCACCACGACCGCGCCGCCTGCCTGCTCGAGCTCGCGTCGCGCCGCGGCATCGATCTCGATCCAATCGCTGGGCCGCACCTGGGGGCGGCGCAGCAACAGCGTTGCCGCAAGGCTGGTCCCCGCGTTGACGAAACACGAGGTGGTGGCGCGTTCGGCCACCTCGGCAGGGAGCGCGAGCGCGGCGCGGTGTCGGGCGCGGCGCGCCAGCGCGGGCGCGACCCAGGGCGTCAGCCGGCCGAGCGCGCGGCAGGCTGCCAGCAAGAGTGGCGCGGGCAGCCGATCGGCCAGCGCCAAGAGGCCGCGAACCAGCCCGCGAATCGCCGCGTTCTTCAGCCATTGCCGCCGTGTCCAGCGGCCGCCGGAGCGGGCGTCGTGCGGGGTCATGAGCCGCAGCCGCGCCGCACGTTCTCGGTGGCGGTCTCGAGCTGGCCTTTGGCGCGGGCGCAGCGCCCGCCCGGATCGCCCGGACCGTTCAAGTCGCAGATGCGCGCCGCGGATCGGCGCATCGAGTCGAGGGCCTTCTTGGCGACCTCGCAGTCCCGGGTGGAAGACAGCGCGCGCGCCAGATCCCGCGAGTCGCGGTCGAAGGTGGCCTCGGCCTCGTCGAGGGTCACCAGGGCCGGCTGAGCGAACCCCGGTTGAGCCGCGGGGCCCCCCTCGGGCTCTTGCTTCTTCTGGCTCTCGATGTCGGGAGACACGGGCGCGGGCTCGCCGCCCTGCGGGGCTGAAGCCGGCGCCTCGAGTTGCTTGGCGGGTGCCGCGCAGCCGCCCACGCACAGCGCGGCGAGCACCAGCGCGCGGGCGCTCATGGCGCGGCCTCCGGTTTCGACGTGGCCCGCTCGATCACGTCGGCCTGGATCGCCATCGACTTCTCGAACGCGTCCAGGGCCCGCTTCTTCGCCGCCTCGGCGCCGGCCTTGTCGCCCTTGGCGTCCAGCTCTTTGGCCAGACGCTCGTCCACCAGGCCCCGAACCTCGAAGAGGTGACCGCGGAAATAGGTGGTCTCTCGGGCCAGCTCGAGCCCGCGCTCGACGTCCTTCGCGGCCGCGTCGTGTTGCCCCAGCTGACTCTTCAAATCTGCGAGCCGGGCCAGCGTGTCGGCCATCACTTCGCGCACTTCGGCCGGCGCGCTGGCGCCGCCGCCGCCGGGGGCAGGGCCGTCCACCAGCCGCTGCAAGGGCTCGACGGCCTTGTCCAGCGCGCCCGCTTCTTCGTGCCGGTCGGCGATGTGATGCGCGCTCTTCGCGCGGGACAGGTACGCGAGCAGCACCGGATCGACCGGCAGCCCCGCGTCCCCTTCGGGTGACCGCTCGCCCTTGCTGCAGCCGGTGAGCCCCGCGCCCAGCAGCGCGAGCAGCACCAGCGCCGAAGCGAGCCAACGCCGCGCGGTCATCGCACCCCCCACAAGGCGTAGCGGTTCGAGCGCAGATCGCGCGAGCGGGCCAGGGCTATGCGATCGACCCGGGCGGTGGTCGCGCCCGGCTCGAACTTCTCGCTGAACATGCCGGCGGTGGAGCGTGACACGGCCAGCGCCTCGGCCTGAGCCGCCAGCTCGGTTCCGCGGCCCCCGTCGAGCGCCGGCGAGATCACCAGGAACCACGAGGCCGCGAGGGCGACCGTGGTGGTCGCCACGGTACCGAAGGCCACGATCAGCACCTTCCGGCGGCGGCTCACCCGCTTGCCCAGAACCCGCTCGGCGACCCGCTCGGCGTCGAGCTCTCGCAGCGCGGGGGGGGCTGCGGCGGCGCGCAAGGCCCGGGCGAGATCTGCCGAGGCATGGCTGCCCCGACCCTCCAGCGCGTCGCGCAGGCGCTCGCTCTCGGCGATCTCTTCGTCGCTGGGCGGCGCCAGCGGATCTTCCAGCGCGGCGGCGATCAGCGCCTCGTTGACCGCCGGATCCAGCTGCCCCGGCGCGAACGCGGCGCGCAGCGCCCGGGCCAGCTCTTCTTCTTGCTCTTCGGGCAAGAGCACGAGGTCGTCGGACGAGTCACGGGTCATGACCCACCTCCCTCGCTCGCAAGCGCCTTCTTCAGCGCGGCCATCGCGCGATGGAGTACCACGTCGAAGGTCGCCACGCTGACTTCCAGCTCCTTGGCGGCTTCGTCGCGCGAACGCTCTTCCAGCACACGCAGGCGAATTGCGGTGGCGTAGCGCGGGTTCAGCCGACCCAGCAGCTCTTCCACTCGGCCCCGGGCCTGGGCCAGGTCGTGCTGCTCGATCACGTCGGTTTCGCGGTCGTCGCGCGCGGCCGCGTCGATCTCGCGCTCGACGTCGGCGGGCTCGAACAGCACCTCGCGCTTCTTCGCGCGCAGCTGGTCCAGCGCGACCCGCAGCGCCACGACGCGCAGCCAGGGGTAGACCCCGACGCTCTGCCAGGTGAACTGCTCGAAGCGCTCGACCACCTTCATGTAGGTCGCGCTCAGCGCTTCTTCGGCGGCGGCAGCGCTCCCCAGGCGCGGCAAGAGCACGCTCCGATACAGCCGCGGCCCATAGCGACGCAGCAGGGTGCCCAGCGCCTCGCGGTCCCCCGCTTGCGCCTGCACTGCCAGCACGCGCTCCGCTTCGAGCTCTGCCGGGTCCCGTTCCTGCACGGCGGGGACTCTACACGGCGGCATCGTGCCGAACAGCCCTCGCCAGGCGTCCCACGCGACCAGCCCGAGCCCGAGCGCAGAGGCGGGCAGGGGGGTGGGGGCCGGCAGGCACAGCGCGGTCATGCCATCGGAACGGCCGGAGCCGCCCCGAGCTTACGCCCGGGCGTTCAGTGGCCCAAGTCACGCAGGTTCGAGAAAAGGCCTTGCCAAAGGCCGCTCGGGCCGAAAGATTCGCCCTCACCTTGGCTTCCGGCTCCAGCATTTGTCCGCACTGCGGGGGGCTGAACTCCGTGGACGAGAAGACCTGCTTCCGCTGCGGGCAGCGCCTGCCGGGCCCTGCCGGGCGCGCCGCGGCAGGCCTGATGACCACCCTGCTCGGCCGCGACAGCCCGCTGACCAAGCTGTACGTGATCGTGTGCGTCGCGGTCTTCGTGATGACCGTGCTCGCCACCAAGAAGCTCGCCATGCTGGGCGGCGTACGCCCTTCGGAGGCGCTGCGCTGGGGCGCGCTCTTCGGGACGCTGGGGCGCGACGAGCCCTGGCGCTACCTGTCGGCGATGTTCGTGCACTTCGGTGCTCTGCACCTGGGCTTCAACATGATGGCCCTCTGGGACTTCGGGCGCGCCACCGAGCTGCGACTGGGCTCGGGTCGGTTCGCCCTGATCTTCGTCGGCACGGGCATCGCTGGGTTCGTGGTCAGCGACGTGTGGTACGCCGTGAGCGGCGCGCCGGCGTTGACCGCCGGGGCGAGCGGCGGGCTGTTCGGCCTGATCGCCGCCCTGATTGGCTACCTCTACGCGGCCCGCGACCCCGCCTGGAAGCAGTACTTGGTGCGGGTGGCGGTCTACGCGGTCATCTTTGCGCTGGCGCTGTCGGTGAACAACGCCGCGCACATCGGCGGCTTCGTGGTGGGGTTCGCCATGGGCTATGCGTTCTACAAAGAGCCGTCGCCCTGGAGCCGGAACAAGCTCTTCGGGGCCGTGGCCGCGCTCTTGGTGCTCGCCAGCTTCGCATCGATCGGGCTCAGCCACCTGTCCAGCGTGTGGCGCGAGGTGAGGCAAGACGAGCTGAGGATGGGGCGGGATTAGCGCCGCTATTCCGGAGCGGGCGTCTTGGCGGTCGCGGAGCCCGTCACGGGTGCGGACTTCTCACCCGTGCTGAACGTGCCGACCCAGCTGCCCGACAGCGCGCTCGGTTGCGCGTGGTCGTCGACGGTGGCCTCGGCGGTGGCAGCGACCGCGAGCAGCGCCGTCGGTGCTGCCGGCTGGGTCGAGGCGCCCCGGGCCCAGCTCCACTGCAGCTCGAGGCCGCTCTGGCAGAGCTTCTGCGCGCAGCTGGCGTCGCAGCCCGGGTACGCTTGACCCGACCCGGTGCCGGCCGCCACCAACGCTTGCGCGACACTCTTGCAGCTGGCCAGCTCTGCGAGCGCAGCGGGCACGCTGCTGGCGCCGGCGACCGCGGCCTTGGCGGGCGCAACGGCCAGCAGGGCGACGAGCTCGGAGGGCAGGAACTGCAGGTCGACGCCCAGGGCCACGGTGTCGTCGGGTTGGGGCTGCCACGAGGCGAGGTACTTCTCGGCCGCACCCGCCTCCGACGGGTTGGCGCCGCCCACGCTGTCGAGCTGGAACCAGGCGCTCGCGTCGCTGCCCACGGCGCGGGTCAGGCGCCCGCGAATCACGTCGGGCGACGCGAACGCCTCGGCACCTTGCCCGAGCCAGGGCGAAAGCTTGGTGCGCAGCCCGTTCTGACCGCCGAGCACGTTCACCAGTGCGGCGTCCCAACCGCCGGTCTTGCGAGCCGCCTGGAACCCAGCGTCGCCCGCCTGGGCCTGCATGGCGTCGAGCAACGCGCTCGCGTCGTTCGTCGCCGGCGAGAACGCCAGCAGCATGGAGTCGACGCCGAGCAGGTCGTTCCATTTCCCCTTCGCCCCGTCCAGGCCCAGTGCCACGTCCAGCTTGGCGTCGCCCAGCTGGATGGGAATGTCCACGACCGGCACTTCGATGGTTTGAACTTCGCCCGCGGTGAGCTCGGCCAGCTCTTCGCAGCCCACCATCGCCTCGGCGCCGCGCAGGGTCACCGCCAGCGTCGGCCCGACCGGGACGAAATCGACCTGAGGCACTGACCCGAACGGAGCACTCGCCTTCAGGTCGCCGTCTTCCAGCAAGCTACCCGTCAGCTCCGCGCACGTCACGCCGGTGCGCACGCTGGCGACCCAGTGCGAAACGGTGCGCTTGCCCGCATAGGCCGGAACCACCTGGAGCGCGCCGAAGCCGCTGGCGCTCACGCTCACCGCCACGCTGGCCGCCACCTTGTCGCCCGAGCTGGCGCGGACGCTGAATGCACGGGCCGAGCTGGGCGCGAACAGCACCACGTGGGCGCTGCCGGCCGCGTCCGTGCTGGTCTCGCTCGTGTCCAGCGCGGCGTCGTCGGCGTCGCCCAAGAGCGCGAACCGGACAGGGTACTTCCCGGGCGGCGAGGCCTTCACGCCAAGCTTGCGCTTCTCGCCCGGCGCCAGCGCCAGCGTGGTCGACGGTTCGAACGTCAGGGACGAAGGTCCGCTCGCGCTGCCCCCCATTCCGCCGCTTCCGCCGCCCCCCGCTTCCGCCGCATCACCCCCGCACGCCGCGCAGATGCTCGCGACGCCGACCAAGAGCGCCCAGCGGGCCGTCCCGACGAAGGAATGCAGGCGGGTCATGTGGAAGAACAAGCGCGGAAGACTGCACAAGCGTAGACTTTTTACCTGACAAAGCAAGAGAAGCGCCGCCCTCTGCCCGCGTGATAGAACCAGGTCGAGATGGAGTCGCTGGTTCCCGGCCCGCTCAAGGTGCTGATCGTCGACGACGAGCCGTCGATCCGGCAGATGCTCCAGATCGCGCTCAAGCGCGAAGGCTACGACGTGGTCTCGGTCGCGGGCTGTCGGGCGGCCATCGAGGCCCTCGGCACCAGTCAGCAACCGTTCCCGGTCGTGCTCACGGACCTATCGATGCCCGACGGATCGGGGTTCGACGTCCTGTCCGCCGCCAAGCGCCGCGCCGCGGCGTCGGAGGTGATTCTGATCACCGCCCATTCCTCGGTCGAGAACGCCATCGCGGCGATGCGCGGCGGCGCCTACGACTTCGTCACCAAGCCGTTCCAGCCCGCCGAAATTACGGCGCTGGTGCAGAAGGCGCTGGAGAAGCACGACCTGACGGCAGAGAACACCCGGCTCCGCGCTCGCATCGAGCGGACCGATGTCGAGGTGCTCGGTCGCAGCCCGGCGATGCGCGCGGTGCTCGATCTGGTCGACCGCATCGCGGCCACCAAGACCACCGTCCTGATCACGGGGGAGAGCGGCACCGGAAAAGAGCGCGTGGCGCGCGCCATCCATGACCGGTCGGATCGCCGCTCGGGGCCCTTTTTGGTCGTGAATTGCGGCGCTCTGCCCGAGGCGCTGATGGAGAGCGAGCTGTTCGGTCACGAGAAGGGCGCCTTCACCGGGGCGCAATCCCGACACCGCGGGTTGTTTCGCGAGGCCGATCGCGGCACGCTCATGCTCGACGAGGTGGGCGAGCTGCCGGCGTCGTTGCAGGTCAAGCTGCTCCGCGTGCTCCAAGAACGCAGCGTGCGGGCCGTGGGGGCCACGCAAGAGACGACCGTCGATGTGCGCGTGCTGGCCGCCACCAACCGCGACATCGAGGCCGAGGTCGCACGCGGTGCGTTTCGCCAGGACCTGTATTACCGGCTCAACGTGATCCGTGTGGGCCTGCCGCCGCTGCGCGACCGGCGGGAAGACATCCCACTCATGGCCGAGCGATTCCTGCGGCGCTTCTCCTCCGAGATGGGCAAAGACGTCGCCGGATTCAGCGCCGACGCGCTGCGCGCCCTCGAGCGCTACTCTTACCCCGGCAACGTGCGCGAGCTCGAGAACGTGATCGAGCGGTCGGTGGCCCTGGCCGGCGCGCGGTCCATCGGTCTCGGCGACCTGCCGGCGGAGGTGGCCGGAGCCGCCAGCGCGCCGGCAGGCGAGATCCTCACGCTTCCGCCCGAGGGCGCCAACCTCGACGAGCTTCTGAACGAGGTCGAGCGCCGGCTCTTGCTCTCGGCCATCGACCGCACGGCAGGCAACCGGACCGCCGCCGCCAAGCTCTTGGGCATCACGTTCCGCTCGCTCCGGTACCGGTTATCGAAGCACGGCCTGGGTGGGGACGACGAGGTGCCCAGCGAGGGCGAGCCCGGTCCGCAATAACTTGCGAGCCCGACCCCCGGTTGCGTGGCCGAAAAGGCGGTCGGAAGTCGCCTTGCCGCACTACGATGTCCTGGCGAGCATGGAACGGAGTGTGCATCCACGGTCGCGATCCATGTCCCGGCGGACGAACTTCGGGCGTCGCGGCTTCACCCTGGTGGAGCTGATGGTTGTGGTCGTGCTGGTGGGGATCCTGGCGACCGTGGGAGTCGTGATGTTCCGCCAGTGGGTGTTCCACACGCGGTCCGTGGAAGCCTTCGGGATGGTCCAGAGCATCCGGGTCGCCCAAGAGCGCTGGCGCGCGGAGCACGGTGCTTACTACGACGTCTCGACCACGATGACGTCGTGGTACCCGACGGCGACACCCAGCAGGAAGCTGTGGCAGTGGGACCAAGTTGCGGGGACCGACCATGACCGGTGGATGATGCTCAATCCCACCATCTCGGGGCCAGTGCAGTTCGCCTACGTCACCAAGGCGGGAGCCGCGGGGAGCGTGATGGCCCCGCTCTCGCTGAGCACCGCCCCCGCATGGCCCGCCTCGCCGGCGCAGCCGTGGTACGTGATTCAAGCGATGGGCGACACGGACGCCGACGGCGTCTACTCGTACTATGCCGCCGCGAGCTTGAACGGCGAGATCGCGCGCGAGAACGAAGGGGAGTGACGCGCTCGCTCGGGGTGTCGGCTCCTGTGCCGACCTGTGCGCGCCATGATCACATTGGCGACTGCCGAACTTCGGCAGTGCAGCGGGTGGGTGGTGACGAGAATTGTCACTTCAAATTCCCCGCGTCCGAGCTCGCCGTGGGAAGATGCGGGCAATGTTCACCAGCATGACGCTTCCGTCGCCTTGGTACAGAAGCTGCACAGGCACTGGGTTGATGCGAGCTCGGCGCTCCCAGAGAGGGTTCACCCTCATCGAGCTGATGGTGGTGGTCGCCATCGTTGCGGCGCTGTCGACGCTGGCGGTGTACGGCGTGCGGAAATACGTCACGGCCAGCAAAGCGGCCGAGCCCATCTACATGATCGGCCAAATCAAGACCGCCCAAGAGGCGTGGCGCGAGGAGTTTCACGCGTACTATCAGGTCTCGACCGGCATGACCAAATACTACCCGGGCGACCCAGACAACAAGAAGAAGCACTGGATCAACTCCGGGCACGCGGATTGGGATCAGTGGAAGCACCTGGGCGTTTCCACACCCAATCCGGTTCAGTACGGCTACATCGTCCGTGCCGGCGCCGCCGGTGCCACACCCGACAATCAGGGCACGGCACAGGCCATGAACTGGCCCAACCCGACGACGGAACCGTGGTTCACGGTGCTCGCGGTGGGTGACATGAATCAAGACAAGATCTACTCGAGGTTTGTCGGCTCTAGCTTCACCTCGGAGATCTACGCGGAGAACGACAGCGAGTGAGCGGCGCCCGCCCATGCGGGCGATAGCGACTGAAGTCTGCGCGCGCGGCGGGTGGCCGGGCGCGAAGCGCAACACTGCCACCCGAGAGGCCAAGGAGAGAAGCGATGAAGAAGAAGTTGAAGAGAGGTTTTACGCTGGTCGAGCTCATGATCGTAGTTGCGATCGTGGGTGTGCTCGCGGCGCTGGCGATCTACGGCGTGCGGAAGTACATCGCCAACGCCAAGACCGCTGAGGCCCGCAACTCCCTGGGGCAGATCGCGAAGGATGCGTCGAGTGCCTATGCGCGCGAGGGCATGGCGGGCGCCGTGCTCAACTTGGGGTCCGTTGCGGACGTCAGCAACAAGCTGTGCGCGGCGGCGGCTGCGTCCGTTCCTGCGGCATCCGCGTCGATCAAGGGGCAGAAGTACCAGTCGCTGCCCGCGGAGTGGTCGGCGCAGTCCAACGTTCTCCACACCGGGTGGCCGTGCCTTAAGTTCTCGATGACGGATCCGCAGTACTACATGTACAGCTACACCTCGTCGGGTACCGGTGTGGCGGGCGCTTGGTTCAACGCAACGGCCAATGGCAACTTGAACGGGGACACGGTCTTGTCCACCTTCATCATGGCGGGCAAGGTTCAGGCTGGCACGGGCGGCGGTCTCGAGGTTACGGTCGCTCCGAATATCCAGGAAACGAATCCGGAGGAGTGAACCGGAACGCGGATCGGTGCAGCGCCTGCGAGCTTCGTTCGCGGGCGCTGTGTCGTTCCATGGCTATGGCACCATCGTCGGGCGCCTTCCGACGCGCCAGGAGCGGAACGCATCGAGCTCGGCGTCGACGACCGCCCCCAACAGTGCTCTGGTTGGATCTCGGGGCCCAGGTGCCAGGTCGACGCGCTCGCGGAGGTCGGCGCAGACGTCGAAGCGGGCCTCCCAGCCGGCGTCGAGATCCTGGATCAGCTTCGTGCAACCCGCGACGATCGCCTGCGTCCGTCGCCCGACGCCCCAGCGCTCGGCGAACGCCCACGGGCGAGGCAGGGCGCTGCCACGGCGCAAGTGAGGCACGAGGCTCTGACCGTGCCATGGGTAGGTCGCCGCGAGGCCGAGCAAGTCAGCGACGGTCGGCGTGACGTCCACGAGGCTGACCAAGGTGTCGATGGTTCGCGGCGCACCCAAGCCGAAGCGCGGCGGGGCGCACAGCACCAGCGGGACGTGCAGCTCCTCGTCGAACAGCCCCCGCCCGTGAGTGTACGTTCCGTGCTCGCCGAAGGCCTCGCCATGGTCGGCGGTCAGCACGACGACGGACTCGCGCGGCAGCTCGAGCAGAAAGCGCGCCAGCTCTTCATCGATGGCGCTCGCCGAGCGAAGATATCCGCGGTGCCCCGCGCCCTCCCGATACGGCACGTGCAGGTCCATCAGGTGCGCCCGAAGGTGAAGGGGACGCGGTTCGCGGGCCTCGCCGATGTGGGCACGAGCGCGTTCGAGAGTGCGCTCGAGGCTCGGGAACATCCCGCTCCCGGTTCCGGGGAGCGTCCCCCCAAGCTCGTAGCCAGTCAGGAAGAAGAAGTTGTCCGAGTGGAATGGGGGAAACACCACGTACGTGGCGTAGTCTGCCGCCGCGAGCATTGCCGCGAGCGTCGGTGGCGTGGACAAGCGCTTGTGCTTCGGGTCAGCCAGCGCGACCAGCCAACGGTCGTTCGCATCCACGTGGCGCGGAAACATGCCCGAGTGCAGTGCCATGAGCGAGTCGGCCGTCGATGTGGCGGCGCTGCGCGCGTTCGAGAACCGGAGGCAGTTCTTCGCCCAACCCAGGGTGCGAGGCATAGCGGAACCGTCGTCGAAGACGTCCGCCCGGAGCCCGTCGACGGTGATCAGAAACACCGGGGGCCTACTCTCGAGTGGTGCCGGGTCGCGCTTCGCGCGGAGCCCCGCTGGGCCGAGCTCGGCGAGCGTCCGATCGAGAGTAGAATCCTTGCCGGTGCAGTTCTGGTCGAGTCCGTCATCCGGCAGGTCGGGCTCGGCCGGGCTGCGCGACGGGTCCAAGTCGTTGCAGTCCAGGCCGAACACCCCGGAGCTGCCATCCCCGTCGAGGTCGGTGAGACCCTGGAGCCCGCGAAGGGCAAGGTTGCTGAAGGGCGCGTGCATGGATGCGAAGCGCCGCACCGAAGGGTTGGCAACGTCGAGGCACAGGCCCGCTGCGGTGGCCAAGCAAGTCACAACCAGCGCCCAGGGATGAAGCGCGCGGCTGCCGAGCGCGCCGTGGCACAGCGCGGCAGCCAGCAGGGCGCCCGCGGCTGCACTCAGCTCGGGCTGGCCCAGCAGATCGGCGAGCAGGGAAACGGATGTGACCGCTACGGCCGCCCAGAAGAAGCGACCTGGCAAATTGCTCCCGCCCGAACGCGGTCGGCCTCTGCGCCACGCCCAGACCCACTCGAGCACGAGGAGCAGAGGAACCCCGGACAGCGCCATGGCTATACCGACCACCCAGCGAAGTTGGAAGTCGAGAGCAACCGTTCGTGCAAAGACGACGGCCGAGAGGGCAACGAGCACCGTCGTGCGGAGGATCACCCCCGGGCGGGCTGCGACATCGAACGCGCTTTCAGCAAGGCGGCGGAGTGGGAGCCAGCGACCGAGCAGGGTCAGACACAGATCGATGGCGATGATGACTGGCGTGAACGCGAGCAGTCGCGAGGTTCGGGTCACGAGCTCCACCAACGCGGTCGCGACGCTCGGAAAATTCGCTGCCCCGCGAAGGGTGCGTATCGCTGTCTCCACGGCGGAAAGAGCGACCAGCAGCGCCAATGCCCGAGTTGCGCTGCCGCCCAGGAGCAAGCGAAGCGGCTCGGCGGCCTGTGCTGAGCCGCTCGACGGCCGGGCGATGTCGCTCATCGGAGCATCACTCACTGAGCTGCGGGCGCGGGGTGGGAATTGCCGACTGCAGTACGGGGATGAGTGGGTGCCCCGGAGCGAGTTGATCCAACTGGGCGACTGCGCGCGAGAGCCGCCCCGGGTCGCGGAGGGCCAGCGCGGCCGCGGCTTCGAAGAACCACGCGCGCGCGTCTGTGGGAGCGTGCTTCAAGGCTAGTCGGGCGTCGTGATCGAGGTCCACCGGCGACGCGCTTCCCGACATCGCGGCGTGGACGGCCAGCGGGGGCGCCGTCAGATGCCGCAGCACTCGGTAGCCGCCAACAGCGAGTGCGCCGTTCGCTCCGCCCCGCCGAACGTAAATCGCGCTCACTTCGTCTAGATACACCATCGTCCACTGCGGCGAGGTCGCGATCGGCAACCCGAAGGGCTCGAGCGGCTTGGCACGCACGACGGCCCACTGGAGATCGTGCTCGGCAACCAATGTCTCGAATGCTGCCGGATCCCGCAGGCTGGCGTGACAGCGCGCTAGCAGCGCGCCGTCGTGGACCCACCCGCTGCGGCCGTCCACGAGCACGAGATGCCGAGGGAACAGCCGCCAACTCAGATACCCACCATAGTCGAGGAAGTTGTACATCTGCCCCGCGGGCTTCTCGCGTTCTACGAATCGCACGGCCGCTTCGGGAAAGTGCGCGGGTTCCCAGCCCACCCCGAAGCTGGTCGGGTTCAGCACCAGCATTACTGGCGCGACCAAGGGCACGAGCGCGGCGGCGGTGACATGTAGGCGCGGCGTGGGGGGGGCCAGAGCTGCGACACGGCGCGCGACAATCGGCCCCGCCAGGATCACGCCCACCGGGACCATGCGGAGCGCGCCTTGGGCTGAAGCCGCCGCCAGCGCCAGAAGCCCAAGATCTCACAGGCAGGGTACCCGGCCCCCGTTGCCTTCTCGGCCGAAGGCCAGCGCGGAAAGTGCGACGAGCGCGAAGACCAGGACCGCCGGCTCGTGCGAGAACAGAAACGAGAGTGTCGGTCGCTGCCACTCGGCGATTCGCGTGAAGTCGCTTCCGATGCGGAAGGGAGCCAGCAGGAGGCGGTAGCCAGCGAGGTTCAAACCAGAGGCAGCAACACAGAGCCCGGCGACGAGCGTCGCCCGCTGCCAGTCGTTACCATCCCGCGAGGGCAAGAGCGCCCCGGCTCGGCCCGCGGCAAGGCGACACGCAAGACGGTACGCGGCGTAGAGCACGACCACTGCCAGACCGAGCACCGCGAACCCATGCACGTTGACCCAAAGGGCGATTGCTGCTGGGAGAGGCCACAGCATTCCTCGGGCCAGCCCTCGCGGATTGCGGCGGTGGGCGTCCAGGAGCCATGCCGTGCTGCCCAGCAGCACGAACGAAATCGTGGCGGGTCGTATGAGTATCCAGTTGCCGACCGCCGCAAGGCAGAGCGCGAGCACCGCGAAAGCGATGGGACCACTGCCCCGAGAGCGGCCGACCAACACCAGAGCAAGCAGGCTGAAGAGCAATGCCCCGAATAGCTGAAGCGCAAGCGGCCCGCCCGACCGCATCATCCCGTAGAGGAGCGCGTCGCTCAGAAACTCCATGTACTCGATCGGTCGATGCGAGACGGCGAGCGGGTCGACCCGAGGCACTCGCCACTCGCTGACCACGAGGCGCCCCAGAGCCAAGTGCCAGGGGAGGTCGGGATCGGCCAGTCGCTTGGCTGCCTGCACTGCAGCGGCTGCCAGCACGCCGCCCTTCCACAACACCTCGCCGATCATCTGGGCGCGGGGCGAACCGTCCGGAAGCACGCGGCGCAGGACAACCGCGATTTCCGTGCGCGTCAACGCCGCTCGTGCTTGTATCTGCGCGGCCATCGGGCGAAACTCGCGACGTGCGCTCGTTCACTCCAGTCGAAGCCGCGGTCGCCGTGGCCGTGGCCGGCTCGGTGTTGGCGACTGCCTTGCCGGCGTTCATTCGCAACCTGCATGGGTCCAAGCTCGTCGAACCCGTGGACGGTCTGAACCGCATCGCAACGCGCGCGACGGCGCTCGCCGCCGGGCGTCCCGTGGCCGCGGCGTACCCGGAGTCGGTTGGGCTGACTCCAGCGCAGGTCCCGGCGGGAGTGCGCGTCGTCGACCCCCCGGGAACCTGGGATCACCCGACCTGGCGCTCGCTCGAGTTCGACCTGACGGTGCCGCACTCGTTCAGCTTCGCCTTCGAAAGCGGGGGCAGCTCCGATGTTGCGCGCTTTCGCGCTCGAGCGCTCGGCGACCTCGATGGTGACGGCAGCACCAGTGAGCTTGGGATTTCAGGAGAAGCCCCCTCAGCCGGCGAGCCAAGCGTATCGCCCATGGACCTGCATCGTGAGATCGAGTGAACCCAAGCGAGAGCGGGCGCGTGGTCGCGCTTCTGAGTTGGTGGCGATTGCGATCATGGCGCTCGCTGCCCTCGCCGTCGGGCTGACGCGTCCTCGACTCGCGGGGCGGTTTCGTCAGATCGAAGCGTCGCGTGATGTCTACGCGCTGCCGAGTCCCGAACAAGCCGTCGTGGTTTCGCTCGGCTGGCGATCGGCGCTGGCGGACCTCCTCTTCTCGAGCGTGCTGGTCTCGTACGGGATTCACATCCAGGAGCGGCGTCGTTTCGAGTTCGTCGGCAACTACCTCGAAACGGTCATCGAGCTCGATCCTTCGTTTCGCGCGCCCTATCGGTATGCAGACACCTTGCTCACCCTGGGCGGGGTTGGCCCCCGTCCCGCTGACTACGTCAGCGCTCGTCGGATCTTGGAGCGAGGAATGCGCGAGCGGCCATTTGATGCGGAGCTCTGGTCACAGGCAGGGCAGTTCATGGCCTACCTCGCGCCCGCACACCTGGGCGACGACGCGACGAAGAAGGAATGGAGACTCGAAGGCGCCCGTCGGCTGGCGCGGGCCTGCGAGCTCGTGGGAACGAACGAGAACCTGCCGTACCATTGCATCACCGCGGCCACGTTGCTGTCCAAGGCAGGCGAGCGCGAGGCCACGATCCAGTTCCTGGAGCGGGTGCTCACGGTGGTCGATGACGAGCAGGTCCGAGCGCTGGCGAGTGGCTATCTGAAGAAGACACTGGGAGAGGTCGAACGCGACGAAG
>Ga0073899_10000845_pt1 | contig 28342 bp, 29 predicted proteins | sample KloWWTmetaKNB5Ph_FD_88975 | JGI IMG/M metagenome (GOLD analysis project Ga0073899, IMG submission 88975) | Active sludge microbial communities from Klosterneuburg, Austria, studying microevolution and ecology of nitrifiers - Klosterneuburg... | ecosystem: Engineered > WWTP > Aerobic digester >... | reverse complement strand
TCGCGGCGCGCGCACGTCATCGCCCTCACGCTGCCGACCGGTTGTAGGTCCAGCGCGCTCTTGCGAGGCGCGTGCGCGCGCTGCGAGCTTGCGACCATGCGAACGGTCTCACCGCTGCTCGTGCCGTTGGTCGCGTCGATCGCCCTTGCCTGCTCGACCACCTTCACCTCGCAGCCGTGCGCGGTCGACGGCGACTGCGGCGCCGGCCGGGTCTGCGCGCTGGTCGACGAGGCGCCGGCCTGCGTCGCCGCCGAGGACGCGCCGATCGTGATCGGCCAGAGCGCGCCGTTCACGGGCGGCAACCAGGCGCTCGGGGTCGGCATGCGCCAGGGCATCGCGCTCGCGCTCGCGGAGGCCAACGCCGCCGGCGGCGTCCGCGGCCGGCCGATCCGGCTGGTGTTCAAGGACGACGGCTACGACCCGCTGCAGGCCGAGGCCAACGCCCGCGCGCTGGTCGACGCGCGGCCCGGCCCGCCGACGCCGGCCTGCCCCAGCACCGCGACGCCGGTGTCCAACGGCGCGGTGCCGCCGACGCTGGTGCCGGTGTCGACCACCGGGCTGGTGCGCGGCGACGACGCGGTGCTGGCGCTGGTCGGCAGCGTCGGCACGCCGACGATGGTGCGCGCCGCGCCGGTGGCCATCGAGACCGGCACCGTCTACTTCGGCGCGTTCACCGGCGCGGCCTCGCTGTTGCGCGACGACAGCGCCGGGCCGTGCCAGCGCTTCGTCTTCAACGTCCGCGCCAGCTACGCGCAGGAGGCCCACGCCACCGTCGAGTACTTCCTCAACCGCGGCCTGACCGACTACCGCCGGCTGATCTCGTTCGACCAGAACGACACCTTCGGCAACGCCGGCTACACCGGCCTGGTCGCGGCGTGGCTCGACGAGCGCGGCGCGTTCCCGCCCACGGCCGACCCGACCACGCCGATCGCGCGGTTCCGCTACGCGCGCAACGACGTCGACAGCGTGCCGGCGCAGGCGGTCGCGGCCGAGGCCTACCTGGCCACGCTGCTCACCGCCACGCCGACCGGCACGCTGCGGGTCGGCGTCATGCTGACCAGCACGTACGGCCCGGCCGCGACGTTCATCGAGCACCTGCGGCGCTGGCAGTTCGACGGCCAGGACGCCCCGCTGGGCAAGGCCACCCGCCTCGAGCTGTACTTCTCGACGGTGTCGTTCGTCGGACCCGACGCGCTGGCCGCCGCGCTGGTCGACGCCGGCACCGTCGCGACGCCGAGCGGCCCGATGCCGTTCACCCAGGGCGTCGCGGTCTCGCAGGTGGTGCCCAACTACCAGAGCGACCTCGGCGACGGCGTGGCCGCGTACCAGGCGGCGGTCGCCGCCGCCGGCGAGGCGCCCGGCTTCACGTCGCTCGAGGGCTACCTGGCGACCCGGGTGTTCGTCGCCGGGCTCATGCACCACCAGGGCCCGTTCACGCCGACCGGGCTGATCGACGCGTTCGAGACGCTGCCCGACCTCGGGCTCGGGCTCGGCGCCAACGCCGGCTTCGCCCGCGATCGCCACCAGTACCTGCAGTCGGTCTGGGGCACCACGATCGGCGCCGACGGCCGCTTCGCCAACCTCTACTACTGGACGGTCGGCAGCCCGATCCAGTTCTTCCAGTGACCATGACCGCCCCAGCCCCCGCGGATCTGGCCGGCGTGCGCGTCGGCCGCTACCTCCTGCACCAGCCCATCGCCCAGGGCGGGATGGCGACGATCCACCTGGCGCGCCTGACCGGCGACGAGGGCTTCACCCGCATCGTCGCGGCCAAGCGCCTGCGCCCGGAGTACGCCCACGACGCCGAGTTCGTGACGATGTTCCTCGACGAGGCCCGGGTCGCGTCGAAGATCCACCACGCCAACGTCGTGCCGGTGCTCGACGTGATCAGCGCCGGCGGCGAGGTGATCCTGGTGCAGGAGTACGTCCACGGCGTCGCGCTCGACAAGCTGTGCCAGCTGGCCCGGGCCCGCGGCGTGACGGTGCCGGTGCCGATCGCGGTGGCGATCGCGACCCAGGTGCTGGCCGGGCTCGGCGCCGCCCACGCCACCACCGACGAGCTCGGGGCGCCGCTCGCGGTGATCCACCGCGACGTGTCGCCCCACAACATCATGATCGCGAGCGACGGCACCGCCCGGCTGCTCGACTTCGGCATCGCCAAGGCCTCGGTCGCCGCCCACGTCACGCGCGAGAACTCGTTCAAGGGCAAGATCGCGTACTCGGCGCCCGAGCAGCTCCAGGGCGGCGCGACCCAGGCCAGCGATCTGTTCGCGTTCGGGGTGGTGCTGTGGGAGCTGCTGGCCGGCGTGCGCATGCACCAGGGCGCGTCGGGCGAGCGCGAAATCGTGGGCCGCATCATGTCGGGCACGCTGCCGCGGCTGGCGGTCGCGACCGCCCAGGCCGACCCGTCGCGCCGCGCGGCCGTGCTGGCGCTGGCGTCGGTGGTCGAGCGCAGCCTCGCGGACGAGCCCGCCGATCGCTGGCCCGACGCCGCGGCGATGGCGCGGGCGCTGACCGATCGCGTGACGCCGGCCAGCAGCGCCGACGTCGCGGCCTGGCTGCGCGACCTCGGCCGCGAGCTGCTCGAGCAGCGCGAGCAGCGGCTGGCCGCCGACGAGGTGAGCTGGCGCCGCACGCTGACCCCGACCCGGGCGCGCCGGGTGTCGGAGCCCGACGTCGAGATCACCCGCGATCCCGGGCCCGCCGCCCGCGCGCGCCGGACCCGCCGGGCCGCGCTGGCCGCGGCGGCGGTCGCGATCGCCAGCGGCGCCGCGATCGCGTGGCTGTGGCCCCGGCCATCGCCGCAGCGCGCGGCGCCGTCCGCGCCGCTCACCGCGCCCGCCACCACCGCGCCGCCCGTCACCACCGCGCCGGCCGCCCCCGCGCCCGCCACCGCCGCGCCGCCCGTCGACACGCGCACCGCCCCGCCCGCGTCCACCGCCGTGGCCGGCGCGCCGCCCGCCGTCGAGCCGGCGTCGGCCACCCAGCCCGCGCCGAGCACCGCGGCCACCGGCCATCGCCGCCGCGGCCCGCGCGCCGCCACCACCGCGCCGCTGCCCGCACCCACGTCCGCGCCCGCCGCGCCCGCCGCCGTGCCCGTCGACGCCTGCGACCCTCCCTACACCTTCGAGGGCACCAAGAAGGTGTTCAAGCCCAGCTGCCTGTGAAGGAGACCGCCATGACGATCCCACCGTGTCGCGCGTCGCGCTTGGTCGCGCTGGTCCCGCTGTTCGCGGTCGCGCTGGCCCACGCCGAGCCGCCGTCGAAGGAGGAGTGCGTCGCGGCCCACAGCCGCGGCCAGGACGAGCGCACCGCCGGCCACCTCGCGCTGGCGCGGCAGCAGTTCCTGCGCTGCGCGCAGGGCGCGTGCCCGCGGGTCGTGCAGGAGGACTGCGCCCGCTTCGCCGACGATCTGGCCCGGACGCTGCCGTCGTTGACGTTCGCCGCCCGCGACGACGGCGGCGCCGATCTGCCCGACACCCGGGTGTTCGTCGACGATCGCCTGGTCGCCGAGCGCCTCGACGACGGCGCCGCCCACGACGTCGACCCCGGGCGCCACGTGATCCGGTTCGTCCACGACGGTCGGGCCCGCGAGCTGACGGTGGTGGTGGCGCTCGGCGAGCAGGCCCGCGCGGTGGTCGCGCGGTTCGACGCGCGCCCCGCACCCGCGCCCGCACCGACCGCGACCGCGCCGGCGCTGCGCCCCCCGCCCCCCGCGCCCCCGGCCTCGCCGCGTCGGGTCCGGCCCGGCGGGGCGCGCCTGCTGATCGGCGCGGGCACGGTGCTGATGCTCGGCGGCGCGGCGCTGGCCTGGTACGAGCTCGGGCAGCTGCCCCCCGGCTGCTCGCTCGATCGCCACACCTGCGCCGCGCCGCCGGGCGATCCGGTGTTCGATCGCGCCAGCACCGCGGTGCGCTGGTTCGACGTCGGCGTCGGCGTCGGCGTCGTCGGCGCGGTCGCCGCGGTCGCCGGCGTCGCCTGGTACGTCGGCGGCACGCGCACCGAGCGCCCGCGGGTCGCGATCGCGCCGTGGCTCGGCGGCGACGCCGTCGGCCTCGCCGCCGCGACCGCGCTGCCGTGAGCCGCGAGGACGAGCCCCGGGTAGCCAAGAGCTTGACCGTGTCTGAGTCGAGCACCGGCGCGCGCGCCGGGAGTCTCGCGTATCGGAAGGGGGACCCGCCGGGGCATGCCCCCGGCGGGGGAAGGTTTGTCGACAAACCTTCCCAGGGATTCAGTACGACTTGGCCCAGACCACGCGCTTGGCGCTGGGCTTGCCGGTGAACGGGCAGGTCCCGGCCTCGCCCTCGCCCAGCGGGATGCAGCGCACGGTCACGCCGAGGTCGTCCTTGATCTGCTTCTCGACCGCGACGTCGCCCGAGAAGTGGGCCATCGCGAAGCCGCCGTGGATCGGCGTCGGCGCGTTGGGGTCCTTCTGCTTGGGCGGCGTGAAGTACGCGTAGAAGTCGGCCTTGCTGTCGACGTCGCGGGTGTGCTCGGCGCGGAACGCCTTGGCCCGGGCCAGCATCGCGTCCTGGATCGACTGCAAGGTCGCCGCCACCGTCGCGACGAACTCGCCGCGGCCGACCGACGTCTTGTCCTTGGGCGCCTTGTCGCGGCGGCCGACGAACACCGAGTCCTTGTCGATGTCGCGCGGGCCGATCTCGAGCCGCAGCGGCACGCCCTTCTTGATCCACTGCCAGACCTTGTCGCCGCCGCGCAGGTCGCGGTCGTCGAGCTCGACCCGCAGCGGGCCGCCGGCGAACTGCTGCTGCCGCAGCTCGGCCTTGAGCGCGTGGCAGTAGTCGAGCACGCGCTGGCGATCCTCGGGCTTGTGGGTGACCGGCAGGATCACGACGTGGGCCGGCGCCAGCTTGGGCGGGCACACCATGCCGTCGTCGTCGGCGTGGGTCATGATCATCGAGCCGACCAGCCGGGTCGAGACGCCCCACGACGTGGTCCACGCGTGCTGCAGCACGCCCTTGTCGTCGAGGAACTGGATGCCCGAGGCCTTCGCGAAGTTCTGGCCGAGGAAGTGCGAGGTGCCGGCCTGCAGCGCCTTGCGGTCCTGCATCATCGCCTCGATGCAGTAGGTCGAGACCGCGCCGGGGAAGCGCTCGCCCGCGGTCTTCTCGCCCTGGATCACCGGCGTGGCCATCCACTGCTCGGCGAAGTCGGCGTAGACGCCGAGCATCTTCATCGTCTCGACGACCGCCTCGTCGGCGGTGGCGTGGGCGGTGTGTCCCTCCTGCCACAGGAACTCGGCGGTGCGCAGGAACAGCCGGGTGCGCATCTCCCAGCGCACCACGTTGGCCCACTGGTTCACCAGCAGCGGCAGATCGCGGTAGCTCTGCACCCACTTGGCGAACATCTCGCCGATGATCGTCTCCGAGGTCGGGCGCACCACCAGCGGCTCCTCGAGCTGGCTGGCCGGATCGGGCACCAGCTTGCCGTCCTTGGCCACCAGCCGGTGGTGCGTGACCACCGCGCACTCCTTGGCGAAGCCCTCGACGTGCGCGGCCTCCTTCTCCAGGAACGACAGCGGGATGAACAGCGGGAAGTACGCGTTGACGTGGCCGGTGTCCTTGAACATGCCGTCGAGGACGCGCTGCATGTTCTCCCACATCGCGTAGCCCCACGGCTTGATCACCATGCAGCCGCGCACCGGCGAGTTCTCGGCGAGGTCGGCGGCCTTGACGACCTGCTGGTACCACTCGGCGTAGTCGTCGGAGCGGGTGGGGACGATGGCAGTAGCGGCTTTGGCGGACGACATGATCGCCACTCTCGTACCGCGCCGGCCGCCGCGGCGAAAGGCCCGGGCGACGCCGGTTGCCCGGGGCGGCCGGTCGCGGTACCGGTAGAGGGTGCACGTCGTCCCCCGCCCGGGCTGGTACCGCCCCGCCACGCCCCGCACGCTGGGCACGCTGGCGGTGGTGTTCGGCGTGGTGGTCGCCAGCTTCAGCGCGCTGACGCTCTTGACCGGCGGGCGCATGCAGCAGGACGACGAGCGCTACCCGGCGGCGGCGGTCGAGGCGTTCACCGCCGCCACCCGCCACGCCACCGTCGGCACCAGCCTGATCCTGGTGGCGATGTCGCTGACGCTGGCGACGCTGGGCGGCGCGCTGCGCCGCTACGAGCGGTGGGCGGTGCGCGCCAGCCAGCGCTGGGCGGTCGGCGCGCTGTTCATCGTCGCGGCGCTGACCTACGTCAACGCCGCGGTGGTCGGCCCCGCCGCCGCCGCGCTGTTCGACAGCGCCAAGGACGAGGAGCTGGCCCAGATGGTCAAGGTCATGCGCTGGGCCGGCCTGGGCACCGCGCTGATCTACGCGCCGTTCCCGCTGGTGTTGCTGAGCCAGCTCCGCCGCCCCGAGGTGGTCGCGGCGATGGATCAGCCGCGCCGAGGCTGATCACCGGCGCGTTCGGCTCCGCCGGGTCGATCAGTTCTGGCGGTACATGAACTGGACGATGCTGCACACCTTCACCGCCGAGCCGTTGATCACGAACGGCCGGTAGCGCCAGGCGCGGACGCCGGCGCGCAGCGCCTCGTCGTAGGCCGGGAAGCCGCTCGCCTTGAGGATGACCACCTGCTCGACCGCGCCGGCGGCGTCGACACAGACCTTGAGCGGGATGACCAGCCGGGTCTTGCCGGCCTGGGCGATCGCGGCGCGGGTGACCTCATCGGGGTAGATGTCCTTGTCGCCGGCGACGCGTAGCGACTCGAGCGCGGTCGGAGGCACGATCTGGGGCGGCGGCGGCGGCGGCGGTGGCGGTGGCGGTGGCGGGCCGACCACGCCTCCGACCACGCCTCCGACCACGCCTCCGACCACGCCGCCCTCGACGCCGCCCTCGTCGGCCGCGACGCCATTCTCGGCCGGCGTCCACGGCGTCGCCGTGACCGACGTGATCACCAGCCCACCGGCCGCCGGCGCGAGCTCGATCGTCACCTCGCGGATCCCCCGATCGTCGCCCAGGTACACCTGGAGCGTGGTGCGCCCGCCGCGCCGGGCGACCGACGCTGCGCCGTCGGGCACGCCGAGCGCGGTCAGGCACCGCGCCACCGCGTTCCGCCGGGCGGTCGTCGCCGAGCCCTTCTTGCGCACCGCGCGCGGGCACGTGGTCTTGCGCAGATCGAAGCGCACGCGGGCGTCCATCAAGGCCACCAGCGCGCCGGGCTCGCGGTTCACCAGCGCGGCCTGCACCAACCCGATCGCCGGATCGGCCGGCGGCGGCGGTGGCGGCGGCGGTGCCGGCTGCGCGCGCGCCACCGACGCTGCCACGATCACTGCGAGGGCCCCGACCAGCTGCACACGGTGCGTCATCGCGGCCGACTATCCCACATGCCGCGGCCCGACGATGCGGTTGTGGCGGGGGCGGCACCGCGCTACCACTCGGGGATGCACCCGGGCTACCCGCCTCCGCCTCCCGGTTACGGCTATCCCCCCGGCTACGGCTACCCGCCGCCCGGCCCGATCAAGCCGAGCGCGCCGCGCACGCTGGGCACGCTGTCGATGGTGTTCGGCGGGCTGGTGTCGGCCACCAGCCTGATCGGGCTCCTGGCCGGCAAGTCGTTCGGCACGATGATGAACACCAACCGCATCAGCCGGGCGGCGTTCGAGCGGTACCTGGCCGAGATCCACAGCGCGTCGATGGTGATGTCGGCGCTGATGCTGGCGCTGTCCTTGGCGCTCGTCTACATCGGCACCGGCCAACGCGGCTACCAGCGCTGGGCGGTGCGCGCGTCGATCTGGTGGGCCATCGCCGCGCTGGTGTACCTGGTGGTGCAGCTGATCGTGCAGCTGGTCGTGATGCTGCCAGCGATCGATCACCTGATGGCCGACATCGGCAACCGCCAGTTCCGCGACACGATCGGCACGATCATGAAGGTCAGCATCTTCAGCAGCGTCGTCTTCTACGCGCCGTACCCGATCATCCTGCTCACGACGTTCCGCAAGTCGGCCACCGTCGACGCGATGGATCAGCCGGCGCTGCCGACCGCCGAAGTCCTGCGCTCGTGAGCCGGCGCGACAACGCCGCGGTGCGCTGCGCGCGTTGCCGGATGCTGCCGTGGCTGTGCGTGTGCCCGCTGATGCCCGCTCCCCGCCAGCCGACCCGGACCCGGCTGACCCTGATCATGCACCGCGACGAGGCCCGCAAGCCGACCAACACCGGGCGGCTGGCGGCCGAGTGCCTGGCCAACAGCGAGGTGCTGGTGCGCGGCCACGAGGATCAGCCGAGCGCGGCGTGGCTGGTGCCCCCGGGCACCCGGCCGCTGCTGCTGTTCCCCGCCGACGACGCGATCGCGCTCGACCGGCTGCCGGCGACGCCCCAGCCGACGACGCTGGTCGTCCCCGACGGCACCTGGCGCCAGGCCCAGCGGGTGCGGACCCGGGTGCCGGGCCTGCGCGACGTGCCGTGCGTGGTGCTGCCGCCCGGCCCGCCGACCCGGTACCGGCTGCGCAGCGAGTCGCGGCCCGGCGGCCTGGCCACGCTCGAGGCCATCGCCCGGGCGTTCGCGATCCTCGAGGGCCCCGAGGTCGGCGCCATGCTCGAGCGGGTGTTCGACGCGGTCGTCGAGCGCACGCTGTGGTCGCGGGGGCTGCTCGCCGCCGATCAGGTCGCGGCCGGCATCCCGGCGCTTCCCGCGTGACCGGCGCCGACGTCGTTCAGTGCTGCGTGTAGAGGAAGGTGACGAGCGAGCACACCCGCGCGGGCGCGCCGTTGATCTGGAACGGTCGATAGCGCCAGGTCCGGACCCCGGTGACGATCGCGCGATCGTAGGCCGGGAAGCCTGACGACTTCAGGACGGTCGCGGTGACCACCGCGCCGGACGGATCGAGGCAGAGCTTGACCGGGACCAGGAGGCGGGTCTTGCCGGCGCGCGTGATCTCGGCCTGGGTGGCGTCGTCGGGGACGATGTCCTTGTCGCCGGCCACGCGCTGCGACTCCAGCGCCGTCGGCGGGACGACCTGGGGCGGCGGCGGTGGCGGCGGCGGCGGCGGCGGCGGCGGCGGGTAGACCACGCCACCGATCACGCCCCCGACCACGCCGCCCTCGACGCCGCCCTCGACGCCGCCCTCGTCGTCCCAGGCCGGCGGCGGCGGGGCCCAGGGCGTCGCCGTGACCGCGACGATCGCCAGCGCGCCCGCCACCGTCGCCAGCTCGATCGCGACATGGCTGGCGCCCCGATCGTCGCCCATCCGCAGCCCGAGCGAGGTGCGCCCGGCGCGCCGCGTGATGGCCGCCCCGCCGTCCGGCGCGCCCAGCGAGGTCAGGCACCGCGCCACCGCCGTGCGCCGCGCCGCGGCCGCCGTGCCCTTGCGGCGCACCGCGCGCGGGCACGGTGTCTTGCGCAGATCGAACCGCACCCGCGCGTCCATCAGCGCCACCAGCGCGCCGGGCTCCCGGTTGGTCAGCGCCGCCTGCACCAGCCCGATCGCGGGGTCGGCCGGCGGTGGTGGCGGTGGTGGCGGTGGCGGTGGCGCGGGCTGCGCGTGCGCCGCCGCGGCGATCACGATCACCACCAGGGCCCCGACCGTGCGCGCGCGCAGCATCATCGCCGCACTATCCCATACCCCGCGCCGCCCAGCGGTACGATGCGCCGATGCGCACCCGCCTCGCCGCCGCGTCCCTGCTGCTCGTCGCGTGTGGGCCCAGCAGCGGCGGCGCCCACGACGGCCCCGACGGCGCGCTCGGGCCCGACGCCGTCGTCGACAGCGGCGCCACCGGCGACGGCGCCGAGTGCGCCCCGCCGCCGGTCGTGCCCGGCCCCGAGGTCCGGCTGGCCGCGCCCTTCGACGCGCTGTACTCGGTCTACGATCTCGGGCCGGTGCCCGGCGTGCCCAACCCGCTCGGCGGCGCGGTGATCAAGGCCAGCGATCCGTCGAAGCTCTTGATCGCCGGCGCCTCGGAGCGGCCCGAGGGCGCGATCTACGAGATCGGCGTCACCCGCGATCCCTGCGGCCACATCGTCGGCTGGAATGGCACCGCGACGCAGGTCGCCAGCACGCCGTACGTCGACGCCAACCTGGTCTACGTGCGCAACGACCTGCTGGTCTACAGCGAGTGGCCGCAGTTCAACTTCTCGCAGCTGCCGGCCGGCGCCACCGCGCCGGCGCTGACCACCGACCTGCGCACCGTCGGCCTGCCATCGGCCGGCGACCAGGGCCCGGGCGGCGTCGGGCTGGTGCCGCCGGGGCTGGCCGCCGCCGGCCAGCTGCGCCTCGTCACCTGGCCGGTCGGCACCTGGGTCCACGCCGCCACCGTCCCCGCCGGCAACCTGTTGTCGGTCACCGGCGTCACCCCGACGGTGACCTTGCCCAACAACCCCGGCGGCTTCGCCTACGTGCCGGCCGGCTCGCCCGGCTTCGCCGCGCAGTCGATCATCGTCGCCGAGTGGCGGCAGTCGGGCCAGGCCGACGATCGGGTCGCGGTCTACGAGGCCGACGCCCAGGGCGATCCGATCATCGCCACCCGGCGCGAGTTCATGAGCGCGTTCCCGCGGCCGTGGGGCGCGTACTTCGAGCCCGTCACCGGCGACTACCTGTTCCTGTCGTGGGGCCTGGGCACCGATCGCGTCTACGTCGTGCAGGGCTTCGTGCCGCCGCCGCCGGTGCTGTAGCGCGACCGGCGCGCGTCGATTCCACGCAACCGGCGCACCGAGCGGTCGATAGCCGGCGCGAAGCGAGGTCATCCCGACCCGCACGCACCGTACCGACCGGAGTCACGCACATGTCCAAGCTCACCCTCGCCCTGTCCCTCGCCGTCGCCGCCGCCCTCGCGATCCCGGCCGCCGCCGGCGGCGCCCCCACCCTCCACAACGCCGACTCGAGCGAGTACAGCTACGATCTCGAGTGCGGCGCGTCGACCACCCACAGCTCGGTCGGCGGCAACACCACCGTCACGCTGAGCGACGGCTGCACGCTCAAGGTCGCCGGCAGCAGCAAGGAGCTGCGCAGCGGCATGACCTGCGAGATCAGCGGCGGCTCGCTGTCCTGCCGGTAGCCCCACCCAGGTCAGCGCGCGCGCACGGTCGGCGCCACCCAGTCGACGCCGACGATCTCCAGGCCGCCGCGCGCCGGCCGCAGCTCGAGCACCAGCGACGGATCGAACTCGGCCGGCGTGCCGCGCAGCTCGAGGCGCGCGCGCACCCGGCGCTGGCCGCGGACCGCGAGGACCGCCACGCCGGCCGCGCTCACCCGGGCGCGCAGGCACGCGGCCAGCTTGCGCCGCTGGCCCCCGCGCGCCACCGCCGCCACGCCGCGGCAGCCGACGCGCTTGCTGACCCGCACGGTCGGCGCCAGCCGCGCTTCGAGGTCGGCCGCGGCCGGCGCGGTCAGGGTCGCGGCGATCGCCTCGACCTCGCCCTGGTTGGCGTTGGGCCGGGTCAGCTCCGGCGGCGGGCCCGGCGGGTTCGGCGTCGCGCGCGCGCCTCCGACGGCGGCGACCAGCGCGATGGCAGCGACGATCCAGGGACGCGGCGACATGGCCGGAAGGTAGCCCGCATTCGCGCCGATCGCTGCTTGCGCGCGCCGCCACCGGGGCGATACACCCGCGGCGCGCGGCCGCGTGGCCCGTGAGGACCCGATGAAGATCCACGAGTACCAAGGCAAAGAGCTGTTCCGGAAGTACGGCGTCCCGGTGCCGATCGGCATCGCGGCGCAGAGCGTCGAGGAGGCCCTGGCCGCGATCCCCCGCGTCCAGGAGCAGGCCAAGACCGACGTGGTCGTCGTCAAGGCGCAGATCCACGCCGGCGGCCGCGGCAAGGGCGGCGGCGTCAAGGTCGCCAAGACCCGCGCCGACGCCGAGGAGGCGGTCAAGCGCATCTTCGGGATGCAGCTGGTCACCCCGCAGACCGGCCCCGCTGGCAAGAAGGTCCAGCGCCTGCTCGTCGAGCAGGGCCTGGCCACCGACCACGAGTTCTACCTCGGCATGCTGCTCGACCGCGCCACCGGCCGCGTGACCGTGATGGCGTCGCGCGAGGGCGGCATGGACATCGAGTAGGTCGCCGCGACCCACCCCGAGAAGATCCTCAAGGAGTCGGTCGACCCCGGCCTGGGCTGGCAGGACTACCAGTCGCGCCGCCTGGCCAAGCAGCTCGGCATGACCGGCGGCGCCGCCGCGTCGCTGACCAAGTTCCTGCGCGCGCTGACCCGCTGCTACGACGACATGGACTGCTCGCTGCTCGAGATCAACCCGCTGGTCACCACCAAGGACGGCCAGGTGCTGGCGCTCGACGCGAAGATCAACTTCGACGACAACGCGCTGTACCGCCACCCCGAGCTCAACGACTGGCGCGACCCGTCGGAGGAGGACGCGTCGGAGACCGAGGCCAAGAAGTGGGACCTCAGCTTCATCGCGCTCGAGGGCAACATCGGCTGCATGGTCAACGGCGCCGGCCTGGCGATGTCGACGATGGACATCATCAAGTACTACGGCGGCCAGCCGGCCAACTTCCTCGACGTCGGCGGCGGCGCCACCGCCGAGAAGGTCACCGCGGCCTTCAAGATCATCACCAGCGACCCCGAGGTGAAGGCGATCTTCGTCAACATCTTCGGCGGCATCATGAAGTGCGACACCATCGCGACCGGCGTGATCACCGCGGTCAAGGAGGTCGGCCTCAAGGTGCCGCTGGTGGTCCGGCTCGAGGGCACCAACGTCGAACTCGGCAAGAAGATGCTGGCCGAGAGCGGCCTGAACATCGTGGCCGCGGCCGACATGGCCGACGGCGCCCAGAAGGTGGTCGCGGCCGCCAAGGGAGGTGCGAAGTGAGCGTCCTCGTCGGTTACGACACCCGCCTCGTGGTCCAGGGCATGTCCGGCTCGACCGGCGCCTTCCACACCAAGCAGGCCATCGAGTACGGCACCCGCGTGGTCGCCGGCGTCACGCCCGGCAAGGGCGGGTCGAAGGTCGCCGGGCTCGAGCAGATCCCGATGTACGACACCGTCGACGAGGCGGTCCAGCTCGCCGGCGCCAACGCGTCGGTGATCTACGTGCCGCCGCCGGCCGCCGCCGACGCGATCCTCGAGGCCGCCGCCGCGGGCATCGAGCTGATCATCACCATCACCGAGGGCATCCCGGCCCGCGACATGGTGCGGGTCAAGTCGATCCTCGACCGCGACTACCCGTACGTGCAGACCGTCGGCCCCAACTGCCCCGGCGTGATCACGCCCGGCCAGTGCAAGATCGGCATCATGCCCGGCTACATCCACAAGCCGGGCGGCGTCGGCGTGGTGTCGCGCTCGGGCACGCTGACCTACGAGATCGTGCACCAGCTGTCGACGCTCGGCCTCGGCCAGTCGACCGCGATCGGCATCGGCGGCGACCCGGTCAAGGGCATGGACTTCATCGACGCGCTGGCGCTGTTCGCCGACGACCCCGGCACCAGCTCGATCTTCATGATCGGCGAGATCGGCGGCGACTCCGAGGAGCGCGCCGCGCAGTTCATCAAGGACAACGTCAAGAAGCCGGTCGGCGCCTTCATCGGCGGCCAGACCGCGCCCCCGGGCAAGCGCATGGGCCACGCCGGCGCGATCATCTCCGGCGGCAAGGGCGCCGCGGCCGACAAGATCGCCGCGCTCAAGGCCGCCGGCATCGCCGTCTCGCCGACCCCGGCCGAGATGGGCAAGACGCTCGCCGCGCTGATCCGCTGAGACCGAGGCCGCCCTCGCGGCCCTCACGTGCGCGTGGGCAGGGGACGGAGGCGTGCTCCGTTACCCCGCGAGCGCGACCAACTCGACCGCGAGCCGCTCGAGCAGCACGCGCTCGCCGAGGCCGCGGCCCAGCGTCTTCTGGGCGGCGCCGGTGGCGGCGCCGTCGGTGAACACGCCGACCAGGCGGGGATCGGGGTGGCCCTTGAGCGCCCAGTCGGCGGCGGCGACCAGCTCGATGGCGCGGGCCAGCGCGGCGGGGCGGTAGCGCCGGGCCTGCGAGGTCAACTTGTCGACGACGAACGGCGGGACGCCGAGGCGCGCGGGCAGCTCGCGGGGGCCGACGCCCTCGGCGCGGGCGACGTGGCACAGCTCGAGCTGGCGCAGGTGGCGGGCCAGCATGGCCAGCACGCCGATCGCGCTCTGGCGCTGCTCGGTGAGCGAGTCGACCGCCAGCAGCGCCGCGGTCGGATCGCCGGCGCCGATCGCGTCGGTCAGCTCGAACACCGAGCGCTCGCGGGTGTCGGCGACCAGGTCGTCGACGTCGTCGGCGCTGACCGGCCGGCCGCCGGCGTACAGCGCGAGCTGATCGATCGTCAGCGCCAGCCGCGACAGGTCGCCACCGATCGCGCCGGCCAGGCGATCGACCGCGTCGGCCGCCAACCGCACGCCGCGGCGGTCGGCCTCGGCGCGGATCCAGCCGTCGATCCGCTTGGGCGCCACCAGCTCGTGGATCACGCCGCGCTTGGCCGCGGTCGCGTAGAACTTGAGCCGCTTGTCGAGCTTGCTGGTGACCATGAACAGCACCGTCGACGGCGACGGCGCGTCGAGGTACGGGATCATCGCGGCCAGCTCGTCGGCCACCATCGGCGCCAGGTCGCGCACGAACACCATCCGCCGGGCGCCCATCATCGGCAGCGTCTGGCACGCGCTGACGATGCGCGCGCCGGTCGGCTTGCCCTCGATGACGTCGTAGTTCCAGGCCCGCATCGACGCCGGCACCGCCGCGTCGCGCACCGCGTGCAGCGCGCGCTCGACCAGGATCGGGTGCTCGGACGCGACCAGATAGATCGGATCGAGCTTGCCGGCAGCGGCGGCGGTGACCAGGTCGCTCACGGCCCGCAAGGTACACCGCCGGACCGACGTCGGGGGCGGCTGGCGCCGCCGCCGCCTCGCGCCGCCGGGCGGGTCGTGGTAGATGGTCGGGAGATCGCGGGCACGCACCGGGATCGCCGCCCGCCATGACCTCGCGCACCTCCGGCAAGCCCGATCCCGACTCCGACGACGAGGCCGCCGACGCCCTTCGCGGCGCCAGCGAGCGCCTCGCGATCGACTTCGTCCACGCCCGCGGCCAGCACCTGCGCTGGATCCTGATCGGCGGCATCGTCGGCGCGCTGTGCATCCGCAGCCTCGGCACGCTGGGCCAGGTGGCCGGGTTCGCGCTGGTGGCGTGGGGGCTGTGGAACGCGTGGAAGTTCGCCCAGACCTTCCGCTTCCCCGCCGGCACGCTGGTGGTGGCCGGCGACGACGTCGAGCTGCCGCGGGGCCTGTGCCGCGGCGCGCCCAGCAAGCTGCGGCGCGCCGACGTGTCGGCCGTCTACTTCCTGCGCCGCGCGGTGCCCTGGACCCAGGCCGCGCCGGTGCTGGTGGTCGAGGCCAAGGGCGAGGCGTTCATCTACCCGCGCGACTGGTTCGACAGCGAGTCGGATCAGCGGCGCATCGTCGACGAGCTGACCCCGTCGTGAGCGGCCGCGCCGCCGCGGTGGCGGTGGCGCTGGCGCTGGCGGCGACGCCGGCGGCGGCCGAGCCGGTCGATCTGGGCCCGGCCACGTTGGCCCTCGACGCCGCGTGGACCGGGCCGCCGGCCGCCCCCGACGGCGTGACCCGCACCCGCGGCGACGCCACGCTGATCGTGGCGCGCTACGACGTCGGCAACCTGCCGGCGTGGCGCGAGGCCACCCGCGCGGCCCACGTCGACGCCGTCGTCCGCGGCTTCGCGGCGGCCGCCGGCTACGCCGAGCTGGGGCGGACGCTCGGCAAGACCGGCCCGGCCGGCGTGCCCACGCTCGATCTCACCTTCCGCCGCCGCGGCCCGCGCGGCGCCGAGGTGGTCGCGGCCCGCGTGCTCCTGTTCCGCACGCTGACGATGGTCGCGATCGCCGCCGCGCCGCGCGACCGCGCCGCCGTCGACGCCGCGGTGCGCGCGCTGACTCCGGACTGAGCTCCTAGAGGGCGTGTCGCCACGCCCTCCCCCGTCGGGTCACGCCCCGACGGGGCCCCCTCCCAAGACGCGAAACTCCCGGCGCGTGGACCGGTGCTCGACGCGGGCCGAAAGCGCCACAAGCGCCGAGGCGCGGGCTCCGGATTCCGGGCGCCGGCCTTGTCACATCACGGTCCAGCCGGGCTCAATCGTGGCATGAGCGACGCCACCATCCTCGAAGCCCTCGCGCGCGCCGGCCACGGCGCGTTCGCTGACGATCTCCGCGCCGCGCTGCGGCCGGGGATCCACCTGACCGCGACCGCGCTGGCCGGCCGCCCCGCCGATTGGCGCCGGGCCGACGACGAGGAGGAAGGCGACGACGACGACGCGGGCGACGACGGCGCGCCCGATCGGGTGGCGGCGTTCGACGCGGCGATGGCGGCGCTGCCGCTGGGCGCGACCCGCTTCGGCGGCCTGCCCGACCTGCCGCCCGGCGCCGCGTGGCCCGAGCGGGACGGCGTGCCGATGGAGTTCATCGCCCAGTTCCGGCTCGACGAGCTGGCCGGCCTCGACCCGCGCGGGCAGCTGCCGCCGAGCGGCGCGCTGCTGTTCTTCTACAACGCCCAGTGGGCCCACTCGGACATGGAGCCCGACGCCGCGTGCTGCGCGGTCTTGTTCCACGCCGGGCCGGTGAGCGAGCTGGTGCGCGCGACCCCGCCGGCGGTCGAGTGGCAGAGCGAGTTCTCCGACACGCCGCAGATCGCGCCGTTCGTCCACGGGCTCGCGGCGGTGACCGCCGCCGCGTGCACGACGGCGCCGGGCGGCGTCGGGCCGTTCGTGCCGGCGAGCCTGAAGGAGGTGTACCAGGACTTCACCGCCGACCAGCAGCGCCTCTACCAGCCCGGCGGCGAGGACGCGCCGCAGAACCACCTGCTCGGACACGTGTCGGGCCAGGACTACGTCGACGCCCAGCAGCCCGACGACCAGCTGCTGTTCGAGATCAGCTCCGACGACGCCGCGCAGTTCCAGTTCGGCGACTGCGACTCGCTGTACTTCATCCTGACCGCGGCCGAGCTCGCCGCCCGCGACTTCAGCCGGGTGCGCGTCTACCAGCAGCTCGGGTGATGGTCGATCCGCGGGTCACCGACGCGGTGCGCGGCGGCGGGGTCGGCGTGCTCGACGGCCGCGGCCTGATGCGGCTGGCCGACGCGCGCGCGCTGCTCGCCGGGGCCACCGCGTTCGTCCGCGGCGACGACGCCGACGCCGCGCACACGCCGGGCGGCTTCGTGCTGACCAGCGATCGGCTGTGGGCGGCGCTCTTGTCGCTCGCCGACGGCGCCGAGTTCGTCCAGGTCGCGACCCGGCTGGCTTGGGAGTTCCACCCGCGCGGCTTCGACAACATCGATCTGCACCTGCGCTACGGCGACGCGATCGTGCCGTGGCTGGCCAGCCGCGTCGACGGCGCCGGCGCGCTGCACAACCAGCCGTGGTGCGTCGTCCCGTGCCTGCTGGCCTGCGGCGACGCGGCGGCGTTCGAGCTGGCGTGGCGGATCGCGCGCGTCGACGGCAGCCCGCTGGATCTGCTGCGCGCGTGGTGCGATCGCCACCCGGCCGAGGCGGCCCGCGGGCTGGCGGCGCGGCGGCCAGCGCCGCGCGCGGTCGCGCACCTGACCGCGCTCGGCTGGCGGCGCCCCGACGCGCCGGTGCCGCCGCCGGCGCGCCCGGCGACCGCGTCGGACATCCTCGGCCACCTCGACGCGTGCGCGCTCGAGCTCACCGCGGCGCCGGTGCGTGCGTGGCCCGCGATCGGCGGCACGCGCGATCGCACGCCTCACGGCTTCCGCGCGGTGGCGGCGCGCGCCGGCGACGACTGGGCGCTGGTGATCGAGCGCGTCGAGGGCGTGCGCGCGGCCGGCGTGCAGGCGGCCCGGGTGCTCGGCTTCGGCTTCGGCCCGCGGCTGCCCGGCGGCGCCGCCCAGCGCCCGCGGCCGCTGCGGCTCGACGGCGCGCCCGCCGCGGGCCCGGCGTTCACCGCGTGGCTGCGCGCGCGGTTGGCCGACGACGCCGAGGCGGTGCTGGGGCCGCCGGCCGCCGCGCTGGCCCCCCTGGGGCTGCCCGACGCGCGGGTGGTCGCGGTGGCGTGGCCGTTCGCGTGCGTCGATCCGCGGGTCCGGCTGCCCAGCGCGTCGCTCGAGATCCGCGCGCTGGCCGCGGCCCTCACCGACGACGCGGCCGCCGCGCCGCTCAGCCCGGGCGCGTGAACGTCGCGACCAGCTCGACGTGGGCGGTCTGCGGCATCAGATCGAACGGCGCGATCGCGCCGGCCGCGAAGCCGCCGGCCAGCAGGCGCTCGCCGTCGCGGGCGAAGGTCGCCGGATCGCACGACACGTAGACCACGCGGCGCGCGCCGGTGGCCGCGATCAGGTCGATCACGTCCTTGGCGCCGGTGCGCGGCGGATCGAGCACGACCACGTCGAAGCGCTGCTCGGCCGCGAGCAGCGCCGGCACCACGCCGGCGGCCGGGCCGACGACGAACTGCGCGGCCAGCGCGCCGGGGTGGCGCGGCGCCACGACGTCGGTCGCGGTGACCTGCCCGCCAGCGGCGATCAGATCGCGGGTGAAGTTGCCGCCGCCGGCGTACAGCTCGAGCACGCGCTCGCGCGGCGCGATCGCCGCCGCCGCCACGACCGCGGCCCGCAGCGCCAGGTTGCCGGCCGCGCCAGCCTGCGCGAAGCCGTCGGCGCGCGCCCGCAGCCCGCCGTCGATCGTCACCGCGTCGACGCCGGCCGCGCCGTCGGGCCAGGCCACACCGACGATGCCGCCCTGCCCGACCAGCCGCCGCGCGCCGTCGGCGTGGGCGGGCGCGGCGATCACCGCGTGGACGCCCTCGGCGCCGGCCACGAGGTGCAGCTCGCCGTCGCCGGCGAACACCGCGGCCCGGGCGGCGCGCACCGCGGCCAGCGCGGCGGCCAGCGCCGGGGTCAGCTGCGAGCAGGCGTCGACGTCGGTCACCCGGTGCGAGCGCGGGGCGTGGAAGCCCACCGCGCCGCCGACGACCGCGAACCGCGCCCGCCGCCGCCAGCCCCAGTCGTCCTCGGGGCACGCCAGCGGCGCCAGCGTCGCGCCGGCGGCGACCAGCCGCCGCACCTGGCCGGCGACGATCGCGTGCTTCTGCGCGCGCTGGGTCGCGAGGTCGACGTGGGCCCAGTCGCAGCCGCCGCAGGTGCGGGCCGCGAACTTCGGGCACGCTGGCGCGATCCGCCCCGGCCCGGGCGCGTCGAGCCGCACCAGCTCGCCGCGCGCCCACCGCGCGTGGCGCTCGGTCACGCGCACGCTCACGCGATCGCCCGGCGCGGCCGCGGCGACGAACACCGTGCGACCGTCGGGATCCTTGCCGACGCCGTCGCCGCCGGCCGCCAGCGCGTGGATCGTGACCTCGACGTGCGCGGTCACGCGGCCTCGCCGACGCGCGGTGGAGCGACGAGGAGCAGGACGGCGACGCGGGCGGGGACGACGGGGGTCACGGGCCACGCTACCACACGTCGAGATTGACGACATATCGATGCCATTCTTGCGTATGGACCGCATCGCGATTCCGCCCCACAACTGATCCACGACTCCCAACTACCACCGGAGACACTCATGAAGATCGTGATCCGCGCCCACCAGGTCGACCTCACCCCCGAGCTCCGCGACCACGTGCGCCGCCGCCTCGAGTTCGCGCTGGGCCGCCTGGGCCCCGCGGTGCGCGCGGTCCAGGTCACGCTGGCCGACGTCAACGGGCCGCGCGGCGGCGTCGACAAGCAGTGCCGGATGCGGATCGCCGGCGATCAGCTGCCGGCGCTGGTCATCGAGGCCGCCGCCGCGGACCTCCCCGCCGCGATCGACCTGGCCGCCGAGCGCGCCGGCCGCACCGTCGTGCGCGCCCGCGAGCGCCGCCGCGGCTTCGCCGCGCTGCCCCGCTTGATCCCGGTGGCCTGAGCCAGCGGGCCCCGGGCCCGAGCTACTTCGCCGTGAGGTAGCCCTCGGCGGCCAGGAGCTCGGCGGTCAGCACCGCGCCGCCGGCCGCGCCGCGCACCGTGTTGTGCGACAGCGCGACGAAGCGCCAGTCGAACAGCGCGTCGGGGCGCAGCCGACCGATCGAGATCGCCTGGCCGTCGCCGGCGTCGCGATCGAGCCGGGTCTGGGGCCGGCTGTCGTCCTCGAAGTAGCGCAGGAACGGGGTCGGCGCGCTCGGCAGCGCCAGCCGCTGCGGCTTGCCGGCGTAGTCGCGCCACGCCGCGAGGATCTCGTCCTTGCCCGGCTTCTTGTCGAAGCCGACGAACACCGCGGCCATGTGGCCGTCGGACACCGGCACCCGGATGCACTGCGCGCTGATCGTCGGCGAGCTCGCCGGCACGATCCGGCCGTCGACGACCGTGCCCCAGATCTTCAGCGGCTCCTGCTCGCTCTTCTCCTCCTCGCCCTTGATGAACGGGATGACGTTGTCGACCATCTCCGGCCACGAGGCGAAGGTCTTGCCGGCGCCCGAGATCGCCTGGTAGGTGCACACCGCGACGCGGTTGGGGCCGAACGCCTTGAGCGGGTGGATCGCCGGCACGTAGCTCTGCAGCGAGCAGTTCGGCTTGACCGCGACGAAGCCGCGGGTGACGCCGTGGCGGCGGCGCTGGGCCTCGATCACCTGCGCGTGATCGTCGTTGATCTCCGGGATCATCATCGGCACGTCGGGCGTGGGCCGGTGCGCCGAGTTGTTGGACACCACCGGGGTCTCGGCCCGCGCGTAGTCGTCCTCGAGCTTCGCGGTCGCGTCCTTGGCCATGTCGACCGCGCAGAACACGAAGTCGACCGCGCCGGCGACGCCGGCGACGTCGGCGGCGTCGACCACGGTGAGCGCGGCGGCCGCGGCCGGCGTCGGCGCGGCCAGCGCCCAGCGGCCAGCGACCGCGTCGGCGTACGACTTGCCGGCCGAGCTTGGGCTGGCCGCGACCACGGCGACCTCGAACCACGGGTGGTTGGCGAGCAACGCGACGAAGCGCTGACCGACCATGCCGGTGGCGCCGAGGACTCCGACCTTGAGCTTGGGCTTGGACATCGCGGCGCGAGCCTACCAAACACGTCCGCGCGCGCCAGGCTTGATGCAGGTCAAGGCGCGCGCGCCGGCGCCGACCCACGCTCGGCGCATGATCGATCCGCCGTCCGCCAACCGCCTGGCCACCGCGCTGGCCGCCACCGCCGCCACGCTGCTCACCGCGATGGTCGCCATCACCGCCGCCACCGGCGTCGCCCAGGAGCCGTTCGAGGTCGTGCGCGCCGACTACCTGCCGGCGATCGCCGCCGGCGCGCCGGCGCTGCGCGCGATCGTCGCGCTCGACGCGCTGTTCCTGATCGCCTACGCCGGCTTCTTCGTGATGCTGCCTCGGGCGCTCGGCGTCGCCGACGACCCGCTGGTGCGGCTCGGGGTGCGCGCGATGCTGGCGGTCGCGGTGCTCGACATGATCGAGGACCACCACCTGCTCGCGGTGGCCAAGGCCGCCCGCGCCGGCCTGCCGGTCGACGGCACGATGCTCGAGCTGCAGCACGTGCTGTCGCAGGTGAAGTTCCACCTGAGCTACCTGGCGGTGGCGTTCCTGGCGCTGGGGCTGCCGCGCGGCACCCGCGCCGAGCGGACCTTCGCGTGGATGATCGGCCTGCCGCTGCCGGTGATGGGCGCGCTGGCGTGGGCGACGCCGACGCTGGAGGCGGCGGTCAGCGTCGGCCGCTGGGGCGCGTTCATGGGCGGCTTCGGCGCGGCGATCGCGATGCTGCGGCGGGCCGCGCGCGCGCCAGCCCCAGCCGCCGGCGCAGCCGCGACAGGTGCTCGGGCGTGATGCCCAGGTACGACGCGACGTGGACCAGCGGCAGCTCGTCGCCGGCCGCGCCCATCCGCGCGCGGAACCGCTGGTAGCGCGCCGCCGCGTCGAGCGCCATCAGCTCGTACTCGCGCTCGGCCTTGATCAGGTACAGCCGCTGCGTCGCCGCCGCCAGCACCGCGCGCCACGCCGGGCGCGTCGCGATCGCCGCCAGCACCGCCGCCCACGGCAGCGTGACGATCCGGGTCGGCGCGCACGCGACCACCTCGCAGCGCGCCGCGCCGCCGCTGAGCAGATCCGACAGCGAGCCGGCGAAGTCGCCGGCGATCCCGAACGCGCGCACGCGCTCGCGGCCGTCGGCCACGAGGAACGCCTCGCGCAACAGGCCGCTGCGCACCAGCCCGACCGCGGTCGCCGGCGCGCCGCTGCGCAGGTAGGCCTCGCCCTCGGCGAGCATCCGCATCCGCAGCTGCCCCGCCACCGCCGCCACGTCGGCGTCGGCCAGCGGCGCCAGCCGCGTCACCTGGGCGCGCCACCACGCCAGCTCGGCGGAGGTCAACGCCCGCATCGGCACACTCTACCCTACCCGCGCGCGACGATCGCTGCGACCGCGGCGCGCGCTGGCGCGACTCACGGTCATGCGCCCCATCTGGTTTGCCCTGGCCGCGGTGCCGCTCCTGATCGCGTGCGCCGATGACGACGCCATCGACTCCGACGAGGAGGCGCGCCGCGCCTACCTCGGGCTCGACGGCTCGGTCGCCAAGTCGCTGGCGCTCGGCTTCGCCGGCTTCAACGCCGCCACCTCGGCCAACATCCCGCCGCAGATGACCACCGGCGACGCCGCCGGCACGCTGGCGATCACCGGCCAGGTCGATCAAGGCGCCTCGGCCAACAAGGAGATGCGCCTCTACGTCGGCATGGTCGACTACGACGACGGGCCGTTCCCGATCAACGACGCCGGCGACACGATCTCGATCCACTACGACACCGACGCGGCGACCGCGACCCAGCCGTACCTGCACCTGTCCTTGCGCGGCATCCCCAGCGGCACGTTCACCGGTGAGCTGACCGGCACCTACCACCTCACCGGGGCGATCGAGGGCGACGCCACGCTCGACCTGACGATGAGCGGCGCGCTGATGGACGACGGCAGCGGCGGCACGCTGCGCATGCCCGGCGCCACGACGGTGACCGGCACCGCGACCAGCGGCGACGGCCTGTACCAGGTGACGCTGACGCTGTAGCTACGGTCGGGTATCCGCCAGGATGATCAGGTCGCGGTTGGAGTCGGCGACGTAGATCCGCTTGCGCGCCAGGTCGACGTCGATGCCGACCGCGCCCTCGAAGAAGCTGTGGCCGTAGCCGCGATCGTAGCCAGGCCAGGTGTTGAACCACGCCACCGGCCGCGGGTGCGCGGGGTCGGCGATGTCGATCAGGCGCACGCCGTCCTGGTAGTACGCGACGTAGACGATCGAGCCGAACGCCATGATGTTGTGCGCGCTGACCTCGTCGCGGGTCTTCCACTCGCCGGTCTGCTGCAGGAAGCCGGCGGCGCCCTCGGTGACGTCGACCAACCGCAGGTGGCTGCCCCACTGCTCGTCGCCGTGGGCGGCGATGCGGCGCGCGCCGACCTGGGTCACCCAGTTCGAGTGGCTCGAGGTCTCGCCGTAGTCGGCGAAGGTGCCGACGACGGTCGGCGCGGCCGGCGTCGACACGTCGGCGATGACCATGCCGGCGGCCCAGAAGTTGAGGTACGCGCGCGGCCCCTGCACCGACAGATCGTGGAGGAAGACGTCGCCAGCGGCGGTCGGGTTGCGCACCTCGCCCAGCCGCACCGGCGCCGCCGGATCGGCGACGTCGTAGATCTCGAGCCCGAGGTCGGTGTTGGCCAGGTAGGCCTTGCCGCCGTCGACGAACACGGTGTGGACGTTGATCGGATCGCCGCCGACCGACGTGCCCATGTGCGCGACGATCGTCGGCGTCGCCGGCGCGGTCACGTCCCACACCACCGCGCCGGCCAGGTTGGAGCCGATGATCGCGTAGCGGCGACCGCCGGCGTCGACCAGCTTGACGTCGTTGTAGATCTCGCGGCCGGTGGTGTCCTCGGTGGGCGCGTGGCCCAGCTCGACGATGTGGGCCGGGTCGGCGATGTCGAGGATGCGCAGCCCGTCCTCGTAGCGCGCCAGGTACGCGCGATCGCCGGCGACGCGGACGTTCACGCCGATGCCGTCCGGCCACGCCGGGTCGTGGTACTCGCCGAGCAGCGTCAGCCCCGATGCCGCCGGCTCGTTCAGCCGCTCGACCTTCTTGCCCGACACCTGGCCGACGAAGCAGCCCTGGTCGTTGCAGAACGCGTACTGGCCGGTGACCAGCCCGCCCGCGGCGGCGCACAGGTCGAGCGTGCGCGTGTTGCTGGGATCGATCTCTCGGTACAGGAACAGGTCGTCGGCGGTGGCCTGCGCCCGGGTGACGTCGCGCCCGCCGAGCAGGCCGCCGAACTGCCCTGGCGCCAGCACGTCGAAGCGCATCGCGGTGGTCGAGGTGAAGCCCTCGAAGTCGATCTGCAGGTGGTAGATGCCTTGCGGGTCGAGCCCGGCGAGGCTGCCGGCCACGCAGCCGGCGCGATCGAAGTCTTCGGGGTCGTCGAACATGCCGGGCGGCCGCGGCGCGTCGATCGCCACCGCCGCGTCGGGCACCACGGTCACGCCGTCGTCGCCGCCGCACGCTGCCGCGCCGAGGATGAGGATCGGGATCAGCTTGGACATCTGCCGCCGACTGTACGGACCGGCCCGTGCCGGCTCAGCCCGGCCGGGCTCACACCCGCTCGCCGCCTGTGACGCCGGCGCCGCGCCCGGCGCCACGGGGGTGGGCCACCGCACCTCGGCGGTGAAGATTTCTGGCTTGCGCCGAGGCGTTGCCCTAGGTTGGAGGTATGGGTCGGTCACCCAAGCCAGCCAGGGCGCCCAAGCCCCGGGTCAGCCCCGAGGACGAGGCGCTGTTCCTGGGCGCCATCGACGGCGCGGTGCCGCTGGCCGGCCGCGATCGGGTCAAGCTGGTGCCACCCAAGGTGCTGGTGACGCCGCCGGCGGTGCTGCCGCCGCGCCAGGCGATCACGCTCGAGGGCACCGCCGACGAGGTCGGCGGCCGCGGCCCCGGCGTCAACCGCACCCAGCTCGCCGAGCTGCGCCGCGGCAGCGTCCGCGCCGAGGCCACGCTCGACCTGCACGGCCTCACCACCGCCAGCGCGACCCCGGCGCTGGACGCGTTCCTCCTCGAGTCGGCGCGCCTGCGTCGGCGCTGCGTGCTGATCATCCACGGCAAGGGCCTCCACGCCGGGGGCGTCGCCACGCTGCGCGAGCTGGTCGTCGATCACCTGACCGGCCCCGCGTCGGGGCTGGTCGCCGCCTTCTGCCCGGCCCGGGCCGCCGACGGCGGCGCCGGCGCCAGCTACGTGATGGTGCGCGCATGAAACGATCGATCGTCCTGGTCACGTTGCTCGCGCTGCTGGTCGGCACCTCGCCGGCCTCCGCGCAGCCACGCACCCGCGGCAAGCACCCGGTCGCCACCTCGCGCTCGCGGCCGACCCGCGCCGCGGTGCGCACCAAGCGCCCGCCCCGCCCCGCCCCGCGCGCCGCGCTCCGCCCGGCGAAGCGCCAGGACGCCGCGCCGCGGGTCATGATCGCCGGCGCCGTGCGCGGCCCCAGCGAGCCGCGCGGCCGCATGGACGCGGTGGCGCTGACCCCGGCCGAGCGCACCGCCGACGCCCTCGACGCGATCCTGCGCGGCCCGCTGCGGTTCGGCACCACCGGGCTCTACGTCGTCGACGCCGCCACCGGCGCGGAGCTGTTCGCGATCCACCCCGACGACCCGCTCAACCCGGCGTCGAACGTCAAGCTGATCGCCACCGCCACCGCGCTCGATCAGGTCGGCCCCGCGTTCCGCTACACGACCCGGCTGCTCGGCGCGCGCCCCGACGCCGACGGGGCGGTCGCCGGCGATGTCTACCTCCACGGCAGCTTCGATCCCACGCTGGCGGTCGGCGGGCTCGACGACCTGGCCGGCCAGGTCGCCGCCGCCGGCGTGCGCGCGATCCACGGCGACGTCGTCGTCGGCGAGCAGGCCACCCGCGACGGGATCTACCGGGCCCGGCTCCACGTCGAGGTGGCCGCCGCCGCTCCCGGCGCCGCGCCGACGGTGGCGGTGGGCCCGGCGTCGGACTTCCTCGAGATCGTCAACCGCGCGACCACCAGCAAGCGCGCCAAGGTCAAGAAGAAGGCCGGCATCAGCGTCACCACCGCGCTGGTCGATCGCGGCGGCCACAAGCGGCTGCAGGTGATCGTCGCCGGCACGATCGGCAAGGGCAAGACCTCGGCCCACTTCCTGTCGACCAAGGAGCGGCACCTGTACGCCGCCCACCTGCTGCGCGCGGCGCTGGCCAAGGCCGGCGTGACCGTCGACGGCGACGTCCACGTCGCGCCGCTGGCCGACTACGTGACCGCCGCCACCGCCCGCGGCGTGTTGCCGGTGCCCCTGGGCGCGCACCGCTCGGCGCCGCTGGCCGACATCGTCGCGCAGGTCAACAAGCGCAGCATCAACTGGCTGGCCGATCGCGTGCTGACCACGACCACCGCGCTCGCGCGCGGCGAGCTGCCGTCGATGGCCGACGGCGTCGACGCGATGTACGGCTGGCTCGAGCGCACCAGCGGCATCGGCCGCAAGGACGCCGTGGTCGACACCGGCTCGGGCCTGTCGTACCGCACCGAGCTGTCGCCGCGGCAGCTGGTGGCGGTGGTGCGGGTCGCGACCGGCGCCGCGGCGCCGACCGACCCCACGCAGGCCGCGTGCGCCGACGCGTTCCGGCGTTCGCTGTCGGTGGCCGGCGTCGACGGGACGCTGCGCGGCCGGTTCCGCTCGAGCCTGCGCGGCCGGGTCGTCGCCAAGACCGGCACGCTGACCGGCGTGATCGCGCTGTCGGGCCTGCTCGACGGCCCCGACGGCCGCACGCTGGCGTTCTCGCTCGTCACCAACGGCCACAGCCAGGGCCGCAAGCCGGCGGTGCGCGCCGCCCACGAGCAGGTGCTGGCCGAGCTCGATCGCTACCTCGCCGCCACCGCCCCCGCCGCGCCGGCCGTCGAGCCCGCCGAGCCGGCCACCGCGATCGCGGGCGCCGCGGCGCCGGTGTCGGAGATCGACACCGCCGACGACGGCCTCGCCGACGACGCCGCGCCCGCGACCCCATAGCGCACGGCCCGCCGCGGCGCGCGCCGCGCGATCCGTGGCACGATGGCCCATGTTGTCTGCGTCTGGATCGCGTACCGCGATCGTCCTGGCGGGCGCGTCGGCGCTGGGGGCCTACCAGGCCGGCGTGCTGCGCTACCTCGTGCGCGAGGCCGCGCGCGATCTGCCGCGCCGGTTCCGCTTCGAGATCCTGTCGGGCACCTCGGCCGGCAGCATCAACGCGCTGGGCCTGGCGGCCCACGCCGCCGATCCGTGGGTCGCGGTCGATCGCCTGTGCGACGCCTGGACCTCGCTCGACCTCAGCGCGGTGCTGCGGCCGTCGGCGATCGAGGTCATCGCGATGGTGGCCGACGTCGCCGGCCTGCCGCGCCGCCTCAAGCGCGCGCTGCAGGGCTTCGGCGCCCGCGGCGGCCTGCTCGATCCGCGGCCGTTCGAACGCATCCTGGCCCGCGAGGTCGCGCCGTCCGCGATCACCGCCAACCTGGCCGCCGGCGCGCTCGACGCGGTCGCGCTGGCCACGACCCACGTCGCGTCGGGCAAGGCCGCGGTCTTCTACCAGGGCCACCTCGCGCCCCGCCCCGGCCCCGACGCCGGCGCGATGATCGCGACCGCGCTCGAGGTGCGCCACGCGCTAGCGTCGGCCGCGATCCCGCTGTTGTTCCCGGCAGTCAGCATCGACGACGATCTGTACTGCGACGGCGGCCTGCGCCAGATGGTGCCGCTGGCGCCGGCGCTCAAGCTGGGCGCCAGCCGCGTGCTGCTGGTCAACCCCGGCAGCGGCGCCCGCCCCGGCAGCGCCGAGGCCGCCGCGCGCCGCCAGGCCGCGTCGTCGCCGCTGTACCTGGCCGGCAAGGCGCTCAACGCGCTGTTCGTCGACGGCCTCGACAGCGATCTCGATCGCCTCGACAAGGTGAACCAGCTGCTCGCCGCCGGCACCCGCCGCTACGGCGCCGGGTTCGTCGACGCGATGGCCGAAGAGCTGACCGCGGTCGGCGCCGCGCCGCTGCGCCCGATCGACGTGCTCCACTTCGAGCCGTCGCGCGACGTCGGGGTCATGGCCGCCGAGCACGTCACCGCCGGCCGGTTCGCGCTGGGCCGCGGCGCCGCCGGCCTGGCGCTGCGCTGGCTCGCCGACGGCGACTCGCACCGCGCCGGCGACCTGCTCTCCTACTTGCTGTTCGACGGCGCGTTCGCCCGCGCCCTCATCGAGCTCGGCGAGGCCGACGCCCGCGCCCGCCACGCCGACCTCGTCGCCTTGTTCAGTTAGCGTCCCGCCCGCCCCGCGCTTCCAAGGTCTCAGAACGTCAACATGCCGCCGAGGCGGACGCGCGAGTAGTTCTCGTCGGCGGACGGGATCGCGCGGGCCATGTTGGTGTCGGTGGGCGTCGCGACCGGCTGGTCCTCGGCGAGCT
>Ga0073899_10000844_pt1 | contig 28348 bp, 24 predicted proteins | sample KloWWTmetaKNB5Ph_FD_88975 | JGI IMG/M metagenome (GOLD analysis project Ga0073899, IMG submission 88975) | Active sludge microbial communities from Klosterneuburg, Austria, studying microevolution and ecology of nitrifiers - Klosterneuburg... | ecosystem: Engineered > WWTP > Aerobic digester >... | reverse complement strand
TAGCTCTCCAGGTAGGCGGTCTGGATCTCCTTGCCGATGAACTCCGCGTAGCGCGGCGCCAGCAGCTCCTTGATGTAGGCGACGTACTTCTGCTCGACCTCGGCCGGGAACTGCTCGCGCTCGATCTGCTGCTCCAGCACGTACATCAGGTGCACCGGGTTGGCCGCTACTTCGGCGCTGTCGAAGTTGAAGACCTTGGAGATGATCTTGTAGGCAAAGCGCGTGGAGATGCCGCTCATGCCCTCGTCGACGCCCGCGTAGTCGCGGTACTCCTGGTAGCTCTTGGCGCGCGGATCGGTGTCCTTCAGGCTTTCGCCGTCATAGACCATCATCTTGCTGTAGACGCTGGAGTTTTCCGGCTCCTTCAGCCGGGTGAGGATGGCGAACTGGCTCATCATCTTCAGCGTGCCCGGGGCGCACTTGGCATCGGCGAGCGAGGAGCCGCGGATCAGCTTCTCGTAGATCTTCACCTCCTCGGAGACGCGCAGGCAGTACGGCACCTTGACGATGTAGATGCGGTCGAGGAACGCCTCGTTGTTCTTGTTGTTGCGGAAGGTCTTCCACTCGCTCTCGTTGCTGTGCGCCAGCACGATGCCGTCGAAGGGGATGGCACCGAAGCCCTCCGTGCCCTTGAAGTTGCCTTCCTGGGTGGCGGTCAGCAGCGGGTGCAGCACCTTGATGGGCGCCTTGAACATCTCGACGAACTCGAGCAGACCCTGGTTGGCCAGGCACAGGCCGCCGGAGTAGCTGTAGGCGTCCGGGTCGTCCTGGGCGTAGGTTTCCAGCTTTCGGATGTCGACCTTGCCCACCAGGCTGGAGATGTCCTGGTTGTTCTCGTCGCCCGGCTCGGTCTTGGCCACCCCCACCTGCTTGAGGATGCTCGGGTAGCGCTTGACCACCTTGAACTTGCGGATGTCGCCGCCGAACTCCTCCAGCCGCTTGACGGCCCAGGGGCTCATGATGCGGTTGAGGTAGCGCCGCGGGATGCCGAACTCCTTCTCCAGCACGGGGCCGTCCTCGGCCACGTCGAACAGGCCGAGCGGTGACTCGTTCACCGGCGAGCCCTTGATGGCATAGAAGGGCACTTCCTGCATCAGCTGCTTGAGGCGCTCGGCGATCGAGCTCTTGCCGCCACCCACCGGGCCCAGGAGGTAGAGGATCTGCTTCTTTTCCTCCAGCCCCTGCGCAGCATGGCGGAAATAGGACACCACCTGCTCGATGGCCTCTTCCATGCCGTAGAACTCGGCGAAGGCCGGGTAGATCTTGATGACCTTGTTGGCAAAGATGCGCGACAGCCGCGGGTCGTTGCGGGTGTCCACCATCTTGGGCTCGCCAATGGCCTGCAGCATGCGCTCGGGGGCGGTGGCGTAGGCGATCGGGTTGCGCTTGCACTCGGCGAGGTACTCCTCAAGGGTGAGTTCCTCTTCTCGGGTGCGCTCGTAGCGCGCGGCGAAGTTGCTGATCACGTCCATGCAGGGCCTCCTGGGGGTCGGGCAGTGGGCGACAGGATCAGTGTCGCGCCACCAGGGAAGATCTGGTGGAGTCCCGCCCCGTTGCTACGCCGGGGCGAGGCGCCATCAGAGCTTTCCGTCGCTCTGCAGTCGTTGTGTCTGTGATCCCGTGGCGTCAGCTTCGTTCAACCTCAAGGGGTCGGTCCATAGAAGAAGCCCCAGCTGTCACCGCTTTTTCAATTGCCTTGGCAGCAGCAGGCATTTCTTCACTGACCGATGCCTCCTGCTCGCGGACTTGCTGGCTCGCTGTTGGATCAGACGTTGCAGACACCTTGTCGGTTGACCTAGCAAACCCGGGGCCAGCGGCCGGGTCTCAAGCCCTGGAAGGTCACCGGGTGTGGCCGATGTCACACCAGGTCCCAGCGTAGCGGCGCAGGTGGGAGCTGCCGACACCGCGAACGCGGTGCACGGCCCGATGGATCTGGGGGGCCATTCAGTGTGTTTACGGGGGCGGGTTGACCCGGACCGATGCAAAACGGCGTTTCAGGCCTCTTTCAGCCCCAGCTTGTCGAGCAGGCCGTTGAGCTCATCGAGCGAGCCGAAGGCGATCGCCACTTCACCGGCCGGGCCGCTGCGCGAGCGCTTCTTCACGCGGATCTCCACCTTGGCGGTGAGCCAGTCGGCGAGCTGTTCCTCGATGCGCGCGATGTCGCGCGGATGCTCGCCCTTCATGCGCAGAAGCGGCGCCTGGCGCTGCGTGTCGCCTCGGTGGACCAGCTTCTCCGCCTCGCGCACGGAGAGCTTCTTCGCGACGATCTGGTTGGCGCAGGTGATCTGGTGCGCCCGGTCGAGCGGCACCAGGGCGCGTGCGTGTCCCATGTCCAGGTCGCCGGCCATCAGCATCTGCTGGACCGGCTCGGCCAGGGTGATCAGGCGCAGCAGGTTGGTGGTGGCGCTGCGGCTGCGGCCGATGGCCTGGGCCGCTTCCTCGTGCGTCAGGCCGAACTCGCTGACCAGCCGCTGCACGCCCTGCGCCTCTTCCAGTGGATTGAGGTCCTCGCGCTGGATGTTCTCGATCAGCGCCATCGCGGCGGCGGCCTGGTCGGGCACATCGCGCACCAAAACGGGGACTTCGTCCAGCCCGGCGATCTTCGCGGCGCGCGAGCGCCGTTCACCAGCGATGATCTCGTACATCGGCAGACCGTCGCGCGGTGGCAGCGGGCGCACCAGGATGGGTTGCATGATGCCCTGGCTGCGGATGCTCTCGGCCAGTTCGAACAGCGAGCCCTCGTCCATCCGGGTGCGCGGCTGGTAGCGCCCAGGCAGGAGCTGCGCGAGCTTGAGCGCGCCGGGCTGGCCCGGCTGGCCGTCCGCGGTGACGGCGGCGCTCAGTTGCGGCCCGAGCAGCGCTTCTAGACCGCGACCGAGACCTTTGGGCTTCTTGGTGACCATGTCGCGGATTGTCGGTGATCCGGACCGCGGCTCAAGCCCGGAGCGCCGGTGGCGCCCGATCGGCCCGACCGGCCTGATCCACCATGGCCAGCAGCCGCTGCAGCAGCGCCCACCCCTGTGGCCAGTCGCCCAGCCCGGAGGCGGTGTTGAGGTGGCCGGCCGCCCCGGCATCGACCACCTCGGCGCCCCAGTCGGCACACAGGCCCCGCGCCCTGGCGGGGTCGCAGTAGGGGTCGTTGCTGGAGACCACGGCGATGGCCGGAAAGGGCAGCCGCGCCCGTCGCATCGGCCGCCAGTTGTGCAGCTGCGGTGGCATGTCGCTGCGCTCGGTGTCAGGGGGCGCCACCAGCAGCGCGCCGTGCACCCGGGCGGTGTGGCGGCTGTGCGCGGCCCAGGCTGCGGTGAGCTGGCAGCCCAGGCTGTGCGCCACCAGCACCACGGGGCGCGCGGGGCGGACGCTCCCGGCCAGCAGTGCCTCGTCCAGCCGGGCCATCCAGTCGCCGCGCCGCGGCCACAGCCAGTCGGACTGTTCGAGCTTCTCGTGCCCGGGCCGGCCCCACCACTGCGCCTGCCAGTGGCCCGGGTCGGAATCCAGCCAGCCCGGTAGATGGAGGATGCGCACCGCGTGTGGAGGTGCAGGCAGGTTGTCGATGTCGGCGGTGTCACGGTCCATGGCGTATTCTTGCGCTCCGCCATTCGAGCCCCCGTTCAAACGTTCCGAACGCGGTGTCACAGGATCACAAGAGGTTGTTCACCATGAAGCATGCGGTATTTGTCGACGGCCAGGAAGGCACCACGGGCCTGCGCATCCACGAGTACCTGGCCAGCCGCAGCGACATCGAGGTGCTGCGCATCGACCCCGAGCGGCGCAAGGACGCCGCCGAGCGCGCGAGGCTGCTCAACGCGGCCGACGTGGCCTTCCTCTGCCTGCCCGACGCCGCCGCCATGGAGGCTGCCGCGCTGGTCACCAACCCCCGCACCTGCCTGATCGACGCGAGCACTGCGCACCGCACCGCGCCGGGGTGGGCCTTCGGCCTGCCCGAACTGGTCACCGGCCAGCGCGAGCGCCTGCGCGCGTCCAAGCGCATCGCCAACCCGGGCTGCCACGCCGGCGCCTTCATCCTGCTGCTGCGCCCGCTGGTCGATGCCGGGCTGCTGCCGGCCGGCCTGCCGGTGAGCGCCACCTCGATCACCGGCTACTCGGGCGGCGGCAAGAAGATGATCGAGCAATACGAAGCTGGTGGTGACGCGAGCCTGGCATCGCCGCGCCCCTACGCGCTGGGGTTGTCGCACAAGCACATCCCGGAAATGATGGCGCACACCGGACTCACGACCAAGCCAGTGTTCATGCCCGTCGTCGGCCCGTTTTACAAGGGCCTCACGGTCAGCGTGCCGCTGCATTTGGCGCACTTGCACGCCGGTGCCACGGCAGAGGACCTGCGTGTGGCTTACGAGCGTCACTTCGCCGGCGAGCCCTTCGTGCGCGTGATGCCCCTCAACGACGGTCCTACGCTGGACAACGGGTTCTTCGACGTCCAGGCCTGCAACGACAGCAACCGGGTGGACCTGTTTGTTTTCTCGCAGGGTGATCAGGCCCTGCTGATGGCGCGGCTGGATAACCTGGGCAAGGGGGCCAGCGGTGCCGCGGTGCAGTGCATGAACGTGCACCTGGGCGTGGAGGAAACCCTGGGGCTGTGAGCCGGGATTCCACCAGGCAAGGCTCGCGCGGCTTGGCTGAACGAGGCCGGATCGCCATCACGAAATGATCCGGATCAAAATGAAAAAGCCCAGATGAGCCGGGCTTTTTCATTTACTGGCGCGAAACGCCAGGGACCAGCGACATCGAATCAGGAGAGCTGCTCGCTGATCAGTTTGGTCATCTCAAACATCGACACCTGATCCTTCTTGAAGATCACCTTCAGCTTGGCGTCGGCGTTGATCATGCGCTTGTTGGCTTCATCCTGAAGCTTGTGCTTCTTGATGTATTCCCAGACCTTCTTGGTGACTTCGGTGCGCGGCGCAGGCTGTTTGCCGATGACGGCGGCGAGGGCGGCAGACGGAGTCATCGCCTTCATGAAGGCCGCGTTCGCCGTGCGCTTGGCCGGTGCTTCCTTGGCGGCCGGTGCCGCCGCCTTGGTTTCGGCCGCAACCGATTTCTTTGCAGCAGGTGCCTGTTTAGCGGCGGCTTTCTTTGCAGTTGCCATGTTGACTCTCTCCATCAAGGACTGACGACGTGCCTTGCCCGGCCCGCCAGCGCGAACACCAGCATACCTACGGCACTGTGATCACAGATGGTACTGCCTGCCCCAGCCATTGAGAAGGCAGTTTCCGCAGCCCCTGGGCGTGAAACGGCGGTGCAGGCCGGTTTTCTGTGGCCCGCAGGCGTCGCCCTTGGGGCGAATCCCGTGCGGGCCTCGGTGACGGCGCCGATGGCAGCGGTGGGCCGCTGTGTTAACTTCCTGGCAAACCCCAGTCACCGCCAGGCCTCCTTCCTCCCATGCCCGCCCTGCCGCCCCTGCGCCTGACCAAGGAGCGGCTGTGGCTCGGTGGTGCCGGCCTGTTGCTGTGGTTGGTCGTCTTTGCCGGCGACTTGCTAGGGGCTGCGGAGCGCTGGGCCTACGATCACGCATTGACGGGTGCGGCGCGTGCCGGTTCGCCGGAAGTCGTCGTGGTGGCCATTGATGCCCCCAGTCAGGCCCGTCACGGCAGTTGGCCCTGGTCGCGCGAGTTGCATGGCCGGCTGGTGGACCGCCTGCGCGGCGCCGGTGCACGGGTGGTGGCCCATGCCGAGCCCTTCATCGGGGCCCAGAGCCCGAGTGCCTTGGCGGAATGGCACCGCATCGCGAGCACCGTGGCCGCCGACCCGGCGCTGGCGCATCACCCGGACCTGCCGACCGTGCTCTCCGTCAGCCGGGAGCAACTCGATGGCGACGGGCAGTTTGCACACAGCTTGGCCGCCCACGGCAGAAGCCTGCTGGCGCTGGGGCCGCTCGAAGCCGCGTCGCTGCGCACGGGCGAAGCCATGGCCGCCCTGGTCGACGCCGAGCCCACCGCTGCGGGCACCAATGCCGCTGTACCCGCTCGTCCACCATGGCCGCTGCCGCTGCTGGCCCGTGCGGCGCTGGGCAGTGGCCACCTCGAACTGGACGCGGACCGTGACGGCACCTTGCGCCGCCATGCGCTGCGCCGGGATGTCGAAGGCCGTGGCATCGCCTCGCTGGCCTAGCTGGCCGCATCTGTGCAGCGTGGCCTGCCGCCCGATCCGCCTGGGCAGGGGGGGCGCTGGGTCACCCTGGGATCGACGCGATTGCCATTGGGACCGCAGGACAGCGTGGCGCCCATCTTCGCTGCGGATCGCCCGCAGCAGCCCGCCTTCGTCCACCTCAGTGCAGATGCGGTGCTCGGTGGCCAGTTCAACGCCCGTGCCGTGGCAGGCAAGCTGGTGCTGATCGGCCGTGTCGACCACGCCGCCCGTGCCGGGGGCGTGTTGCTGCCCGACGGTGAGCCCGCGGCGCCGGTCGAGGCCCTGGCCCAGTTGTCTTCCGCACTGCTGACCGGCCAGGTCGTGGCCCAGCCGGGCTGGGCACGCGGCCTGCCCTGGTTGCTGGCGATTGCTGCCGTGGTGTACCTGGTGTGGCTGGCGCCGCGGTTAACGGCAGGTTCGGGCCTGGTGCTGAGCAGCCTGGTTGCCCTGTGTCTCCTGCTCAGCGCCCAGCTCGGCCTGAGTGCGGCGCACATCTGGTCGCCCATGGTCCTCCCGGCCGCCGTGCTGCTGTTGGGGCACCTCTCGCTGCTGGGGTTGCGCCGCCACGCTCTGCTGTCAGGGCTGACCAAGGTCACGCCACTGGTCCCGCTGCAGGCGGGTCGGGGTGTCCTGGGTGGCACTTCCGCCTCGGCTGCTGCTGCGGCTGCTTCCACGGTGTTGGCCGTGGAAGCCGGGCGGCTCGCCTCGACGGTCCTGCCCCAGCTTGACCTGCCCTCCGGAGTGAGTCACGGCGAGCCGCGTACCGCCACCCGTCCGGTCGCGCTGCATCACCCTGAAGCGGACCTGTCGATGGCGGCCACGCAGCCCTTGCAAGAGCGCGAGGCAAACCCCGCCACGCAGCCTGCCGCCATGTACCGCTCTCGTGGCCCAGGTGGCGCGGCGCCACCGCGCCTGGGGGCATACCAGCTGGAGCATGAGATCGGGCGTGGCACGATGGGCCGGGTCTACTTGGCCAGCGAGATCGGCCATGGCGGCGAGGTGGCGGTCAAGACGCTGGCCCTGGCGCGCGAGTTCGAGGGCTTTGCGCTGCGCGAGGCGCGCGCGCGCTTCCAGCGCGAGGCCCAGGCCGCCGGCCGGCTGCAGCACCCCGACATCGTGCGCGTGCTCCAGTCCGGCGAGGAGCGCGGGCTGGCCTACATCGCGATGGAACGGCTGCATGGGCACGACCTGACGCAGCACGTCCAGCCGGGCACGCTGCTGTCGGTTGGTACGGTGGTGGCCATCGGTGCACGTGTGGCGGCCGCACTGGCCCATGCCCACCGGCAAGGCGTGATCCACCGTGACATCAAGCCGGCCAATGTGATGATCGATCCGGAGCACGGCCAGGTGAAGGTGACCGACTTCGGCATCGCCCGCATCACCGATTCGGCCCGTACCCGCACCGGCCTGGTGCTGGGGTCGCCTTCCTACATGTCGCCCGAGCAGCTCACCGGGCGCAGCGTCGATGGGCGCAGCGACCTGTACTCGCTCGGGGTGTTGTTGTTCCAGTTGCTCACGGGGCGGCTGCCGCAACAGGGGCACACCCTCGCGGAGATGATTCGTGCCGCCACCCAGGAGGTGGCCCCCGATGTGCGCCAGCTGAACCCGCTCGTCCCGGAGGCGGTGGCCGACGTCGTCAACATCCTGCTGCAAAAGCGAGCGGAGCTGCGCTACGGTGATGGCGACGCGGTCGCCGCCGACCTGCGGCTGGTGGGTGCCTGGTTGGTGCAGCAACGCCGTGAGCGCGCAGAGGCTGACGCCGCCGCATCGGTGCAGGATTGCGCGCTGCCTGCGCAGCCGAGTGCAGGATCACGGTCTGCGCCTGCCCGGGACGGGGCACAATCAGCGTCCTGATCCATGGACCGCGCCCGTGCCCCGCTCATGAACTTCGAGTTCTACGCCGTGACCGATCGCGGCCGCGCCCGCTCGAACAACGAGGACTCCGTCGCCGTTGACGATGGTGTGGCCCTGGCCGTGCTGGCCGATGGCATGGGGGGCTACAACGCTGGCGAGGTGGCCAGTGGCATGGCCACCGCCTTCGTGCGCTCGGAGCTCGGCCGCTGGCTTGCCGACGCGGCTCCGGAGGTCAGCGACCATGACGTGCGCCGCGCCATGGACATCTGTGTGGACAACGCCAACCGGGCGATCTTCAATGCTGCCAACGCCAACCCGCAGTACGGTGGCATGGGCACCACGCTGGTGGTCGCGGTGTTTCGCAGCAATCGCGTGTTGCTCGGCCACATTGGCGATTCGCGCGCCTACCGCTGGCGCGATGGCCAGTTGGTGCAGATCACGCGGGACCATTCGCTGCTCCAGGAGCAGATCGACGCCGGCCTGATCTCGCCCGAGCAGGCCGCGCTGAGCCACAACAAGAACCTGGTGACCCGCGCAGTGGGGGTCGAGGACGTCGTGCTGCTGGAAACCCACATGCATGCCGTGCTGCCCGACGACTGGTTCCTGATGTGCTCGGACGGTTTGTCCGACATGCTCGACGATGACAGCGTTGCCGAGGTGCTGCGCACGCACGGCAACGTGGTGGATGCGGCGCATGCGCTGGTGGATGCGGCCAACGAAGCTGGGGGACGGGATAATATCGCGGTCATTCTGGTGGCCGCGCGGGGGGCGCCGGCAGCTTCGCGCTCCTGGTGGCCCTTCCGGCGCTGAACTGTTCCTCCGCCGATCGCACGACAAAAGTCACAGAGGTCACGCATGCCCAAACTCGTTGTTTCGCTCGACGGTGTCGTCATCAAGGAAGTCCAGCTGACCAAGGACAAGACGACGCTCGGGCGCCGCCCCTACAACGACATCGTGATCGACAACCTCGCGGTCAGCGGGGAGCATGCGGTGTTGCAGATGGTCGGCCAGGATGTCTACATCGAGGACCAGAACAGCACGAACGGCACTTACATCAACGGGCGTGCCGTCAAGAAGCAGCTGCTGCAGCACAACGACACGGTCGAGATCGGCAAGTACAAGATCAAGTACCTCGTTGAAGACAGCTCGGACTACGAGAAGACGATGATCCTCAAGCCTGGCCAGATGCCGGGTGGCGCGCCGACGCGCCCGCTGCCGCCAACGATGCCAGGGGGTCTGCCACCCTCGGGGTTTGGTGGGCTGGCTGCTGGCACCGTGCTGCAGGCCTCGATCAAGGTGCTGTCCGGCGCGGCCGCCGGACGCGAGGTGGTGCTGACCAAGGTGGTCACCACCGTGGGCAAACCCGGTGTGCAGGTGGCCTCGATCACCAAGCGCCCGGGGGGCTATGTGTTCGCCCACGTCGAGGGGGCCAACCGCCCGACCGTCAATGGCCAGGCGGTGCTGGGGGATCCCGTGCACCTGAAGGACGGTGATGTGATCGAACTGGCTGGCACGCAGATGCAGTTCGTGCAGCCCTGAGCGGACGGTCCGACAACCGTCTGACCCGGCGGCAAGCGGTGGCTCGGCGGGACAGCGACACCTGTCATCCCTTCTTGGAAAACACCAGCGTGAGCTCTGTCACGCGCATGCCAAGCCGATTGCGCAAGCGGCCACCGGCAGTGAGGAAGTGCTCGCCTGCGTGCTTGCCCGCATCCGGCTGGGTTGGCAGGATGGCGCCCCACGCAACGGTACCCGGGCGCGAATGGTTCGACGCCCATCGACGTGCCCAGCAGTCCACCGTCCGGCCGGCCCTGTGCCAGCCGCTCTCGGCAGGATGCTGTTTGTGTGCCTGACCTGGAACCCTGATGGATCTGCGCGTGCTCGGTTGCTCTGGCTCGATCGCCAAGGACAACCGTACCACCTCCTTCCTGCTCAATGACCGTGTGCTGGTCGATGCCGGCACCGGTGTCGGTGACCTGAGTCTGGACGAGCTGGCGGCCATCGACCATGTCCTGCTCTCGCATTCGCACCTCGACCACGTTCTGGGCATCCCGCTGATCGCCGACAGCATCATGCGTCGGCGCTTGGCCGAACCGGTGTTCCGCCCTCTGCGTGTGCATGCGCTGCCCGCCACGCTGGAGGCGCTGCGCAGGCATTTGTTCAACAACGTGATCTGGCCGGATTTCACCCGGTTGCCGACACCGGGGCAGGCCATCGTCGAGCTCGTGCCGGTGGAATTTGGCCAGCGGCTGGACCTGGCCGGCCTGCACATCGAGGTGCTGCCTGCCGCGCACACGGTGCCTGCCTGCGGCTTCGCGGTGGACACCCCGTCTGGCTGGTGGGTCTATACCGGCGATACCGGCCCGAATCCGCTGCTGTGGCAGCGCCTGCGCGGGCGCCGTGTGGCGCAGCTGGTGATCGAGACGGCGTTCAGCGATGACGAGCGCGCCCTGGCCGAGGTGAGCCGCCACCACTGCCCGAGCAGCCTGGCTCAGGAGCTGGTGCAGTTCGATGCCGAAACATGCGTTGCCATCACCCACATCAAGCCGGGTGAGATGGCCGCTGTCACGGGGCAGATCGCCGCGCTGGGCATCGACCGGCCCCTGTTTGCGCTGGCTCGCGGCGACCGCTTCAGCTTCTGACCTCACGCCGCCTGTCTTTCGGACAGAGGCAGACCAGGCGGTTCACAGCCGCAGTGCGTCGTAGCCGCTGCGCAGGATCAGCGCGCCGACCACCAGCAGGAACACCTGCCGTACGAAGCCTGCACCGTGGCGCAGCGCCAGCCGCGACCCCAGCCAGGCGCCTGCGACGTTGGCCACCGCCATCGCTGCCGCGACATGCCACCAGACATGCCCCTTGGTGGCGAACAAGGCGATCGCCGCCGCGTTGGTCGCTGTGTTCAGCAGCTTTGCCGATGCCGAGGCATGCAGGAAGTCGTAGCCCAGCCAACGCACGAACAGGAACACGAAGAAGCTCCCCGTGCCGGGACCGAAGAAGCCGTCGTACCAGCCGATCACCCCACCGATGGCCATGGCCGCCAGACGCTCGGCACGTGGTGACAGGCGGGGGGCGTGGACGCGCCCCAGGTCCTTGCGCACCAGGGTGTAGGCCAGCACCCCCAGCAGCACGAAGGGCAGGGCACGTCGTAGCGGCGTGGCGGGCACCTGTGTGACCAGCCAGGCGCCGACCAAGCTGCCCAGCAGCGCCATCGCCGTTGCTGGCAGCAGGGTCGGCCAGTTCAGTCCCACGCGTTGCGCGTACTGGCGCATGGCCCAGGCGGTGCCCCAGATCGAGGCACCCTTGTTGCTGCCAAAGAGAGTGGCCGGCGGTGCCGTGGGAAAAACGGCGAACAGCGTGGGCACCAGGATCAGTCCGCCACCGCCGACGATGGCATCCACGAAGCCTGCCAGCCCGGATGCGAGGGTGACGATCAGGAGGTCGGGCATGCAAGACCAGAGGTTGGGGTCTGCGGCCAGGGCGCGTTCACTTGTCCGCATGACCACGGAGATGAAAAAAGCGCCGGGATCACCGGCGCCTTTTCATTGTCTCACCGCGCTGCAATGCGCTGTTTTCATGCAAGCTCAGCCACCTTGTTTGATGTTGTGGCGGTGACCGCCCGCTTGCCGTCCTGTATCTGTCTCCTCAGCCCCTCGCTCTTGCGGGACTGTCAATCAAGTGACACCCTTTGCGAGTGGCCGCACTGTAGCGGGGCGGGTACAGGCACAGCATCCGGGCTAACCCGCACCATCGTTGGGCTGTGGCGACAGCGCTCCAGGGGTCCATGGCCCCTCCTCAATGCCCTTCCGCCAAGGGTCTGCGGAAATCGTCCATGCCGGTGAAAGTTCACGTCGGGATTCTCTTTGACTGCATTCCTTGGCGAGGTGAACCGGGATTCGGCTTCCACGGCGACGGATCAAACCCGTGAAAATCCGGGTTAACCCTGATTTTGATGCAATTCGATACCACGGATCCCTGTTCGACTGGGCACCGTTACAACACTTCTCGATCACCCGTGCACCCCACGCTTGCGCAGTCACGCATAATGTCCTTTCGTGTCTGGATGCGTGCGCCTTCTCTGTTCCCTGGAATGAGTGCTGGCTGTAGCTCCGCCACTTGGTTCTCTGGTACCGCGGTACTTGTTTCTTGAAAGGCGCTCTTCCATGGGCAACAAACTGTATGTGGGCAATCTGGCCTACAGCGTGCGCGACGACGATCTGAACGAAGCGTTTTCCCAGTTCGGTGCGGTCAATTCCGCCAAGGTCATGATGGACCGCGATACCGGCCGCTCCAAGGGCTTCGGTTTCGTCGAGATGGCTTCGGATCCCGAAGCGCAGGCCGCCATCAACGGCCTGAACGGTCAGGCCATCGCTGGCCGTGCCGTGGTCGTCAACGAAGCCCGTCCCCGTGAAGAGCGTCCGGGCGGCTTCCGCAGCCCCTACGGCGGCGGCGGTGCCGGCGGCGGTGGCCGCCGTGAAGGCGGCGGTGGCGGCGGCGGTGGCTACGGTGGTGGCGCTGGCGGTGGCGGTGGCGGCGGTTTCCGCAGCCCCTATGGTGGCGGTGGCCGCCGTGAAGGTGGCGGCGGCGGTGGTGGTCGCGGCGGCTACGGTGGTGGCGGCGGCGGTGGCTACGGCGGCGGCGGTTACTGATCTGTCGCGACTGGGGTGAGTCACCCCGGTTGAATGGATTTGAAGGGCGGGCGATCGACGGATCGCCCGCCCTTTCTCATGGGCCATCCAACGACGCCCGCCCTAGTCGTTGGGCGGCCGATTGCGACGTGGCTTGCGCCCGCGTCCGGCCAGCAGCTGGTCGAGCAGCGCATTGGGCAGCAGCCGCAGCAGCCGTGCCACCCAGGCCATCTGCCAGGGGATCACTCTGTGGCTGTCGCCCCGCTCGATGGCCATGACCGCCCGCTCGGCAAACGCCTCGGCCGACGTCAGAAACGGCATGGGGTAGGGGTTGCCGCGGGTCAAGGGGGTGTCGATGAAGCCTGGCAGCAGGGTGACGACGCGGATGCCGTCGTTGCGCAGTTCGCCACGCAGACTCTCGCAATAGGCCACCACGCCGGCTTTGCTGGCGCAGTAGCCGCCGTGGCCCGGCAGGCCGCGGATCGCCGCCACGCTGGCGATGCCCACCAGCCGGCCGGAGCCCGCCACCCGCATCGGCGCAATGAAGGGGTGAAACGTTGCCGCCAGCCCGATGTTGTTGGTGGCAAAGAGCTCGCGCAGCACCTCCAGGTCGGCCCGCTCGGCCGTGTCGATGCCCACGCTGATGCCGGCGTTGGCAATCACGACCTGGGGTAACCCCTGCTCGATCAGGCAGCGCCTGCCTGCGGCGACGATGGCCTCGACGTCCTGGACGTCGGCGGCGTAGAGTGCGCAGCGCTCCGGGCCCAGGCCTTCGGCCTGCGACCAGCGCTGCATGGCATCCAGGCGCCGTGCCACCAGCGCGAGCCGCCAGCCGCGCCTGGCATAGGCGTTCGCAAGCGCCTGGCCGATACCGCTGGAGGCACCGGTGATGAACACCAGCGGCGCATCAGGGGAGATCGGGGCTGCCGGCAGTGTCACGGCGGACCTAGCGAGGGCCGGGTGCCCCCGGGGCCGGTTGCAGGTGGCCGTGCACGCCACCGCTCAGTTCGGCCAGCCGATTGTCGTGGTCGTAGGTCATGGCCGCGGCGGTGAACACATGCGCCCCCTGGCGCAGCGTGATCGGTTCGCGGCTGCTGACACGCCCGGCCCGGGTATCGAAGCTCATGCGCTCACCCGTGAATTCGATCGGCGCATCGCCTGGCTGGTCGGCATCGCGGCTCACGTGCGCACCACCTTCGAGGGTCACGACTCCGGTGGCGTTGATGGCGACGGCACGCGCGGCACGGGCCTGCAGCACGCGACCTTGAGCGTCGGTCCAGCGCAGCCGCACGCCTTCGATTTCCAGCGAGTCGGTGTCGGGGTAGTGCCGCACGACATCCCCCTCGATCACACCCCGCGCTGGCCCTGCCTGGGTGTACTGCTGCACGGAGAAGCCGCGCATCTCGTAGTCGGGGGCGTGCGTGGCCGGCCCGGCGGGTTCCGGCGCCACGGGGGCCGGGGTGCGCTTGACCAGCCACCAGCTTGCAGCGGCCAGCAGGGCCATCAGCAGCACGGGCAGGTAGGCCATCACGGCGCCGCGCAACCGGGCGCCCCAGGGCAGGTGCAGTACCGCCGCGGCATCCTGGGGTCGGCCGGCCAGCGGGGGTAGCGGCAGGGGGCCGTCGTCGAGCTGGTCGAGATCCATCGGGAGTGTCTGGGGGTGGGAACGGGCTGACGACCGGACTCAGGCCGCCTGTGTGCCGTCCAGCGTCGTGAGGTGTCCGGCGAGCAGCGAGGCATAGACCCCCCGTGCGACCAGCAGCAGGTCACAGAACTCGCGCGCTGCGCCGTGCCCGCCCGGGGTGGCGGTGACGTGGTGGCACACCGCCCGAACCTCGGCGTGTGCCTGGGCCGGTGCGCAGGCCAGTGCACAGCGCGCCAGCAGGGGCAGGTCCGGCCAGTCATCGCCGATCACCGCCAGTTGGTGCCAGCCCAGGCTGAGGGCGGCCAGCAGCTGGGCACCCGCCTGCAGCTTGTCGTGCACGCCAAAGAGGGCCTGCGTGACGCCCAGGTCCGTGCAGCGCCGCCGCACGGCGGGCGAGTCGCGCCCGGTGATGACCACCGGCGTGACGCCCCCGCGTGCCAGCAGCTTGATGCCGTGCCCGTCGAGCGTGCTGAAGGCCTTGACCTGCTCTCCCTGGGCGCCGATCGTGATGCGCCCGTCGGTGAGGCAGCCGTCCACGTCGAAGACCGCCGCGCGCACGTCCTGCGCCTGCAGCAGCAGTTCGGGTGGGAAGTTCAGCACCGGCCGCACGGGCCGGGCCGGGACCGCGAGCAGGGCCGTGACGGCTTCGGCCTGCGCGTTTGCTGCGGTTGCTTCTGCGTTTGCCATGTTCAGATCACCTTCGCCGTGAGCAGGTCGTTGTAGGTCAGCGCGCCGACCAGCCCACCGGCCGCGTCCACCACCAGCACGCTGTGGATGCGTGCCTGCTCCATCAGGTCGGCAGCCACCACGGCCAGGGCGTTCTCGGCCACGGTGCGTGGCTGGCGGTGCATGATGTCGCTGGCGCGCAGCTGCCGCACCTCGCCGCCGCGCTCGATCAGGCGGCGCAGGTCGCCGTCGGTGAACACGCCGATGGCGCGCCCGGCCTCATCCACCACCGCCGTGCAGCCCAGGCCCTTGGCGCTCATCTCGCGCATCACATCGAAGAAGCCGGCCGCCTCGGTCACGCGCGGCACCGCCTCGCCGCTGCGCATCACGTCGCGCACGTGGGTCAGTAGCTTGCGGCCGAGCGCACCGCCCGGGTGCGAGCGTGCAAAGTCCTCCTCGCGAAAGCCCCGCGCATCCAGCAGTGCGACGGCCAGCGCGTCGCCCAGTGCCAGCTGTGCGGTGGTGCTCGCCGTCGGTGCCAGGTTCAGCGGGCAGGCCTCCTGCTCGACCCGGTTCGACAGGACGAGGTCGGCATGCGCGGCCAGGGTCGACTCCGGCCGGCCGGTCATCGCCAGCAGCGTGACGCCCAGCCGGCGCAGCGCCGGCAGGATGGCCGCGAGCTCCTCGCTCTCGCCGGAGTTGGAGATGGCCAGCACCACGTCGCCGGTGGTCACCATGCCCAGGTCGCCGTGGCTGGCTTCGCCCGGGTGCACGAAGAACGCGGGCGTGCCGGTGGAGGCGAGCGTGGCGGCGATCTTGCGGCCGACGTGGCCACTCTTGCCCATGCCCATCACGACCACCCGGCCACGGCATCCGAGCACCGCGTGCACCGCGGCAGCAAAGGGTCCGGCCACCTGCTGCTCCAGGCCGAGCAGGGCTTGCGCCTCGATGTGCAGTGTCTGGCGGGCCATGCGGATGGCACGTTCGGCATCAAAGTCGGGGAGGGGGGTGGAGGTCACGGTGTGCACGCCGAACCTGTCCGGTCCGGGCGGGTTCGTGATTTAGGATCCGGTGATTCTAGGAGGCCCGGCCCTCCGCTCAGGAGCTCAGGAGATCCCGATCCCGCATGGCCACCACGCTTGAAGTTGTACTGCTTTACCTGCTGGCCGCCGTGCTGGGGGTGGTGGCTTGCCGTCTGCTGAAGCTGCCCGCGATGCTGGGCTACCTGATCGTGGGCGTGCTGATCGGCCCGAACGCGCTGGCGCTGGCGCGCGACTCGGCCGGTGTGCGCTACCTGGCCGAGTTTGGCGTGGTGTTCCTGATGTTCGTGATCGGGCTGGAGTTCAACCTGCCCAAGCTGCGCAGCATGCAGCGCCTCGTGTTCGGGCTGGGCATGGGGCAGGTGGTGCTGACCATCTTCGGCGCGGTGCTGGGCAACGTGGGGCTGACCTGGTTGTACGCCCTGCTGTTCGAGCGCACCTGGGAGCTCAACTGGCAGGGCGCCGTGGCCCTGGGGGCGGCGATGGCCATGTCCAGCACAGCGATCGTTGCCAAGATGATGGCCGAGCGGCTGGAACTGGAGAGCGAGCACGGCCGGCGCGTGATGGGCGTACTGCTGTTCCAGGATCTGGCGGTGGTGCCGTTGCTGGTGCTGATCCCCTCGCTCGCGCTGGGCGGCGGTGACCTGTGGCGCACCCTGGCGCTGGCGTTGGGCAAGGCCACCGTGCTGCTCGGGCTGCTGCTGTGGGGGGGGCAGCGTGTGATGCGCTGGTGGCTCACGCTGGTGGCGCGGCGCAAGAGCGAGGAGCTGTTCGTCCTGAACCTGCTGCTGGTCACGCTGAGCCTGGCCTGGCTCACCGAGCACGCGGGCTTGTCGCTCGCGCTGGGGGCCTTCGTTGCGGGCATGCTGATCGCCGAGACCGAGTACAAGCACCAGGTGGAGACCGACATCCGGCCCTTCCACGACGTGCTGCTGGGGCTGTTCTTCATCACCATCGGCATGAAGCTGGACTGGCGTGCGGTGCTGGCTGAGTGGCATCTGGTGCTGGTGCTGAGCACCCTGCCGGTGCTGGCCAAGGCCGGCATGGTCGCGCTGCTGGCGCGGGCCTTCAGTGCAGCGCCTGGCGTGGCGTTGCGCACCGGCCTGTACCTGGCGCAGGCCGGCGAGTTCGGCTTCGTGCTGCTGACCCTGGGCGCTGAGCACGACCTGATCGGCGCGCGCTGGATCAGCCCGGTGCTGGCCGCGATGGTGATCTCGATGCTCGCCACGCCCTTCATCATCCTGGGCAGCGACCGCATCGTGATGAAGCTGTCGGCCACCGACTGGCTGCTGCAGTCGGTCCAGCTCACCAGCATCGCGCGCAAGTCCATCCGCACCTCCGCCCACGTGATCATCTGCGGCTACGGTCGCAGTGGTCAGAACCTGGCGCGCATGCTCGACCAGGAGCACATCCCCTACATGGCGCTGGACCTCGATCCTGACCGCGTGCGCCAGGCCGCCGCCGCCGGGCAGAGCGTGGTCTTCGGTGACGCCGCCCGGCTGCCCAGCCTGATCGCCGCTGGCCTGGCGCGTGCCAGCGCGGTGGTGGTCAGCTACCACGACACGGCCTCGGCGCTCAAGGTGCTGCAGCACGTGCGCGAGCACGCCGCGCACGTGCCCGTGGTGGTGCGCACCATCGATGACAGCGACCTGGAGAGGCTGCGCGCCGCCGGCGCCACCGAGGTCGTGCCTGAGGCCATCGAGGGTTCACTGATGCTGGCCAGCCATGCGTTGGCGCTGGTGGGCGTGCCGATGCGCCGGGTGATCCGCATCACCCGCGATGCGCGTGACGCGCGCTACGGCCTGCTGCGCGGCTACTTCCATGGTGCAGACGACGACACCACCGAGGAGCTGCAGCAGGAACGCCTGCAGACGGTGGCCCTACCGCCCGGTGCACCGCACCTGGGCAGCGCGCTGGGCGAACTGGCGCTGCACGCGCTGGGGGTGTCGGTGGTGTCGGTGCGCCGCGCGTCGGGTCAGGTGCAGCCGGGTGACGATGACCTCACCCTCGCCAGTGGCGACGTGCTGGTGCTCAGCGGCCAGCCCGAGCCCCTCGCGCTGGCCGAGAGCAAGCTGCTGCGGGGTTGATGACGGACCGTTGCGCCGCGCGGGCTACCTGGCAGTGAGATCAGGCCACTGCGACATGCAGTGCCATGTTGGCCCGCATGCGCGCCACCAGCACCGCCCCGGCGGCACGCATCACCTCGATGGCGATGGCCGGCGCACGCTGCACCAGCTCCTCGAAGCGCGGCAGGTGCAGCGCCCACACAGTCACCGCGGTCATGGCCTCGACGTTGGCCGAATGGGGTTGGGCGCTGAACAGCCCGGTCTCGCCGACGATCGCGCCGGGGCGCAGCATGGCGATGCGTGACAGCGCCGGTGCGGCGCCGGGCACGTAGACCTGCAGGGTCCCGCGCGCGAGGAAATAGGCAGTGCGGTCCGCATCGCCCTGGCGTATTAGCAGATCCCCGGGCCGGGCCTGGTAGCCCGTCAGGTAGGTCCCCAGGGTGCGCCACTGTGCCGCGTCCAGGCGGGCGTGGAAGGCGTCGTCGGTGTTGAGCGACTGCACGGCCTGCACCAGTTCCTCGATACCCATCCGGTTCTCCAATCCCAGCGACTTCGTACCGGCCTCCCCTTGGCCGTACCGTCAGCGCGAAAAAACAGCAGCGATCTGGCAAATTTCCCAGTGGCATTGTGCCCTGCGGCCGGCCCATGGCGAGCCACGACCTTGACGCCGGTGCGGGTCGAGACGCCCGGGCGCAACAGCGGCGCGGCAGGCGCCCGCTGCGCGGCCCTCACTTGCCGATGCAGAAGCGGCTGAAGATGACGCCCAGCAGGTCGTCGGGCGTGCAGGCGCCCGTGATTTCGCCCAGCGCGTCGTGCGCCAGGCGCAGCTCCTCGGCGAGCAGGTCCAGTGCGGCGTCGGACTGGCCGGCCCAGGCCTGGGCCTGGGCGAGGTGGGCCTGCGCGGCTCGCAGCGCCTGGACGTGACGCTCCCGCGCCAGGAAGACGCCGTCCGGCGCGGCGTGCCAGCCGGCCAGCTGCAGCAAGGTGCGGCGCAGTTCGTCCAGGCCGGCGTGGGTGCGGGCGGACAGCACGATGGACGGGGCGCCGTCGTCCGCCCGCTTGGCGGGAGCGGCGGTGACGGACTGGGCGGCGACGTCGACCTTGTTGTAGACGTGCACGAGCCGCCCACCGGCCGGCAGGCGCGCGGCAATGGCCTCATCGGCGGCGACATAGGCCGCATCGTCCTGCCGGGTCAGGTCGTGCAGCAGCAGCACCGCGTCGGCCTCCGCGATGGCCTGCCAGCTGCGCTCGATGCCGATGCGCTCTACCTCGTCGCTGGCCTGGTCAGGTTCGCGCAGGCCGGCGGTGTCGATGATGTGCACCGGCACGCCCTCGATCTGCAGCGTCTCGCTGACCTTGTCGCGCGTGGTGCCGGGGATCGGCGTGACGATGGCCAGCTCCGCGCCGGCCAGCGCATTGAGCAGGGAGCTCTTGCCGGCGTTGGGCTGCCCGGCGATCACCACCTGCAGTCCCTCGCGCAGCAGGGCGCCCTGGCGTGCCGTGTCGATGACGCGCGCCAGCTGCTCGTTGGCCCGGCCCAGGCGGCCGCGGGCGTCGGCGCGTTCGAGGAAGTCGATTTCCTCCTCGGGGAAGTCCAGCGTGGCCTCCACCAGCATGCGCAGGTCGACGAGCTGGTCGCGCAGCGTGCCGACCTGGCGGGAGAACTCGCCGGCCAGCGAGCGTGCCGCGCTGCGTGCCGCCGCCTCGGTGCTGGCGTCGATCAGGTCGGCCACCGCCTCGGCCTGTGCCAGGTCGAGCTTGTGGTTCAGGAAGGCCCGCTCTGTGAACTCGCCCGGGCGCGCCAGGCGCAGGCCTGGCAGGCAGGGGCGGCCGTGTGCATCGTCCGCTGCCGCCGCTTCCAGGCAGCGCGCCAGCAGCAACTGCAGCACCACCGGGCCGCCGTGCGCCTGCGGCTCCAGCACATCCTCGCCGGTGTAGCTGTGCGGCGCCGGGAAGTACAGCGCCAAGCCATGGTCGATGGGCCGGCCTGCTGCATCGCGCAGCGGGCCGTAGCTGGCCACCCGGGGCGCCAGCTGGCGGCCGGTCAGTGCCTGTGCCAGCGGGGCCAGAGCCCTGCCGGACACGCGCACGATGCCCACTGCCCCCCGGCCGGGAGCGGTGGCGATGGCAGCGATGGGTTCGTCATGGCGGGGCAGCATGAGGGCAATTGTCCCCGCGGCCGCCGGGCTGCGGATCGAGGGTGCAGCACGATGAAAAAAGCCCCGCCGGATCGAGGTCCGGCGGGGCTGCAACGGCATGGAACGAGGGGGCTGTGCGCGGCGAAGCGCCGGGGCAGGGCGAATGTGGCGCGGGGGGAAGCGGCCGGTTCGTCCGGCTTCGACCTCCCGAGCTGGGGACATCGCTGCGAATCCGTGGGTCGCGAGGACCGCAGGAACCGCAGCGACGGCCTCAGGTCTGCCCCGCTGCACGCATGGTGCGCCAAGCGTCAGGTGGCCTCAACCCCCTGTTCCGGTTCCTCTGCACCGGTCCGTGCATCGCAGCACGGGACAAATCCACGCGCTGCGGGAGTGCCGCCCCTTGCAGGGCCGGGCTGGCACTGTCCGTGCGGTCAGCCCCGCCCCGTGGCGGCGACCCTCACTTGTTCAGCCCGAGCTGCCGGTTGATCATCCACTGCTGGGCGATGGACAGCAGGTTGTTGGTAAACCAGTACAGCACCAGGCCGGCCGGGAAGAAGAAGAACATCACGCTGAAGGCCAGCGGCATGATCCACATCAGCTTGGCCTGGACTGGGTCCGGCGGCGTGGGGTTCAGCCAAGTCTGCAACACCGTGGTCAGCGTCATCAGGATCGGCAGGATGAAGTACGGGTCCTTCACGCTCAGGTCCGTCACCCAGCCCAGCCAGGGCGCGCCGCGCATCTCGACGCTCGACAGCAGCACCCAGTACAGCGCGATGAAGAACGGCATCTGCACAAAGATCGGCAGGCAGCCGCCCAGCGGGTTGACCTTCTCCTCGCGGTAGATGCGCATCATCTCCTGCTGCATCTTCTGCGGCTCATCCTTGTAGCGCTCGCGCAGTTCCTGCACCTTCGGATTGATGGCCTTCATCTTGCCCATCGAGCGGTAGGCGCTGGCGTTGAGCCAATAGAACGCCGCCTTCAGCAGCACCACCAGTGCGACGATGGCCCAGCCCCAGTTGCCGATCATCGAGTGCAGCTTGTGCAGCAGCCAGAACAGCGGCTTGGCCAGGATGGTCAGCCAGCCGTAGTCCTTCACCAGGTCCAGTCCGGGTGCCAGGGACTCCAGCTTTTTCTCGTCCTGCGGGCCGACGTACAGACGGGCGTCCAGCGCCTTGGTGGCACCCGGGGCCAGGTCGCCCAGGGGCACGGTCATGCCCACCGCATAGAGGTTGTTGCCGACCTTGCGGGTGAAGAGCTCGCGCTGCGCGCGGTCCGACAGCAGCCAAGCCGAGGTGAAGTAGTGCTGCACCATCGCGACCCAGCCATTGTCAGCCTGGGTTTCGTGGCCGGGCTTGTCGGTGGCGCTGCGCTTCTCGATGTCCTTGAACTCGATCTTCTGGAACTTGCCGGCCTCGGTGTAGACCGCCGGGCCGGTGAAGGTGCTGTAGAAGCTCGACTCGTTCGGTGGCGCGTTGCCGTCGCGCACCAGCTGGTAGTAGGCCTGCACGTTGGCCGCTGCTGCGCCCGTGTTCTGGACCTGCTGCTGCACGCCGATGCTGTAGTCGCCGCGGCGGAAGGTGTAGGTCTTGACCAACTTGACGTCACCGGCGGTCGCCGCGAACTGCAGCTTCAGTTCGTTCTGGCCGTCTGCGAGCGTGCGCTCGCCCGGCAGCAGCGTCATCACGGTGAAGTGATTGGGCAACGTCGCGCCGGCCGTGGCGGTGATCAGTCCGGTCTCGGCGGTGTAGGCGCGCTGAGCCGAGCGGTCCAGCAGCGTGATGTTGTGCTTGCCGTCGCCAGCCTCGTCGGTATAGCCGAGCAGTTCGACACGCACCAGGCTGCCGCCTCGGGTGTCCAGCGTGGCCTTGACCGTGTCGGTGCGGATCTCGACCGTCTCGGACGTTGTGGCCGTGGCCGTACCAGGCACGGCCACGGCCGAAGCGGCGGCAGCCGGTGCCGCCGCGCTGGTACCGGCCACGGGAGCGGGTACGCCGGCCGACCCGTTCACGGCGGGTGCGCTGGCGGCGGGCTGCGTGGGGTCGAACATCGACGGCTGGCCGTTGTGCCGGTTCCAGCCGTCCCACAGCATCACCAGCGACATCGAGAAAACACCCCACAGCAGGGCACGGCGCATGTCGGTCATACGGAGGTCTTTCGGGATTCGGAAGCCGGCGACCCGGTCGGGGCGGCGGCGGACTCGGCGGCGCTGGCGCGCCCGAGCAGGGCGGTGAACAGTCCGGCCCCTGCGGGAGGCACCGGGTCATGGCCGCCCGCACACCAGGGGTGGCAGCGGCCGATGCGGGCAGCGCTGAGCAGGCCGCCACGCAGGGCGCCGTGCCGGTCGAGCGCCGTCAGGGCGTAGGCGGAACAGGTTGGCTCGAACCGGCACGACGAGCCCAGCCAGGGGCTCAGCAGCAACCGGTAGCCACGCACGAGCCCGATCAACAGCCGACGAGGCCACGCCATCGGCGACGACCACCCGGCTCGGGTGGGCCAGGCGGCGTTCACCGCCCCACCTTTCCGGCGGCGTGTACCCCGCCCGACCTGACGCGGCGTGCCGCGTCGCGCAGCAGGCCATCCAGCTCGCTGCGCACGGACTGCTGCAAGGGCTCGGACGATGCCGACGTGAAAGTCTGGCGGTCGATGCCGGCGCGAAGGCGCAGCACCCACTCGCCGCAGGGCAGTTCGGCGAGCCGCTCACGCATGTGCGTGCGCATCTGACGTTTGATCAGGTTGCGCGTCACGGCGCGGCGCGCGTGACGCTTGGGCACCACCATGCCCAGCAGCAGGGTGTCGGGCCCCGGTGCGGGCCCGCTGGAGTCATCCACAGGTGGCGACGGATCAAGGGTCGCGGCTGTTGACAACTTGGCGGGTGGCAGATAGTGCACGCTGAAATGGGTCGACCGGGCACAAGGACGCTGCCCCATGGCCGCCTCGAAACGGGCGGACGCGGTCAGGGCGCTCAGGGTCTGTGCCAAGCCGGGTTCCAGCGGGGCGGCCAGGGCAGCCCCGTGCTCGATCAGAGAGCGATGCGCTTGCGGCCCTTGGCGCGGCGAGCGTTGATGACCGCACGGCCACCGCGGGTCTTCATGCGCACCAGGAAGCCGTGGGTGCGGGCGCGGCGAACCTTGGACGGTTGGTAAGTGCGTTTCATCTTGGATCCTCAGGGGCAGTGATGCGGCAGTGATGCGGCGGTGAAGCAGAAGCGGCCTAGCCACCCGGCCATCGATGGCATGTCGCCGATGGTGCGTGATGGGGTCAGCCGGGGGCGGCACTGCTGAACAGTCGCCCCGGTGGTTCGTCAAACAGTCCCGCAGCGACGACTTGGTGCCGCCTGCGCAAAACCCAGGCAAACGCACCCCGGCCACGCTCCAGGGAACCCATGATTACAGCAAGAAACGGCCGGGGCGTCAATGCGTCCGCCCGTCTTTCCATCCCGGCCGCAGGGTTGACCTGCCTCTCCAAACTGTGGATAACCGTGCCTGAAAGTTCGGGGATGTGGCTACAATCGCGCCCCTTCGGAAAAGTTGTCCACACCAAAAACATGATCACGGACCTGTGGGAGCGTGGCTGCGAGCGCCTGGCAGCCGAGCTGCCCGAGCAGCAATTCAACACCTGGATCAAGCCCCTGCCGGCTGCCGACGTCTCGGCCGCTGCCGACGGGCTGCGGGTGGGGCTGCGCGTCCCGAACCGGTTCAAGCTTGACTGGATCCGCACGCAGTACGGCTCGCGCATCGAGTCGGCCCTGTCCGAGTTGGCCGGCCAGCCGGTGCGGCTGGAGCTGTCGCTGCTGCCGCGCGGCCCCGAGCAGCGCATGGCGGCCCCGGCGGGCAGCGACACGGCCATGCGCGTCATTGCCCCGGCGCCGTTGTCGGTCAGTGCGATGCTTGACACCTCCCTGGTCACTCCGGCCGCCGGCTCGGCGCCCGCCGGTCGGACGTCCCTTCGGCGTCCGGTGCGTGCCGAGGAGCCTGGTCACGGCCCGGGTACCGCGGCACCGGCCGTGGCTGCCGCGCCGGCGCGTGGCGCACTGCCGGCTCCGGCCAGCAACATCGGCCGGCTCAACCCTGCACTGACCTTCGAGACCCTCGTGCCCGGCCGCGCCAACCAGATGGCCCGCACCGCGGCGCTGCATGTGGTGGGTGCGCCCGGCCAGATGTACAACCCCTTGTTCATCTACGGCGGCGTCGGCCTGGGCAAGACCCACCTGATCCACGCGGTGGGCAATGCCCTGATCCGCAACAACCCCGACGCCCGGGTGTTGTACCTGCATGCCGAGCAGTTCATCTCCGACGTGGTGAAGAACTACCAGCGCAAGACCTTCGATGAGTTGAAGGCCAAGTACCACTCGCTGGACCTGTTGCTGATCGATGACGTGCAGTTCTTCGCCGGCAAGGACCGCACCCAGGAAGAGTTTTTCAACGCCTTCGAGGCGCTGCTGGCCAAGCGTGCGCACATCATCATGACCAGCGACACCTACCCCAAGGGGCTGGTGGACATCGACGAGCGGCTGACCAGCCGCTTCGACGCCGGCCTGACGGTGGCCATCGAGCCGCCCGAGCTGGAGATGCGCGTGGCCATCCTGCTCAAGAAGGCCCAGGCCGAAGGTGCCGGCATGCCCGAGGACGTGGCCTTCTTCGTCGCCAAGAACGTGCGCGCCAACGTGCGCGAGCTGGAGGGCGCGCTGCGCAAGGTGCTGGCCTACGCCAAGTTCTCCCACAAGGAGATCAGCATCAACCTGGCGCGCGAGGCGCTCAAGGACCTGCTGTCGATCCAGAACCGCCAGATCTCGGTCGAGAACATCCAGAAGACCGTCGCCGATTTCTACAAGATCAAGATCGCCGACATGTACTCCAAGAAGCGCCCGGCCAGCATCGCCCGGCCGCGCCAGATCGCGATGTACCTGGCCAAGGAGATGACGCAAAAGAGCCTGCCGGAGATCGGCGAGCTGTTCGGCGGGCGCGACCACACCACGGTGCTGCACGCGGTGCGCAAGATCGGCGGCGAGCGCCAGAAGAACACCGAGCTGAACCAGCAGCTGCACGTCCTGGAGCAAACGCTGAAAGGCTGAGCCCCTGGGCAGGATCTGCCTTGTTTTCAGGCGAAAATAGCGCGTTTGCGGCCGCTCGCTTGCGCGCGCGTGATCCGTGTCCTGGTCACCGACGACCCCCCCGACGAGAGAGACACCCCTCATGATCGTGCTGAAGGCAACACAGGAAAAGGTGCTGGGCGCCTTGCAGGCCGTCTCCGGCATCGTCGAGCGGCGCCACACGCTGCCCATCCTGGCCAACGTCCTGATCCGCAAGCAGGGCGGGCACACCGAGTTCACCACCTCCGACCTGGAGATCCAGGTTCGCACCGCCGCCGAGCTGGGTGGCGACGAGGGCGCCTTCAGCACCACCGTGGGTGCGCGCAAGATGATCGACATCCTGCGCACCCTGCCCACCGATCAGGTGGTCACGCTCAGCGCGGCGCAGAACAAGCTGACGCTGGCCGGCGGCAAGAGCCGCTTCACGCTGCAGACCCTGCCGGCCGAGGACTTCCCGCTGGTGCAGGAGTCGGCCGAGTTCGGCCCCAGCTTCAGCGTGCCGCAGAAGACGCTCAAGGGCCTGATCGACCAGGTGCACTTCGCGATGGCGGTGCACGACATCCGCTACTACCTCAACGGCATCCTCTTCGTTGCCGAGGGCCGTACGCTGACGCTGGTGGCCACCGACGGCCACCGCCTCGCGCTGGCGCAGGCGACGCTGGACGTCGAGATGCCCAAGCAGGAAGTCATCCTGCCGCGCAAGACCGTGCTGGAGTTGCAGCGCCTGCTGAAGTCCGAGAAGGACGACAAGTCCGCCCCCAAGGACGCCGAGGGCAACGTGGAGGAGTCGCGCATCGAGATGCGCTTCGCCGACAACCAGGCCAAGTTCAGCTTCGGCGGCATGGAGTTCGTCACCAAGCTGGTCGAGGGTAAGTTCCCCGACTACAACCGCGTCATCCCGAAGAACCACCGCAACCACGTCACCCTGGGCCGCGCCCCGCTGCTGGCCAGCCTGCAGCGCGCGGCCATCCTGACGAGCGAGAAGTTCAAGGGCGTGCGCATCAACTTCGAGCCGGGCACCCTGCGCATCGCCGCCAGCAACGCCGAACAGGAAGAGGCCAAGGAAGAGCTGGAGATCGACTACGGCGGCGACGCCATCGAGATCGGCTTCAACGTCACCTACCTGATCGACGTGCTGGCCAACGCCAGCACCGAGATGGTGATGCTCTCCCTGCAGGACGCCAACAGCTCTGCGCTCGTGACCATTCCGGAGCAAAGCGGCTTCAAGTACGTGGTCATGCCGATGCGGATTTGACGCTACCTGCGGCGGCGTCAGATCCGCTGCGCGTACACCTTGCGCACCCCTGCCCCCCGCCAAGCGGGGATGCCAGTCAGGTGGTTGCCCGGGCCGCCTGTCCTGCGGACGGCCGGCCCTCTTCGTTTGAGAACACCATGACCGAATCCACCACCCCGACCCCCGCTGAACCGACGCCCGAGGAAGTCGCTGCCACTGCGGCAGCGTCCGCTGCGGCCGCATCGGCCGGGTATGGCTCGGACAGCATCCAGATCCTGGAAGGGCTGGAGGCGGTGCGCAAGCGCCCGGGCATGTACATCGGCGACACGAGTGACGGCACCGGCCTGCACCACCTGGTGTTTGAGGTGGTGGACAACTCCATCGACGAGGCCCTGGCCGGCCACTGCGACGACATCGTCGTCACCATCCACACCGACAACTCCATCTCCGTCACCGACAACGGCCGCGGCATCCCCACCGGCGTGAAGATGGACGACAAGCACGAGCCCAAGCGCTCGGCCGCCGAGATCGCGCTGACCGAGCTGCACGCTGGCGGCAAGTTCAACCAGAACAGCTACAAGGTCTCCGGCGGCCTGCACGGCGTGGGCGTGAGCTGCGTCAACGGCCTGTCCAAGTGGCTGCGCCTGACCGTGCGCCGGGACGGCCAGACCCACTACATGGAGTTCCGCCAGGGCGTGCCGCAGGACCGCCAGATCGAGCTGCGCGACGGCTTCGAGGTCAGCCCGATGCGCATCACCGGCGACACCGACAAGCGCGGCACCGAGGTCCACTTCCTGCCCGACACCGAGATCTTCCAGCACAACACCGAGTTCCACTACGACATCCTGGCCAAGCGCCTGCGTGAACTCAGCTTCCTGAACAACGGCGTCAAGATCCGCCTGGTCGATGAGCGCAACCAGAAGGAAGACAACTTCGCCTACGCCGGCGGCGTCAAGGGCTTTGTCGAGTTCGTCAACAAGGGCAAGAAGGTCCTGCACCCGAACATCTTCCACGCCCGTGGCGACAAGATCAGCGACAACCAGACCAACGTCGGCGTCGAAGTCGCGATGCAGTGGAACGAGAGCTACAACGAGAACGTGCTCTGCTTCACCAACAACATCCCCCAGCGTGACGGCGGCACCCACCTCACCGGCCTGCGCGCGGCGATGACCCGGGTCATCAACAAGTACATCGAAGACAACGAGATCGCCAAGAAGGCCAAGGTCGACATCACCGGCGACGACATGCGCGAGGGCCTGGCCTGCGTGGTCAGCGTCAAGGTGCCCGAGCCCAAGTTCAGCAGCCAGACCAAGGACAAGCTGGTCAGCTCCGAGGTGCGCGCACCGGTGGAGGACATCGTCAGCCGCCTGCTGAGCGACTGGCTGCTGGAGAACCCGACCGACGCCAAGACCATCTGCGGCAAGATCGTCGACGCCGCCCGTGCCCGCGACGCCGCCCGCAAGGCCCGCGAAATGACCCGCCGCAAGGGCGTGCTCGACGGCATGGGCCTGCCCGGCAAGCTGGCCGACTGCCAGGAAAAGGACCCCGCGCTCTGCGAGATCTACCTGGTGGAGGGCGACTCCGCCGGCGGCTCCGCCAAGCAGGGCCGCGACCGGAAGTTCCAGGCCATCCTGCCGCTGCGCGGCAAGATCCTCAACGTCGAGAAGGCCCGCTACGAGAAGCTGCTGGCCAGCAACGAGATCCTCACGCTGATCACGGCGCTGGGCACCGGCATCGGCAAGGGCATGGGCGGGGACGACTTCAACCCCGACAAGCTGCGCTACCACCGCATCATCATCATGACCGACGCGGACGTGGACGGCGCCCACATCCGCACCCTGCTG
>Ga0073899_10000843_pt1 | contig 28349 bp, 21 predicted proteins | sample KloWWTmetaKNB5Ph_FD_88975 | JGI IMG/M metagenome (GOLD analysis project Ga0073899, IMG submission 88975) | Active sludge microbial communities from Klosterneuburg, Austria, studying microevolution and ecology of nitrifiers - Klosterneuburg... | ecosystem: Engineered > WWTP > Aerobic digester >... | reverse complement strand
GGGCGTGGTGGCGTCGAGGATGACCTGATCACCGGCGCAGAGGGTCACGTCCGGCCCGAGGTTGACCACCGGCAGCGGGTTCACTTGGACATCGATCGCATCGGTGGCCGCGCATCCGTTCGCCGTGACGGTGACGCTGTAGGTGCCGGCCGCGTTGACGGTGCGGGTGGCGTTGGTGCTGCCATTGTCCCAGAGGTAGGTGGCACCGGGCGTGGTGGCGTCGATGATGACCTGGTCACCAGCGCAGAGGGTGACATCCGGTCCGAGGTTGACCACCGGCAGCGGGGTCACGTTCACCAGAACCGTGTCGCGCAGGTTCATCGTACCGCTGAGGCTGATGTCGTCGATACCGAAGTCGTTGCCCACGGCCCAATTGGAGATGACCCGCAGGCCCAGGTCGATCGCGGTCTGGTTCGGGCCGGTGGTGATGGTGGTGGTGTAGGTGTTCCACACGGCCTGTGCGGCGGGGGCGGTCCATTGGGCCACCGGGTTGGACCAATCGGTGATCAACTCCACGGTGGCCGGTCCCTGCGTGGCCAGGTTGATCATCCTGAAGCTGAAGGTGTAGGTCTGGCCCGGACAGACCGTGACGCCCTGGCTCCAGAAGTACCACCATTGCTGGGGAAAGCCGGCGTTGACCATCAGGAAGTTGCCATTGACGGTGCCTTGCAGTTGGGGGTGGTGGTTGTTGGCATTGGTGCCCACGAAGTAGCGGCCTTCGCCCTGCAGGTCGGTGTTGTTGACGAACTGGGACCAGAAGCCCGCATTGCCGCCGTTGAAGTCGCCATTGGCCACCCGGTTGCCGGAAGGATAGCTCACCTGCCCCCAGTAGGTGCCGGCGATCCCGGTGGTGAGGCTTTGGCCGGTGGCCCCGGTGCTCCAGAGGTAGGTGGGATAGCCGGCCGGCAGGGTGAAGGTGGCGGTCTGTCCCGCGCAGACCGTGGCGTCGGGGCCCAGGGAGATGGAACACGTGGGCTGGGCCCACGCTGGAACATGGACCAACCAGGCGACCGCCAGGATCGCCAGGGTGGAGTGGGTGCGCATGGGGCTCAGGTCGCGCGTTCGGTCAAATTTCGGACCATCCGGTGGAACTCCGCGTGAAGGGCGTCTGAAGCTTTTCACCGGGCGATGAACACCCGGTTCACGCCCTCCAAGGTCAGCTCCTCCACGCTCCCGAACCGGTGACGCAGGCCGGAGGCGATCCGTTCGCTGCGGCTCCGTGTCATTTCGTCGTGCGGGATGGTGTTCACGACAAGCAGTCCGTCCGTTGCGGTCAGTCGCCGAAGGTCATCCAGGAAAGGTTCGCCGGCGGCAGCTTCCGGGACGTCCAGTTCCACGAAGAGGTCGACCACCACCACGGGATAGGGGTGGTGCCGGCAGGCCCCGGCCCAGGCGAAGGCATCGGCCTCCTCCAGCGTGACACGGCCCCGATCGTAGCGCCGGTGCTGCCTGTCGGCCAACGTGAGCATCACCGGTTCGCCCTCCACTCCGATGATGTGGACCGGGCGGTGCAACTCATGGTGCAGGATGCTCGCGACGCTGCCGGCACCGAAACCAAGCACGAGGGCCCTGTCCGGCCCGGGACCTGGCGGCAGCACCTGTGCGAACACCTGCTGCCAGAGGCGGTGGAGGCTGCCCCAGCTCTGGTTGGCGTGGCGGCTGTTCACCACGGGCCGGCCCATCTCGTAGGTCAGTTCGAGGGGCTGGTAGCGCCCGGCCCATCGGGCCACACGCACGGGCCAGAGGAGGCTGAGCAGGCGCCACAGGGCATCGTTCATCCGGCAAAGATGCCGCACGCGGGCCGCCGTACTTTCGCGCGCCGTTCCGCCGCCCATGACCAGCATCACCCGCTACAAGCTGCGCAAGCTGCTCAAGTACGCCTTGGTGAGCCTCGGTGTGGCGTGGGTGCTCAATCTGTTCAGCGGGAAGGCCTGGCCGGATTATCTGGGCGCCTGGTTCCTTCTCGGCCTGTGGACGGGCGTTCTGGAGGAGTTCCTGTTCGGGCGGCGTTTCCGCAGCCTGGTGGTGCCGTTGCAGTTCCTGGGCAAGGTGCTGGCGGTGAGCCTGCTCACCATCGGGCTGCTGGCCGTGGGCTGGGCCTTCGACCGCCAGGCCGACCTTCCCGGGGGCACCGCGGAGATGGGGCACATGGGGCAGTTGTTATGGACCAATGAGTTCCTGCAGCTGGTGGTGCAGGTGGTGGTGGTGACCTCGCTGGCCATCCTGGTGGTGCAGGTGGAGGAGCTCATGGGCCGAAGGATGTTCCTCGGTTTCCTGCTCGGTCGGTACGAGAAGCCCAAGCCCGAGGAGCGCATCATGCTGAGCATCGACCTGGCCGGCAGCACCGCCCTGGCCGAAAAGCTGGGTGACCTGAAGTACTTCCGGCTGCTGAACCGGACCTACTCGTTGATGACCGACGCGGTGCTGCGCAATGAAGCGGAGATCCACAAGTACGTCGGCGACGAGGTCATCTTCACCTGGCCGGTGCACGTGGGCACGCGGGGGTTGAACTGCCTGGACCTCTTCTTCGACATCGAGGAGCGGATCCGCACACATGCCGATGAACTCGAGAGCGAATTCGGGGTGGTGCCGCGATACCGCGCCGCCGTTCACGGGGGAAGGGTGATCAGCGCGCAGATCGGCCACATCAAACGGGCGATCGAGTTCAGTGGCGACGTGATGAACGCCGTGAGCCGCATGCTCGGCCTCTGCAAGGACCTCAACGCCGGCCTGCTCGTGAGCGCCGAGCTTCTCGGTCGTTTGGAGAACGTGGACGAACGCTTCACCATCGGTCCGTTGCAGGTGGTGCCGGTGAAGGGCCGCCGTCGCGAGGTGCATGTGCACGCCGTGTCCCGCATCCGCAAGGCATGACCGCACACCTCGGCCGCACCAGTGTACGCGCCCGGACGCGCTTCCTCACCGCCGGTCTGATGATCGCGCTGCTGGTGCCAGGGCGCTGCACGGCGCAGGGGGTGGCGCCCTTCGTGACCCCCTCCGGCCGGTTCGTGCTCTTCGATCAGGGACGCTTCCACGACCTGGCCCTGGAGGCGCCCCGCGACCTGGTGGTGGCGGAGGACAAGGTGGTCCACGTGACCGCAGCAGGCGAACTGAAGCTGGTGCAGAACGGCAGTGCTTACACGATGGAACCGGGGGCGCCCGACCTGCTGCGAAGCGCCGGGCGCACGATCGCTTACACCCGCGGAGGCATCCTGAAGCTGGCGGAGCCCACACGGCCGCGCGAGCTGTCGGCATCGGTCGGCCGTGTCATCGTGCGGGACAGCCTGGTGCTGTTCCATGACCGGACGGATGCCACGGTGAACGTGCACTGGAAGGGGCGCACTTTTCCCCTGGCGGGCCTTCCGGACACGCTGGACGTGCCCGAAGCCTGGGTGGGCTCCAACACGGCGGTGCTCTTCGACCGGGCGGCGCGCACGGCCTACCGGTTCCATCACGGGGCGTTGGAACCCTTGGTGGACAGCACCGATGCGGTGACCGTGGCCGCGGGGGGCGACCTCATCGGCTTCAGCGACGACCGATCGCGGAGCCTGCACCTATGGCACCATGGCCGGACCACCACCCTGGAGCCGCTCGTTCCCCAAGGGATGCAGGCGGGGGAGGGGCTGCTGGCCTATGCGAGCGGTGGTGGGTCGTTCAAGTGCTGGAGCGGGGGGCGGGTGCATGCCCTGCTGGACCATGTGCCCACGGCGTGGATGGTGCGCGACAGTCTGTTGGTGGTGGTGGACGCGGGTGCGCTGAAGGTGTTCCACGATGGCGCTCTGCAGGTGGTGGAGCGCTATGTGCCCGAGCAGTGGGTGGTCCAAGGCGGCGTCATCACCTACCTGGACCTGAACCGCGAAGTGCGGCGGTATGCACAGGGACGGCGTACGGCGGTGAGCCGCGAGGCCGGCGTGGCCCGGTTCGACGTGTACGGTGACACCGTGGTGTACACCGGGGAGGATGGCTTGGTGAAGGTGTGGTGGCGGGGGGGGACGTACGAGCACTATTGAGCCTCCGACTTGGCCGGAAGGCGCTTGGCCACGGTCGATCGATCCACCGGCGACAAGGTCCACAGGCTCACTTCATCCCGTTTGCCTCGCAAGGCGATCTCGCCAATGGGGCGTGCCTCATAGAGGTGTTCGGGCAGGCGGAGGACGTCCAGCAGCTCCTTGCTGAGGAGGATCTCGACGCCATAGGTGTTGCAACTGTTCTGGATGCGGGCGGCGGTGTTGACCACGTCGCCGCTGAAGATGCGCTCCTTCTTCACCAGGCCCACTTCGCCGGTGGTGACCTCGCCGTAGTGGAAGCCCGCCTTGAACTGGGGTACCAGGCCGAATCGCTGGCGGTAATGGTCAGCCCGTTCGGCGAGCTTGCGCTGAATGCCGAAGAAGCAACGGATGCACCGGTGGTCCTTCAATCCCTTCCGCAACGGCCAGCTCACGCTCACCTCGTCGCCCACGTACTGATACACCTCGCCCCCGGTATACACAAGCGGGTCGGTGATGTCCGCGTACACGTCGTTGAGCAGCTCGAAGTATCGTACATGTCCCAGCTTCTCGGCGATGGCGGTACTGCTGCGCATATCCAGGAACATGAACACGCGGAGCTCCTGATGCGGTTTGTCGTACCGGCCGGCGAGGTAGTTCAAGGCTCCGCTCCCGTACTGATCCGTCAAACGCACGGCCAGCATGGTGGCGGCCATCAGCAGCGCCCAATAGAGGTACTGCCCCAGAAAGGTGAGAGATAGAAGGTCGTTCGGTCGATGTGGATCGGCGAGCGCGTTCCACGCCGTGTGGACGGCAGCCAAGGCGATCAGCACCAGGACGGCCATGATGCCGACGGCAGGCAGGTACGCCAGATGCCTCAAGCGGTCGCGAAGGACAAAGATGTAGATGCCACCGCCCAGCAGTCCGCCCAGCAGCGCGCGCAAGATGTGCTGGCCGAGTTCGTCCGCCACCCCTGCGGGCACACCGTACTCGCGCAGCACCGCGGTCTCCACGAAGGCGGCCACGACCCCCACCGCGACCCAGGCCGCAGTGATGCGCAGGACACGCCGACTGCGCAGCGCAGTGCGGCCGATGCGATCGGAGGAGGCGGGCATGACGGGGCAAAGGTAGCCGTGGACGAAGGGCTTATCCCGCCGGTGTGCGAGGTGCACGGGAGCGCTCGAACAGGTAGTACCACACCACGCAGCACATGCCCAGTGCGAACAGGACGATGGCGGGCGTCCGCAGTCGGTCGTTGAAGTAGAACTCGCCCACCATCCACGTGCTGTTGGCAAGGATCCAGAACACGGTCGCCAAGGCATGCGCGCGCTCGTAAGGCTCGTGCCTGTGCTTCCACGCGATGAAGACCGCGACGGCGACGGTGGGCAGCACCATGGCCGAGGCAGGCACGCCAAGGTCCAGGGCCCAGCAGGTGTCCTTCACGAGCCAGAGCACAATGTGGAAGTTCTCGCCCGAGCGGACGTCGAGCAGATGGCGGGCCATGGTGCGGGTGCTTTTCGACCGGCGGCAAAGCTCGCCGAAGGACGGGAAACGGAGGGAGGATACCTTTCGACCATGGAACGTGGCGGAACGACCATGCTGCCCGGGTCTTCGAGGCTGGGGTTTTTCGCGTGCAACGTCAACCGACGCATGCGGTCCCTGCTGTTGCTGGTCATGCTGCTGACCTCTCTGGGGGCACAAGCGCAGCGTGAACGGTTCTATATCCGGCTGTATGGGCTGGTGACGGAGTACTTCACCGGCAGTCCGGAGAAAGGGGTGCTGGTCCGTGTGCTCCGCGATAGCGTTCCGCTGGATGAGACGGTGACGAAGAGCAACGGGACCTACGAGTTCCTGCTCGACCGTGGAGCCATGTATACGGTGTGGTTCTCGCGCCAGGACCTGGTGACCAAGCATGTTCGGATCGACGCGCGCGAGATCCCTGTCTTTCCCGACGTGCCATACTATGAGATGGATGTTCAGATGACCATGATCCAATGGATCGAGGGCGGCGACTATGGGGTGTTCGACATGCCCCTGGGTGAGGCGCTGTACAAGCAGTCCGTGCGCAACCTGAGCTGGAACGTGGAGTACACCGAACGGATCCGGCCGCAGGTGGCCGAGGCGATGGATGCGTATGAGAAGCTGGTACGGAAGTACCGGCCAATGGAGAAGCGCAGACCGCCGGTGGATCGGTTGTGAAGGGAGGAAGTGAGGATGCAAGTGACATATGTATGGCCATACATATGTTCTGTCGTAGGCCCTTGGTTCGGACCGATCGGGTCGTCGCGCGGTTAAGCTTCTGAACGTGAGGTTCTTGTGGAGATTGTATGCATTCTGTTCACTTGAAGAAGTATGTATGGCCATACATATGTTCATCTGTATTCGGTCACGAGGGCTCAAGGCTGGGCGAGTGACTAAGTATCAGATAATCAATTGTTTATGATGGGGCGCTTCCGGGAAGGGGCTCCTCTAGAAGTATGTATGGCCATACATACGTCCGGGGCCGATTGATCATTCCATTGGGTGGTTGAGCTCGCGATCATTTGTTATTCGATCAGTTGCGCTCCAGATGAACGATGTGCTTCGAGGAGATGGACATATGTATGGCCATGCATACGTTAGATTCGTACCATGCCAGCTCCCCGTTCCCCCTTCCACACCTGCCTCTTCTTCACATCCGCCGCCCTCGCCCGCACCTTGGACCGTTCCGCGCGCGAGCACTTTGGTGCCGTGGAGCTCAGTCCCACGCAGGGATTCATTCTGATCGGTGTGCGTTCCGCGCCGGGGATATCCGTCAGCGACCTCGCAACCCTGCTCGTCCTCGATCAGTCCACCGTGACGAAGACCCTCGACAAGATGGTCTCCAAAGGCCTGGTGCAGCGCGAGGTGTTCGGGCGGACCGTGCGGGTCTTCCTCACTGGTCGTGGCGAGCGCCTCGAGACGGATGCCAAGGCGGCGTGGAAGAAGGTCCAGTTGGCCTATCAGGCGCTTGTGGGGGAGGGCGAGGTGAAGCACCTGTGCACCACCATCAACCAGGCCCAGGTGAAGCTGACCGAGGTCGAGGCATAGGACGCGTGGTCCGGCCGCTTCGAACGATGGGTGGGAGGGCCCGGACCGGCTCAGCGGGACTCGTCCTGGAACCGGCCCAACAGCTTCACCACCTCCATGCCCTCACGCACATCGTGCACCCGGAGGATGGCCGCTCCGCCGAGCAACGCGAGGGTGTTCAGGACGGTGGTGCCGTTCAGGGCCTCCGAAGCGGGGATACCGAGGACCTCGTTCACCATGCGTTTCCTGGAGAGGCCCACGAGGACCGGCGCGCCCAATGCGGCGATCCGGGGGAGTTCGTGGAGCAGCCGATAGTTGTGTGCGGTGGTCTTGCCGAAGCCGAATCCGGGGTCGATGACCACATCGGGGATGCCGGCGTCCTTGCAGGCCCGGAGGCGTCCGCTCAGGAAATGTGTCACCTCACCGGCCACGTCAGCGTAAGCGGCGGACTCCTGCATGGTGGCCGGTGTGCCTTGCATGTGCATGGCGATATAGGGCACGTGCAGGGCGGCCACGGTGGGCAGCATATCAGCGTCCAGCAGCCCCGCGCCGATGTCGTTCACCAGCCCGGCTCCGGCATGCACGGCGGCCCGGGCCACCTCGGAGCGCCAGGTGTCCACGCTCAGCAGGGCCTCGGGGAACCGCTGGTGCACGGCCTTGACCACAGGCACCACACGGCGCAGCTCCTCGTCCACGGGGACCCCCGTGCTCCCGGGTCTGGAGCTGGCCCCGCCGATATCGAGGATGGAAGCGCCTTCGTTCATCATCCGGTCCGCCAGGCGAAGGGCGCCATCCGGATCCACGCGGCTGGCGCCGTGGAACGAATCAGGCGTGGCGTTCAGCACGCCCATCACACACGGGACGGGCAGCTCGAGAAGCGTCTCCTTGACGCGCCATCCGATGGAACGTGCTGCCATGGGGCGAAGATCGGTCGGCCGGGGATCCGCGACCTTCGCGGCATGGCGTTCCGGTGTGTGCTGCTGCTTTCGGCGGTCCTACTTTCCCTGAGCCCGCTTGAGGCCCAGCAGGACAGCCTGCTCCGCGTGTGGATGGATGTGACGAGGCCGGACACGGTGCGCATGCACGCGGCCGGCGAGGCCCTCCGCACCCTGATCTATCAGGACCCGGACAGCGCGTTGCGGCTGGCCATGGACCTGCACGAGACCGCCACGACCGGTGGCGACCGCCGGCGCCAGGCCTTCGCGCTCAACTTCAAGGGCATGGCCTACATGCTGATGGGCAACTTCTACCCGGCGGTGGTGACCTATCGGGAGATGCTGGCCCTGTATGAGCAACTGGATGACCAGCGGGGTGTGGCCGGGGCGCACAGCAACCTCGGCGCTGTTTTCCACCAGCAGGGCGATCTGGTGCGTGCCTTGGAGCACTACGAACGGTGCGTGCCCGTGTTCGAGGCCTTGGGGGACCGTCGTGGACAGGCCATCACCGCCAGCAACCTCAGCGGCATTCACCGGGAGATGGGCGATACGGCCGCCGCACGTCGGATGCTCGACCAGGTGCTGCGGACAGCGGAGGCGGCGGATGATCGGCCGGGGCTGGCCGGAGCCTATGGGAACCTGGGCCTGCTTGCCCAGGACCGCGGCGACCTGCGGGGGGCGCTCGCGCTTTACTTCCGCAGCCTGCGCTACCGCGAGCTGGTGAAGGACCGTTCCGGAAAGGCCTTGATGCAGCATGACATCGGAGATGTACATCGCCTGTTGGGACAGCTCGATAGCGCGCAACACTGGATCACGGCCAGTATATCCCTCCGCGATTCCCTTGGCGACGAGCCGGGCCTCGCCCAGGCGTTGATCAGTCTGGGATTGCTCGAGCTCGACCGCGACCTCCCTTCGGAGGCCATCCGTCATTGCGCGCGTGCTGCACGCTCTGCGGCGGACCTCCAGTTGCGCAGCGTGGAGGAGAAGGCTTGTGCGTGCCTGGTGAAGGCGTGCGAACGCACTGGCGATGAAGACTGTGTGCGGCGGAACTCGGAGCGCAGGTCCGTGCTGAGCGACAGCTTGCAGCGCCAGCAGGCGCGTGAACTGCTCGCTCGCGTGGAGTTCCGCAAGAGCATGGTGGCGGACAGCGTTCAGCGCGCTTCGGCGTCGGTCGAACAAGGCACGAGCACCGGCCCCAGCTCCTCCTGGCCCTGGGTCATGGGTGGTCTGCTGGCCGTGGGGCTGGGTATCTGGTGGTGGCGGAGGCGCACTGCACGGGCCTGATACCTTCGCCGACCCATGGAACGCACCTTGTCCGAGTACGACGCCGTGACCGGCGAGTGCATGGCCCTGTTCACCAAGAAGGCCCACGACTATGGAACGGCCTGGCGCGTGCTGCGCGTACCCTCGCTCACCGACCAGATCCTGATCAAGGCGCAGCGCATCCGCACCCTGCAGACGGTGGGGGAGAGCAAGGTGGGAGAGGGGGTGCGCCCGGAGCTCATCGGCATCATCAATTACGCGGCGATGGCCCTGGTGCAACTGGAGCGCGGGGTGGTGGATGCCCCTGACCTCGATGCTTCCGAAGGCGCCGGACTGGTCCAGGCCGCCGTTCGAAAGGCCCGCGAGCTCATGCTTCGCAAGAACCACGACTACGGCGAGGCCTGGCGCAGCATGCGCGTCAGCTCGCTCGTGGACCTCATCCTGATGAAGCTGCTGCGGATCAAGCAGATCGAGGATAACGCCGGGGCCACCCTCGTCAGCGAAGGCATCGATGCGAACTTCCTTGACATCATCAACTATGGCGTTTTCGCCATGATCCGGCTCGATGAAGGTGCCTGATCCGATGGTGCGTTAACGAAGTGTGAACGGCCGGCGCCCGGACCGGTCCCCCACTAACTTGCGCCCGCCGTCGACCCCTGCGGAGCGGCCCAGCGACCATGCGCACCCTGATCCTCCTCTGCCGCATCCTTGTCGGCGCCACCTTCATCGTGTCCGGCCTGGTGAAGGCCAATGACCCGCTCGGATTCAGCTACAAGCTGCAGGAGTATTTCGCCGAGAGCGCGCTCAACATGCCCTGGCTGGAGCCATGGGCCCTGGCGCTGGCCATTCTGGCCTGCCTGGGCGAGATCGTGCTGGGCTTCGCGGTCCTGGTGGGAGGTCGCATGAAGCTGGCCACATGGGCCCTGGTGCTGCTCACGCTCTTCTTCGGCTGGCTCACCGCCTACACCGCCACCTGCGACCCCAACGGCACCTACACCGTGATCGTGAACGGCATGTCCGAGGAACGCGGCGTGACCTGTGTGACCGATTGCGGCTGCTTCGGCGATGCGATGAAAGGGTCGATCGGCAGAAGCCTCACCCCATGGGAGAGCTTCACCAAGGATGTGATCCTGCTCGTGCTCGTGCTGCCCATCTTCTTCGCCGCCGTCCGCCGTCCGGGCATCCCGTTCAACTCAACGGCGGAGGACAAGGTCCTGCTGCCCGGTGGGCTGATCGGCGTGGCCGTGTGGAGCTGGGTCTTCGGTTCCTTCTTCTACCTCGCCTTCACCGTGGTCGGTCTGCTGGGCTACCTGATGGTGAAGCGGTACGCGCAGGGCGCGCGTGCGGAGTGGACCACGGCCGGCTGGATCACCGTGCTGGGTGCGGTCTTCATATGGTGGTGCTACGCCCATCTACCCTGGATCGACTACCGCCCGTACGCGACCGGCAAGAGCATCAGCGAACAGAAGACCATGGGGCAGGCGCCCGAGCAGGTCATCTACATGACCTACCGCAACCAGGTCACCGGCGAGAGCAAGGAGTTCGATACCCGCGGCGCCTATCCGTGGGACGACAGCACATGGGTCTACGTCGACCGGCGCGTGGAGGTGCTCAAGGCCGGTGTGGAAAGCCCGGTGCAGGATTTCGGGCTCACCGACCGCGATGGCAACGACATCACCGCCGATGTGCTCGGGGACCCGACGCCCGTGCTGCTGGTGATGGTGTACAACGTGGAGAAGGCGGACCCCGACTGTCTTCCGGGGATCAACACGCTGGCCCAGGCGGCCTTCAACGCCGGTTGGTACGTCTACGGCGTCTCGGCCAGTCCGTTCGAGCGCATCGAGGAGTTCCGCCACACCCATCAGACCCCCTTCGACTTCGTGCAGTGCGACGAGAAGACCGTGAAGACCGTGGTCCGCAGCAACCCGGGCATCGTGCTGCTGCAACAGGGCACCGTGCGCGGTCAGTGGTCCTGTGGCGATACGCCGGACCTGGAGGAAGCGAAGGCGAAGTTGCCCTGAGGTCAGGCCCTGAAGCGTTGCCGCACGAGGTCGGCCGTGATCCGAGCGCTGAACAGGCAGAGCGGGATGCTTGCGCCGGGATGAACGCTGCCTCCGCAGAAGAACAGGTTGTCGATGCGGCGCGTGAAGTTCGGGTGGCGCAATAGGGTCGCGAGGATGCCGTTCACGCTGTTGCCATAGATCGCACCCTGCGGACTGTCCGTCAACGCTTCGATGGTGCGCGGGTCGGTCACCGCCTCGCAGGTGATCGCGGACGCGATGTCCGTGCCGAGCATGCGCGACAGCTTGGTCTGCACGCTCTGCCGCGTTCGCTCCACCAGCGCATCCCAGTCCTGTCCGCTGTTGTTGGGCGCGCTCACCATGGTGAACCAGTTCTCGTGTCCGCCCGGGGCGTCCTGCGGGTTCATCTTGCTGCTGATGTGCACGTACACCGAGGGGTCGTCGTGCACGGTGCGGTCCCGGAAGATGCGGTCATACTCCCGGCGGGCATCGTCGCTCATGAACATGTTGTGCAGGCCGAGCGTGGGATGGGTCCGCCGCATGCCCCAGTGGAACACGATCACCGAGCTCGAGCGCGGCTGGGCCAGGGAGGTGCGGGGTGCGGGCTGGTCCTTCAGCAGGTCGCGCCAGGTGCGCAGCACATCCGCGTTGCTCACCACGGCATCGAAGCCCTCACGGAGGCCGCCCACCACCACGCCGGTCGCACGTCCGCGTTCCACCGCGATGCGCTCCACCGGTGCGTTGAAGTGGAAGCGGACGCCCTGACGGCGGGCGAGGCCTTCCAACGCCTGTGCCACCGCGTACATGCCGCCCTCCGCATGGAACGAGCCCAGGGCCAGCTCGAAGTAGGAGATCAGGTTGAGCGTGGCGGGCGCCTGGTAGGGGTTGGCGCCGTTGTAGCTCGCGAACTGGTTGAGGATGGCCGCAGCCTTCGGCGCGCGCAGCAGCGCGGCATTGCTGCGGGCCATGCTGGTGAGCGGTTCGATCCGCCCGAAGCGGAGCAGGCCGGAGAGGGTGGAGGCGTTCAGGTAGTTGCCCGGCACATGCAGCGAGCGCTCCAGGAACACGCGCTGGGTGATGTCCAGCTTCTCCCTCGACCGCTTCAGGAACGTCAGCATCCGGTCACGCCCGGTCCCGGTGCGTGCGGCGAATTCCTCGGCAAGGGCATCCTGGTCCGCCCACGTGCGCACCACCGTGCCGTCCTCGAAATGGTAATGGAAACCGGGGTCGAGCCGTTGGTGGCGCCAATGCGCACGGGGATCCTCTCCGCACAGGGTGAAGAGGGCGTCGATGTGGTGCGGTACGGTGAGCACCGTGGGCCCGCGGTCGAACCGGTGGCCGTCCATGCGGAGCTCGCCCATCTTTCCGCCGGCCATGGCGCCTCGTTCAAAGACAGTGACGGCCCAGCCCGCATGCGCCAGGCGGATGGCGACGGCCAGGCCGGCGACGCCGGCTCCGATCACGGCGCAGCGGCGGTCGGTCACTGAAGGCATGGGAGCGTGGAGGGGCCGAAGTTCGGGATCGCGGGCGGCCGTCGCACCTTTGTGCCGACCATGCTGCTCCTGTTCCACATCGGCTGCATCATCGGGGCCTTCCTGACCATGGAAGGCGTGGCCTGGGCCGCGCACAAGTACATCATGCATGGTCCGGGCTGGAGCCTGCATCGGGATCACCACCAGCCCGAGCCGGGTCATCGTTTCCAGCGCAACGACTGGTTCGCTTTGATCTTCGCGGTGCCCAGCTGGCTCTTCATGCAGACCGGTGTGATGGGCGGATGCGACTGGCGCCTGTATGTGGGCATTGGCATCCTCCTTTACGGCATCGCCTACGTTTATGTGCACGAGGTGGTGATCCACAACCGGCCTGGCAGGCGCCGCAAGGTCCGGGGCCGTTACCTGCAGGGGCTCGCCCGGGCGCATTTCGCGCACCACAAGCACAAGGGTCCCGAACACGGCGAGTGCTTCGGCATGCTGCTGGTGCCCCTGAAGTACTTCCGCGCCCCCGTGGATTGATCCCAGGGGGCTGTTGATATCGCGACCCGCAGGTGGGGCGGGTCTCCGGAGCGGCCGCCCATCTTTGTCCGACCGCCTGTCAAACGGGGCGGCTCGTCCGCATGCGCACGGTGATCGCCGGCAACTGGAAGATGAACAAGGACCGGTCCCAGGCCCTCGACCTGCTCGGGCACCTGGCCCGGGCCACTGCGGGTCTTCCCGCCGGGGTGGAGGTGATCGTGGCGCCGGCCTTCCCTTTTCTGTCCCTGGCGGTGGAGCAGTTGCAAGGCACTTCGGTCGCGGTGGCCGCACAGCACTGCCACGAGGCGGTCTCCGGCGCTTTCACCGGCGAGGTGAGCGCGGCCATGTTGGCCAGCTGTGGTGTGAAGGCCTGCATCGTGGGGCACAGCGAGCGGCGGCAGTACTTCGGAGAGACCGATGCGTTCGTGCACGCGCGCATCAAGGCCGTGCTCTCGGTCGGGATCACGCCCATATACTGCTGCGGCGAGCTGCGTGCCGACCGGGAGGCCGGCAGGCATCAGGAGGTCGTGGGCGCTCAGGTGCGCGAAGCCCTGACCGGCCTGCCCGGCGAGGCCATGTCGAAGCTCATCGTGGCCTATGAGCCCGTTTGGGCCATCGGCACCGGCCTGAACGCCACTGCGGCCCAGGCGCAGGAGATGCACGCGTTCATCCGTGGCCGGCTGCGTGACCTTGCACCGGAACAGGCCGAAGGGATCCCCATCCTCTACGGTGGCAGCTGCAAGCCCGACAATGCCGCGGAGCTCTTCGCCGGTCCGGACGTGAACGGCGGGCTCATCGGCGGCGCCTCCCTGGATGCGGGGGCCTTTCTGGAGCTCGTGCACATCGCCCACCGCATGAAGAAGCCCAAGTGACGCCATGCCCTGGACCGAGATCGACCTGCTGATCCGACCGCTGGAGCCCTGGCGCGACCTGCTGATGGTGGAGCTTGCCGAGCTGGGGTTCGACAGCTTCGAGGAGACCCCGCAGGGCCTGAAGGCGGCGATCCGTTCCGACCGCTATGACCGGAGCGCCGTGGACGCCGCCATCGCCCCGCACCGGGCCCACATGCAGGTGGGCATTGAGGAGCGTGAGCTGCCGGACACCAATTGGAACGCCGTCTGGGAGGCGGGCTTCGAACCGGTGCGCGTGGGAGGGGAGGTGCTCATCCGCGCCGGCTTCCACCCCGCCGAGGCCGGCTTCGGCACGGAGATCGTCATCACCCCGCGCATGGCCTTCGGCACCGGACACCACGCCACCACCCGGTTGATGGTGGAGGCCATGCTGAAGATGGACCTTGCGGGAAAGGCCGTGTGCGACATGGGCTGTGGCACGGGCGTGCTGGCCATCCTGGCCGCACGGCGCGGGGCCACGGACCTCTTGGCGGTGGACAATGACCCACAGGCGGTGGACAACGCCCGCGAGAACCTCGATGCCAACGGCTGCGCGGAATGGCCGGTGGTGCGTGGCGATGTGAACGACCTGCACCCCGACCGCTGGGATGTGATCCTGGCGAACATCGAGCGCAACACGCTGCTCCGCGGAATGCCCGCGTTGTCCGCCGCGTTGCGGCCCGGAGGCACCCTGCTGCTCAGCGGATTCCTGGCCCCTGACACGGACGCTCTGCGCGCTGCGGCGCGCATGGCCGGCCTGCGCGATGGCGACGCCGCGCACGACGGCGAATGGACCCTGCTCACCTGCCACCGACCATGATGAAGCTCCGCTCGAACACCGCTCCGCGCATCGTCCTCGCCCTCTTCGGCCTGGCCGCCGGCCTGGGTCCGGCGATGGCGCAGACGAAGGCCTTCTCCCAGGACCCTGCGACCTTCCTGCAGGAGATGAGCGCCCTGCTGATCGAGGCGGACAAGAAGGAAGGCAAGGCCTTCATGGAGACCGTGTTCACCCCGGTGTGGAACGGCAGCTACTACCAGGTCGGTCAGCGCAGGCGCGTGATCGACATCGCCAACGCGATGCAGAAGAAACGGTTCGAGGCCTACCCGCACTTCAAGGACTACCTCGGAGCGGTGGCGGCCTTCGCCAACGGCGGGCGCAGCGCGGCCGAGTTCGATGCCTGGATGACCAGCCTGGACGAGCTGGTGAAGAGCGGCCGCAAGAAGAACTTCAGCAGCTACATCACCATGTGCGCCGGGCTCTTCCGCGACCGCACCATCTACGAGAGCGCCAGCACCCGCTGGCAGGCCGCAGGCACGGGCTTCACCTTCGCCTACGACTCGGTGCCGAAGGTGGTGTTCGAACGCACCGACCTGCGCTGCTTCGCCAAGGGGGACAGTGCCGTCATCATCGGCACCAGCGGCACCTATTATCCCACCCTGGAGCTGTGGCGGGGCCGTGCGGGCAAGGTCACCTGGCAGCGTGCAGGCCTCAAGCCCACCGCCACCTTCGCGGAATGGAATGGCCGGTATGAGGTCCGCATGAAGAGCAGCACCTTCGACGTGGACAGCGTGCAGTTCAACGACCCCTATTTCGAGCGCACCCTGCTGGGCCGGCTCACCGACAAGGTGCTGGCGAACGTGGATGAGGACAACGCGAGCTACCCGCGCTTCGAGAGCTACGACCGCCGGATGAAGATCCGCGACATCGTGGACGGCATCGACTTCGAGGGCGGCTTCAGCATGCAGGGAGCCAAGTTGCAGGGATACGGGACGCGGGAGGAGCCGGCCTACCTCACCTTCTACCGCGAGAAGCGCCCCTTCATCATCACCCAGGGCCTGGCCTACAGCATCGAGCCGGAACGCATCACCAGCGAGGACGTGGGCGTGCGGCTGGTGGTCGACAAGGACAGCATCCATCACCCCAGCGTGAGCCTGCGCTACCTGAAGGACAAGAAGCTGCTCACCCTGATCAAGAAGGACGAGGGCCTCAGCAAGGCCCCGTACTACGACACCTACCACCTGCTCGACATGTACTTCGAGGTGCTCACCTGGAAGCAGGGCGATCCGGTGGTGCAGTTCGGCAACCTGCAGGGCAGCACCCAGGACCGGGCGAGCTTCGAGAGCTTCAACTACTTCAAGGAGAAGCGCTACATGGCCATGCTCGGCATCGACGCCATCCACCCCCTGGTGCGGCTCAACGACTTCACCAAGCAGGCCGGCATGGACTTCACGGCACAGCAGTTCGCCAGCGGCACGCGCATGCAGAAGGAGCAGGTGGTGCCCCTGCTGATCGACATGGCCAACAAGGGCTACCTGGATTATGACCCCGAGACCGAGGACGTGCATGTGAAGCCACGCCTCAAGCAGCACATCCTGGCGAGCGCGGGCAAGGTGGACTACGACGTGCTGCAGTTCAACAGCAAGGGCCAGGACGGGGTGAACGCCACGCTCAACCTGCTCAACTGGGACCTGGCGCTGGTGGGCGTGTCGCGCATCATCCTCAGCGATTCCCAGGACGTGCGCATCTTCCCCAGCGAGCAGAAGATCACCATCAAGAAGGGACGCGACTTCACCTTCGGCGGCATGGTGCAGGCCGGGAAGCTGCAGTTCCATGGCAAGGAGTACTACTTCCACTACGACCCCTTCACCGTGGACCTGCTGAACGTCGACTCGGTGAGCTTCTACGCCGACAGTTTCGAGCCCGATGAGAACGGCGAGACCGGCTGGGTGCGGGTGCGCAACGTGCTCGAGCAGGTCAGCGGCACCCTGGAGGTGGACGCGCCCTCCAACAAGAGCGGGCTGCAGCAGAAGAACCACCCCCAGTTCCCCAAGTTCAACAGCGCGAAGGAATCCTTCGTGTACTACGACAACCCGCGCATCCAGAAAGGGGTCTACGACCGCGACCGCTTCTACTACCGCAGCGACCCCTTCCAGCTGGACAGCCTGGACAACTTCACCAATGCGGGCCTGTACTTCCCCGGCACGCTTGTCAGCGCCGGCATCTTCCCCGACATCAAGGAGCCCCTGCGCCTGCAGCCGGACTACGCGCTCGGCTTCGTGCGGTCCACCGGTGATGGGGGCATGCCGCTCTACGGCAAGCGCTCCAAGTTCGACAACACCATCACGCTCAACTTCAATGGGCTGCAGGGTGATGGCGAGCTGGCCTACCTCACCACCATCGCCAACTCCAAGTCCCTGGTGTTCTGCCCGGACAGCACCTTCGGCGTGGCCGACACCCTGTTCAACGCCGCGAGCACCGCCGCGCTCAACGTGCCCAGCGTGAAGGGCGGGCAGGTGTTCGTGCGCCTCGAGCCCAAGCGCGAGAACCTCTTTGCCGCCTCCACCCGCGCACCGATGGTGATGTACGACGGACAGGCCTACCTGCACGGGCACACCGACCTGGGGCCGAAAGGCATGACCGGCGCCGGGCTCGTGGACTTCACCAACGCCACGCTGCGGGCGGATCTCTTCGACTTCAGGACGATGCAGCTGCACTCGGACACCAGCGACTTCCGGCTCACCGAGGGTGACACGGCGAGCATCGCGTTCCGGACGGACAATGTGAACGCCACCGTCAAGCTGGATGAGCGCCTCGGTGAGTTCGTCAGCAATGGCGACGAGACCAAGGTGGAGTTCCCGGTGAACCAGTACATCTGTTACATGGACCGGTTCAAGTGGTACATGGACCAGGGCGACATCGAGCTGGAGAGCGATCGCACGGCCGCCGCCGGCTCGGAGGACCTGCAGCTCTCCGGATCGAACTTCATCAGCATCCGGCCCGACCAGGATTCGCTGGCCTTCATGGCGCCCAAGGCGCGGTACGACCTGAAGCGGCATCTCATCACCGCCAACGATGTGCTGTACATCCAGGTGGCCGATGCGCTGGTGACCCCGGACAGCATGCGCGTGCGCATCCGCCGCAACGCCGAGATGGACCCCCTCACCAACGCGGTGATCACGGCCAACTTCGTCACCAAGCACCACCGCATCTACAACGCCACGGTGGACATCCGCAAACGCCGCGAATACAGCGCCACAGGCCAGTACGACTATGTGGACGAGAACAAGAAGACCTTCACCATCCGGCTGCAGAACGTGAACGTGGACACGGCCTACCAGACCTATGCCCGCGGCCGTGTACTTGAGGAAGAGGGATTCCAGCTGAGCCCGGCGTTCGACTACTTCGGCGATGTGCTGCTGGAGGCCAGCATCAAGGAGCTCACCTTCACCGGAAGCACCCGTGTGCAGCATGGTTGCCCGGGCCTTGAGCGTAACTGGATGCGCTTCAGCGGACGCATCGACCCCCAGGAGGTCTTCATCCCGGTGAGCGATTCGCTGCTCGATGACAAGGGCCAGGCCATCGGCAATGGTGTCTTCCTGACCACCGAGGACCCCTTCACCACCTACGGCACCTTCCTGAGCCGCAAGCGCGACCGCAAGGATGCCCCGGTGATCACCGCACAGGGCCTGCTCTTCTACGACAAGGCGAAGAAGGCCTATGTGGTGAGCAACAAGGAGAAGATCCGCCAGCGCAGCCTGCCGGGCGACCTGGTGAGCCTGGGCACGGAGGACTGCCTGGTGCAGGGCGACGGACGCATCCGGCACGGGCTGGACCTGGGCCGTGTGGTGGTGGACAATGTGGGCTCCCTGGCGCACCGGCCGGACAGCACCACGGCCCGCGTGGTGATGATGGCCGATTTCTTCTTCCTGGAGAACGCGCTGGAACGCATGACCGCCGAGATGCTCGCCTACCCCGACCAGAAGCAGGTGGACATCACCAAGACCCCGTATGAACGGTCGTTGCGCGAGGTGCTCGGCCTGGAGAAGAGCGACAAGCTGATCAGTGAACTGAGCCTGAAGGGCGAGATCAAGAAGCTGCCCGACGAACTGGTGAAGGCCCTCAACCTGTGCGACGTCGACCTGTACTGGGACGAGGTGGAACAGAGCTGGCTGAGCCGCGGACCGATCGGCGTTGGCACCGTGCTGAAGAAGCCCGTGTTCCGCTATGTGAAAGGCAAGGTGGAGCTGCAGCGCAAGCGCAGCGGGGATGCGATGACCATCCTGCTGATGCTCGACGACCAGACCTACTACTTCTTCCAGTACGCGCGGAACTACCTTTACGCCTACAGCAGCGACCAGCAGTTCAACACGATGCTGAGCGAACTGAAGGACGACAAGCGGGTGCTCGAAAGCAAGAAGGACGAGCCCGCCTACCAGTTCATCCTCACCAACAAACGCAAGGTGGACGAGTTCCGCGATCGTTTCGGACTTTGAACCATGGACTTCCCCTGGGTGTACGGTGCGTTCAGCGTGGTGCTCGCCTACCTCATCGGCAGCATCCCCACTTCGGTGTGGTGGGGCCGGGCCCTTCATGGCATCGACGTGCGCGAGCACGGAAGCCGCAATGCCGGAGCCACCAACACCTTCAGGGTGCTTGGTCCACGCGCCGGCGTGCCGGTGCTGCTCATCGATGTGCTGAAGGGGTTCCTTCCCGTGCGTGTGCTGCCGAACTTCTCCGGTCTGGTGGTGGACGGCGAGGGCTGGATGTGGCTCCGTGTGGTGCTCGTGCTCGCCGCGGTGCTGGGTCACCTCTACCCGGTGTTCGCCGGCTTCCGCGGGGGCAAGGGGGTGGCCACCTCCCTGGGCGGCGTGCTCGCCGTGCATCCCGGTGCGGCCCTGCTCTGCGTGGCCGCGTTCGCGGTGGTCTTCGGTCTGTCACGGTATGTCTCCCTCGGGTCCATGACGGCCGCGGTCATCTATCCGCTGGCGGTGCTGCTGGTGTTCCACGAGACCAGTCCGGTGAAGGTGGGCTTCGCCGTGGTGCTGTGCCTGCTGGTGCTGTACACCCACCGCCAGAACATCGGTCGCCTGTGGCGCGGGGAGGAGAACCGGATGAACCTGGCCGGCCGGAGCGCCGGAGGCCCATGAAACCGCGGACCCCTGCTAGCGGTACAAAGGCGCGCTCTTCGATGATGACCCGCCTCGCGGTGCTCCCGCTGTGGCTGTGCGCTGCCTTCCTCGCTCATGGACAGGGTGACAAGCAGCTGCGCGCCAAGGCCGACGCCCTCTTCACCGAGGAGCGGTTCGCCGAGGCCCTGCCGTTGTACTCACAGCTGGTGAGCCTGGAGCCCGGCGACCGCCGGCTCAACTATCACTACGGCACCTGCGTGCTGCATGGCGGCGGCGACCGCGAGAAGGCCATCGGGTTCCTGAAGTACGCGGCGGAGGATCCCGCCATCCCCGCGCTCGCCTGGTACTGGCTGGGCCGCGCCTACCACCTCAACTACCGCTTCACCGACGCGCTGAACGCCTACCAGCGCTTCCGTGGCACCGGGGACAGCAAGGCCATCGCCGCCCACCCGGTGGACGCGCTGGAACAGCAGTGCCGCAACGGGCAGCAGCTGCTCAGCAGCCTCAAGGAGATCACCGTAAGCAGCAAGGTGGAGGTGGAGGACCGCGAGTTCTTCCGCTACTACGACCTGGAGGGCATCGGCGGCCGCATCGTGGTGACCCCGGACGAACTGAAGACCCCATTGGACAAGAAGTTCACGGGCCGCTCCCTGATCTACCTGCCGGACAAGCAAGGCCCCATCTACTTCGGCAGCTATGGCAAGGACGGGAAGAACGGTCGCGACATCTACCGCACCGAGATCCTGCCCAACGGCACCTTCGCCGCTCCCGTTCGACTGGCCGGCTTCATCAACACCGACCAGGACGAGGATTTTCCCTTCATGCATCCCGATGGCAGGAGCTTCTATTTCGCCAGCAAGGGGCACAACAGCATGGGCGGATACGACATCTTCAAGAGCGCCTACGACCGTGGCATGGATGTCTTCGGCCGTCCGGAGAACCTGGACTTCGCGGTGAACACGCCCGATGAGGACCTGTTCTACATCGTGGACGGGGAGGGGCGCCAGGCCTGCTTCGCCTCGGCGCGCAGCAGCAGCCAGAACATGCTGCACGTGTACCGCGTCAGCACCGAGCAGGTGCCGGTGGTGCTCACCGTGCTGAAGGGCACCTTCGCCTCGTCCTTCGATGCGGAGGACCGCAAGGCGCACATCGTGGTGGAGGACGGCCTCACCCGCGAGGTGGTGGCCGATGTGCGGACGGACATCAACGGCACCTACCTGATCAGCCTGCCGCGCAGCGGCCGCTACCGCTTCCTGGTGGAGGCGGGCCCCACCGGCCGCACCCATGCCGGCATCGTGGAGGTGCCGCGCAGCGATGGACCGCGCGCCTATCGTCAGGAATTGAAGCTGGAGGACCAGGGCGGCCAGGAGCGGCTGGTGATCCGCAACTACTTCGAGGAGGCGGTGGACGGCGATCTGGTGGCCATGGCCCTGGACGAGATCAAGCGGCGCGCCCGACTGGACGTGGGGCAGGCCGCCGCCGCGCCACCGGTGGCACAGGAGCAGGCACCTCGCAGCACCGATCAGCTGATGAACGAGGCGGGCTTCACCGGCGACCGCACCGCGGCCTCCGTGGTGGCCGATCTGCAGCGGGCCGCCCAGCAGGACGAGCAGCGCGTGAAGGACCTGGGCGATGGCTCGGGCGCCGCGTTCACCCTGGCCCAGGAGGCCGTGCAGGAGGCTGAGCGCTCAGCGGCACAGGCGGACGACCTGGTGAAGCAGGCGGTGCTGGCCACCGACACGGTGGCGCGCGACCGGCTGATGCGCCAGGCGGCGGTGGCCCGCGCCCGGGCGACCGATGCCAACGCGAAGGCCCGAGCGGCCATGCGCACCGGGCAGGACCTGGATGCCGAGCGGATGGCCACCGCGCAACAGGCCCAACGCACCGCCACCCTGGCCACAGCGCTGGGCGATGCGCTCAAGGAGAAACAGGCCGACCGGACCCTGCCCTTGTTGGTGAAGGCCCGCGAGCACGAGGAGGCCGCGAAGGGCTCCGGCACGTCCCCCGATCTGGTGGAGCGCGTGCGGCGGGAGGTCACCGAGAAGGAGCTGGAGGCCACGCGCGCCATGGCCGCGGCACGCAGCAAGAGCAGCGAGGAGGGCGAACTGCGCGACCGTATCGGCAGGCTTGAACGCGAGCTGACCACCGCCAAGGGCAAGACCCGGCAGGACGAGATCCAGCGGGAGCTTACCGAACAGCGGGAGCAGTTGACCTACCTCGGTCAGGAGGTCACCAAGGCGTACGGACGGGCCCGCGCGGCCGAGGCCGAGGTGGCCACGATGCGGACCCAAGGTCAGTTGGTGGCGGGCCTCGTGAAGCAACCCGACCTGCGCCCGGCCACCCAGCTGGATGCATCCGCCGTGGAGGCCCTCGCCGGGCGGATCGCGCAGAACGTGGAACGCATCGGCACCCTGGCGGTGGACGAACGATACAGTGGGGCCGCAGCGGAGCTGCTGGCCGAGGAGCCCACCGCACGGTACGACTGGCAGATGGGTGAAGCCCTTGCCGCAGTGGGGACCCGCTCCGCGACCACGACCGCCGTTCCGGAGCGAGTGACCGCCGAACAGGCCGCGGCGCGCACCATCGCTGCACCCGCAGGACAGCAGCAACAGGCGGCGCCGGTGCTGGTGGCGCAGCCGGAAGGCATCACTGCGCAGGACGGCGCCGCGATCACCGGCGAACCGCCATCCACAACCGCCAATGGAGCGGCGCAAGGGCCTCCTTCGGTGCAGGCCACCGGCGAAGCGGCCCCAGCGGACGGTGCCACGCTCCCGGACGGAACGCTCGCACGGCGCAATGCTCCTTCCGGTGCGGAAGCCAGGTCTGATGGTGCCGTGGGGGCGGATGGAGCGATCGTCGCGCAGCCTGAGGGGGCCACCACATCCGCGTACCGTGCGACATCGAGCAGTGGAGCCGTGGAGGCGCCGCCAGTGGTCCAGGAGCCGCCGACGCCGCAGCAGATCCGTGAAGAGGAGCTTCCGGGCAGCCAGGTCCAGGAGCCCACGGCAGCCGCGCCGCCCATCGTGACCGCCGAGCAGCAGCGGTTCGTTCTGGAGAACGAGGTGGCCGAGCTTCAGCAGTTGAGGGCGGCCACGCGCGACCGTCAGGAGCGCGAGCGCGTAACGGCGCGGATCACCGAGGTGCGCACGCGGATCGACAGCCTCGATGCGGCCATCGCCGCCGAGCGCATCGCCGTGGAAACGACGACACTGCCTGTGGACAGCCCCGAGGTGGCCGTGGTCTCCGGGACCGCGCTGGAACTGCCGGCGGGCCTTTCCGACGAGCAGATCATCGAACTGCTGACCCCGGGTCATGCGGCCGATGTGGCCCGCCTGGAGGCCGTTCAGGACCTGGATGAACGGGTGGCCGCCCTGAGCGCCCTGAGCGCCATCCTGGTGGACAGCATCGATGTGCAGGTGCAGCGTCAGCTGAAGATCATCGAACGTGATCCGGCCCGCTCCGCCGAAGTGCTGCCGCGCGTGGACCGCCTGCGCATGCTCAAGGGTGCCGAAGAAGCCCGTGCCGAGCGCCTGCGGGCCGAAGCCATGCGCACCGATCCGCTCGTCACCGCCGCACCGGCATCCGGCATCGATCGTGAGGCCGTGCGTTCAGGGGGGGCGCTGTCCGGCATGGAGGCCGCCCGCTACGTGGCCATCGCCGGCCGACCCACGGCGGTCTATTCCAGCAAACTGGAGGTGCGCTCCGGCGAGGTCGGCGAGGCCGTTGCGCTGCGTGACAAGGACCTGGCGGAGATGGACCTGCTGCAGGTCCGCATCGATTCCCTGGAGGCGATGCTGGACACCGTGCAGGGAAAGACCTACGACCGCATCCGCAAGGAGGCCGACCGCTCCATCGATGACCAGCTCATCCTTCGAACGGAGATGGGCCAGCGCATGGCCTTCATCACCCGCGAGGAGCTGAAGGCCGGGCGCGACAGCTTGAAGGTGCTCGGGGCGCAGGTGGCCCGGCTCGGTCTGGCGCCGGATGAACCGGTGCTCGCCTTGTCCCGCTCCGAGGAAGGCAGCTCGCGCACGTATGCCGCCGAGGGTGATCGCCTGCGCAAGCTCGCCGACCGGTCGGAGGACATCCTGGCCCGCGACAGCCTCTATCGCCTGGCCTACACCGCCGAGCTGCAGGCGTTGGCCGCGCTCGACCGGGCCATCACCGCACAGGCCTACATCTCCGGAGACCGGTTCCTGCGGGGTGAGGTGCTCACCCTGGCGCAGGTGGAGGAACGCATGTTCGGTCCGGCCACGGCCGTGGCGCAGGTGCCCGAGGGCGCACAGGCCGGCGATGCCCCGGTAGGGATCGTTGCGGCCCCGGCGACGGATACCGTCCGAACGGACGATGTGGTGCCGGAGGCTCGCGTGGATGTTCCGACCACCGTGCCAGCGAACACCGTGGCGCGCATGGATGATGCACCCGTTGTCGCGCTCGACCGGCCGGGTGCCCCTCCCACGGACGATGGCGCGAAGCCGGCCAACACCACTGGAGCGGAGCAGGGCTCTGCCGCATCTGTTCCCGCAGGCGCGGTCCCGCTCGACCCGGCCGGCCAGGTCCGGTACACGGCCTTCCTCTCCAGCGACACGCTCTTCACCGATGGCATGAGCGAGCTCCTGCAGGAGGATGAAACGGTGTTGCGGGATCGGGCCAAGGTCGCCATGGACCGGTCAGCGGGAGACGAACAGCGGTCCATCGCCCTGGCCGACCGCGCGGTGGCCGTGCGCGACAGTGCCCTCACCGCACGGAAGAAGGCCCGGCCCGAACTGGAGCGCGAGGCGCTCCGCCTGCAGACCCTCTCGGATTCGCTGCACCAGGCGTCGCTGCTCACTGCGGAGGAAGCACGCTCCCTGGAGCAGCGCCAGCGCGAAGTGGCCGAGGCCAAGGCCTTCGCCGAGAAGCTGAAGGCCTTCTACTACCTGAGCGGCGAGGAGCATCTGCTGGTGATGGACAACGCGGACCACAGCCGCTATTTCCAGGCGAAGGTGAAGGCCATGGAACAGCAGGAGGCCGGCACAGCGGCGGCGGAGGAGGCTGACGGCATGAAGCGGTTGGCCGTTGCGCTGACCACCGAAGCGGATCAGCTGGAACGCACCGCGGCGGTGGGTCAGGAGGCGGCCGTGCGCGAGCAAGTGGCCACCCTGCGCGCCCGCTCGACCCTGCTCGCACAGCGCGGCGACTCGCTCAGCGCGGCATCGCAGCGACTTCGTGGTGCGGCCGCCCTCAACGATGGTCAGGCCGCGCTTTACCTGCAGCAGCTCAACGACGACCAGGCCACCGGCATCATGGCCTTGGAGCAGCGCACCCGTCGTGTGGATCCCTTGCTCGCCGAGGTGCGGGCAGGGCAGGTCCCGGGTCCTGTGACCGCTCCGGGTCCACCCGCGCGTGAACCTGTCGGCGCCCCTGTGGATGCGGCCGCCGACCCGACCGCTGCCCCGGCGCCGGTGACGGCCGTTCCTGCGGTGGATGGCACCCGTGGATTGGAGATCACGGCGGAGCCGCTGCGGCGGGATGTGTTCGACATGGCGGCCACGCCGCTGCCCCGTGCCACGCCGATCCCCATGGAGCAGCCCCTGCCCGCCGGGCTGGTGTTCAGCGTGCAGATCGGCGCCTTCCGCGACCCGGTGCCGCAGCGGGCCTTCAGCGACCTGTCGCCGGTGACCGGGGAGCGGACCACCAGCGGGCTGATCCGCTATACGGCCGGTCTTTTCACCCGCTTCGAGGCGGCGGATGAGGCCAAGGGCACGGTGCGCGGTCGGGGTTACACCGACGCCTTCGTGGTGGCCTTCTACAATGGCAAGCGCATACCCCTGGCCGAGGCCCGACGCATCGCCCAAGGTGGCGGAGACCTGGCCGCGACCACACCCGCAGCTCGCCCCGCAGCGCCGACCCCGACCCCGGTGGCCACGCAGCCCGCACCCGCGCCGACCCCAGTGCCGCCCCCTGCAGCAACGCCGGCGACCGAGGCGACCGTTCAACGCCCCTCGGAACTGCAGCCCCCGCCCACCGCTGCCGCTCAGGAACTGGTGAACTACCCGGCCACGGCCGCCGAGGTGATGGCACAGTTCAACCCGCCGGTGGACGCCACGGCCTACTACAACGATCCCACCGCCGCACCCGCCAAGCAGGTGGAGACCGTGAAGGGCCTTTTCTTCACCGTGCAGGTCGGTGTGTACTCCAAGCCGGTCGCGCTGGACAAGCTGTTCAACATCACCCCGCTCAACAGCGAGGCCATCGCCGGCGGTCGGATCCGGTACACCACCGGCATCTTCCGCGACCTGGATGTGGTGCGCACACGCCGCGAGGACGCGGTGAACAAAGGGGTGAAGGACGCCTTCATCACGGCCTACCTCAACGGCAGGCGGATCCCCGTGGCCGAGGCGCGGGCGCTGCTGCAGCGCTTCGGGGCCGAGGTGCTGGTGGACCCGGCCCTGGTGACGCCGTAGAGCGGAGCGACCGCTTATTTTCGCACCATCCTTTCCCGATGGCGCACCTGCCCGAACATGAGGAGGCCCTGCTCGTTGAGCTGCTCTGCGAGCATGGACCGCAGCGTGAACTGCTGCTGCACAATGACGATGTGAACACCTTCGACCACGTGATCGGCTCGTTGGTGGAGATCTGCAGGCACGACCCCATCCAGGCCGAGCAATGCGCCTGGATCGTGCACTACAGCGGCAAGTGCAGCGTGAAGCGCGGCACCTTCGACACGCTGGAGCCCATGTGCGTGGCCCTGCTGGACCGCGGCCTTTCCGCCACCATCCAGTGACCAGGATGCTGCACCGCGCCACATTGCTCGCATCCCTGGTGGTCGCCGCCGGATGCTCCTCGGTGCCCATCACCGGCCGCAGCCAGCTGAACCTGTTGCCCGAAAGCGAGATGATGGGCATGTCGCTGACGGCCTATCAGGAGTTCCTGCAGCAGAACCAGGTGCTCCCGGCCTCTGACGCCCGGGCCGCCCAGGTGAGGCGCATCGGCGATCGGCTCGCCCAGGCGGCCACCACCTACCTCGGCGACGTGGGGGCATCGGACCGGGTGGCCGGGTTCCAGTGGGAGTTCAACACGGTGAACGACCCCACGGTGAACGCCTGGTGCATGCCCGGCGGCAAGGTGGTGGTGTACACCGGGATCCTGCCGGTGACACAGGACGAGGCCGGCCTGGCGGTGGTGATGGGGCACGAGATCGCCCACGCCATCGCGCGCCACGGCAACGAGCGGATGAGCCAGGCCCTCGCCATCCAAGGAGCGGGCATGACGCTGGAGGCGCTGACGGCGTCGAAGCCGGGGCTCACGCGGGACATCTTCCTCCAGTCGTACGGCATCGGCAGCCAACTGGGCATGCTGGCGTACAGCCGCAAGCACGAGACGGAGGCCGACAAGATGGGCCTGGTGTTCATGGCCATGGCCGGATACGATCCGCGGAGCGCACCGGCCTTCTGGCAGCGCATGGCGGCCGGGGGTGGGTCCAAGCCGCCGGAGTTCCTCAGCACCCACCCGAGCGACGAGACCCGGGTGCACGACCTGGAGGCGTACATGCCTGAGGCGCTGAAGTACTACAAGCCCTGATCGGGGTTCGCCGGATCCGTTATCTTCGCAGCCGCTTTTGCTGGACCCGTAGCTCAATTGGATAGAGCATCTGACTACGGATCAGAAGGTTTGGGGTTCGAATCCCTACGGGTCCGCCGATCGATGAGGGCGCCTTCGGGCGCCCTTCTTCGTGGGGTACCGTTCAAGCAGGCCCGGCGCCCTTGCGGACCAGCAGGCGGTAGAGCCCCGGGAGCGAGAACAGCACCCAGGCGCATTCCAGGATGATGAAGCCCCATTGCACGGCCCTGATCGCATCGATCGCCAGCAACAGGGCGCCCAGGAGGTTGAGCAGCAGGTAGGCGGGCGAATCGCCCTTGATCCGGCCGGTCTGCGACAGGGCGTAGGCGGCCAACAGCAAGGCGGCGCCGATGAGCTGGGGGAGTTGCGACATGCCGGCGAAGCTACCCGGCAGGCCTCAACCCGCGACCAGGTCCCGCGTGACCTGCAGGAAGCGCTCCACCTCGTCGGCGGTGTTGTAGTAGTGCGGCGAGGCGCGCAGCACCCGGTCGAGGCCCCGCTCCTCCAGGTCAAGCCGGGCGATCTCCTTCCGTGCCACGGTGACGTTGATCCCTTCTCGGGCATAGGACGCCTGCAGATCCGGCGCGTCGATGCCCGTCACCGTGAAGGTGACGATGCCGCCGCGCACGGACCCCGTGTCGCGCACCGCCACACCGGGCAGTGCGGCCAGTCCGGCGCGCAGGTC
>Ga0073899_10000842_pt1 | contig 28368 bp, 26 predicted proteins | sample KloWWTmetaKNB5Ph_FD_88975 | JGI IMG/M metagenome (GOLD analysis project Ga0073899, IMG submission 88975) | Active sludge microbial communities from Klosterneuburg, Austria, studying microevolution and ecology of nitrifiers - Klosterneuburg... | ecosystem: Engineered > WWTP > Aerobic digester >... | reverse complement strand
CGCCGGCGGCGCTCGGTGTCGGCGGCCCGGCACTGCGCTACCGCGGGGTCGGCGGTGACGCCGCCGGGCCCCGGCGGCAACGCGAGCGCCGGCCCGCAATCGTCGCTCCGCGCCGCGACGATCGCGGCCGATTCGTCAGCGAAGGCGCGCTGCTGCGCGAGCCAGGCCGCGTGCGCGGCGGTGTGCTCGCGCCGCGCGCGCCGGCACACCGCGACGATGCGACCGCCGCGCACGGCCGATGCCGCGTAGCCGAGCGGCGGCCCGATCCAGACCATCGCGATCAGCGGGAGGCCGAGCCCGCTGCCCGGCGGACAGCTGGCGTTGCCGCAGGCACCGCGCAACGGCCACGTCTGGTAGGCGACGATCGCGGCGCCCGTCGCCAGCGCCGCGTCGAGGGCGGGCACCAGGTACGACGTCGAGCACGCCGGCGGCGCCGGCGACGACGCCACCGCCGGCGCCGGCGTCAGGAACGCCGAGCACCCACCGCTCGGCGCTGCCAGCGCGATCGCCACCGCGAGCACCGCGCGACGGTCGCAGGCCGAGCGCCCTCGACGGACCAGCACGCGCCCGACGATACACCCCGCGCGTCGAGACGACGCTGCGGCAAATCGCGCGGCGGCGGGCGCGGTTGGCTGGCTATCATGGTGGCGAGCGACGCATGCCTCGTCCTCGCACCACGGCCGTGATCGCGGCGGCGCTGCTCGCGCAGGCCTGCGTGACCCCGACGACGCGCACCCAGTTCGACGTCACCACCGCGCTCGGCCCGCGGGTCCCCAGCGCCCCCGGGGCCGTCACCCTGACGGTCGCCGCAACCGGCCGGGCGCTGACGATCACGGCAAGCGCCGCGCGCCAGTGCCGCCAGGCCCGCTACGAGATCACCCGAACCGTCCGGACCCGCGGGGGGACGTTCAAGGGTCCCAACGCCGGGACCGCCCTCCTGGCGCTGGTGTTCTGGCCGGTCACGGTGGTCGGCCTCGCGGCATCGACCGCGCTCGCCGCGGGGACGGGCACCGGCACGACGACCTCGACGAACCAGCGGCTGATCGCCACCACGACCTCGGCCTGCCCGCTCGCGCTCGCCGCGCTCCCCCTGCGCGTCGCGTTGCCCACCGGCGCGATCCTGACGGTGACCACCGACGGCACCGGCACCGCCCACGTCACCATCCCCGACACCGAGCCACCGGCCGGCGTGGCCACCGCGTTGGTGCCCAACGCGCCGCCCGCACCGGTCACCTACTACGTCGACCACGCGGCCTGCGTCGCGTTCCGCACCGCCGGCCTCGCCGCGTCGGTGGCCGCGCCGGCGGGCCGGATCGCCGCGCTGCGCGCCCTCCCCGACTGCGCGGCCACCACCGCCGACGAGCGCCAGCTCGAGGCGGCGTGGACCACGCTGCGCCGCGCGGTCCTGGCCGCGGCGGCTGGCGCCTGCGATCGCGCCGCGCGCCTGGGCGCCGAGCTGGCGGCGTCCGGGCCGGCCACCGTCGACGCGCTGCTGCGCGCCGATCCCGCGATCGCCGCGTGCGCCGCGGCGCCGCCGGCCGCGCCCTGACGCCGCCGCGCGACAGTTGATCGCCATCAACTCGTCGCGGTTGGCAGCGACCGACGATGGATCCACGCTGCAGGGAACGCCAGGAGGCGCACCATGGAGGTCGACAACCGGCAACTGGTCGCGCAGTGGGCCTACGACACGCACGCGGTGCTCGCGCGCTTCCACCTGTGGCTCGAGGCGGTCGAGGTCGAGCGGGCCCAGCCCGACGAGGTCTCGAGCCGGGCGTTCGCGCCGCGCGGCATCACGCGCAGCCTGGCGATGACCGCCGCTGCCACCGCGCTGGGCACCCGGCTGTTCGGCCACTTCGGCGAGGGCCGCGGTGCCGACAAGCCGACGATCAACCAGGTGAAGAAGGCGGCCGACGCGGTCTCGGCCTACGCGCTGAGCGAGGGGCTGTGGCACCTGACCCGGGCGCTGCCCGAGAACCACGCCGTGATGGTGTCGCTCGGCGAGGGCCTGATGCCGAAGGCCGGCGAGACCCCCGAGATGGGCGCCAACCCGCTGCTCGGCTTCGGCCGGGTCTACGCGCGCCCCGAGGTGGCGCGCATCGTCGACGACGCCGTCCGCCGCCTGCTCAATGACCCCACCTGGCACTTCGACGAGTTCCGGGCGCGGCTGCGCGCCCGCGGCATCACGGTGTGGGGCGCGGCGGTCGACACGCTCGAGAACACGTCGCGGTTCGCCGACGGCCAGGCCATCGGCCCGATGACGGTGCTGCACCTGTTCGACACCCCGCTGCGGGTGACCCGGCCGTACGAGGCGTACATGGGCTGCCTCACCGTGCCGCGGGCGGTGGTCGCCAACGCCTGCGAGCGTTCGCAGCTGATCGACTTCCGGACGCCGCGGGCCCAGGTGCTGGCGGCGATCGAGCACACCTACCCCGGCATCGCCCGCGCCAACGTCCACGTCTGGACCCTGCGCGGGACGAGCCGCGCGACCCGGCTGGGGCCGCTGTGGGCCGAGTGGACCGCGCTCGGCGTGCACCTGGTCGAGGACGGCTGGCGCGCGCCGTCGGGGCTGCCGGTGTTCGTCGACTCCGGCACCTACGCGCCGACGTTCCTGGTCGGCGCGTGGCGCGACGCGGCCGACGCCACCCACGTGTTCCTGTGCGACGGCTACGCCGCGTCCGCCGAGGCGGTCGCCGCCGCGAGCCTGGCCGAGGTGCTCGACGTCGACGCCACCATGGCGCCGTTCTCGGCGACGTTCGACCAGCCGATCGATCGCGAGGACCGGCTGATGCGGCTGGCCCCCGCGGCACCCGGGTTCGCCGCCGAGGTCGCGGCGGTCACCGGCAAGGACGATCCGGCGGCGGTGGCCCGGCTGGCCGGGTCGATCGGGCTGGCCGCCAGCGCCGAGATCCCGCTGGGCCGCCGGGTCATCCGCGCCGACGACCTGCTGCCCGACAAGGGCTGGCGGGTGCTCGCGACCACCGGCTACATCGGCGACGATCCGTACACCGGCGCCCCCGGCGTCGAGCGCCTCGCCGACGACCGCTACCGGGTCACCACCGGCCTGGCCACCCGCGACGCCCGGTCGCGCATCCGGTTCACGGTCCGGCTGCTCGACGGCCTCGACCGCAGCCGCGACGTGTGGAGCCCGCTCCTGGTCCGCTGCCTGACCGGCACCGCCTACCAGGACCGCCCGGCCAAGATCTCGTACTCGGGGCGCATCCGCAACGAGCTGCAGACGATGTTCTCGACGGCGCTCGAGCACGACGGCACCCACATCCGGGTGTGCTTCGACCGCATCGACGCCCGGGTGCTGCCGCCCGGCGGCAAGGACGCGCTGCGCCGGGCGCTGGCCTGGTATTGCGAGCGCCACCCGGCGTGGTTCGGCTGGCTCGAGCTGGCGTGATCGCGCCGGGCTGGCCTTCCGGCCCGGGGTTGCTACGCTCGCCGGCCGATGCCCTCGAGCCTCCTCGCGCTCCTCGACGACATCTCGCTCATCCTCGACGACGTCGTCGTGCTCACCGGCGCCGCGTCGAAGAAGACCGCCGGCGTGCTCGGCGACGACCTCGCGCTCAACGCGCAGCAGGTGGCCGGGGTCAAGGCCGAGCGCGAGCTGCCGGTGGTGTGGGCGGTGGCCAAGGGCTCGCTGCGCAACAAGGCGATCATCGTGCCGGCGGCGTTCGTGATCAGCCTGCTGGTGCCGTGGCTGGTGCTGCCGCTGTTGATGATCGGCGGCGCCTTCCTCTGCTACGAGGGCTGCCACAAGCTGGCCCACCGCTGGCTGCACAGCCCCGAGGAGGATCGCGCGCACCACCAGGAGCTGGTCGCCGCGGTGGCCGACCCGACGGTCGACCTGGTCGCGGCCGAGCGCGCGAAGATCAGCGGCGCGGTCCGCACCGACTTCATCCTGTCGGCCGAGATCATCGTCATCACGCTGGGCACGGTCGCCGACGCCAGCGTCGGCGTGCGGATCGCGGTGCTGTGCGCGATCGCGCTGGTCATGACGATCGGCGTCTACGGCCTGGTGGCCGGCATCGTCCGCCTCGACGACGCCGGCCGGTCGCTGCTGGCGCGCGAGGGCGCGGGCGCGCGCGGGCTGGGCCGCGCGATCCTGGCGTTCGCGCCCCGGCTGATGCGGTTCCTGGCCATCGCCGGCACCGCCGCGATGTTCATGGTCGGCGGCGGCATCGTCGCCCACGCGATCGACCCGCTGCACCACGCGATCGAGGACGCGACCGCGCGCGCCGACGCGATCGCCACGGTGGGCGGCGTGCTGGCGTGGCTGGTGCCGTCGGTCGCCAACGCGCTGGTCGGCGTGGTCGTGGGCGCGGTGGTGCTGCTCGCCGTGCTCGGCGTCGGGCGCGTCGTCGCGCGCGTGCGCGGCCGCCGCTAGTCCGACTCTTGCGCGTGGGCGGCCTGGGCCGCGCCCAGCAGCGCCGCGGGGAGCTTCTTCGGCTCGAGCCGCAGCTTGCCGTCGTGGACCGCCGCGATCTCCGGGCCGGTCAGCGTGAAGTCGCCGGCGCCCTCGATGTAGACAACGATGTGGTCCTTGTGGACCATGCGCACCGCGCCGATCTCCTCTCCGCCTTCTTCGAGGAACACCTGATCGCCGACCTGGACATGGAAGGTACGCAGCGGCATCGAAAGCCTCCTCCGACACTGTGGCAGCGTCGGCGCCCGCGCGCCAGTCGGCGCCCCGGGACACGTGAGCGCAGGTGATCGCGCGTCAGGCCAAGAGGCCGGGCAACGGCCCGCTCGACGCGTCGCCGAAGCTGCCCAGCGGGTCGCCCAGGCCGTGGGCCAGGGCCAGCAGCAGGTCGGCGTGGCGGCGGCCGCCGACGTCGAGCAACCGGCCGGGGCGAATCGTGCCGGCGCCGCCGGCCAGCACGAACGGCATGTCGTCGTGGCGGTGGGTGTTGCCGTCGCAGACCTCGGTCGCCAGCAGCACCAGCGAGTGGTCGAGCATCGTGCCGCCGTCCTCGGGGCGCGCCGCCAGCTGATCCAGCAGGTACGCGAACTGCTTGACCCACCACACCCGCTGGGCCAGGTAGTCGCGGTACTCGCGCCGCGCCGGGTCGTGGTGCGGGCCGTAGTGCGACGCCTGGTGGCTGCGCATGTCGAAGCCGGGGTCGTACATCGGCGTGCCGGCGAAGCGGCTCATGATCAGCTCGCTGGTGTGGTGCGAGCCCTGCAACACGCCGACCTTGGTCAGCCCGCACGCCATCGCCTGCACCATCAGATCGGTCTGGGCGCGGAGGATCTGCGGGAAGCGCTCGGGCGCGTACAAGGTCGCCGCGGTGACGCCGCTGGTGTCGACCACCGGGTGATCGCAGGTCGCGGGCCCGCCGCCGGCGGTGGCCATGATCCGCGCCTCGACCTCGCGCAGCGCCTCGAGGTGCAGGTCGAGCCGGCGCTGATCGCGGGTGTCGAGCTCGCGCCGCAGCTGATCGAGCTCCTGGCCGGCGTTGTCGATCACCGTCAGCCGCCGCGGCGCGCGCGGATCGCCGCCGCCGCCGCCACCGCCGCCGGCGCTGCCGAACAGCCGCGCGAACGCCGCCACCGGATCGTCCTCGGGCGCGGTGGTGATGCCGGGCGCGACGTAGGAGATGTGCTTGTCGCCCGACGCGTTGTTCTGGTTGGCCTGGGCGCCGAGGTACAGGTGGCGGAACGGCGCGCCGGCGCCGACCGACGCCGCCAGCCGCTGATCGATCGACACGCCGTTGCCGCCGTCGACCGCGGTCAGGAGCTTCTTGGCGCCGCCGGGGTGGCTGCCCTGATCGGTCGGCCCCATCGACAGCCCGCGGAAGAACACGCAGCGCGCCTTGTGGCGCTCGAGCGGCGCCAGCTGCACCGGCAGGCTGAACGAGGTCTCGCTGCCGGTGGGATCCCACAGGCTCGGCTCGCCGTCCTGCGACGGACCGACCACGCCGTCGGGGAAGTAGAAGACGATCAGCCGGCGGGCCGGGCCGGCCGCGGCCGCGTCGGCGCGGCGCCCGAGCGACAGGAACGGCGCGGCGACGGCGGCGGCGCCGCCCAGGCGGAGGAACGCGCGGCGGGACAGGCTCATCGGCGCACCACGAAGTCGCGGCTGAGGAGGGTGTCGAGCATCAGCTGGCGCACGTCGCCGCCGCTGTCGGCGAAGCGCTGCTCGAGCGCCCGGCGGGCGCAGCGCCCGGCCAGCGAGTCCTGGACGCCGCGCGCGAACCGGTAGTACTGGCGGACGAAGCACGCCGGCGCGGCGCGGCTGCCGGCCACCAGCCGGGCCAGCTCGGGGATCGTGCGGTAGGTCGCGCTGGTCTCGCTGCCGAGGTGCTCGAGATCGGTGAGCTCGCCGGTGGCGTCGATCGGGTGGCCCTGCTCGGTGTCGCGCCAGCGCCCGACCGGATCGAGCTGCTCGAAGCCGAACCCGACGCCGTCGATGTACTGGTGACAGCTCCGGCACGCCGGGTTGGCGGTGTGCTGCGCGAAGCGATCGCGGGTCGTGGCGTTCGGGTCGACGTCGGGCACGCCGCCGGCGAACGGCGGCGGCGGCGGCAACTCCTGGCACAGGAGGTTGCGACGCACCCACAGGCCGCGGCGGATCGGCGAGGTCTGATCGGAGTGCGCGGTCGACGCCAGCACGCTGGCGTGGCCGAACACGCCGGCGCGGCGGCCGTCGCCGTACGGCGCCACGCCCGGCCCGCCGGTCGGGGCCGCCAGCCCGTAGAACCGCGCCGCGGTGGCGTCGACGACGGTGTAGTCGGCGGTCAGGAGCTCGGCGAAGCCGCCGCCGCCGTCGAAGACCACGTGGCTGACGAAGTCGCGGGTCTCGCGGGCCAGCGCCGCGCGGGTGGCGTCGTCGAAGCCCGGGAACAGATCGGGCCGCTTGTCGGCGGTCAGCACCGCCTCGCCGCCCAGCCACTGCAGCGCGAACGTGCCGAGCTGGGCCCGCGCCCGCGGATCGGCGAGCAGCCGCCGCGCCTCACGCTCGAGGCCGGCCGCGCCGTCGAGGTCGCCGCGCTCGGCCGCGGTCAGGAGCGCCGCGTCGGGCGTCGTGCCCCACAGCGTGTAGCTGAGCGCGGTCGCGACCTCCCAGCCGGTCAGCCGGTAGCGGCCGTCGCCCTGGGCCACGCCGAGCTCCGAGCGGTACAGGAAGTTCGGCGAGATCAGGATCGCGTGGAGCGCGGTGCCGAGGTCGGCGTCGGCCAGCGCGTCGTAGCGCGCGCGCTCGAGGTCGGTGAGCGGCCGGCGGAACGCGCGCCGCGCGACGTCGGCGACGTAGCCGCGCGCGCACCCGGCGCGGTCGCCGCTCCAGTCGCACGGCCAGGCCGGCGCCGCCGCCGCGGCGTGATCGGCCAGCCGCTCGGCGGTCGCCAGGTACGCGTCGACGTGGGTCGCGGTCACCGCCTGCGCCGCCGCGGCGGTGTCGAACGGGAAGCCCGCCGGCCGCGCCTCGGCCGGGAACCCGGCCACCGGATCGTCGGCGCCGCCGCCGCTGCACGACAGCCGCAAGAGCGAGTTCATGCCGCCAAAGCCGTCGGGGATCGACGCAGTCGCGCGCGGGTCGGCCACCCAGTCGCGCTCGTCGAGCACCAGCTTGTACGCGTCGTCGCCCTCGGGCAGCGTGAAGCTGCCGGTCCACAGCTGGGTCGCGGCGTCGTAGGTCAGCGCCCAGCCGCCGGCGGCCACCGTCCCCGGCCAGCCGTTCCACGACCCGGCCACGTGCACCGAGCGCAGCCCGCGCCCCTGCGGATCGTAGACGAAGGTGTGGCGGTCGCAGGCGCTGGGCTCGCAGCGGCCCGCGGCGCACCCGTCGCGGTACGCGCAGTCGGTGGCGCGGGCGCAGGTCATCGCCGGCGCGCCGGCGCCGAACAGGTCCTGCACCGTCGCGCGGTACTCGCGGCGGGTCAGCAGCCGCAGCTGGCGCGCCGACGGCGGCACCGCGTCGCAGCGCAGCGCCGACGAGGTCAGGCCGCGCTTCATGAACGCCGCGATCTCGGTGGCGCAGGCGCCGGTGCACCGCCCCGGATCGTTCTTGGGCATCGTCACGTCGATGACCTCGGCCAGCTCGGCCTCGGACATCGCCAGGTCGACCACCGCCGGGCCCAGCCCGCCCTCGCCCGCCTCGCCGTGGCACACCTGGCACAGCTCGGCGTAGCGCGCGGCCCCGGCGCTGGCGGCGAAGTCGAAGCCGTCACCCGACGGCCCGTCGTCCGAACACGCGATCAGCCAGGCGAGCGAGGCAAGGGCCAGCCACCGGGCCAACGACACGAGCGATGGGCGGCGCACGCCGGTGGCGTAGTGCAACCCATGTTCCCGCCTGCGACGCCGCGTCACCGTGCCGCAACGGCCACTTGCGGCAGGCCCGCGGCCGGCGGCGTTGCCGATCGCAACGCCCGGGGCGGAGTGCCCCGGGGCGCGACGCGCGGCTCAGACGTACCGCGCGCTCGCCACCGGCACGACGGCGCGCCGCGCCCGGACCAGCCCGACCACCGCGACGCCCAGCATGACCACCATGCCCCACTGCCCGCCGGTGAGCCCGCCGCGGGTCGGCTCGGTCGAAGGCAGCCGCAAGAAGTCGAGCCCGAACCGCACGATCGCGTACGCGATCGCCACCGCGGCCGCGGTCAGCCCGGGCCGCGTCCGCCAGCGGCGCAGCAGCGCGAACGCGACCGGCACCAGCGCCAGCAGCACCAGCAGCTCGTCGAGCCCGACGTCGTGGACCCGCAACACGTCGACGCCCGCCGGCCGGTGATAGTCGCCGCGCGCCAGGTACGCCGGCATGTCGACGCCGACCACCGCGTCGGTCGCGACGCCGAGGTGGTCGTGCACCAGCGCGCAGCCGATCCGGCCGATCGCCAGCGCGACCAGCGCGCCGATGCTCAGCACGTCGGCCACGCGGCGCCGATCGAGGCGGCGGACCGCGGCCACGATCAGCGCAACCACCGCGACCCCGGCCAGCGCGCCGACCAGCGAGTGGCCATCGGTGAACCGCAGCCACCGGCCCTGCTCGCGCGCCGCCGATGGCGCGTCGTACCAGGCGACGTCGAACAGGTGGCCGGCGACCAGCGCCGCGCCGACCGTGCTCGGCAGCAGCACCCCCAGGTCCTCGCCCGTCAGGCCGCGCCGCCGGCCGACCAGCACCGCCACCAGCGCGCCGAGGCTGACGCCGAGCATCACCAGCACGCCGTAGGGTTGCACCGACAGCTCCGACGAGCTGGGCAGCGTCACGTAGGGCAACCCGGCGGCCATGGCCGACGATACCCTCAACCGGGGGCGGCGATGGCGCCCACCGTCGCCAGGTCGACCAGCCATGGCGACGCCGCCAGCGCGCCGCTCACCGCCGCCGGCAGATCGATCCACGCGCCGGCGCGATCGAGCACCCAGGCGTCGCTCGACGCGACCACCGCGGCCGGGTCGCGGACCAGCTCGGGGTCGGCGGAGTTCGCCAGCTCGACGGTCCACGCCGGATCGAGCGCGCGCAGCCGCGCCGCCAGCGCGCCGCTGGCCGACACCGGGCGATCGAGATACCAGGTCACCTGCGCCGGCGCCGCCGCGGCCAGCAGCGCCGCGATCGCCGTCAGCGCGCGCTCGGTCTCGTCGACCGCGCGGTAGCCGCCGTGCACCGAGGCCAGATCGCGCCAGGCGCCGTCGCGCCCGATCAGCACCAGGCCACCGACCAGCGCGGCCTCGCAGGTCACCAGCACGTTGAACCCGTCGACGGCCAGCGCGCGCCCGCGCAGCGCCGCCAGCGTGAGATGGCGCGCGCGCCGCGCCGCCGCGGCGGGCGGGCTCGCCGCCGCGCGGCCGATCGCCAGCCGCGCCCGCGCCGGCAGCTGGTAGCGGTCGCCCACCAGCGCCAGCGCCGCGGTGTCGGCGTAGCCGCGCCCGCGCAGCCAGTCGAGATCGTCGACCGCCGCGCGCAGCGTCGGCAGCTGGGCCGGCGCGAACAGCGCGTGATCGTCGGGGTGCGGCCGCCGCGTCACCGCCCGTGCGCCCCCGCGATCACGGGCAGTGCTCGGTCACCGCGCGGACGCGCACCGTCGCCTCGACGCCGGGGTCGTTGGTCTGGTCGCCGATCGCCAGGGTGTCGCCCGGGACGAAGCCGGCGCGGGTCAGCGCCAGCGCGCCGTCGAACCGCACCTGCAGGACGCCGGCGCCGTCGTAGTCGAGCCGCACGGTGTGGAAGGCGCCGTCGGTCACCGCGGCGGCGAACTGCGCGCTGTCGTCGGCCCAGCCGATGCGCGCGGCGTCCAGGTACAGCATCTGCTGGCGCTCGGCGCCGAGGCCGAACGGCGGCGTGAACCCGGCCAGGATCGCCGCCGCCGCGTCGAACGGATTGTGCGGGGCGACCGCGGCCACCTGCAACTCGACGCTGATCGCGAACGGCTGGGCCGGGTCGAGCGCGCCGGCGCGGGTCAGCAGCAGGTGGGCGCCGGCGCCGCCGACGGTGGTCGTCGTGAGCTGGGTCGCGTCGCCCGCCAGCGTGACGCTGGCCGAGCCCGACTGCACGATCGTCCAGCCCTGGGGCTCCACCGCCTGCCCGCCGATCAGCAGCGCGCGCGGCGCGCAGGCCGGCGCGTCGACCGCCGGCGCGTCGACCGGCGCGTCGACCGCGGGCGCGTCGACCGCGGGCGCGTCGACCGCGGGCGCGTCGACCGCGATCGTCGGATCGTCGCCGCAGGCCGCGGCCAGCGCGATCGGGATCAACCAGCTCGACAGCGACCGGCGCGGTGACATCGCCGATCAGCACACCACGACCGCCGCGCCGACGCCAGGGCCGCCCGGCGTGCGCGGCCACCGCGGGGGAGTATGCTGCGCGCCGTGCAGACTCACCCCGTGCTCGTCATCGGCGGCGGCATCAGCGGCCTGGCCTTCGCGTGGCACGCCGCCCGCGCCGGCCAGGCGCCCCTGGTCCTCGAGGCCAGCGGCCGCCTCGGCGGTTGCCTCGACAGCCGCCGCGGCCCGGCCGACTACTGGTTCGAGCTGGGCGCGCACACGCTCTACAACTCGTACGGCGCGCTGCTCGAGATCGCCGAGGGCTGCCCGACGCCGCCCGCGATCGTCGCGCGCGGCGAGGCCCGCAAGCGCTTCGGCCTGCTGCGCGCCGGCGGGCTCACGACGATGGGGCCGCTGTCGGTGTTCCGGCAGTTCGGGTTCTGGGAGCTCGTGACCAGCGCGCCGCGCGGGCTGTTTGGCCGCGGCGGGCAGCGCACGATCCGCGAGCACTTCAGCCGGCTGGTCGGCGCCCGCAACTACGCCGGCGTGCTGGCGCCGTTCCTGTCGGCGGTGCCGTCGCAGGCGGTCGACGACTTCCCGGCCAGCGGCCCCGGCTCGCTGTTCAAGAAGCGCCCGCGCCGCAAGGACATCACCAAGAGCTTCACCTTCGCGGGCGGCGTCGGGGCGATCACCGCCGCGATCACCGGCGCCGGCGTCGCGACGCGGCTCGACGCGCCGGTCGCCGCCATCGCCCGCGCCGACGGCGGCTACCGCGTCGAGCTGGCCGACGGCACCGCGCTGGCCGCGGCCCGCCTCGGCGTCGCCACCGACCCGGCCACCGCCGCCCGGCTGCTCGCCGGCGCCCACCCTGAGGTCGCGGCCGCGGCCGGCGCGATCCGCACCGTCGAGGTCGAGTCGGTCGGCGTCGTCGTCGAGCGCGCCGCGGTGGCGCTGCCGCCGGTCGCGTTCGTGGTGCCCACCGACGACGTGTTCTGGTCGGTCGTGACCCGCGATCCGGTCCCCGACGAGCAGCACCGCGCGTTCACCTTCCACTTCAAGCCCGGCGTCGACCGCGCCGCCCGGCTGCGCCGGATCGGCGAGGTGCTGGGCGTCGGCGCCGATCGCCTGCTGACGATCGCGGAGCGCCGCACCACGCTGCCGGCGCCGGCCCGCGATCACGCCGCCGCCGTGGCGGCGATCGATCAGGCGCTGGCCGGCCTGCCGCTGGCGCTGGTCGGCAACTACTTCGCCGGCCTCGCGATCGAGGACTGCGCCGCCCGCGCCAAGGCCGAGTGGGCCCGCCTCGCGGGCACGGCGACCTGACCACCGCCAGCGGTGGCCGCTTCGGTCAACTCGTCGGCCGGTGCGGTCAAGCCGTGCCACGGCCGCGTCCGTAGCCTGGGGCCATGCAGCTCACCCTCCCCACCGTGGCGGCGCTGGCCGCCGCCACCCTCGCGTCCCTCCCCCGCGCCGCCGGGGCCGACGCGCCCGCCACGCGCCCCTTCGATCCCGCCGCGCGTTCGATCGCCGTCAACGCCGGCCTGGTGCAACCGCTCGCCCTCGGCGGCGCCAACCTCGAAGTCGACGTGCGCGTCGGGCGGCTCGTCGCCAGCTACTCACACGGCTGGAGCCTCGACCTCGCCGGCGCGACCGTCGTCGGCGCGATGCGCGACCAGCACGTCGCGCTGCACCTGCCGTACTCGACCGGCGTCGGGATCGGGCTCCAGCGCTACCTGCCCGCGCTGCGGTCGTTCGTCGACCTCCGGCTCGAGGGCAAGGCCCACCGTTTCGAGGCCGCGTACACGTCCGCCGACGGCGCCCAGCGCACCCGCATCGCCGACTACACGACCTTCACGCTGGGCGGCGGCGTCTACTGGACCGCGCTGCCGTTCGCCCATCGCCGCGGACCGCTGCGCGGCCTCGACATCTCAACCAGCGTGCGGGTGTGGCCGCGCGTCGCCGACACGCTGCCCGGCTCACAGATCCGCTACGCCAACGCCACGACCGGGCGGATGGAGGTCCATCGCGCCGCCGCGATCGGGATCGCCGACACTCCGGTCATCTTCAACGTCTCGGTGGGCTACCTGTTCCAGTAGCGCGCCGCGCGCCGCCGCGCGCCGCCGCGGGCTACGATGCGGGGCATGCCACCCACGATCGCCGCCTCGGTGGTGGCGCGCGCCGCCGAGGTGGCGATCGCCGACGGGCTGTCGCCGCGCGCGGTCGCGGCGCTGCTCGGCCGACCGCTGGCGGCGCTGACGACCGACGCCCGCGTACCGGTCGACGCCATGTTCGCGCTGTTCGCCGCGGCGCTGCGCCACGGCCGCGACCCGGCGTTCCCGTTGCGGGTGGCGCGGGCGGTCCGTCCCGACGACTACGCGGCGCTCGGCTTCGCGCTCGAGCGCGCCGCCACCGCGGACGAGGCGTTCACGCGCCTGGTGCGCTACGGCCACGCGATCAGCGACTCGGGCGGCTGGCAGCGGGTCGACGGCAGCGACGGCCTCGAGCTGCGCTGGGTGCGAGCCGGCCGCCGCACGCTCGGCCACCGCGCCGCCAACGAGTGCGCCGTCGCCGAGCTGCTCGGCGGGCTGCGGCGAGCACTCGGGCCGACGATCCGGCCGGTGGCCACCCACTTCCGCCACGCCGCGCCGGGGGACGCGCGCGCGCACGCCGCGTGGTTCGGGCAGATCCGGTGGGGGTCGACCTGGGACGGCGTCGTCTTGCCGCGCGCGATCGGCACCGCGCGGCCGCCCGCCGGCGACGCCGCCTTGTCGCGGTTCTTCGAGGACCTGCTGCGGCGCCAGGCCGACCCGCGGCGCGCCGCGCTGTCGGCCCGGGTGCGCGAACAGCTCGTGGCCGACTTGCCGGCCGGCATCCCGTCGGCGCGCGACCTGGCGCAGCGGCTGGGGCTGTCGGAGCGGTCGCTCCGCCGCGGACTCGCCACCGAGGGCCACAGCTACCGGGCGCTCGTCGACGACCACCGCCAGGTCTGCGCCCACGATCTGCGCGCGGCCGGCAAGCCCGCCACCGAGGTCGCGTTCCTCCTCGGCTTCTCCGACACGTCGGCGTTCTCGCGCGCCTACCGCCGCTGGTACGGCACGAGCTGGCGGGCGACCGCCGCGCGGCCGCGCTGACGCCGCGCGACGCGACCGGCGCCGGGCCGGTCACCGCGCGATCGGCAGCGGCACCCGCGCGATCACGATGTCCCCGAGCGTCGCCGGATCGCCGCCCATGAACACCCGCTCGCGGTTGCGGCGCGCCATGAACACCAGGCCGCCGTCGACGATCACGCCGGTGGTCGGGTTGTCGACGATCGGCGACGCCGACTCGAGGATCTCGACGCCGGCGGGCGGCGCGAGCCGGACCCGGACCACGCGGGGCCGGCCGACCGCGTTCTGGATCCCGATCAGCGCGCCGCCGTGGACGTACAGCCCGTCGATGCCCGCCAGGTTGGGCGCGCCCGCGGGCAGCGGCACCGGCGCGATCCGCCGGGTCGCCACGTCGACCGCCACGATCCCGCGCCACGTCGCCACGTACACGGTCGCGCCGTCGGCGCCCACCGCCACGCCGTTGGGGCCGACCACCGCGCCGGCGGCGACGAACGGCTCGAGCCGCCCGGCGGCGCCGGTGACCCACACCGCGTCGCCCGCCGAGTCGGTGACCACCGCCCGGCCGTCGGGCAAGACCGCCACGTCGTTGAGCAGCGACGGCGCCGGCAGCTCGAACCGCGCCACCAGCGCGCCGGTGGCCAGCGCGAAGGCGTGCAGCCGCGACACCCCGGCCGGCGTGTCGTCGGCGCGCTCCATGAACGGCGCCGCCGCGCTCGCCACCCACAGCACGCCGCGGGCGCGATCGACGCGCAACCCCAGCGTGGCCAGCAGGCCATCCTGCGCCGGCGCCACCAGGTCGCGGGTCGTGCCGTCGGCCGCCACCCGCACGACCTTCCGCTTGCGGCCGCTGCTGAGCAGCAGCTCGCCCGTCGCCGGATCGACCTCCATCCCCTCGGGCAGCAGATCGCGCTCGCCGACCCGCAGCACCTCGCGCGCCGCGTCGACCCGGACCCAGCGCCGCTCGACGGCCGCCCGCGCCGCCGCGAACCGCGGCGCCGCCCGCGCCCGCAGCTGCTCGAAGTCGGCGGGATCGAGGCCCGCGTCCCACGGCGTCGCCGCGAGCCGCGCCAGCCAGCCGAGCGCGCCGTCGACGTCGCCGGCCCGGTCGCTCATCATCGCCAGCGCGTACAGCACCGCGCCGTCACCGGGCCGTGCGCGCAGCTCGGCCTCGAGCGCCGCGATCGCGTCGGCGCCCGGCGCGGCCGGGGCGGCGCCGCGCCCACAGCCGACGGCGCACGCGACCGCCACCAGCCCCGCCAGACGCGCTGCGCGGGGGCCCCTCACGGCGCCGGCTGCGCCTGCTCGAAGGCCAGGAACCGCTGCTCGAGCTTCCACTGCAGGCGCGCGCGCTCGCTGCCGGCGAGGTGCTCCTGGCACGCGGCCGACGCCGCGCCGCCCACGATCCCGCCGGCGCACGCCGCCACCGGCGTCGCGGTCGCGACCGACGTCCACAGGCTCGGGCCCGGCAAGAACGCGTGCTGGAGGCTGTCGCGGGCCATGGTCTTGAGCTGGCGGTAGCCGAGGTGCTGCTCGAGCGCGGCCTTCTTGTACTCGCCGGCCAGGCTCGAGCGCGACACTCCCTGATCGTCGGTGGCCAGCGCCACCGGCACGCCGTGGGCCAGGTACTGCGCCAGCGGGTGGGCGGCGCCGCGCACCTCGAGGATCTGATCGTTGCTGCTCAGGCACACCTCGACCAGCACGTCGCGCGCCGCCAGCTCGTCGAGCAGCGCGGCCGGATCGGTCTCGGACATGACGTCGACGCCGTGGCCGATGCGGGCGGCGTGGCCGACCTGCACCGCGCGGCGGATGTGGAAGGTGTTGGCGGTGCTGCCCGGCGGCAGGTACGCCGCGGTGAGCTCGCCGGCGTGCAGCGTGATCTGCAGCGGGCTCAGCCCGGGCTCGGTGTAGCGGCGGTACAGGAAGTCGAGCATCGCCATGTGCAGCTCGTAGTTGCTGATCGCCGCCGGGTCGTCCTCGGGCGACGACAGGTTGGCGCCGACGATCAGCCCGGTCTGGCGCGCCATCTCGAACGCGCCGACCAGCTGGCCGAAGATCTGATCGTTGGCGCCGGTCCGCGACACCTGCGCGACGAACCGCAGCTCGACCCGGCACGGCGGCGACGGGCTGAGATCGTCGCAGGCCAGCACCGTCCGGTAGCCGTCGTGGGCCGCGGTCACCACCGCGACGTCGGCCGTGACCCGCGCCGCGAACTGCGGATCGGCGGTCAGGGTCGCATAGAACGCCGGCAGGTCGGCGGCGGTCAGCGTGCCGGTCCAGTCGGCCGCGGCCAGCGTGCCGACGTTGCGCCCGAGGTTGAACATCGTCTCGACGTACAGCTGGTTCTCGCTGGCCGCGCGGGTGACCACGTCGGCCAGCTCCTCGTCGCGGTGGGCGCCGGCCACCACGCCGAACTTGCCGAACGTCGCGAAGAAGTGATCGTGGCCGGTCTCGGCGCCGGCCATGAAGCCCTCCATCGACCACGCCCGCACGATCTGATCGAAGAAGCTGCCCGACGCCGGCGCCGGCTGGGTGCTGGCCGAGCAGCTGCTCGCCGCCACCGCCGCGAACGTCGTGGTGTTGATGCAGACGCCGTCGGCCCGGGCCCAGTCGAGGTAGGTCTCGGCGTAGACCGCGCCGCTCAGGTGCTGGTGCAGGTCGCCGCCCTTGGGCACCGCCGCCAGGAACGCGTCGAGCGCCGCCGGGTCGCCGAGGATCGCGTCGAAGCGATCCGCCGCCCGCTGCTCGCAGGCCGCCGGCGTCGCGCAGGCCGTCGCCGCGTCCGCCCCGACGTCGGCGTCGACCTCCCCGGCCGCGTCGATCGCCACCGCGCCATCGATCGCGGCGGCGTCGACCGCCGGCTCGACCGGCGCCGGATCGCTGCAACCCGCGATCACCGCCGCCAACGCCACGAGGCCGGACGCGCACACCAGACGGACGCCTGCGATCATCGGCGGAACCTACACAGCCCGCGGGCCGCGGGGAAGCGGGTTCAGCCAGCCGTGCCGCGCCTCACCGCGCCGGCGCCGCGTCCGCGATCCGCTCCCAGCGGATGCGGGCCTCGAGCGACGGCGTGGTCGCGGTGCCCTCGAGGCGCGCGCGGTCACGGCTGAGGGTCAGCCGGTAGCGCACGGGGAACGACGTCGTCTGGGTGAAGGTCAGCACGCCGCCGCGGTAGGCGACCTCCGAGATCGGGTGAGCGTTCCCGACCGGCGACACCGTGACGCCGCCGCGGCCGTCGACGTCGATCCGGTACTCGTCGTGGTAGTCGAGGTCGCCGGGCTCGCCCCAGAACTCGCGCCAGTCGCCGGCGATGGTCCCCGGCTGCCGCCGGATCGTCGTCGGGCCCTCGCCGCTGACGATCCGGTTGCTCGGCGCGACCGGCGCCGCCGGGGCGGGCGCGCAGTGGCACGCGAACAGGGCCAGGATGAGCAGCCGACGCATCCCCCCAAGGCTACCGCAGGCCGTCGTGTACAGTCCCTCGATGATGCGCGCGACGTGGGCCGTCTGGCTCGTCCTCGGTGGGTGCGGCGGCGCTGGCGACGGAGACGCGCCCGACGCGGCGCCCCCGGACGGCCCGCTCGCAGCGTGCACGCCGACTGGCGGCTGGGCGAGCGCGCCGGCCTTGCCGGCCGGGCCGACGCAGGAGACCGCGACGGTCGCGGTCGGCGGCAAGGTGTACGTGATCGGCGGGTTCAACGGCACGGCCGGCGTCGTGCGGAGCGTCCAGATCTACGACACCGCCACGTGCACCTGGTCGCTGGGTCCGGAGCTGCCCATGGCGGTGCACCACGCGAACGTGGCCGACGTGGGTGGGACGATCTACGTGCTGGGGGCGATGACCACCCTCAACTTCCGCGCGATCGGCGACGGCTGGGCGTGGAACCCCGCGACGGACGCAGCGTGGACGGCGCGGGCCTCGATGCCGACGGGCACCGAGCGCGGCTCGGCGATCGTCGGCGTGATCGGCGGCCGGGTCATCCTGGCGGGCGGGCTGCGCGGCGGCGCCGTGGCCGACGTGGCGGCGTTCGATCCGGCCACCGACACCTGGGACACCGCGCTGCCGCCGTTGCCCCAGCCGCGCGACCACGCCTGCGGCGGTGTCGTCGGCGGCAAGCTGTACGTCGCGGGGGGCCGGCGTGGCACCGTCGGCGCGATCGCCGGCGACGTGTTCGAGTACACGCCCGGCGGCGGGTGGGGCGCGCGCGCGGCGATGCCGACGCCCCGGGGCGGCACGGCGTGCGGCGTGATCGCCGACCGGCTGATCGTCGTCGGCGGCGAGGGGAACCCGGCCGCGCCATCGGGCGTGTTCCCCGAGGTCGAGGCCTTCACCCCGGCGACGAACGCCTGGGAGGCCCTCGCGCCGATGCCGGTCCCGCGGCACGGAATGGGCGCCGCGGCGTGGGACGGTCGGCTCTACGTCCCCGGCGGCGCGACCCGCGAGGCCTTCGGCGCGGTCGACGTCCACGAGGTGTTCACGCCGTAGCGCCGCGCCCCGCCGCCGGCGCCTGAGCGCGGCTACGCCGGGACACCAGCCGCGTCGCCGCGGTACCATCGCCGAGCTGGCCGCGTCGTACCACTGCGCGCCGCGCCCCGACTCACCACGCGCGGTCCGACGATGGCCACCCACCGCCCCTCGCCGTCGCGACGGCAGCTCGCCGCCGTCGCCGCGATCGTCGCCGCGGCCGCCTGCGGTCGGTCGACGCCGCCCGCCCCCGCCCCCGCCCCCGCCGACGCCGCCATCCTGCCGCTGGACAGCGAGGCCGCCTACGCGCAGCTCCTCATCGCGGCGATCGCGCGCCGCGGCGGCCCGTCGGCGCTGCGCTTCGACGCCGACCGCCACGCGATCACCGACGGCGAGCTCCGCATCGCCACCCAGGACATCTACGCCGAGTACCTGGCCCTGCCGCCGGCCGGCCGCGCCGCGCAACTCGAGGAGGCCGCGCGGGCGTTCGCGGCCGATCGCGACGGGCCGTCGCTGCGCGAGGCCCGCGCGCACCTGCGCCCGGTCGTCCGCGCGAGCGTGTACTTCGACGCCGCGCTCGCCGACGACGCGCCGCCGGGGAGCCCGCCCCTCGTCCTGCCGCGGCGACCGCTCGGCGAGGTCACCGGCGTCGGCCTCGCGCTCGATCTGCCGACGTCGATGCAGCTCGTCACCGCGGACGACCTCGTCCTCATGGGGCTCACGTTCGACGACGCCCTGGCGCTCGCGACCCAGCACCTCGGCGCCGCCCCCGACGCGTTCGTCGCGCTGCGGCCCGGCGCCTGGACGTCCGCGGCCGACGACGGCTACGCCACCTCGCGGCTGCTCCTCGTCGACCAGATCCGCCAGCTCCCGCTGCGCGGCGCGCCAGTCGCGCTGATCCCGAACCGCGACACGCTGCTCATCGCCGGCGACCGCGACGCCAACGCGCTACGGGCGATCGCGGACCTGGCGACCGACGCCGCCGTCGCGCCGCGCGCCATCCACACCGTCCCGCTGTGCCTGCGCGGCGCCGCCTGGGTCGACTGCGCGCCCGCCCCCTCGCCCGCGGTCGCGCGGCAGCTGCGCGGGCTCGCCACGACCGGCCGCGCCGACGTCTACGAGGCCCAGCGCGCACTACTGCAGGCGCAGCTCGGCGGCGACGTGTACGTCGGCGAGGCCACCGTCGTCCGGCATCTGGCCACCGGCGCCCCACTCAGCTACGCCACCTGGGCGTTCGGCGTGCCGACGCTGCTCCCGCACGTCGATCACGTCGCGCTGGTCGCCGCGCCTGCCGCGCCGGGCCTGCCCGCCGCGCACCTCGGGGTCGTGCCGTGGGCGCGCCTCCAGCGCGTGCTCGCCGGCCACCTCGCGCCGGACGACCGCAGCCCGCCGCGCTGGGCCACTGGCACCTACGTCCCGACCGCCGACGAGCTCGCCGCGCTGGCACCCGCCGCGGCGCTACCGCCGCCGTAGCCCGCCCCGCGGCACGGGACGATCCGATCGCGCGCCGATCGCCGCTCGCGACCCGCGCCGTCCCCGCTCACCCCAGCGGAGGGTTGGCCGCAGCGCGGCAGGCGGCGCTCGGTCACCCGCGCCGGAACAGCTCGCGCGCGGTGACGACGGCCACGTCCCCGACGGCGCGGACGCGGGGCGGCGCATCGGGGACGAACAGGGCGCGCGTGACCAGGTGGCGCGCGAACCGCGCCGGCAGGATCGGCGGCGGTCGGCTCGCGAGCGCCGCCGCCTGGGCGCGCAGATCGCCGCCCGCGAGCTTCGCCTCGCCGAACAGCAGCCGGCGTTCGGCGACGTCCTCGGCGACCACGTCCCACTCCGGTGCCGCGCCGCTCCACCACCGCGCGCCGGGCTTCCAGTCGCCGGCGGCGCCGAGGCGCGGGTGTGCGAGCGCCGGCAGGCGCTGCCGACACAGCTCCTCCCAGGTCGCGGCGACCAGCCCTGGCCAGTACCGCGCCAGGAGCGCCGCGCGGCTGCGCGCCGCACCGGTCACCAGCTCGCCTCGGTGCGGCGCCACGACCCGGAACCACAGCCGCGTGAACGGATCGGCGATCCGGTACAGGCTGCGCTTGCTGGCCCGCGCCGACTCCCCGAACGGCACCTCGCGCTCGGCCAGCCCGAGCTCGATCAGCCGCGCGAGCGGGCGCGCCATCGAGGTCGCCGGGCGCCCGAGGCGACCAGCGATCTCGGACACGCGGTGCGCGCCAGCGCCGATCGCGTCGAGGACCGGCCGAACCTCCATCGCCGCCGGCACCTCCTCGAGCAGCAGCCGGTCCGGCTCGCGGTGCAGCGGTCCCTGCGGATCGAGCACGAGCCGCGCGATCGCCGCGGCCGTGTCGTCCCCATCGGTCGCCGCCAGCTCCCAGTAGCGCGGCACGCCACCCCACGCCGCGTAGAACTCGAGCTGGGCCCGCGGCGGCGCGGCGCCGATCGCGGCGCGGACGTAGTCGACCCCCAGCGCCCGCACCTCGAACAAGGCGCGCGCCCGGCCGTACAGCGGCGCCTCGCGGTCGAGCGCGAGGCCCTGCATCATGCGCTGGCTCGACCCGGCGACCGCGACCACCAGCCCCGCGGCCCGCGCCTCGTGATCGAGCCAGCGCTGCAGCACCGACGGCAGCTCGGGTGAGGTCGCGATCCAGTACGGCAGCTCGTCGAACACCACCGGGCCGCGCCAGCCCGCGTGCTGCGCCTCCTTGCTGAGCCGGCTCAACAGCCCGGACCAATCGCGGTAGGTCACGTCGGCGAACCCCGGGAACCGGCCCGCCAGCGCCTCGGCCAGGTACCGCCGCTGCACCTCGGCCGCCGACTGGTCCGCCACGGCGTAGACGCCGTCGGTGCGCCGACACCACTCGACCAGCAGCCGGGTCTTGCCGATCCGCCGCCGCCCGAACACCACCGCCAGCCCGCCCTCGCGATCGCCGCTCAGCGCGGTCAGCCGCGCCAGCTCGTCGGTCCGATCGATGAACAACATTATGCCCAGCAGCATAATGCTTGTCCGCATAATGTCTAGCCGTGGCGCGGCGCTCGGTCACGCCAGCTGGATCAGGCGCCCGCAGATTCGACGCGGCCCCAGGCGAGCTCGACGTGCCTTCGGGGCGGCTCTTCGTGGGCGACGTGGCCCAGCGGCCAGAAAGAAGAGTGCTACCCGCTGTCGATCCGCGGCCGGCCGGTTCGACCCAGGGGCGAACCCACAGAGGAATCGCCCATGACCGACCTGATCATCCAAGGCCCGCCCCAGAGCACGTACACCCGCACCGCCCGCATGGTGGCGATCGAGAAGGGCCTGCCCTACCGGCTCGAGCCGGTCGAGTTCAAGAGCCCGGCCCACCTGGCCCGCCACCCGTGGGGCAAGGTGCCGCTGCTCACCCACGGCGACGTCGACCTGATCGAGACGTCGGCCATCGCCCACTACCTCGACGCCATCGGCCCCGGGCCGGCGCTGGTGCCGACCAGCGCGCGCGCCCGCGCCGAGAACGAGAAGTGGATCTCGATCATCCACTGCTACGCGTACGCCGACCTGGTGACCAACTACCTGTTCCACTACATCTTCCCCAAGACCGCCGACAAGCAGCCCGACCGCGCGCTGATCGAGCGCGACGCGCCGGCGATGGCCCGCGACCTCGCGCTGTTCGAGGCCGGGTTCCGCGGCGCCTGGCTGACCGGCCCGACGCTGGCGCTGGCCGACCTGTTCCTCGCGCCGATCCTCGCCTACGTCTCCGTGCTGCCCGAGGCCGCCGCCGTCCTCGAGAAGTCGCCCAACCTGCGCCGCTTCCTCGGCCAGCTCGCCACCCGCGAGAGCTTCACCGCGACCGTGCCGCCGCGGCCCTGACCGGCGCCTCGGCGACCGGCGCATCGCGTGAAACCCGGGGGACCGCGGCCCCCGGGCGCTCGCCGAAAACGGCACCGCCGCCACCGGAGGTGGTGCATGATCGCACCATGCGACGCGCCATCCTGTTCGCGCTCATCCTGCTCAGCGCCTGTGGCAAGAAGGATCCCAAGGCGTGCAAGGAAGCGTGCGACAAGACCCAGCGAGAGGCGCACAAGAAATGCGGGCCGACCGACGACCCCTCGATCACTGACGCGGCGAAGATCGCGCGCCTCACCTGTGCCATCGACACCTACGACGTGAACCTGGCATGCATGGCCAGGTGCGACGGCAAGTAGCTGGCGGCCCGCCGCCTGGTCCGCGGACTCCGTGGGCGCCAGGTCGACGCGGTGGGGGCTGAGTGTGCGGAGCTGCCATGGGCGCCGCGGTTGGCGGGGATGAACTCGATCGCGGCGGCCTCGCCGAGTCGCGGCACGCGAAACCGTCGGGGTCCGCGGCGAAGCGGTAGCTGCGCCCGTCACGTGGGGCGGCCCTTGACCGGGCGGCGGGTTTCTTGTCAGGTCGGCGGCGCTCGCGAGCACCCATCATCATGACGCGCCTCCTCGTTGCCCTCCTCCTCCTCGCCGCGTGCGGCCATCCCCCGAACCGCCGTCCGACGCCCCCCCACGCCTCCGGATCGCCCGCGCCCGCGGCGCCCAGGACCGCGGCGCCGGTCGACGTCGGGGCCGCGGTGGCGGCCGGCAACGCGGCGTACGAAGCCGGCGACTTCCCGGCCTGCGCCGCCGCCTTCACGCGCGCCGCCGAGCACGCCAGCGGCACGACGCAACAGTCCGCGTACTACAACGCCGCGTGCTGCCACGCGCGGGCCGGCGCGCTCGACGACGGCTTCGCGCTCCTCCACCGCGGCATCGGCGCAGGGCTGCGCGACCTGACCGGCGCCAACGACGATCCGGACCTGGCGAGCCTGCGAGCCGACCCGCGGTGGGCCGAGGTGGTGACCGCCGCCGCCGCCGCCACCGCCGCCTACGAGCGCACGCTGAGCGCGCCGGCGCTGCGCCGCGAGCTGCTGACGCTGGTGGTGGAGGATCAGGCGGCGCGCACGCAGATGATCGCCCACCGCGACGACCGCGCCGCGATGGACGCGGTCGCAGCGATCGATCGGCGCACCACCGCGCGCCTGAAGGAGATCGTCGCGGCCGGCGGCTGGCCAGGCCGCGCCCAGGTCGGTGAGGACGGCGCTCACGCCGCGTGGCTCCTGGTGCAGCACGCCGATCTCGACCTGCCGTTCCAGAAGCAGTGCCTGGCGCTGATGGAGCCCATGGCCACCACGGGCGACGTCGCCGCGATCGACGTCGCGTACCTCCACGATCGGGTCGCGGTGGCCGAGGGACGCCCCCAGCGCTACGGCACGCAGTTCGGTGACGATCGCGAGCCGCGGCCGATCGAGGATCCCGATCACGTCGACGCACGGCGCGCCGCCATCGGCATGCCGTCGATGGCCGAGTACCGCGCGATGATGACCCAGATGTACGGGCCACCGCCGCCGAAGTAGCGCCCGGGCGCGGGTGCGCGCGGATCGCTGACCGCGACGAGGCGCTGCGGTAACCTCGCCTACCATGACCCGAGCGCTCCTGTTCATCCTCACCGTGCACCTGCTCGCCTGCGGCGGTTCGAAGCCCGGCGCCGCGAAGCCAGGCGACGGCACCGGTGGCGCCAGCGCGGGCGAGACCGCCGGCACCGCCACCGACGACGGGACGGCGGCGCCCGACAAGCCCGGCCGCAAGACGCGCGACTCGGGCGAGTTCGCGATCAACGAGACGGACGCCGCGTCGCGCCCGACCAACGGCAAGCTCAAGGCCACCGACACCGAGGCCGCGGTCCGGTTCTTCGTCATCGACAAGGACAAGGGGCCGATCACCGGCATCGTCATCGCGCTGACCGCCCCCACCGGCGAGAAGTACTACGCCGCCGAGACCGACGCCGCGGGGTTCACGGAGGTGCTGGTCCCGATCGGCGCGAAGTACGACCTGGTCTTCCTCAGCCTCGGCCGCCGCGACATCGCCGCGCAGGTCGCGGTCGCCAACGAGCCGCGCCTCAACCTGAAGCTCACGCTGCGCTACAAGCGCGAGGACCTGACCGCCCCGCCGATCGTGACGGCGCCGAGCGAGCCCGCGCCGGCCGCGCCCGCGCCGCGGTTCGTGCTCGACGGCGTGCAGTTCGAGACCGGGTCGGCCAAGCTGACCGCCGACTCGCACGCGCGCCTCGACACCATCGTCGAGTACCTGACGCACAAGCCCTCGGCCACCATCGAGGTCTCGGGCCACACCGACAACGTCGGCGGCAACAAGAAGAACAAGCGCCTGTCGCAACAGCGCGCGGACGCCGTCCGCGACTACCTCGTCGCCAAGGGCATCGACGCCAGCCGCATCAAGGCCGTCGGCTACGGCGACGAGCGGCCCATCGCCTCCAACGACACGCCCGAGGGTCGCCAGCAGAACCGCCGCATCGAGGCGATGGAGGCGATGTAGCTCGGCGCCCCGGCGGCCCGGGGCGCCGCACGCCGGACCGCCCCGACGTCACTGCCGGAACGTGAACGGGTAGTTGACCTGGACCCCGCCGCCGCCCCGGGGCTTGGGGAACTCGATCGCCTTGATGATCGCCGCGACGCAGCTGGCGACCTCGGGCGAGACGCCGGCCGCGTTCGCCGACATCACCGTGCCGTTGGGCGCGATGAAGAACTGGGTGGAGACCGTGCCCGCGAGATCGGGCGTGGTGACCAGCGCCCGCTCGTAGCAGGCCTTGATCTGCGGTAGCCGCTCGAGGACGGCGCGCCGGATGGGGGCGCGATCGAGATCGCCGACCGACTGCGGCGGGCCGGCGCTGGCGCGCGGGATCCGCTTGCCGCGCTTGGCGGCCTCGGGGCTGTCGGGGGCCGGGGCGCGGCCCAGCGAGATGGCCAGGGCGCCGGCGCCGTCGAGGGCCGCGACCGCGTCGAGCGCGCGCTGGACGTCGGTGTCGGGCCCGACCAGCACGTCGACGCTGCGCGCGTGCGCATCGCCGAGCTCGGCCCAGGCCGCGTCGTAGGCCTTGGCCAGCGCCGCCGCGTCGAGGGGACCCGACGCCCACGGCACGATCACCGGCGGCGCCGGCACCGCCTCGATGGTCAGGGCGTCGGCGCCGATGCGGACCTCGATCCAGCGATCGTCGCCCGGCGCGGCCTCGAAGCCGACCCGATCGAGCTCGAAGCCGACGCGCAGCGCGCGCAGCGTGCGCTGGTGGGAGACGGCGACGAGGCTCGGGCCGACGGCGGCGATGACGTCGACGAGCGCGGTCGCCTTCGCGGTCGGCGCGGCGACGATGAGCGCCCGCGGATCGCGGTCGCGACGGGCGACGGCACGGCCGACGATCTGCGACGCCCGGGTCGGCATCGCGGGGTCGCGGTCGGGGCCGGGCTCGGCGCCGCCGCCGCGCGCCCCGCTCAGGTCGGCGACGATGCCGGCGCTGCGGGCGGCCGCGAGGGCCTCGTCGCGGGCCAGGGTCTCCGGATCCGCGCGCTTCATCACGTAGGTGCCGGGGGTGCGATCGGAGTCCTTCTTCCCCATCTTGCCCTCGTCGAGCGCCATCGCCGTGCCATCGCCGCCCGGCTCGTCGTCGTCCCCCTCGAGATCGTCCGGCGGCTCCGGCGGCGGCGGATCGTCGACCGCGCCGGGCAGCGCCGCCGCCGGGTCGATCGCCGGCGCGGCCTTGCGGTCGGCGAGCATCGGCTCGATCGGCATGCCGCTCGCCGTGGCCTCGTGGACCAGCCGCCCGATCGCCGCGAGGTCGATGGGCTGCCCCTTGCCGCGCGGCGCCTTGGTCAGCTCGGCCCACGCGTCCGGCGTCGTCGGCGCGTCGGCCACCGCCAGCGCGCCATCGGCCGCGATCGTCACCACCACTGGCGGGACGCCGATGTCGGAGCCCGCCAGCCGCGCCGGGTCCGCCATCGTCGGCGCCTGCTCCGCCAGCGTGGGCTGCGGCGCTGGAGGCGTGCCTTTGCCATTGCCGGCGCCCTTGCCGCTGCCCTTGCATGCGGCGACCAGCGCCAGCGCGACGATCAGTCCACCCCGTCCGAGCCTGATGTACATGGCGCTGATGGTACGACGGCGGCGATGCGTCAGGAGGCAGGGCCGCCGCGGGTTCGACGGGCCGTTCACGACCGGCGCTTGCCGCACGTAGCCACGGCGCCGACGGCGACCGTGGGACGTGCGAGAGTCTCGACGTGAAGGCCGTCCACCTCCGCTACCTCGCCGATGACCTGCGGGCCGTCCGGGGAGTCGGCGTGTTCCAGCAGGGCACGGTGGCGCTCGTGCCGGGTCCCCTGGCGGCGCAGCTCATCGCCAGCGGCGACTTCGAACTGGTGACGAGCGGTCCACTGGCCAAGGTCCTCGTGCTGCGCATCGGCCAGGACACCTTCCCGTCGCCCGACGCCCCACCGTTGACACGCGCCGAGCCCGAAGGACCGGCAGCGTTCGAGGCGGAGTTGGAAGAAGCGTAGTGTCGTTTCGAGGCGGCAGCCACCGAGAGCGACGATCGGTAGCTGGAATCTGCACCAGCCGGCAAACCGCTCGGGCTGGGCGCGGGGGCACGTCGTCGTGCCGGAGCCCAACCGGCGCTTCGCGACGGACCTCACGACGGTCTGGCCGCGGAAGGATGGCGTCGTCGCCCTCGTGCCGACGATCGACTGCGGCGACCGCACGGCGGTGATCACCGTGACCAAGGACCAGCATGGCCCCGCGGTGCTGGCCTCGACGGAGGCGATGCTGGTCGCGGCCGTCACGACGCCGGCCAACGTGCCACCCGGCGTCGAACTGCGCACCGTTCACGGCCCTCAGTACACCGGCGCCGACTGCACGGCGCATCCGCGCGGAACAGTGTGCGATGTTCGCGCGGCGCCGCCGGGATCCGGAAGGTGCCGCGGTCGACCCGCTTGTCGAACAGGCACATCCCGCTGCCGTCGAAGAACAGCACTTCATCACCGCCGAAGCGATGCCGCGCGACGGCGATCGCCTATGCCGACACGGCACCGAGCGCTCGAACCCGACGTTCGACTTCGCGGGCCACGCGGATGGTCGCATCGACCAGCGCCTCATCGATGTCGGTCACCCCTTCGTACTCCGTCAGGTTCCGCTTCTTGTGGGCGCCGTCGAGCACGCGCCACTCGACGTTCGACAAGCCCACCGTGTGCGCCAGGACCTGAAACACCAGGTACCGGTTGTCGGAGCGATAGCCTCGATGTCGAAGCGCCGCCAGCGCGAACGCGTGGGCCGCATTGTAGGCGAGGTCAAAACGGCTCTCGAGGCTGTTCGAGGACTTCTCGGCGTCGGCGATCCGGACCCCGCCTGACCGGAGTAGCCCATCGATCTCCGCCTGCGCCGCTGGCTCAGCGTGAAGCTTGCCGGTGGCGACGAGGTTATCCAGCGGGGATGGCATCTTCACTTCCGAGCAGCACGACGTGCTTACCGCCGAGCACCTTGGTCAGGAACGGGTGCTTGGCCTTGCGACGTCGATGGTACTCCGCGGCGGTGTACAGCGTGGGGTTGACCGCACGACCGAGCCGCTGCTCGGCGCCCGCCAACGCGGTGAACACGTCCTCGAGGGTCAATGCGTCGGTCACGATCAACACGTCGACGTCGCTCGTCGCTCGGTCGCTGCCCTTTGCCACCGACCCGTACAGAATAGCGAAGTAGATCTGGCCAGCCATCGGCGCGAGCACACGCTGGAGCGCCCCCACCACCCCGCCGGTCTTCTCGAAGATCCCCGTGAGTTCGACGAACAGCGCGGACGCCGGGTTCGCGCGGATGCGCCGCGGCTCGCCATCGACGACGACCAGGCCGCTCGCCGACAGGCGCTCAACCTCCCGCTGGACCGCACCGGATCCAGCCTTCGCCAGACCGATCAACTCCCGCATGGCGAACGCGCGCTGTGGTTGGCCGAACAGCAGACCGAGGACGCGCTGGCGGGTAGCCGGAAACAGCGCGTCGAGCATCGTGCTCGTGTGGGCGGGCGCAGCGCGGACCGTACCCATTTTGGGTATTCTAGTACCCAATCTGGGTACAGGAAACAACTTGGTTTACCACCGCGGCCGGCCAGGGCGGCGTGCTTCACTGATAGAAGCGACCCCAACGGGGATCGAGCAATGGTGAACCAGGCAACAGCGTTTGCGATCGCGTCGTTAGACGGCGTGCCGGTGGCGAGGCTGCCCCAGGCGAGCGGGATCGGGGAGCCGG
>Ga0073899_10000841_pt1 | contig 28370 bp, 21 predicted proteins | sample KloWWTmetaKNB5Ph_FD_88975 | JGI IMG/M metagenome (GOLD analysis project Ga0073899, IMG submission 88975) | Active sludge microbial communities from Klosterneuburg, Austria, studying microevolution and ecology of nitrifiers - Klosterneuburg... | ecosystem: Engineered > WWTP > Aerobic digester >... | reverse complement strand
GCGGCTGCAGCCGCCCCGGCACCACCAGGCCCCCCGAAGGATCCGGACGACCCGCAGGCGGGTCGCTGGGGTGAGAAGGACCACGTCGACGACCGAAGAGTGACCGCGAAAGTCACGCCATCGGCCCTTCAGAACGGCTGGTTCAAGGTCGAGCTGTTGGTCGAGTCCACGAACACCAACCGACCTCTCACCGGCACGGTGACGTTTCACCTGCACCCCACCTTCCGAGAGAACACCGCCGTGCGCCGCGTAGTAGAGGGGCGCGCGACGCTCGAGCTCCTTGCCTGGGGGGCGTTCACCGTCGGCGTCGAAACCGACGACGGCAAGACCCAGCTGGAGCTCAACCTCGCCGGGGTGCCGGGCGCGCCCGCGGACTTCACGGCCAGGTAGCGGCCCCTCGAGCCAGGCCAACACCGCGCGCGGGGCGGACGCCGCGGGTCTGGACTCAGCGCTGGCTCGCGTGCTTCGAGCGCGCACCGGCCGCCCCTGCGCCCGGCTCGCAGTAGCTCGCGAAGCGCTCGACCAGGAAGTCCCGGAAGGCCGTGACCTTGGCGGGCAGGTGGCGTGACGACGGATAGACCAGGTGAAGTGCGCCCAGATCGCCGGCATGGGCGCCGAGCACGTGCACCAGCTTGCCCTCGGCAACGTCGCGCGCGGCGGACGGCGCGGGCAAGAGACCCAGGCCCGCCCCCGCGACCAGCGCGGCGCGCACGAAGGTGAAGTCGTCGCACGCGATGCGACCCCGCACGTCGAGGGTCGCCTTCCGCGACCCGCTGTGGAGCACCCACCGCGCTCGGCCGCGGTTCGGGCGGAACAGCACCAGCTCGTGCTCGGGCACGGCGGCGAGGGTGCGAGGGACACCACGGCGGGCCAGGTAGTCCGGTGAAGCGCAGAGCCATGCGTGCACCGTCCCGAGTCGGCGCGAGATCAACGACGAATCGCGGAGAACACCAGCGCGCACCGCCAGGTCGACGCCTTCGGCGACGAGATCGACCAGGCGCTGGGTGATCACCAGCTCGACGTCCACCTCGGGGTGCGTTCGGGTGAAGTCACCGATCACGTCGGCGATGAAGGTGGCGGCGATGTCGGCGGGCGCGGTGATGCGCAAGCGCCCCCGAGGAACGGACTCACTCGCTTCCACGTCGCGAACCGCGTCGCGCAGCACCAGCAACGCCGGTGCGACGCGCTGGTGAAGCTCGGCACCCTCTTCGGTGACCCGCACCGAGCGGGTGGTGCGGTGCAAGAGCCGCACGCTCATGCTCGCCTCCAGTCGCTGGACCGCGCGGCTCAAGGTCGAGGTCGGCACGCCCAGCTCGCGGGCCGCAGCCGCAAAGGATCCGAGCTCGATCACCCGCGCCAGAGCGAAGAGGTCGTCCAGGGCGGGGCCGGCGGCGGCACGAGAAATCGCTGCCATTGCAACGATTCTGTCCCATTATTGCGTTCACGCAACAGTGATTTACCGGCGCGCGGGCTACCCCGAGCCGCGGCCCGGGCGCATGCTTCGGGCAACAAGGAGCAACCATGACTTCGATGCGAACCGCCCTGGGCCTGACACTCGGACTCTCGCTGCTCGCAGCCGTCGGCTGCGAGGACCCGGCCAAGAACAAGCCCAAGGCCGAGGTGGCCGCGCCCACGACCGCGGCGGCGCCTGCGGCCGGCGCCGAGACGCTGCGCTTCAGCGCTGCGGACTCGAAGCTTCAGTTCGTCGGGGCCAAGGTCACGGGCCAGCACGAGGGGTCGTTCGGAGCCTTCAACGGCACCGTGAGCTTGGTCGGCAGTGACGCCACCAAGAGTCAGGTGACGGTCGAGATCGACACCGCGTCGATCACCTCGGACAACCCCAAGCTGACGGGGCACCTGAAGAACGCCGACTTCTTCGACGTCGAGAAGTTCCCCAAGGCGCGCTTCGAGTCGACCACCATCAAGGCGGGCGGCGAAAAAGGGGCGACCCACACCGTGACGGGCAACCTGGAGATCCGCGGGCAGAAGAAGAGCATCACCTTCCCGGCCAACATCAAGCTCGAATCGGGCAAGGCATCGGTAGATGCCGAGTTCTCGATCAACCGCAAAGACTTCGGGCTGAACTACCCGGGCAAGGTCGACGATCTGATCCGCGACGACGTGGTGATCAAGCTGAGCATCCGCGCTGCACAGCGGCCCAGCTGAAGCTCGAAACTCAACGGTATTCGGCCGCAAGCTTCATCTCGAGCACGCCGCTGCCGTTCACCCTGCGCTGAGGTTTGTCTCCCGGCGCCGAGATGCTGACCTGCCCGCCCATGGCCAGCTCCAGCGGCCATCCGCTCTGGACGGCGATCAGCACCGCGCCTTTGGAGCGAATGGTGGTGACGGCGCCCTGCCGCTCGTCGGTGATGGTCATGGTGAAGTCGAACCTTCCGACCTTCTTGCCCGCCCGCTCTTCGGCGCCGGCAAAGGTGAACTCGACGTCGCCGTAGCTCTTGCCTCCGCCAAACATGTCCGCCAGCGCCTCTTTCGGCGGCGTGAACTTCTCACCCGGGGCGAGCGGGCGGTTCGGCACGAAGCTGGCAAACTGCGGCGGCTTGCCGAAGTCTTTGTTGTCTTTGGCCAGCGCCTCGCCCTCGAATTCGCTCACGGGCTTTCCACCTTCGTCGCTGTAGACCACCTTGCCCTGCACCAAGGCGATCACGTACGTCTTGCCGGTGAGTGGGCTCGGGACCCGCTGCTCGCGCTCGCCCTTCTTCGAGACCTCGACCAGCTCTTCGTAGCGCACCTTCTTCTTGGTGACGGCGCGGCCGTCGTTCGCGAGAACCGTGGTGTGGCGCACCATGCGCTTGCCTTCGCCGCTCTTCTCGGTCGCGATCACCTTCTTCCCCTCGGTCATGGTGATGTCGAGCCCGAGCACGAAGCTCTCGCGGTCGGTGCGCTGACTGCCCGGGCCCGGAAGCACGAAGACGAAGCGGGTCTTGCCGTCTGCCGGGGGTTCGGCGCCCGGCCCCGGGGCGGCGGCCGAAGGGGCCGGCGCCGGCGGCTCGGCGCTCGGGCCGGGGGCCGCGCTGGAAGGGGGGCCTTTCGCCGCACACGCAGCGGCCAGAGCGGCGATCACCAGGCAAGCACGCATCGCCCGGCAGGCTAGCCCCACGGCGCCCGGGTTGAAAGCCAGGCATGGGCCGTGGCATGCCTCGGGCAACGTGACCGACGAGGACGAAAAGGCCGAGCTCGCCCGGCAGGGCATGCGGGCAGCGGAGCTGATCGAGCCGGGCAAGGTCGGCGAAGCGCTCAAAGAGTCGGTGGCCGAGGGCGCCGGAACCATGGCGCTTCGCACCGTCGCGGCGCTGGGCCGCCTGCGCGGCAAAGAACGCTCCCCCGCGCGGGCGCGGGCAGCCGCCGCGGTCGACATCAGCTTCCGCGACTTCGACGCCCACGACGCGGCGTCGTTCGAACAGCGAGTGCGGCAGGCCGCAGCGCAGAAGGCGGAAGAAGAGGACGAGTCGAGGCGCATGGACCTCTCGGTCTTGCGGCGCTCGTTCCCGGAAGAGTCGCGCGAGCTGGCGCTTCTGATCTTCAACTGCGTCGACCTGCTCGAAGATCTCTCGGATGACGCCGAGGGCGACCCGCCCAGCCTGGCCGAGCTCGAGAAGAAGGAGCAGCTGCTGGGGCGGATCGCGGCGCTCTTGGCCCCGCGTTCGGCCGAGGCGCTCACCAGCTTCGTGGAGCACGTGGTGAAGATCAGCCGGGTCTATCGCCAAGGGTAGCGGCAGTCACCCCGCGGCTCGCCGAACGCACCGCTCACACCTTCGCATCGAACGAGAGCGTGGTCGTGCGCTGACGCAACTCGGCCTCGAGCTGGATCTTCTCTTGCCGCGACTGCGCGAGCTCGGCGTCGAGTCGCGCGAGCTCGTCCTCGTCGCGGGTGAGCTCGGCCACGTAGCGCTCGCGCAGGCGCTGCTCGTCCCGCGAATCGCGCAGGGCCGCCAGGTTCTCGCGCACTCGCTTCTGCTTCTCGCCGATCTCTGCGACCACGCGCTGAAGCTCGGTCTGGCGGCGGGCCGAGTCGGCCACCCGCTCGTTCAGTGCGACGATCTGCGCGAGAGCGTCGTGGGCGGCCTGGTTCAGATAGCGGCTGGCCACCCAGAGCTTCAGGTGATCGCGCGTGGTCTGGGTCAGGTAGACGCTCTCCCACTGGTCGCCTTGCTCGGTGACCACGAAGCGCGTCTCGGCCTTGGGTGCGGCATCGAAGCGAAAACGCTGGAAGCTCTCGGTGGTCTCGACCGGACTTGGCGTGTCGACCAGCTTCCAGCCCGCCTCGAAGCGGTGCTCGAGGAAGAGGTCGATGACCGAGTCGGTCTTGTTGGTCACCCGGTAGAGGGTGCGTGCCAGCCGATAGCGCAGCAGGTGGAAGACGCCGTTCACGACGCGAACGGCATGCACGTCCCGCACGTCGCTTTCGTGGTCGATGGCCACGACCGCGCCGAGCTCGACTGAATAGGGGACGAGACGCTTCTCGCCGGGCTTCATCGTCTCGAGCATCGACTCGCCCACGTAGTTTTCGTTCTCGAGCACGGTGAGCGGCCCGCCCTCGAGCGTGAGCCCCGTGGTGTTCTCGAGCCAGATGGCCGACAGCGGGTTCTTCTCGCGCACGCTCTGGTTGTAGACGGCGACGCGCTTGCCACTCACCGCCGCCGACAAGATCGGCACCAGCGCCGACTGGTTGCGCTTCACGGTGACCGGGCGGTCGAGCACGTATTGGAACAGATCTCCGACCTCGACCGTGCGGGTCTGCACCTGCGCGCTGCGCTCGCGGGCGGCGGCCTTTGCCTGGGGCGAGCGTGACGGAGGCGCCATGCGGGCCGGCATGGGCGCGGGCATGGCGCCCGCACGCGAGAACGCCATGCCCGGCGCCGGCGGGGGCGGCACGGCGGTCATGGTCCGCTCTTCGTCGGCCGCGTACTCGGCTTGCTCGAGCATCGGCGGCGCGTACGCCTCTTCTTCTTGCACCTCCACCGTGGGCCGGCGCCGATGCCGGGGCGCATACAACTCGTGCACGAACGAGATGGGCAGCCCCGCCACCAGCGTGAGCGAGACGTCGTCCCAGTCTTCGTCCCGGGTGTTGTCCACGATCGCCCAGCCCTGGATCCGGGTCTCGGGCTGCCCCAGCATCACGCGGTACGACGTCTTCCACACCGGGGTCTCGACCACGTAGCTGGCCTGCACGGGCCTCGTGCCGGCGCCACGCGCGAAGATGGTGAGGCGCTTCAAGTCCTTCTTCTTGGCGCCGATCAAGATCTCGAGCAGGTGCTGCACGTCCTTCTTGAGCCCTTCGTCCAAGAAGTCGAGGGACTTGATCTCGGCCAGATCGAAGGCGCGCAAGCTGGCGCCGCCCACCAGCAGCACCAGCTGGTGCTCGTGCAGGGTGTCGTCACCGGCCTTGCGCCAGCGGGTCTCGATGCCGGCGACCACCCCCTCGAGGCGATCGCTGCCGGCAACGACCGCCACGCGAGCGCCCTTCACCTGCTCGAGCAACCCGCTCAAGCTGTTGCCATCGGGCAAACGAATGGCCACGTCTTCCAGCCGTTTCTCGGTCGGAAGGGTGGACTCGTAGCTGATGCTCGCCACGTGGCCCTCGCCCAGGTCGAGCACGGTGAGGGACTTGAGCACATCGTTCATCTCGGCCGCTTTGAAGGCGAGATCGAGATTCACGTCTCCGTCGACGTTCCCCTCGCGCTCGAAGTATCCCACACCGTGCTTGAACAGGACGACGCGACGGATCGGCAGGGCATTCGTCATGGCGCCCCGAGGCTAACATTGGGGTATCATGGCTGCATGCGACTCTGGGTGACGCTGGGTGCCCTGGTGCTGCTTTCGGGTTGCAGCGCCAGCGATGGTGCCGGGGGCTCGGGCGGCAGCAGCGGTGGCGGCGGCTCGGGCGCGGGGGCCGGTGCCGGCGGGGGCTCGGGCGGCAGCAGCAGCGGCGGCGGCTCGGGCGCGGGGGCCGCCGGCGGCGGCGAGATCGGCGACCCCTGCACCACCAGCGCCGACTGCACCGCGGTGCCCGGGTCCGAGTGCTACACCACCCTGGGCGGCGGCCCGGTGCCCACCATCACCTTCCCGGGTGGGTTCTGCTCGAAGGCGTGTGACACGCAGTCGAGCGAGAAGGAATGCGGCGAGAAGGCGGGCTGCGCGTCGGTGGGGCAGTCGGGCGGGGGCGTGAGCACCACGCTCACCATCTGCTCACCGCCCTGCGCAAACGATGGCGAGTGCCGCCAGGCCGAGGGCTACAAGTGTTTGCAGATCATCCCGGGCATCGGCGTGTGTACGCCGCCATGACGGGCTGTGTTCGGGGAGGCTGGAGATGACGATGACTCGCATGCTGAAGCGCCTTTCGATCGCGTTCGCGCTCACTCTGGTGGGTTGCGGCGGCAACCCCGAGGTCAGCCAATCGAACGGCACGGGTGGCTCGGGGCCGGGCGGCTCCGGCGGCACCTCGGGCAACGGCGGCTCCGGCGGCGGCATCACCGTAGACAGCGGCTCGGACGCGCCGCCACCGGACAGCAGCGTGGACTCGGGCCCGGTGTGCGGCGACGGCGTGATCGAAACCCCCGAGGTGTGCGACGACGGCAACGCCACGCCAGGCGACGGGTGCTCGGGCGTGTGCGCGGTGGAGCCGGGCTACAGCTGCCTCGAGGCCGGCAAGCCCTGCGTGCCGGTGGCGGCGGTGTGCGGCGACAGCCTGATCAGCGGCAGCGAAGCCTGCGACGACGGGAACAAGGCGGCGGGCGACGGCTGCAGCGCCGACTGCAACGTGGAGCAAGGTTGGGCGTGCAGCACGCCCGGGCAGCCCTGCACGCCGGTGACCACGGCGAAGTGTGGCGACGGCGCGGTCAACAGCGGCGAGCAGTGCGACGACGGCAACGCCACGGCGGCCGACGGGTGCGACGCCACCTGCCAGCTCGAGACCGGCTGGCTGTGCCCGACGCCCAACCAGCCCTGCCTGAAGAACGAATACTGCGGGGACGGGGTCGTGCAGGCCAGCAAGAGCGAGACCTGTGACGACGGCAACGCCACGCCCGGCGACGGGTGCTCGGGCGTTTGCGCGATGGAGCCGGGCTACGCCTGCCCGAATCCGGGCAAGGCGTGCGTTTCGATCTGGGTGTGCGGCAACGGCAAGGTGGATCCCGGTGAGACCTGCGACGACGGCAACACGGCCGCGGGCGACGGCTGCAGCGCCGACTGCGGCCAGGTGGAGCCGGGCCACACCTGTCCGCCGGCCGGCGGCCCCTGCGCGAAGGTGCCGCCCAACACCTGCGGGGACGGCATCGTGGCCGGGCTCGAGCAGTGTGACGACGGCAACACCGCGGGCAGCGACGGCTGCAGCGCGACCTGCGCGGCCGAGCCCGGCTACAACTGCCCCACGCCGGGCAAGCTGTGCGTGCCGATCGCGGTGTGTGGCAATGGAAAGCTCGAAGCGGGCGAGGGCTGCGACGACGGGAACAAGGCCGCCGGCGACGGCTGCGGCGTGAGCTGCCAGATGGAACCGCTCTTCACCTGCCCCACGCCGGGGCAGCTCTGCGTCTCGACGGTGAAGTGCGGGGACTCGGTGGTGGCAGGCGCCGAGTCGTGCGACGACGGCAACACCACGGGCAGCGACGGCTGCAGCGCGACCTGCGCGCTCGAAGCCGGCTGGGCTTGCCCGAACGCCGGCGGCAAGTGCGTGGCCAAGCAGTGCGGCGACGGCATCGTCGCCGGCATGGAGCAGTGCGACGACGGAAACCCGGCGTCGAGCGACGGTTGCTCGAGCACCTGCAAGCTCGAGGTCGGCTGGGCCTGCGTGCTCTCGGGGCAGAAGAGCGTGTGTCACCCGACGGTGTGCGGCGACGGGAACAAAGAGGGCTTCGAGCAGTGCGACGACGGCAACAAGATCCCGTACGACACCTGCTCGCCCTACTGCAAGCTCGAGCCCGCCTGCGCCAACGGGCAGTGCACGCCGGTGTGCGGCGACGGTCTGAAGTTCCCCCAAGAGGCGTGTGACGACGGCAACAAGCAGAACGGCGACGGCTGCTCGGCGAGCTGCACCGTCGAGAGCGGCTTCACCTGCCAGGTGGTGATCGAGGCCCCGCCGGCCCAGCTCGACATACCGATCCTCTACCGAGACTTCTTGTACTACGGCACGACCTCGCCCGGCCCGGGACACCCGGACTTCGAGCGCTATGGCTGCGCAGTGCCGACCACCGGGTTGGTGCAGACCGCGCTGGGGGCCGACGGCAAGCCGGTGTTCCTGTCGACCACCGGCAGCAACCCGTGTGGCACGCAGCTCACCGACGCCGTGGCGCTCTGCTGGTGGTACCACGACAGCGGGTGCGCTGCGGGCGCGAACCCCTACGCCAAGCTGGTCTACACCACCAACGGCCTGCCCACCGGCACCCCCACCACGCTGACGCTGGTGAAGGGCGCGGGCAACACCTATCAGTACAGCAGCAGTGCGTTCTTCCCGGTCGACGGCCTGGGCTGGGGCAACGCGCAGACCTATGCCGGGCACAACTTCGCCTTCACCAGCGAGCTTCGCTACCAGTTCACCTATCAAGGCGGCGCCACCCCCGAGGTGTTCGACTTCACCGGGGACGACGACGTGTGGGTGTTCATCAACGGCAAGCTGGCGGTGGACATTGGCGGGCTGCACCCGGCCCAGAACGGCAGCATCACCCTGAACGCGACGGCCGCAGCGAACCTCGGGCTCACGGTCGGCGGCATGTACGAAATTGCGATGTTCCAGGCCGAGAGGCACACCAACGAGTCGAACTACAAGCTGACGCTTTCGAACTTCGTCCACGCCATCTCGCAGTGCACCACCACCTGCGGCGACGGGATCGTGGCCGGGACCGAGGTCTGCGACGACGGAACCGCCAACAACACCGGCGCCTATGGCAAGTGCAAGCCCAACTGCACGCGGGGGCCGTTCTGCGGTGACTCGACCGTGCAGACCCCACCCGAAGCGTGCGACGACGGCAGCAACAGCGTGACCTACGGCGGCACCAGCCTGCTCTGTGGACCGGCCTGCAAGTACGCACCGTATTGCGGCGACAGCGTGGTCTCGAACGGCGAGCAGTGCGACGACGGCACCGTGAACAACACCGGCGCCTACGACAAGTGCAGCCCCGGCTGCACGCTGGGCCCGCGCTGCGGCGACGGCGCGCTTCAGGCCGGCAACGGCGAAGAGTGCGACGAGGGCGCGAGCAACGGCGCCACCAGCAGCGCGTGCGCGGCCAACTGCAAGCTGAAGTGCGGCAACGGCCAGCTCGATCCGGGCGAGCAGTGCGACGACGGTAAAGCGAGCAACACCGGCGGCTATGGCAAGTGCAACGCCAACTGCACGCAGGGGCCGCGCTGCGGCGACGGCGTGAAGAACGGCAGCGAGCAGTGCGACGACGGCAAGAACGACGGCAGCTATGGCACCTGCGCCCCCGGCTGCCTGCTCGCCGACTACTGCGGCGACAGCAAGCTGAAGAACCCACCCGAGACCTGCGATCAAGGCCCAGCCAACAGTGCTTCGGCCTATGGCGCGGGCCTGTGCACCACAGCCTGTAAACCGGCGCCCTTCTGCGGCGACAAGGCGGTGGACGGCGCCAATGGCGAGCAGTGCGACGACGGCGTGAACAACGGGCAGCCGGGCTCGTGCGCCACCGACTGCAAGAAGCACATCCCGCTTCAGAGCTGCGGCGACGGCGTGGTGCAGGCGCCCGAGCAGTGCGACAAGGGCACGGCCAACGGCACCGCGCAGAGCGGCTGCGACGTGCACTGCCACCTGCGCTGTGGCAACGGCGTCAAAGAGAGCGGCGAGCAGTGTGACAACGGCAAGAACGACGGCAGCTACGGCACCTGCAACCCGGACTGCTCCCTGCCCGGCTACTGCGGAGACGGCATCAAGAACGGCCCCGAGAAGTGCGACAATGGCCCGGGCAACGTTCCTGCGAGCTCGGCCTATGGCACCGGGTTGTGCACGGTGATCTGCCAGTGGGCGCCGTTCTGCGGCGACGGCTGGGTGCAGGGCGCGTTCGGCGAGCAGTGCGACGGCAGCAGCGGCTGCAGCTCGAGCTGCAAGTGGAGCAACCCGAAGTAGCAGAGCTTGCGCCGCTCGCACGCGGCGAGCGAAACGGTGCTATGGGTGTGCTGCACCCATGAACCCGAGTCGGGACCGAGAAGAGGCAGCCAACACCCTGAGCCACGGCCTGGGGCTTTGCGCCGCGCTGATCGCGACGCCTTTCGTGCTGCGCGCGGTGGCCGAGCGCGGGGGCACCCTGAGCATGGTCGGGGCGGCCGTGTTTTCGGTGACGATGGTGCTGCTCTACCTCTCGTCGACGCTGTATCACGGCGCGAAAGACCCAGAGCTGAAGCGCCGCCTGCGCGTGCTCGACCACTCAGCGATCTTCCTGCTCATCGCCGGGACCTACACGCCGTTCACGCTGGGGGTGCTGCGCGGCGCCTGGGGCTACACGCTGTTCGGGGTGGTCTGGGCGCTGGCTGCGCTGGGCGTCGGCTTGAAGCTGCTCGGCGGTCTGCGTTTTCCACGCCTCTCGATGGTGCTGTATCTCACCATGGGTTGGGTGGTGGTGTTCGCGATTCACCCGCTCTGGCGCGCGATGCAGCCCTGGGGCCTGTTCTGGCTGATCGCTGGCGGCGTGGCCTATACCTCCGGCGTGGCGTTCTATGCGGCCGAACGCCTGCGACACAACCATCTGGTGTGGCACCTGTTCGTCATCGCCGGCACGGCGTGCCACGCCCTGGCGGTGTCGGGCTACGCCGGCTGAGCCGCCTGCTCACTGTGCTTCGAGCGCGAGCAGCGTGTCGCCGACCTCGACGTCGGCGCCGTCGGCCACCGCGACCGCGGTCACCTTGGCGCGCTTCGGCAGCCCGGGCCCACCGTAGCTGATACGGTGGAAGGTCTTCATCACCTCGAGCAGGCAGACGGTCTGGCCTTCTTGGATCGCCGCACCGGCCTCGACGAAGGGCGGCTTGTCGGGCGAGGGCCGCAGATAGAAACGCCCGCTGGAGGGCGCTCGGAACTCGAGCCCGCCGGCGGCGGTGCCCGCCTCGGCTTCCGCTTCCACCGCAAGGACGGCGCCCGAGGTGGGGTCGAGGGTGAACAGCAGCGTGCCGTGCTCGACGGGCTGGCGGGCGAGGCGCACGGCCGGCGCCGCGCCGACGATCAGGCCATGGGCGTGGTCGTCGAGCACCAGGTCGTGCAGCACCCCAAGAACCTCGATCTGGCCGATGTACGCCCCCGGCAAGAGCAACGTGCCGGGCGCAGGCGCCCCACGCCACAGCCCGACCGCCGGCGAGTGCACGGTGACCCGGCCCTCTGGCAATCGCGTGCTGCCTGCCGTCAGGGTGTGATGGAACGCGCGGCCGTCGCGCGGGAAGGCGCGCCGCGCGCTCATCGCACGCCCTCCGCGAGCACCGCCAGGTCGTGCAAGCTCCAGATGCGGCTGTTCTTGATGCGCCGCACGCCCGGGCTCTGGTATGCGGCCTCGGCCAGCATCGCCAGGTAGTCGCGCAACTCGCCGAGCTCGACGATCTCGTCGGTGTCCATCTGCCGGGCGGCGACGAACGGGTCCATGTCCGCTTCGATCCGACGCTCGACGGCCTTCATGCCCTCTTCGATGCTGCGCCGCTCGTCAGGATCCTTGCTCAGGATCTCGAAGTCGTCGTCCAGCTTGGTGTTGTACGTCGCGATGGCGAGGGTACGGCCCTCCATCACGCTCTGGCGCGCCACCGTGGTCGAGAGCTGCACCACCGGATCGTAGGGCAGACCGCTCATTGCGTAGTAGCCGGCGCCGCTCGCCTTGCGCAAGAGCACCGTGAACATCGGCACGGTGTTGGTCGAGTTGGTGTAGATCAGGCTCGAGCCGTAGGCGAGCAGGCCCTGGGCCTCGGCCTCGGCGCCGATGTCGAAACCCGAGATGTCTTGCAGCCAGACCATCGGGATGCCGTCGTCGTTGCACGCCCGGCTGAACGCCGACACCTTGGCGATGCCTCCGCGGTAGAGGATGGCCGCGGGGCGCTGGCGACCGGGGTGCTCGGGATCGCCAACCAGCCCTTGGCGGTTGGCAATGAACCCGACCCACAAACCGGCGACGCGCCCGACGCCGCACACCATCTCTTCACCCACGCCAGGCAGCACCTCCCAGAACAGGCTCTGGTCGCACAGCCGCGCGAGGATCTCGACCACGTCGTAGGCCTCGCGGTGGTCGGGCGGAAGCAGCCCCCGGAGCTCGTGGGCGGGGTGTGCGGGCTCGATGCTGCGGGCGTCGCCGCGGTAGTAGTCCGCGCCCGAGGTCGGCAGACGCCTGAGCTCGCTCCGGATGCAGTCGAGCAGCACCTCGTCATTGGGCACCCGCACGTCGGCGCAGCCGCTCTGGTGCACGTGGACCTCGGGGCCGCCGATGTCGAGCGAGGTCATCTTCTGGCTCTTGGCGCCCTTGATCAGCGCTGCGCCGGCGATCACCATGTAGGCCTGCTCGGTCATGTACACGCGATCGCTGATGATCGGCATGTAGCCGCCGCCGGCGATGCAGTCGCCGAAGACGCCGGCGATCTGCGGCACACCGTGGGCGCTGAGCACGCTGTTCATCTTGAAGATGTGCCCGGCGCCGCGCATCCCCGGGAACGCTCGGGACTGCTCGGGCAAGAACAGCCCGCTGGAATCCACCAGGTACACGGCCGGGATGCGCAACCTGAGCGCCATGCTCTGCGCCCGCTGGATCTTCTCGGGCGTCTTGGGCCACCACGACCCGCTGGCCACGGTGTTGTCGTTGGCGATCACCATGCACCAGCGACCCTCGACCCGGGCGAAGGCCGTGACCACACCGGCACCGGGCGAGCGGAGCCCGCCCTCGAACTCGATGCCGTGATTGACGAAGGTGCCGACCTCGAAGGGGCGCGTGCCGGGATCGCACAGCCGCGCGAGCCGCTCGCGGGCAGTGAGCTTGCCCTTGTCGTGCACCCGCTTCTGGTACTTCTCGCCCCAGCCGGCGTGGACCTCGGCCCGCCGCTGACGCAGGCTGGCTTCGAGCGCGTCGAGCGCGTCGCGGTGGCTCTGGAAGGTGGCCGCGTCGGTGACGCTGTGCCGCGGGCGGCCGATGGGAACGACGGGAACGTGGGCCATCAGGAATGACTCCAGCCAGGAATGCTGCGGTTGTCGTAGCGCCCACTGGCAAACTGCTCGCTCCGAAGAACGGCCAGGTGCATGGGCGCCGTGGTCTTGATGCCCTCGACACGCAGCGCCGAGAGCGCGGCAATCATGCGCTGCCGGGCGTCTTCACGGTCGTTGCCCTTCACGATCAGCTTGCAGATCAGCGAGTCGTAGAACGGCGGCACCTTGTAGCCCTGGCACACGTGGGTGTCGACGCGCACGTGCTCGGTCTGCTCGGGGGGCTGCCACAGGGTCAGGGTGCCGGGGCTGGGGCGGAAGTCGTGCTCGGGATCTTCGGCGTTGATGCGGCACTCGATGGCGTGGCCGTCGAAGCGAACGTCGGCCTGCGAGAACGACAGTGGGCAGCCGGCGGCGACGCGGATCTGCTCGACGGCGAGGTCGATTCCGGTGCGCATCTCGCTGACCGGGTGCTCGACCTGCAGGCGGGTGTTCATCTCCATGAACCTCAGGGTGCCACCCTCGTCGAGCAAGAACTCCATGGTGCCGGCACCCACGTAACCGATCGAAGCCGCAGCGTGGCGCGCCAGCTCGGCACCGCGCGCACGCTCGTCAGAAGAGAGCACGGGCGACGGCGACTCTTCGATCAGCTTCTGGTGCTTGCGCTGCACGGTGCAGTCGCGCTCGCCCAGGTGGCAGACGTTGCCGTAGCGGTCCGCCATGATCTGGATCTCGACGTGCCGGCCGCCTTCGAGCAGGCGCTCGAGATAGACGCGATCGTCCCCGAACGCGACCTCTGCCTCGCGCTGTGCGCCGCTGAACGCCTCGTCCACCTCGCTCGGCCCGCGCGCGATGCGCATGCCGCGGCCGCCGCCGCCGCTCTCGGCCTTGAACAGCACGGGGTAGCCGACCTCGTCGGCGACGCGGCGCGCCTCGGCCAAGCCCGAGAGCACGCCGCTGCTACCCGGGATGAGCGTGAGGCCGGCAGCGCCCATCGCCCGCTTGGCCGGCGTCTTCTTGCCCATCAAGTGCATGGCGTGAGCCGGAGGACCGATGAAGGTCACGCCGTGCGCCTCGCACAGCGCGGCGAAGGTCGGGTTCTCGGACAAGAACCCCCAACCCGGGTGCAGCGCCGAACAGCGCGTTTGCTTGGCGGCCTGCACCAGCTTCACCGCGTCGAGGTAGCTCTCGGCCGAGCGCCCGGGGCCGAGGCACACGGTCTGTCGGCCATGCGTGTAGGCCGCGCCCCGATCGGCCTCGCTCACGGCCAATACCGGGGTGACCCCGAGCACGTCGCAGGCCCGGGCGATGCGCACGGCCACCTCCCCGCGGTTGGCGATCAGCACACGATGGAACAAGAGCGGCATGGCGGCCGCGGAGGCTAGCATTTCCGGGCGGCCGCGCGGCGACCCGTCACACGGCGCTCACGGCGTCGACCAAGCGCCGCCCAGACTTCCACACACCGACTGGGCCTGGGACAGCCCGTTGAAGCCGCTGTAGTAGAAGTAGTGAATCGAGCTCTTGCACTCGGCGATGACGGAGGCCGTGGGGCAGGCCGTGCCCGGTGTCCCGCCGTCCGAGGTGCACTGGTCGGCGGCCGCGTCTCGGCCCGGCCCGGCTGGGATGTCCATCTCGATGCACGCGAACTTGGCCGGTGTGTCGCACGAGAACGTCGAGCCCGACGCCCCGCCGGTGGCGCCGCTGCCGCCCGAAGCGCCGCTGCCGCCCGAAGCGCCGCTGCCGCCGCCGTCGGTGCCCCCGCCGCCGTCGTCACCGCCGCCATCGCAGGCGCCGGTGGAGATCAGCAGGCCCGCCCCCAGCAAGAACGCGCACCCCTTGAGTAGCACCGACATCGACATCGCCTCTCCTCCCCCGCCGTTGGCGCAGAGCTCGGTCCACTCTGCCAGAAGCCCGAATGCCGCGCGAGCGACAATCTGCCGCTCGCAGCGATGCGGCGCTCAGTAGAGCAAGAACGGGCGGCGGTGGACGGCGAAGGCCTCGAGCTCGAGCGGCCAGCCCGCCATCAGCTCCTCGAGCGGGGCGCCCCGGCCCAGGGCCTCGAGCGTGGTGGGGCTGCTCAGGAGCACGCCGAGACGCCGGAAGTCCCAGTCTGCGGGGTGAACGGCGCGGAGCGCACGAGCCAGCGCCATGGCAAACGACAGCGGTGACAGCCGGCGCGCCGAGGTGAGGGTGATGGCCAGGCCGCGACAGCGCTCGCCACGGAACGGCCCGCTCTGGGGGACGCGCTCGTCGGGGGCGAGGCTCACGCCCTGGGCGGGGCCGAGCGCGGCGATCACCGCGGCGGGATCGAGCCAGGGCGCGCCCACCCACTCGAAGGGCGTCGGCGTCCCGCGCCCCACCGAGAGGTTGCTGTGCTCGAAGAGCGCCACGCCCGGGTAGAGCAGCGCGGCGCGTGGGCTGCGAAGGTTGGGCGACGGGTCGAACCACGCGAGCCCCGTGTCGTCGAAGCGCATGTCGCGCCGCCACCCGCTGAGCGGCACGACCTCGAGCGGCGTGTCGAGGGCGCGTTCGTGCGCGATCAGAATCGCGAGCTCGCCCAGCGTCATGCCGTGCATCACCGGCAGCGGATGAGGATTGATCCACGAGCGCGGCTTGGCGCGGGACACGGGGCCAGCGGGGACGCCGCCAGAAGGGTTCGGGCGGTCGAGCACCACCACTCGGCGCCGCGACTCGAGGGCGCGGACCAGCGCCGCGGCGTAGGTGTAGAAACGCGCGCCCGCGTCCACCAGATCCACCACCACCGTGTCGACGTCGACCCAGGCGCGCCGGTCGTCGTCCGGGCCATACAGGCTGACGACCGGAAGCCCGGTGCGCACGTCGCGACCGTCGGGGACGGCGCCCTCTTCAGCGACCGACAGCCCGTGTTCGGGAGTGACCACGCGCAAGAGCTCGACACCGGGTGCCGACGCGATTCGGTCGAGCGTCCGCCGGCCCGATCGATCGCGAGCCGCGCCGTGGGTCAGAAGCGCCACGCGACGCCCCCGAAGGCGAGAGAAGCCCTCTCGCGCCAGACGATCGATGCCGAGCTCGACCACGGGATCGTCGACCTCGGGACGCACACCGGCGACCAGCGCGCGGATCGCGTGCGCCACCGGCGCGACCCTGCCCTTGCCATCCGGGTGCAGGCGACTGCTCAGGAACACCACGAAGCGATCGCGCCGGGGGTCGACCCAGAGCGACGTTCCCGTGAAGCCCTCGTGACCGAAGCTCTGTGGCGAGAACACCGCCCCGGTCGGGTCGTCGGGCGCGTCCCAGCCGAGCGTGACCCGCGCCCCCGGCACTTCGTGGACCTCGGTCATCGCGCGCACGGTCTCGGGGCGAAGCACCCGTCGCCCGTCGAGCGCGCCGCCGCCGAGCAGCATGCGGGCGACGCGGGCCAGGTCGTCGGCCGACGAGAACAGACCGGCATGGCCTGCCACGCCGCCCAGGGCCCGCGCTCGCGGGTCGTGGACCACGCCGTGCCACGCGTCGGTCGGCACGACGCGCGGACCCGGCCCGGGACGAAAGCGGGTGTCCGAGAGCCCGAGCGGCTCGAACAGGCGACGGGCGACGAAGCCGTCGAGGGGCTGGCCCGACACGCGCGCCACCAGCTCGCCGAGCACGATGAAGCCCAGGTCGCTGTAGCGATGCTGAACGCCGGGTTCGTGGGCGAGCGGAGCGCGTGCCACGGCGGCCGGCGAGCTGTCTGCCACGGCGAGCACCGCCGGCAGGCCCGAGGTGTGCGTGAGAAGCTGGCGAACGGTGACGCCCGGGTGGAATGCCGGCAGGTGCTTTCGGACCGGATCGTCGTAGCGCAGCCGCCCGTCTTCGACCAAGGCCGCGACCGCGGTGGCGGTGGCCACCGCCTTGGTGACGCTGGCCAGATCGAAGATCGCGTCTTCGGTCATGGCGCGGCGCACCGGGTCGACGCGCGCTGCACCGAAGGCGCGCCGGAACGAAACCCCCGCGCTTCCGCCGACGATCACCACCGCCCCAGGCATGTCACCGCGCTCGATGGCGCCATCGATTTCGCGCTCGATGGCGAGCTGAACCCGAGCAGGAAGCCGGCGCGCGGCGGCCGCGCGCTCCACCGCGACGTGCGGCGCAGTCAGCCGAGGCCCCCGAGCGAGCGCCAGGGGCGGCACCCGCGGGGCCGCGTCGGCCGCCGAAATCAGCGCCGCCAGGCTGAGGCCAATCCCGAGCCGCATGCGCGGCTGAAACGCCCGGGGCTCCGGGCGCGATTCCCGTCACGGCGCCGGCCGGTGCTCCACGATCCGAACCTCGCCACCGGCCAGGTGCAGCTCCGTGAACCCGCCTTCGGGCACGCGCACTCCCCCCGCGACGTCCCTGGCCAGAAAGGCGTGCTGCCCCGCAGCAAGGGGCAAGTCTCTCGGCTTGTCGCCCACGGGCTCGGCGCTACCGTCGAGCCACAGCTCGAGCTCGGTCTCGCTGCTCACCCTCAGCGTTGCCGTGGGCTCCCCCGCCGAGAGCGCCGTGCGCGCCCGATCGACACGAACGGCCAGCGCGCCCGCCGGGAGCACCAGCGCGAAGCGATCCCTGCCCGGAACCGGGAAGAGCACCGGTCCGGCGAGCCGGAAGCCGAGCTGCCCCTCGACGCCGTCGCCGGCGGGCCGCCCGCCGAACACCTCGATCGCGATCACGGTGGCGTCTGGCGGCAAGAACCGCTGCACCCCGTCGGCGGCGACGTGGCGCGCCCCCCAGAGCATGGCGACCTTCGACGGCGGTCGCACCTGCTCGGCTAGCGCGAGCACGCAGTGCAGCTCGCGGAGCCCCGTCAGCGAAACATCCCCCACGGATCGGGCGCGCGCCTGGAGCGACGTGGGCAGGTCGCAGCCGTGCACGCGCACGCCGCCCGCCTGGAGCGTGGCCACCAGGGCCGGAAGCTCTTCGAGGTAGTCGTACTTCCAGGCGGCGTGGTCGTGATCGCGCTGGCTCGCGATCACGCCGCCGAGCCCGGCACCGCGGACGAGCGCCGCACCGTCGCCAGCTTGGTGCTGCGCCGGCACGCCGCTCCACCGTCCGGCCGCGTGGAACTGCTCGATCACCGCGTCGGTGGCGCCGAACCCCAGGGCGCCCGCCAGCCGACGAAACGCGACGATCTGCGCCGGGGCATCGTGGTACGTCCCGAACAGCACGAAGCTCTGGCGCGGGGTGCGAGCTCGAAGGAACGCCCCGATGGCGTCGTCGCCGGCCACCAGCTGATTCGCCCGGGCCGCCGCCCGCAGGCTCGCCTCGAGCAACTCCCGGGTGAGCACCGGTTCGGTGCGCGCCGGGCGACGGGTGTGCGCCGCGAGCACCTCCTGGGCGCCGGGCGCCGAGACCGGGAAGGCGGGCCACGCCGCCGGGGCGGGCGGTGGCCGCGGCGCGACCGGTGGGCGGCGCGCGACGGCAGCCGGGCCGGTGCACGCCGCCAGGGCGAGAGCAAAGATCGGCAGAAGGCGCGCCAACGCACCGAGTGTCACGCCGAGCCCGACACCGAGCAAGCGTCGGCGTTCCGATCTAAGCTCGGGGCATGCGCGTTTCGTTCTGGCCTGCATGGGTCCTGGCCGCACTCACCCTGGCTAGCTGCTCGTCGGACGACGGCGGGGGCGCCGCCGCGGGCAGCGGCGGCAGCGGGGGAAGCGGCGGTACGGGGGGTGCTGGCGGCGTCGCCGGAACCGAGAGCTGCACGGCGACCTTCACCTGGCTCCAGAAGGACGCCTACAAAGAGACCGCAGGTCGCAGCAGCGATCTCTGGCCGCCCCACACCACCACCCAGATCGACGTGAGCTGCGGCGGCCAGCTGATCAAGACGGCGTTTCGCGAGAACCACGGCACCAAGCCGGGGGACAAGGACCAAAACGGCGAGGTGTTCTTAGTGAGCGTGGGCTCGATGCAGGCCAGCGGGAAGTGGAGCGCGATGGAATCGCTGCTCGCCGCTTACGACGAGTGCGAGTGCGGAACGCAGTTCTTGAGCATGGACGCGCTGGGCGACGCGGCGGTGCAGAAGCTGGTGGCAGAAGTCGAGGGCTACGTGCTGGCACACCTGACCTGTAGCGGCGCGGTCGACGCCCCGGGGCTGGTGCAGAAGCTGAAGGCGGGTGACATCGCCGGCGTGCTGGCGGTGCTGCCCAGCTGCACCTGGGCCTCGGGCTTCGACTGGGCCTCGGGCTTCGACGCCGCGCTGGGCAAGATCGTCGCTGCCGCGAAAGAAACGCTGGCCGACTATCACGTCTGCAACAACGACGCCGAGCTCCAGGCCACGCTCTTCGATGGCTTCCGCAAGACCGCAGCGGTCACCGCCTGCGACCCCGCCGGAGCGTCGTGCAAGGGGCCGAAGTGGTTCTATGCGCCGAAGCCGTGAGCCCTACTTGCAGCTGAGCGGCGCCGCCCACAGCTCGTGCTGCTCGCCGGTCGAGACCAAGAAGAAAGAGACCGCGCGCTCCCCCTCGACCCACACGCGGCCCTGACCTGCGTCGGCGCCCTGGGGCGAAACCGTGAGGGTCGACCCCACCGGGGTGAGCGCGTCGTCGAGCACGCGCACCTCGACCGCATGACCGGAAGGCGTCCGCGCGGTCCATTGCAGAAGCCAGCCCCGGTCGCCCAGCGCCGCCGCCGCCGGCGAGATCCGCGCGCCGCCGTCGCCCAAGGCCAGCGACGAGAGCCGCTCGGGGACCTTCCCGGCGACCGACTTGCCAGCGAACAGCTGGTAGTCGGCCGCTTCGCTGGGCTTGGCGGCAACCAACAGCAGCGCACTGGCCCTGCCCACCACGGGCACCGGAGTCCCGGCGATCGCCGCGGGCAGCTCGGGCGCCAGAAGCTCGGTGGACTTGTCGCCGTTGGCGGCAAGCCAACCCGCGAGCACCTTGCCGGCTGGCCCGCCGCTGCGCAACGCGACGAAGTGCCCGGCGCTGGGATGGCTGTCGACGCGAGCCGGCGTCAGCTCTTTCTCGTTCAGCGGCCAGACCACGTCCGGCTCACTGTCCCCGGAACGCCGCGCGATGCCCCGCGGCGCGGCGCCGATGCGCAGCGGCTCGTCGCCGAGCAGGGTGCGCGCATCGCCCAGGTTGGACTCTTCGCTGTCGACCACCAGCTCGACGCTGTCCCCCACCAGTCGCGGCTGAACGCTGGTGACCGGAGCCTTGCTGGGCTGACGTTTCTTGCTCTGCTCGTCCAGCGTGTCCGCGGCCAGCACCACCACCTCGGCCTCGGTCCGGGTGCGCGCAAACCCGACGGCGACCCGCCCCTTGCCCGCCGCCGCCACTTCGAGTGGCACCTTGCCGTGGGCGGGCTTCGAGATCAGCCGCGCGCGGCCCGCAGCGCATGCCCGGGCCACGCCGGAGGACGGCGCCGCCGAGGTCGACGCTGCCGCGGATGCCGACGGAGATGGCACGGGTTCGGGACGACCGGCGAGCCAGAGCGAGACGCCCCCGAGCCCACCGACCACGAACAGCCCGAGCACCAACAGGCCGATGACCAGCGGCGCGTTCGAGCGCTGGGTCGGGCCCCGGCGGACGGTGGCTGGCTCGGTGGGGGCCTCGGGCGGATCGGGCAGCGGGTTGTCCCGCATGGTCGGCGCTTCGTCCTCGACCTTGAACGCCGGCAGTGGAGCCTCGTGCACCGCGAGCTCGGGCACCTCCGACGCTGGCAGCCAGCCGCCCAGGGCGGCGGACGACACCATACACGTGGGCGACACGCCGCCCTCGCGGACGGCCGCCTGAAGCTTCTCGAGGTTGCCGGTGTACTCGAACCCGTCGGTCCCAATCCAGCGCCACTGGTTCTCTGCCATGCGACGTCAGCCCCGCCGGGTGTCTTTGGACCGGCGCTCGAGCTCCTTGCCGAGCGCGATGTAGCTCGCGACTCGGGCGGCGTCGAGAGTGCCTTGCTCGACCGCGGCGCGCACCGCGCAGCCCGGCTCGGTGATGTGCCGGCAATCGCGAAACCGGCAACCCGCCGACAGCTCGATCACCTCCGGGAAGGCCGTTTCGAGCGCCTCGCCCTCGGCCCACAGTCCCAGCTCGCGCATGCCCGGGGTGTCGATGATGGCGCCCCCCTGCGGCAGCGCCATGAGCTCGCGATGGGTGGTGGTGTGCTGGCCCCGATCGTCGTGGCTGCGCACGGCGTGAACGCGCATGCGGTCGTGCCCGAGCAGGAAGTTCACCACCGTGGACTTGCCTGCGCCCGACGAGCCGACGACCGCAGCGGTGACCCCCGATCCCAGGTAGCGCGCCGGCGCACCCGACTCGATGCCCGCCAGCACGTCGATGGCGTGCACACGCACGCCCGGAGCCACGCTGCTGGCTTCGGCGGCACGCGCCGCGGGGTCGGGGCACAGGCCGGCCTTGGTGAGCAGCACCACCGGTGTCATGCGGCCTTCGGCCGAGAGCGTGAGATAGCGCTCGAGACGCCGCAGGTTGAAGTCACCGTCGAGGCCCATCACCACGAACAGGACGTCGACGTTGGTGCACAGCACTTGCGGCTGCACGCGTCGGCCTGCGGCGCGCCGCACGAGCTCGGAGCGGCGCGGAAGCACCGCCTGGACGACGGGCTCCGGGCCCGGCGCGCACGCGACCCAGTCGCCGGTCACCGGACGCCCGGGCTCGGTCCGCACGACGCGGCGCGGGACGCGCGCCATGGTTTCGCCGGCTTCGGTCGAAAGCTGCGCCCGATCGGCGTCGATGCGCGTCACCCTGCCGGCGAAACCGTCGGCGATGCCCAGCGCGGAGAGCGCCCGCTCGAATTCCGCATCGAAGCCCAGATCCGCGAGCGTCATCCCGAAGAGTCCAGATCGGCGTCGGAGAATGGCCGCGCCGCCCCGGGCGCCAGCCCCAGCGCCCAATCGACCAAGCGAGCCGCCAGCGCCTCGAGCTGGTCGCCGTCGGGCAGGCGCTCGGCGCGCAGCCGCTGGGCCAGCACCATTGGCCCGAGCGAAGGCGAGACCGAGCACTGGTGCTTGCGCTGCTGCTCGGCGAGCCGAAGCTGGGTCAGGCGCGCGACGTGCCTCACCAGCTCGCGCTTCTTCTGGTCCGAAGTCATCGCCGGCGGGGAGTGTAGCAGAGGCGAGGATCCCCGAGCCGCCACCGGGAAGCGTGGGCGGGCGCCGAGGCAAGCTATCGCACCCCAGCTGAAGCTGTCTTAGAGTCCCGCCATGGCCGAATCTGAGCCCACCTCGGGAACCCCGCGCGCGGTGCTGCTCGCGCTCGCGGCCAGCTTCATCGCGTTCGGGGTGGCGTTCTTGCTCGCCCCGCAGAAGCTCGCGGCCTACGCCGACCTCTCCACCACCAGTCGCCTGGGCCTGGTCGAGCTGCGCGCGTTCTACGGCGGCGTCCAGATCGGGCTCGGAGTGTTCTTGGCGGTGGCCGCCATGCGGCGCGAATGGCAGCTGCCCGGCCTGTTGTGTGCGCTGCTGTCGCTGCTGGGGGTGTTCGGCGCGCGCATCTACGCCCTCACGGCCGAAGGCTGGCCCGGCGCCATGGTGCTGGTGTTCTTGGCCATCGAGCTGGCCGGGGTCGTGGCCGCCGGCTTCGGCCTGATGAAGATCAAGCAGAGCCCGGGCGAGCCCGGCGCCGACGAGGTCGCAGCGCTGTCCAAGGCGGAAAAGACGCTCCTGATGGAGAGGACCCAGCCCCTCGAGCGCACCGTGCCTCTCGACCTTTCGAAGCGCGGCAAGGGCTGACTCAGGGGCAGATCTTCTTCCAGTCGTCTTGCGGGGCGGGCAGCCGAGCGCTTCCGGTCTTCAGGAACGAAGCCGCGAAGCAGGCGTACTGGAATTTCAGATCGTCGCGATGCGAGTAGATGGCGTGGCCATCGGCCTTCGCTTCGCCAGGCAGCGCCTTGGGTGCGTACTGCGCGATCACGCCGGTGTACGCGGCGCCCCCTTCACTCTTGCGGTTGTCCGCGACCGGGAAGGGCAAGAGCCCATCGAGCCCGCCCAGGGCGAGGGCCTGCTGCATCTCGGCCCAGAGCGCGGCGCCAGCCTGCTGATGACCATAGGCGAGAGCAATGGCGTCGTAGGTGCTCCGATCGAAGTAGCTGTCGTCGGGCGCCACGGGGTCGAAGATCGGCCTCACGGGATGCCCCGGCAGGGGTCGGCGCGCGATGCGGGGCGCGTACGCGAACGGATCAGCGGCCTCGAGCGCGGCGGCACCGAGCCCGAGCACCGGATGCAGGTGCGTGAGCTTCACCTCGGTACCCAAGATCAGCTTCAAGAACCCGGTGAACTTCCCGCCCTGGAGCGGAGTGTGCACGATGAAGTGCGGCCAGAGCCCGCCGGCCCCCGTGGGCACCGCCAGGCGCAAGCTGGGTTCGGTGGCAGCGATCATGTTGGTGTACATGCCGCCCATCGACTGGCCGGTGACCAGGATCTGCTTCGGATCGAATCGGAAATGCGTCGCCCCCGGCGGCAGGCTGGGCCCGGTGCAGGCGCCGAGCGCGGAAGGCGGGATGACCAGCTTCGACAGCGCCTCGATGAACAGCCGCAGCTCGATCTGCCCCTGGCGAAACGTGTCGCGCATGGCCGCCAGGTTGTTCGGGTTCAGGTAGGCAGTCTCGGAGGCGCCGGGCAAGCGCTCGGGATTGAGCGGCATGGCGCTGCCCGCCATGGCGAACCCCTGCACCGCGTAGGGGAATGCCGGACCGATGGGCGCGCCGGGGTTGCCGTCGTCCGCCACGGGCCGCGCCATGGCGATGCTGTAACCCCCGGAGCCGTGAATGTTGACGATCAGCGGATAACCGCCAGCCGGCATCGGGGCCTTCGGCAGCACGATCTTGATCGGCGCGGTCTCGTTCCGCTGCAGCGTGGGCAGGCCATCGGGCCCGATCACGAATCGGCCTTCGGTGTTGTAGGGCGGCTTGCCGAGCTGGAATTGCGGATAGTCGACCGTGCCTTCGAGCACGCAGAGCTCGCCGAGCTCGGGATCGACGTGCTCCTTCAGCCCGCTGAGCGTGACGTCGTAGGCGTCGACGACGGACTGGCTCAGCGCCGCCTGGTCGGCGACCACGTCCCCCGTGGTGAACACGGTCGCCGCCGCCACCGAGGCCCGCTCGATGCCGAGGGTGTCGAGCGTCTCCCACAGCGGCGCGTAACTCTCGTCGGCCCGCTGCTCGGCTTCGCCCGCAGGCGCGCGCTTCGCCAGCCGGGTCAGCACTGGCGGCTGCGTGAGCGGCGCGCCGTCCGCGCCCCCCAGCTCACGGCGCACCACCACCGCGTAGCGGGTCTTCGCGCGGAGCACGAACCCGGGGCGCGCAGCGATGGAGAGGACGTTCTGGGGCGTGTAGGCGTCCGGCTCGGCCGTCTCGGCCAGCGTGGGCACCAGCCGGCCGCGCTCCGGCGACTCGGGGTCGACGTCGAGCAGAAGCACCGGCGAGCCAGCGTCGGCGACGATCACGCTCTCGGAGCTCTGGGCGGCGAGCGGGGCGGTGAACCGGAGGTGCACCACCGGGATGACGGGAAACCCCCGGGCTTGCTCGGCGTTCTCCACCAGCCCGCTCAAGATGAAGACCTCGCTCGGGTTGGGGAACCCGTCGAGGATCGGGTGGCCCTCGGCGTCGACGCGCAGATCGCTGGGATACGGCAGGTCGTAGAAGTGCTCGGGCGTGGTCAGGTCGGCGCCCAGGTCCATCACCAGCCGGGTGCCGCCGCAGTCGGCGCAGTCGTCCGGCTCCCCGCCGCAGGCGACGGTCAGCGGCGCGACGCAGGCAAGAGCAAGAATCGAGGAACAGCGCATGGTTCAGCAGCGCCCGCGCGGCGCAGCCGCAAGCCTAGCACCGGGTTCCGCCGGCCGCGCCCCGATCACCCGTCGTCTTCCGCCAGCACGATCAACCGGTCGCCCGGCTTGGGGGTGATCTGCATGTGACGGAACTTGAACGGGTTCAGGTGGATGCCATAGCGCTGAGCCGGATCGTTCACGTGGATCTGCACGCCGAAGGCCACCTCCCCCCGTGCCTTGGCGGCGAGCATCAGGTACTCGAACGTGGTGGGCTGCCCCGGAGGAACGTAGCGCGCGAGGTCCTTCAAGTAGATCTCGCTGCCCTCGGACTGAAACAGATCTTCCAGCACGGGGCGGACGCGGGGCTCGTGCGTGACCTGCGCCAGCACCATGCTCACCATTTCGTTGCTGATCACGATGTCGTTGATCTCGGTGGTTGCGGCAAGATCGCGGTTCCGGGGGTCGAGGATCTCGCTGCACACCTCTTGCCCGTGAACCCCGGCACGGTGCCGGAAGTCGCGGAGCAAGAGCAGCGCGATGATCGCCCGGGTGTCGGCGGCCTCGCTCTCGTCCATGCCGTGCGAGTCCGAGGCGTCGCCCAGCACCATCACCGTGGGGTAACGCTCGGTGTTGACCTGCTCCAAGATGTGACGGTTGGTGAAATCGCCCACCAGGTGCTGCACCTTCAGGTGCAGCTCGCCGCACTTGTCGGCGATCTCGCGCTGTCGGTCCTCGAGTGAGACCGAGTTGATCAGCGTCACCGTGGAGCCAGGGCCGACGTACGAGTCGAACTCTTTGAGGATCGGAAAGAGCTTCTCGTTGTAGCCCAGCACCAGCAGGTGCTCGACGGGCTTGTCGGTGGCGGGGGGCGAAGGGATCTGGATCTGATCGATGCGCAGCGGCCCCGGGTACGGCTGCCAGGCGATGTGGTCGTCTTCGGCCACCAAGAGCAGCTCTTCGTCCGGCGCGATGACGTGGTCGGCGGGGGGATTGAGCAGGTGACCCGAGCCGTCGGCCTTACCCACGCCGATCAGGCACGCGTTGGGGAACTCGAGCACGACTTCGCCGAAACGACGACCCACGGTCTGGGGGAAGCGAGCATAGTGGATCTCGTTGCCCTCGAAGCGGAACAGCTCGTCGTAGATCAAGCTGAGGCCGCTGATGCGCGAGGTCTGCAAGATGACCTTCGAGATCATGTCGTTGGTGTTGATCACCTGCGCCCGCCCGCGGCTGGCGATCTGAGCGATCTCGCGACTCTCGGACAGCATCACCTCGGCGGTGATCTTCACGTTTTCGATGCGCCCTCGCCCGTCGGGGTGGTTGTACAGGGCCATCAGCGTCTTGATCACCCGGCCGTCGGCCCGGTAGGGCTGATCGCGCTGCGTGTCATCCACCAAGACGACGATGGCCTGGGCGCGCTCGAAGCTGACCTTCGCCAGGTCACTCAGCGCCACCGAGCTGCCGTTGCGGACCACGAGCTTCACCCGCTTCGGGTGCTGGACCTTGTCGCGAAGCGCCTCTTCCATCGCGACCTTCTCTTGCTCGGCCATCACCACCACCACGATGCGACCCTTCTCGATGTTCGCCTCGGAGAGTTGGTCGATGACGCTGAAGACCTTCTCGGACCAGCCGAGGATCAAGAAGTGGTCGTGCTCGAGCACCGGAGAAATGCCCCGGCGAATGGCCTCGAGGCGCTCCTGGAAGTTACCGGCCAACGACGAGATGAGCAGGCCAGCCACGACCACCCCGGCCACCGTGGCCATGGTCGAAACGAAGCGGTTGGGATTGCCGGCGTCGCCCCCCATGGTGCCGGCGTCCAGGAAGCGCGTGAAGTAGAACCAGGCGCGGTCGAGCAGCCCACCTTCGGCCAGCTCGACGCCCGCCACGCCGCCCAACAGCGAGATGACCGTGAAGACCACGACCAGCGCCATGGTCAGCACGAACAAGAAGAACAGCTGCTTGCCGGCGCCGCCGCTCAGGAACTCTTCCCATCGATAGCGAAACCGCGCACGCATTCCCCGCTCGACCGCCATGGCATCTCCTCGAAGCGGCGCAGCCTTTTCGTGGCGCCGGCCAGCGTCAACCGGGAAGCGGGATCCACCGTGCTTCCAGCGCCTCCACGCGTCGCGCCAGCGGTCGGGGGCGACATGCATGAAGCGTGCTCCGAGCGTGGTGCGCGACCTGGCCAAGGAATGCGGCACGATCAGGACCCCGGCTTGAAAGCACCCAGGGTCCCTAGTAACGGTTCCGCCGGTGACCGATTCGGAGAGCGAGAAGAAGGCGCCGCCAGAGCCGGAGTCGACGGCGGTGGAGCCCGATCCGGTGCGGCAGCCCGCGCTGACGCAGGAGCCCTCGCCTGCGCCCGAGCCAGGCCCCTCGCCCGAAGCCGCGGTAGCTCCGGAAGTCGAGCCCGCGTCCGAGCCCGCTGCCGAGGCCGAGCCCGCGCTCGCTGCCGAGGCCGAGCCCGCGCTCGCTGCCGAGGCCGAACCCGAGCCCGCTGCCGAGGCCGAACCCGCGCCCGCTGCGATTGCCGAACCCGAGCCCGAGCGCGAGTCAGCGCCCGCTGCGGCTCCGGAAGCGGAGCCCGCTGCCGAACCCGAGCCCGCGCCCGAGCCCGCTGCCGAACCGGAGCCCGCGGTCGCGGCCGCAGGCGAACCCGCGCCCGAGCCCGAGCTCGCGGCCGAGGCCGCGGCCGCTGCCGAACCCGCGCCCGAGCCCGCAGCGATCGCCGAGCCGCCGGCCGTGGCCGAGCCGAGACACACCGACCGGGTGCCCCCTCCCAGCCGCCGAGCGGCCGGCCCCGTCAGCCGCCGGGTCGAGCACCCGCACCATCACGGCCGCGGGCTCGGAGCCCTGGCGCTCGGTGCGCTCGGCGTCGTCTACGGCGACATCGGCACGAGCCCCCTCTACGCCCTTCGCGAGTGTTTTCACGGCGAGCATGCGCTGCCGGTCACACCGCCGAACGTGCTCGGGATCCTGTCGCTGATCTTCTGGGCGATGACCATCGTCGTCAGCATCAAGTACCTGGTCTACGTGCTTCGAGCCGACAACCGCGGCGAGGGCGGCGTCCTGGCGCTGATGGCTCTGGCTCTGGGCGAGAAGGCCAAGAAGTCGTCCGCGGTGGTCCTGGTGCTCGGCCTGTTCGGCGCCGCGCTGCTGTACGGCGACGGGATGATCACCCCAGCGATCAGCGTGCTGTCCGCCGTCGAGGGGCTCGAGGTCGCCACGCCGGCCTTCGGCCGCTTCGTGGTGCCGCTGACGGTGCTGATCCTCACGGTGCTGTTCTTCGCACAGCGGTTTGGGACGGACCGCGTCGGCGCGGTCTTCGGACCGGTGATGCTGCTGTGGTTCAGCGCGCTCGCGGTGATCGGAGTCCGGCACATCGTCGAGCAACCGGGGGTGCTGGTCTCGCTGAGCCCGACCTTCGCCGCTACGTTCCTGCTCGAAAATGGCAAGATCGGCTTTCTGGTGCTCGGGTCGGTGTTCCTGGTGGTCACCGGTGGTGAGGCGCTCTATGCAGACATGGGGCACTTCGGCGCGCG
>Ga0073899_10000840_pt1 | contig 28375 bp, 24 predicted proteins | sample KloWWTmetaKNB5Ph_FD_88975 | JGI IMG/M metagenome (GOLD analysis project Ga0073899, IMG submission 88975) | Active sludge microbial communities from Klosterneuburg, Austria, studying microevolution and ecology of nitrifiers - Klosterneuburg... | ecosystem: Engineered > WWTP > Aerobic digester >... | reverse complement strand
GTTGGCGAGATTCTGCTGGCATCCGGGGTACCGACGGTCGCATTTCAAGCGGGAGTCGTGATCGGCTCGGGATCAACCTCGTTCGAAATGATTCGCCACCTCACCGAGGTGTTGCCCTACATGCCTGCACCGAAGTGGGTGCGCAACTTCATCCAGCCGATCGCTGTTCGTGACGTGTTGTACTACTTGCTGCTCGCTGCAGAACTACCCGAATCGGTCAACCGCACGTTCGATATCGGGGGGCCGGATGTGCTGCGCTACGGCCAGATGATGAATGGCTATGCGCTGGAGGCGGGGCTCCGGCAGCGCCCGATCGCCGCGTTGCCGGTGCTGACCCCGTGGCTCGCCGCACAATGGGTGAATTTGGTCACACCGATCCCTCGAACAATCGCGATCCCGATTATCGCGTCGCTCCAGCACGACTGCGTGATGGGCGAGCACGACATCGACGCGTACATCCCGCCCCCGCCGGGCGGGCTCACCGGGTACCGCCGCGCGGTGCGGCTCGCGCTCGCCAAGCTCGATGCGGGGAGGTCGAAACCACGTGGCAGAACTCCTCGGTGTTCGATGCGCCGAGCGATCCATTGCCGAGCGACCCGGAGTGGGCCGGTCGCACGGTGTTCACGGACCTTCGAGAACGACGCACGGGCGCGACGCCCGCGCAGCTCTGGGAGATCGTCGAAGGCATCGGCGGCGAGAACGGCTGGTATTCATTCCCGTTGGCCTGGGCGCTGCGCGGGTGGGCCGACAAGCTTGCTGGCGGCGTCGGGCTTCGCCGTGGCCGCCGCCATCCGCAACGTCTGCAGACAGGAGACGCGCTCGATTTCTGGCGGGTGGAGAAGCTCGAACGGGGGCAGTTGCTCCTGCTTCGCGCCGAGATGCGCCTCCCCGGCCTGGCGTGGTTGCAGATGCAGGTGCTCCCCGAGGGGGAAGGCGCGCGCTACCGACAGCGCGCAATCTTCTTTCCGAGGGGCCTCGCAGGTCGGTTGTACTGGCTCGCCATCCTGCCGTTTCACGGCATCATCTTCAGCGGCATGGCCAATCGGATCACCTCCGCCGCGACGCGGGTGAGCACCGACGACGACTTCGCGAAGTCGCATCCTGCGTCATCGTTGTGACCGGACGGGCACCTGCTCGTCGCCGAGAACCTCACCAGCGACCTCCGCTTCGCCACGATGTAGGTCCGGCTTCCGAGACAGCTGTGACGGCCACCAGATCGCGCGCCCGATGTCGTAGGTGAGCGCGGGTACGAGCAGGGAGCGTACGACGAAGGTGTCGAGCAACACCCCGAATGCGACGATGAACGCGATCTGGACGAGGAACAGGATCGGGATGACGGAGAGCGCTGCGAAGGTTGCCGCGAGCACCAGCCCGGCCGAGGTAATCACCCCGCCGGTGATCGTGAGGCCGCGCATGATGCCTTCTCTTGTGCCGTGTGTGAGGGATTCCTCGCGCACCCGGGTCATGAGGAAGATGTTGTAGTCGATGCCGAGCGCGACGAGGAAGATGAACCCGAACAGTGGCACCGCGGGGTCGGCCCCCGGGAAGCGGAAGATGCCGTTGAACACGAGCGCAGAGACGCCGAGTGCGGTTCCGAACGAAATCACGGTCGTGAGCACGAGCAGCACGGGCGCAACGACAGAACGCAGCAGCAGCATCAGGATCACGAGGATCACGCCGAGGACCACCGGAATGATGACGTTCCGGTCGCGGATCGAGGCGTCGTTCGTGTCGATTGCGGTTGCGGTGACGCCGCCGACGAGGGCGTCTGGCGACAGGGCGTGAAGTTCGGTGCGCAGCTCGCGCACCGTGGCGGCCGCGGCATCGGAGTCTGCGGCGTCGTTGAGTGTGCCCTGCAGGAGCACCTCACCGCTGACGACAGTGGGCGCCGGGGCAAGTGTGCCCGGAGGGCCGAACGCCGTGATCCCGTTTTCGGTCACACCCGCCGAGCCGCTGGGGGAATCAGCTGACGTCACCGAAACGGCGTCCACGCCGGGGTTTGCGAGCAGGACGTCGGCAGCATCCTGGAGCATGCTCTCGGGAACGATCACGAGCACGGGGCTGCCGGAGCCGCCAGGGAAGTGTTCGCCGAGCACAGCCTGCCCGTCGCGGGCTTCCGATGAGCCGAGGACCAAGTCGGACTGTGGCACGCCGACCGCGTTCAGCTGGGTCACACCCAGCGCCCCAACGATGAGTATCAGGCTTGTCGTTACCCAGATCAGTCGCGGGCGCCGGCGAATTCGTGTGGCGAGTCGTCCCCAGACGCCTGCGGAGTGCACACCATGTTCTGCCGCGACCACGTCGGGTTCAAACTTGGGCCGCCGGGGCCAGAATGCCGCTCGTCCGAAGGCGAAGAGCACTGCCGGCAGCAGTGTGAGGGCCGACAGCATTGCGAAGACGATGCCGATGGATGCCACCGGTCCGAGGGTGCTGTTCGATTTGAGGTCGCTGAGCAGGAGGCAGAGCAGGCCGGCGATGACCGTGCCGCCGGACGCGATGATCGGTTCGAACGAACCGCGGATGGCGCGCATGCTTGCCACCCATTTGTCTTCCGTCACGCGCAACTCCTCGCGGTATCTCGAGACGTAGAGCAGCGAGTAGTCCGTGGCGGCACCGATGACGAGGATGAACAGGATGCCCTGTGTTTGTCCGCTGAGGAGCAGGACGCCGGCCTTCGCGAGCCACCACACACTCAGCAGCGCAACGCAGAGCGCAAAGAGGCTTGTTGACAGCACGGCGATGGGCAGCAGGAGCGAGCGGTACACGAGGATCAGGATCAGGAACACGGCGATGAGGGCGACGCCGAGGAGGATCCCGTCGATTCCCGCGAATCCGGCGATGAGGTCTGCGGTGAATCCGGCTGGACCGGTGACGTAGACGGAGACATCGCTTGGCATGGCAGCTCGAAGGCTGTCGCTGACCGCGCTCACCACGTCGCCGATGGCCGCGTCTGTGTTGATCGGCACGAATGCTTGGACGGCGCGTCCATCCTCCGATGGAAATCCCGGAGAAATCTCCGGCTGCACGCCGGGAATGCTCGGCAGATCGGTCAACGCGTTCGAGATCTCCGTGCGCTGCGCATCGGTCAGGGTCGTGTCGCTTGCGAACACGATGACCGCAGGAATCGCCGATGAGTCATTGAACTCACCGAGCATCTTCTGCACTTGGGTGGCGTCTGCGGACTCGGGGAGGTAGCTGGTCTGATCGTTGGAGGAGACCTCGCTCACCTTCCCGAAATATGGGCCTCCCACGGAGGCGCCGACCAGCCAGAGAAGGATGAGGACGGCTGGGAGGAGGATGCGCAGCCACTTCGGTACACCGCTGACCGCAGATGCGTTCCCAGCGCTGACGGAGCCTCGAGGATGATTCTCGGTCATGATGTTTGTCTCCAAAAGAGGATGAGGGCGAGCGTCACGAGGAAGCCTGATCCGTAATTCAGCCAGATGAACCGTCGCCAGGAACGGTTGGTATCGGCGGCGTTGCTGTCGGTGACGTTCCACCAGGGTGCCGCGTTCAAGAGGTACGGGAGAGCGACGAGCGACACAAGGGGCCCGGGCCACGGTGTCGCGAGCATGGCGAGTCCGGCGAGGGTCCAGGCCGCCATCGACAGGCGGACCGTGCGACGCGCACCGAACACGGTGGCGATGGACGCGATCCCGGCGTCTCGGTCGGGGCCGATATCTTGCACCGCACCGAACGCGTGTGCCGCCATCCCCCAGAGGAAGAATGCGGCGAGCAACAGCATGAGGCCTGGCGTGATGTGCACCCCGGCGAGTGCGAAGCCGACGATTGCCGGGTTGACGAAGTGCGTGCTTGATGTGATGGAGTCAAGCACCGGGCGTTCCTTGAAACGCAGGACGGGGGCCGAATATGCGACCACCATGAACGTGGAGAAGGCAAGACTGATCCAGACCGCCAGACCGCCGGCTCCTGCCAACACGATGAGGAAGGGCACGTTGGTGACCGCCACGAGCCAGAGCAGCGGCCGGTGCAGCTGCGGCGCAAGCAGTGCGCCTTCCATGCCGCCCTTGCGGGGATTGTGCAGGTCTGAGGCGTAGTCGAACACGTCATTGATCCCGTACATCGCGAGGTTGTAGGGGACCAAGAAATAGATCGTTCCGACGATCAACACCCAGTCGATCTCGCGCGTCGTGAGCAGCATCGCTGCGGCGAAGGGATACGCGGTGTTGATCCAGCTCACGGGCCGCGACACGAGCAACGCCTGAGAGACGAGGCCGCTGTGGCGCCGTGCGTTCTGCTTCTGCCGGCGGCGACCGGTGAGTGCAAGCCACAGCGGCGGCAGCAAGAGCGCACAGGCGAGGGGATACGAGAAGTCTTCGATGGGGGCAAGCCCAATTCGCACACCGATGAGCTGTGTGGGGTCGTAGTGGAACAGTTCCATACCGATCATCAGCGTGTCGAACACGGCGGTGAGGATCGCGAGAACGAGAAATGTCAGTGCTGCGATTGCCCAGTTGGTGCGCGTCGATTGCCGCGAACTGCCGACACGCGCGAACATCACGCCAGCCGCGGCGGAGGCGACGACAAAGCCGAGGGCGAGCCAAAGGTACGTCACGATGACCGCCGCGCTTTGTGTCGCTCATGCATCCGCTGCAGACCGGTGAAGATGATCATCGTGCACAGCACGAGGAACGTGAGGAAGACGGGCTCCTCGATCGGCAGTTCCGGGGCGAGCAGCACTCCCGTCGCGATCTGTCCCTCTCCCCGGAAGAAGATCCCGAGGCGTATTCCTGCGAGGTCCCACAGGAGCAAGACGGCGAGCCCGACGAGCGTCACAACGGTCGCAGCACGAGCGTCTCGCCAAAAATACAGGCGGAAGCGACGATCGAGCAGGAGCATGCACGCGATCCCAGCGAGGAGCGAGAGCAGATAGATGAAACCCATCAGTTCACGCGCTCCGTTCCCACTCGCGTTGGCCCCGCTCCGTGGTCGCCGCGAACGCGCTTCAGCACCAGCTCCGCGCTGATCAGGCACATCGGCACTCCAACGCCGGGAGCGGTGGTGGCGCCGGCGTAATACAGTCCCTGCACTCGCTTTGATGCGTTCTGTGCGCGGAACATTGCGCTCTGCCGGAGCGTGTGCGCGGGGCCGAGCATGCCGCCCTGCCACGAATGGTAATCGCGCGCGAAGTCGGCTGGTCCGATGGTCTGCCGAACGACGATGCGTTCTCGAAGGTCAGGGATTCCCGCCCACAGCGCGATCTGATCGATCGCCGCATCCGCGGTCTGTTCGATCAGCGCGTCGCCTGCGCCGTCGGCGCCGCCGGCGCCCAGGCGGGTGTCGGCGGGGATCGGGACGAGGACGAAGAGGTTCTCATGGCCTGCCGGAGCGACGTCCGGGTCGGTGGCACTCGGCTTGCACACGTAGATGGAGGCGGGGTTCGGGATCGACGGGTGATCGCCAAAGATCGCTGCGAAGTTCTTCTGCCAGTCCCGTGTGAAAAACAGCGAGTGGTGCGGAAGTGGGGGGAGTTCGCCGCGGATGCCGAGGAGCACGAGCACCGCACCCGGCCCGCTGGTCTTGCGGTGCCACCACCGTTCGGGATAGCTCTGGTCATCACCGTGCAGGAGCGTTGTCTCGGTGTGATGCAGATCGGCGCCCGACACCACCACATCGGCTCGCGCGTGATGCACCGTGCCGGTGGCGTCCCGCCAACGCACGCCGGTCACGGCCGAGCCACGCGCGTGCGCGCGCTGCCCGGTGGTGATCTCAAGCACCTCGGCACCACTGGTCAGCGTGGCGCCGGCACCGCGTGCCAAGTGTTCGAGGCGTGCAACGAGGTGTCTGAATCCGCCCATCGGGTATTGCACTCCCTCGTCCAGGTCGAGTGCGCTCATCAGGTGGTACAGGGCGGGGGCGGCCGACGGGTCAGTGCCGAGAAAAACCGCGGGGTACCCCAAGATCTGCCGCAAGATCGGACTCTGAAAACGCCGCGCAACGTACGTGTCGAGGGGCGTCGTGAGGAGCCTTGCCAACGAGGGGAGCGCGCCGAAGATGCGCCGGTGCATGAGGGAACGGAGGCGGGTGAACGGGTTGTAGAGGAAGAACTGTTCGGCCATCGCTGTTGTGTGTCGCGCAGAATCGAGGTACGTATCGAGTTTCGGCGCGCTGCCGGGCTCGAGGTCGTCGAAGGCTTTGAGCACCCGCGCCTTGCCGCGGGGAATCGTGACGGGCCTGTCGTGGTCCGTGCCGGGCACCGGTTCGCTGAACACCCGGTAGCCGGGGTCGAGATCGCGCAGATCGAGCTGTTCCGCGGTGCTGGTGCCCATGAGCGCGAAGAAGTGATCGAACACGCGCGGCATTAAATACCAGGACGGGCCGGTGTCAAAACGGAAGCCTTCCCGTTCGACGCTCCCAACGCGTCCGCCGAAGCGGTCGAGTTGTTCAAGCAAGAGCACATCGTGGCCCTCGCGGGCGAGAAGGCCTGCGGTGGCAAGGCCCGCGATGCCACCACCAATCACAATCGTGCGGGTCATCGGCGCTTCTCCATCCAGGTCGTGACGAGGGCTCGGGCAGTCACACCGGCCTTCACCGGATCTGGCACGCGGACGCGGCGCTGATACAGCTCGCCGACCTGCACCTTTTCGATCCGATCGGCGAGCGCAGAGAAAAGTGCGAGTGCGCTCCGAATGGCTGCGCGGGCATCCCACGGCAACAGCGGGACGGTCTTGCTCGCGTCATCCAACTGGGTGCGAATTGTCCGCACCCAAGCGAGTCGATCGGCATCGTCGAGGCGGTCGTTGGTGCCGAGGTAGCTTCGACCGAGACGCTCGGTGTCGTCCGAGAGGTCGCGCAGGAAGTTGATGTTCTGAAAGGCAGCGCCCAGTTGGCGTGCGCCATGTTCGAGTGTGCGAAGGTTCGCGTCGCTCATGTCACGCTCTCGCAAGAAGACGCGCAGACACATGAGTCCAACCACCTCGGCCGAGCCGTACACGTAATGGGCGTGCGTATCGCTGTCGAAGCGTACGAGACGCGTGGGACTGGCAGTGTCGTGGCCGAGATCGAGCCGCATGGAATCAAAGAATGGCTGGGTGAGAGATGCATCGATGCCGCACTCCCGTGCGGTACGTGCGAACGCATGGATGACGAGGTCACTGCTGCAACCGAGCCGCAGGGCCAAATGTGTCTCTGCGATAAAGCGTTCCAGCGTGGCTGACTGCTCCGCGGAGGCGAGGCCAGCCTCCGCGGTCATGCCGTCCACGATCTCATCGGCAACACGAACGAGCGCGTAGATGTTGCGCACGTGCTGGCGGTGCCGTGCGCCGAGGAGGCGGGCCGCCAGGCCGAATGAGGTCGAATATGCCTTGATGACCTGGTTGGCGGCTTGCTCGGCCGTGCTCGTGAACTGGGTGAGTGACGTGACGTTGCTCATGACGCTCGGCCTTCCAATTGGCTGGCAAGATCCACAAGCACGCATCGCACGTGGTTCGGAATCTGCGTGGGATCGGCGTCGAGAATCTGGAAGAAGGAGCTGAGCTGCTCGTCGATCAGGAGACGCACGAATTGCTCTGCCCCGCAAGCAACAAGCAACTCTCGCAACCGAGCCCCGTCTGCCAGGCTGAGATTTCTTCGGCCGAAGATCGGTTCGATGTCAATCCAGTGATCTGTCTTCCTCGCGTAGGCGATCAGCGCAGTCTGTTTGCCCTCTCGCAGGTCAGAGAACGAGTCTTTGCCATGCTGTCGCGGATCCCCGAATGTTGAAAGGAGGTCATCTTGGAGTTGAAAGGCAAGCCCGAGGTGTCGCCCGGCGGCGGCAAGCGCGGATTCCAGCAGCGCATCGGCGCCGGCAAGTATTGCGGCTGCCCGGAGGGGGAGTTCGAAGGTGTAGGTGGCCGTTTTGTATGTTGACATCGTCAGCACGGTCTCGAGATCCGGAGCAATCATGCCGCCGCTCAGCCCCACGTCGAGTTGTTCGCCGGCAACCGACTCCGTCACGGTGTGGTCAAGCACATCAAGCAGCTGTATGCGGGTCGCAGTCGGGAGGCATACTCGTGCGAATGTCTGATGTGCGCTTGAGAGCAAGAGGTCACCCATCAAGATTCCGCCGGTGCGGGCCCAGTGCAAGTTCGCACGAGTCGAGTCGTCGTCGCCGAAGGGTCCTCGATACGCGGTATTTCGCGTACTGCCGGCTTCATCCAGGAGCGCACCAATCAGGTTGAGCCGCCCACGCCGGGTGAGATCGCCGTCGATGACGTCGTCGTGCAGCAGAAACGAGTAGTGCAAGACCTCAATCGCGGAAGCAATGCGGATGACCGTCGCTTGGTCGCATCCATCCTCCCGCGGATTCGAAGCGCCTTCGAAAGGACGCAGTGCGATGGACTGTGCCTGGCGGAGCGCTTCGTAGGTGGCGACGAGCAGGAGGGGGCGGACGAGCTTGCCACCGAGGATGCGTTCACTTGCGAGAGCCCACAGGCGCACAAAGTTCTCGCCATATGTCTGGGCAACGTTCGTGCGGGCCCCAAAAAGCTCACCCAACTCATGTTGGATGGCCGATCGCGCGGCATGCTCGCTGCGCACGAGAGCAGCGGGCGGGTTCAACGGGGATCCCCAAAGTGCTCGCTTGCCCGTTCGACAAGCTGGGGCATTTGGAGGACCATCCACGGGCTGAAGACGAATGGCGTGCGTTCCACCGCTCGCACAAGGTCTTGCGGGCTCACCCACGCCCAATCGGCGACTTCGGCCGGACGGGGTCGCACAGCGCCGTCGAGTCGAGCGAGATACACAGGGCACACCTCGTTCTCCACGATGCCGCTGGCATCGACGGCGCGATAGCGGAAGTCGGGGAGCACCACGCGAACGCCCTGAAGTGTGGCCCCCAATTCTTCGTTCGCGCGTCGCTCAACCGCCGTTTCGGGTCGCTCTCCCGGTCCTGGGTGGCCGCAGAAGCTGTTCGTCCAGACCCCCGGCCACGTCATCTTGCCCAGCGAGCGACGGGTGAGGAGGAGCTCACCGACATCGTTGAACAGGTAACAGGAGAACGCAAGATGCAACACGGTTTCTGTAGAGTGCACATCCGCCTTGAGGGCGGTGCCGACTGGGGAACCTTCGTCATCGAGGAGCACGACTTGCTCAATAGTGCTCACTTGTGCTCCTTCACACACCCAGAATATCTCTAGCTTGGTGAGAAAGAAACATAACATAAAACTGATGAGGGGTAATAGATGCTTTGGCGGTAGATTAGTAGCCATGGCGCGGCATCCGGACACCCGAGACTCGGTTTCGTCGAGCCTCTACGACGTCGATTCCAGCGATCCGAAGAGCCAGTTGGTAGACCGTTCGGGTTTGGACCACGCGGAGGTTGCACAGATCGGCGCGCTGATGAGCGCGCTCGGGAAATTGCGCGATGCCGAGCAAGAGCTGTCTGACGCTTCGCTGAGATACATGAAGCTCAACCAGTCGGATATGAGGGCGCTGCACTACCTGATCGTTGCGGGCAATCGAGGAGAGGTTGCGACGCCAGGAGGAATTTCCGCGCACTTGAAGATCTCGAGCGCATCGACGACGAAGCTTCTCGACCGGCTCGAGAAGGCCGGTCACATCATCCGACAGGCGCATCCAACCGATCGGCGTGCCCTCTCGCTCTCGGTGACACCCAAAACCCGTGACGCCGCGATGAACACGGTGGGCCGACAGCAGGCAAAGCGGTTTCACGCCGCCGCGCGGCTGACTCCTGCAGAACGAGACATCGTCATTCGCTTCCTTGAAGACATGACCGCAGAAATCCGAGTGGGCGGCGAAGCCTGGGCGCAGGCCTAGGGAGGCCGTCGGTCGCTGCCACCGTTGGCGGTGCGCCTGGCGCCAGCGAGTGTTGCTACCGTGCGGAAGCCGCCGCGGCCAGGCGCCCGGTGTGCGACGCTTGAGGCATGGATCTGGAGGTCACGCCAGCGCTGACCATTCCCGCAGCCGAGCTCGAATGGCGGTTTTCGCGTTCGTCAGGGCCGGGCGGGCAGCACGTCAACACCTCCGACAGTCGTGCCGCGCTCACCTGGTGTATTTCCGCCTCCTCGGTGCTCACGGATGCACAGCGCGAGAGGTTGCTTGCGCGGCTCGCATCGCGCCTGGTCGATGGTGCGATCACGCTCACGGCTGCTGAGCAACGCTCGCAGCTGCGCAACCGCGAGATCGCGCGACACAAGCTGGCAGAGATCGTTGCCGCAGCCCTGGCGCCGCCCGGGCCACGGCGACGCGCGACCACACCCACGCGTGGTTCGAACCGGCGACGCCTGGCCGCAAAGCGTCAGCGCTCCGAAACGAAGCGGCACCGCCGACAGCCGCCTATCGACTGAACGCGCCCGCCGCGCCCGCCGCCGAGCGTCCGACGCTCAGCGCGAAGGGCCCGCAGCGGGGTGCGCGGCCCGCACGGCCTCGAAGTCGCGCAGCGATTGCCGTGCGTAGGCGAACGACCATTCGATGATGGCGTCGATCGCCGCGTTGGTTGTGCCGAGGTATCCGACGATCTGCCCTGCGGTGGGGCTCTGGGCGTGGGCGCGGGCGAGCATCGCGCCGCAGGTGCGCACGTAGTCGAGATACGGGCGGAAGCCCAAGCCCTCGAGCTCGATCGAACCCTTCATGTCGTGAAACTGGCGCACGTAGAAGTCGCGTTCGCCGCGCTGCAGGTGCCCGAGGAACGGGTCGGAGACGGCCTGGAGGATGCGCTGCAGGTTGACCACGCGAAAGCCCTGCCCGTGCGCGTCGACTCCGCTCGTGATCCGCGATGGCTGCGCGATCCCCCCGTAACGCTCGAGGACGGAGGTGGTGGCCTCCTTCATCTGCAGCACGAGCGCATTGCCGTCGGATCCCTGCAGCAGCTGCAGGAAGCACTGGGTGCCGACGCTCCCGACCCCGACCACGCGCCGCACCAGATCGGTGGGCACGTATTGCGCAAGCACGGTGTCGATGTCGAGGGGCACGGTCTCGCGGTACTGCGCGAACAGCTCGACCCGCGAGGCGCCCTCGCCGAGCGTCGATGGGTCGATGTGCATCATCGTGGGCGGCTGCTCGACGAAGCGGAGCACACCGTCGGCGCCGACCTCCGTGGTGCGCTTGACCGCGCGCTCGGCGGTGCGCTTGGCGGCCGCCTTCAGCGCGTCCTGCAGCAGGGACTGCGCCTCGGCGCTGAGCGTCTGGCGTGCGAAATCGACGTTGCCGTGCATGTAATAGCGCTCGAGCGGGCTCGTCTTCTGCAGCTGGGTGAGCCCGCTGCGATACGCGCGTGCGCTCTGCCGCGCGGCGCGGCGGATCTCGCGCTCGCTGTACTCGGCATGCATCCCGCCCACCACGATGCTGGTCACGAGCCGCTTCACGTCCCAGTCCCACGGCGCGACCGCGGCCTCGTCGAAGTCGTTCAGATCGAACACGAGCTTGCGCTCGGGTGAGGCGAAGAAGCCGAAATTGCTGATGTGCGCGTCGCCGCACGCCGCGACCATGATGCCGGAGTGCGGGCCGCGCCCAAGATCGAGCGCCATCAGTCCCGCAGTCCCGCGGTAGAACGCGAACGGATTCGCGAGCATGCGCTCCATCCGCAGCGGCACGAGCGCCGGGTCGCGCGTGAGGTTCTGCTCGGCGAGGTGGGCAACCACATCGCGCTCGCCCGCCGCACCCGCGACGATCCCCGGAGCCGGGGGAGCGGTTGCCGAAAACGTCGCCAGCGCGCCTCGCGGGGTCGCCGCGCGCTTGCTCTGCCCGAGCCGGTAGGCCTCGGCACGACTGAGCATCGCGTCTGCGCGAATGTGATCGTCGGGAATGTCGAGGGGCATGCGCCCAGTTTCGCACCCGCGACCCGGCGACGTCATGTCGGTGCGGTATTGCGACTGCACGCATGGCTCGCCGACCGTATGCTGACCGCATGGCAGCTGCGCAGCATCCCGATCGCTACACTCACGGCCACCACCCGAGCGTGCTCGCCTCACACGAATGGCGCACCGTCGAGAACTCGGCGGCGTACCTCCTGCCGCAGCTTCGCCCCGGTGTGCGCGTGCTCGATGTCGGCAGCGGGCCCGGCACGATCACCGTCGACATGGCTCGCCTCGTCGCGCCCGGGCAGACGATCGGGGTGGATGCCTCGGCCGAGATCGTTGCGAAGGCGCAGGCGCTCGCCACCGAGGAGGGCGTGGACAACCTCGAGTTTCGGGTCGACGACGCGTACGCCCTCGGCGCCGCCGACGGCAGCTTCGACGTCGTGCACGCGCACCAGGTGCTCCAGCACCTCGGTCGGCCCATCGACGCGCTGCGCGAGTTCGGGCGCGTGGCGGGCGCCGACGGGATCGTCGCGGCGCGCGACGTCGATTACGAGGGCGTGATCTGGTACCCGCAGGTGCCCGCGCTCGACACCTGGATCGACGTGTACCTGCGCGTGCACCGCAGCAACGGCGGCGAGCCCGCGGCCGGGCGGCGCCTGAAGGCCTGGGCGGCGCAGGCCGGGTTTACGCACATCGAGACGAGCGCGTCGGTGTGGGTGTTCTCGAGCCCGCAGGAGCGCGCCTGGTGGGGCGGCTCGTGGGCGGAGCGCGCCGTGGCATCGCAATTTGCCGAGCACGCCATCGAACGCGGCATCGCCGACCGGGCCACGCTCGAGCGCATCGCCGATGGCTGGCGGGAGTGGGCCGCTGCCGAAGACGGGTGGCTGCTGATGCCGCACGCCGAGATCATCGCCCGGCGCTGAGCGCACACGCGCGGATGCTCACTCCGATCGGCTGTTCACCCCGCGCGGCTGTGCACCCCGCTCGGCCGCTCACGCCGCGAGGATGCTCGCGCACACGATGGCCGCGGCCGCTGACCAGGCCTGCGGCCGGCAGGCTGCCGGGTAGGGCACCGGGGTCACGGTCTGGGCCGCGGCCTCGCCCGAGTGCAGCTCCGGCACGCGATAGTCGAACCCCTCGGCGACGGCGAGGAGCTCCTCGACCACCAGCAGCGCCTCCTGGCGCAGCCCGGCCAGCGCCATGCCGCGCGCCACGATCGCGCAGTCGTGCATCCACACGCTGCCGCCGTGATAGCTGAGCGGCCAGAATCCCTCCGCGGACGACGACAGCGTACGCACCCCGAACCCGGAGCGCATCCCGCCGCTCGTGAGCACCCGCGCGATCTGCGCCTCCTCGTCTGCCGAGCAGATGCCCGTGCCGAGCAGGTGTCCGATGTTGCTGGTGAGCGAATCGACCGGGCGCTTGTGGGCATCGAGCGCGATGGCCGGGTAGCGGCCCTCCGGGGTCTGCACCCAGTACGAGGCCGCGAAGCGGGCCTTGAGCGCCGCGGCCCACTCGCGAAGCCCATCGCCCCCGGGCTCGCCGAGGGCGTCGAGCAGCGAGGCCGCACCGTGCGCCGCCTCGTAGGCGTAGCCCTGCACCTCACACAGCGCGATCGGGCCCTCCGCCAGCCGGCCGTCGCGCCACTGGATCGCGTCGCCCGAGTCCTTCCACCCCTGGTTCGCCAGGCCGTGCCCGGTGCGGTCGATGTAGTCGATGAACCCGTCGCCGTCGCCATCGCCGGAGTGCACCAGCCAGTCGAGCGCGCGCCGCACGGCCGGCAGCAGCGCGCGGACCTCGCCCTCCGGCATCCCGGCGCGCCACGCGTCGACGGCGAGGCACACAAACAGCGCGGTCGCATCGACGGTGCCGTAGTAGACGGGCGGCAGTCGTACCCCCTCGCCGGGCAGCTCGAGCGCGGCGCTGCGCAGCTCGTGCATGATCTTCCCCGACTGCTGCGCGGTTGCCGGATCATCGGCGGTGCCCTGCATGCTCGCGAGGGCGCGCAGGGTGGAGGCCGCCACCTCCCGGTCGAAGGGCAGCGAGAGCCGGGCGGTCCAGATGGAATCGCGACCGAAGAGCGTGAAGAACCAGGGTGCGCCGGCGGCATAGAACACGTCTTGTGGATGCTCCGGCAGCGCCAGCCGCAGCGCGTCGAGGTCGCCCAGCGCTGTGTCGAGCCACCGGGCCAGGCGAGGATCGTTCACGCGCGCCAGCGCCGCCGGCAGCACCCATTCGGTGTTGCCGGGCACGCCGCGCACGACGAGACTCGGGTCGTCAAGCGCGATCGACCACTCGAGTTCGACACTCCCGAACGGCGCAAGCCGGATCGGCCACGACGCGAGGAGCGCGTCGCCGTCGGCGTCGAGCCGGGCGCCCGGGGCGCGCAGCTCGAACGATGCCTCCGCGAGGCGCACGGTGAGGCTCGTGGCATCCAGCGACTCTTCGACCGCCCAGCCGCGCGCGCGGGCGAGTCCCGCCTTGACGTCTTGCATCGGCGAGAAATCGGGCACGACGCGCAGCGTGATGACGGTGTCGATCGCCGTCGCGAGGTGCGAGCGCAGCGTCACCGTCTCGCGCACGAGGCCATCGGTGACCCGCCGATCACGCCGCAACCTCACCTTGGGGTCGGCCGATGCGTCGTCGATGCGCCGGAGCAGGGCCTCGAACGCGACTCGCGAGGCGCCGTGCCGGGAGTGGGAGATCGGTTCGGGGGTGCGCCCGTCGTAGTCGAGGGTGCAGGCGCGCACGTGCCGCAGATCGCCGTGGTACATGCCATCGATCGCGGCGGCGCCGAGATCGCCGCTCGGCCCTGACCACACCTGGGTCGGGGCGCGGTAGGCGACCACGCCGTCGTGCAGCAGCGGTTGCAGCGGGGGCAGTGACGTCTGCTCGGGGCGGACCGCCTCCTGCGTCGTGCCTGGAGGGATCATTCCTTCACTGCTCCTTCGCTGGCGTTCATGATGCGACGCTGGAAGATGAAGAACATCACGGCGACCGGGATGGTCATGATCAGCGCGGCGGCGAGTTTGAGGGGGTACTGATTGCCTGAGCCGAGCGCGCCGGCGGCGAGCGAGGCGACACCCTTGGTCAGGGTGGTCAACGCGGGGTTCGAGGCCGACACGATGAAGTGGGCGAGTTCGTTCCAGGAGCCCTGGAAGGAGAGGATCACGATGGTGATCAGCGCGGGCCGAGCCATCGGGAGCACCACCGTCCAGAAAATGCGAAACGTGCCGGCGCCATCGATGCGGGCCTGCTCCTCGACCGAGACGGGGATCGATTCGAAGAAGTTCTTCATGATGAACACGCCGGCGGCATCCACCAGCAGCGGCAGGATCATGCCGATGTAGGTGTTGTAGATGCCGAGCTGGTTGAGCACGAGAAACTTCGGGATCAGCAGCACGACACCCGGCACGGCCATGACGCCCACGACGATGGCGAACACCGTGGCCCGGCCGCGGAAGTGCAATCGCGCGAGCGCGTACCCGGCGAGCGAGACGAAGAACACGCGGCCCAGGGTCACGCAGACCGTCACGATCGCGGAGTTCAGGAACCAGAGCGGAAAGTCGCTGTTGGCGAAGAGCTTCTCGTAGGCGGCGAGCGACCAGGGGTTGGGAATGAGCGAGACGGGGTCGGCCGTGGCATCGGCATCCGTCTTGAACGAGGTCGCAACCTGCACCAGGAACGGGTAGATGTAGAGGAGCGCGATCGCGACGAGCGCCACATAGAGCGCGACGGCGGCGATTGCGAGCCGTGCGCGTCGCGCGCGTCGCCCGGCGCCGGCCGCGCGCGCCGGCGGTGGGGTCGGGGTGAGTGCCACGGGGAGGGTCTGCTGGCTCATGGTGTGGCGCCCTTCTTCGTCTCGGCGCTCGCGGCCGGCACCGCGGCGCTCGGCGCGGCGCCCGCGGTGAGGTAGGCGCGCATGCGGCGGCGCGAGACGGGCTTGTCGCGCAGCACCCAGCGTTGCAGCAGCGTGAACGCGATGATGATCAGGAACAGGATGAAGGCGATGGCCGCGCCATCCCCCCACTTCTGGTCTTGGAACCCGGCCTGATACGAGAGGTATGCCGGGGTCAGCGTCGTGTTGCCCGGCGCGCCCTGCGTGCCGGTGTAGATCTGGTCGAACACCTGCCAGCAGCCGATCAGGCCGAGTGTGAGCACGGTGAACAGCGCGGGCCGCAGCTGCGGCAGCGTGACCCGCCAGAAGCGCTGCCACGCGTTCGCGCCATCGACCATCGCTGCCTCGGCAAGCGACGGATCGATGCTCTGGATCGCCGCCATGAACAGCAGCATGAAGGTGCCGCTGGTGGTGAAGATCGCCATCAGGATGAGCGCGAACATCGCCACCGACGGCCCGGCGAGCCAGTCCCACCAGGTGATCCCGAGGAAGCCCCCGGCGGTGAGCGCGGCCGGCGGGGTGGTCACACCGAGGCCCTCAAGGGCGAGGTGCACGAGCCCGCGCGGCTCGTTGAACCAGTTCGGCCCGGTCGCGCCGAACCACGCGATGATCTGGTTCACCACCCCGGTGGTCGAGAACAGGAACAGCCACAGCACGGTGATCGCGACGGAGCTTGTGACCGAGGGGAAGTAGAACGCGGTGCGGAAAAAGCCTCGGCCGCGCAGAATCTGCCGGCTCACGAGCACCGCGAGCAGGAGCGAGAGCGCGGTCTGGAGCGGCACCACCAGGATGACGTACCAGGCGTTGTTGCGCAGCGAGGTGCCGAAGTTGCTCTCTGCGAGCCCGCCGCCGGTGGTGATGTTGCCGTAGTTCTCGAGCCCGATGAAGCCGACGCCCGGGGCGAGTGGGCTCCCACGGCCGCTCCAATCCGAGAAGCTCACCCAGAGGGCCATGGGCACGGGAACGAACAGGAACACGCCGAGGATCAGGATGACGGGCAACACGAACAGCCAGCCGGCGAGCCGCTCACCCCTGCGGATCCCGGTTGGGTGCCGGGCCGTGGTGGGGGCGGGTGCTGCCTGGCTGGCTGTCGCGCTCATGACACTGCTACTTCAGCGCCTCGAGGTTGCTCTGCACCTTGTCGAGGATCGTCTTCGGATCCGCGGTCTTCAGCGTCTCCAACTGCGTGTTGAAGGCGGCGATCACATCCGAGGCCCCGGCCTGCGTCGGCACACCCTGTGCGTAGTCGGCGCCCGCGAGGAACGCGACCAGCGCGGGGTTCTGCGTCTTCCACGCATCTGCCGCCGATTGCACCGACGGCATCGGACCAAACGCCTTCGAGAACGCGAGCTGCTGCTCGGCTGAGGTGAGGTACTCGACCAGATCCAGTGCCGCCTGCTGGTTCGGGCTGTCGGTGGCCATGCCCCAGCAGTTGGTGAACTGCAGCGTTCCGGCGCCTGCCGGGCCCTTGGGCAGTTCGGCCACCGTGTACTTGACCGTCGGGTAATCGGCGCTCATCGCGCCGGTGATCCAGTTGCCCTCGATGGTCATCGCGCCCAGCGCCTTGCCGAAGGCCTCCCCGCCCCAGCCTGCGCCGACATCAGCGGCGTACGCGAAGGAGCCGTCCTTCAGGTGATCCTGCACATAGGTGAGCGCCTCGACGTTGGCGTCGCTGTTGGCCTCGGCCTTGCCGTCCGGGGTGAGCAGGACGCCGCCGGCCTGTGCCATGAACACGCCCAGGCGGGCGTACTCGCCGTTGAAGACGAGTCCCTTCGTCGTGCCGTTCGTGAGCTTCTTCGCGACCGAGGCGAGGTCGTCCCACGAGGTGGGGATGTCGGCGTCCGTCAGACCCGCGGCATCCCACAGCTCGGTGTTGATGACGAGCTGGAGGGTCGAGAAGTCCTTGGGCGCGCAGTAGAAGGTGCCGTCGAACGTGAAGTTCTGCACGAGGGAGGGGTAGAAATCGCTCTGATTCTTCAGCATGTCACCGTAGGGCATGAGCGAGCCGTTGCCCGCGTAGCCGGCGATGGCATCCGAACCGAGGTAGAACAGGTCGGGCGGTGAACCCGCGGCGAAGCCCTGCGAGAGCTGCTGCTGCAGATTCGTGGCCGCCACCACGGTGGCCTTGGTGCCGGATGTGCTCGACCAGGCCGCCACCGCGTCGGTGACCGCTTTGGTCTCGGCATCGCCGCTGGAGCCGATCATCACGGTGAGCGCGTCGCTGGAGGCGGTGAGTTCGCCGGCGGTCGGGCTCGGTGAGGTGCCCCCACCGGTGCCGGAACAGCCGGCGAGCACGAGCCCGGCCGATGCGATGACAACCCCCGTGCCCAACCAGGCGCGCATGTGCTGCTTCATGATGTCTCTCTTTCGTGTGACTGCGGAACTGGTGCGCGGTGGCGAAGCGGCTGCACGGGCAACCTGCTTCTGCAGCATCGCGCTGCAACAAACAGAGAAAAGACGCCATTTGATCGATCAAATTAGATCGTTCAAATCGTTGTGGCACACGCTAGGGTGGGCCTGAGCGGCTGTCAAGGGGCTCCGCGGGAGGGAACGTGCGACGGGTGCGACGGGCCGCCACCATCGATGATGTCGCGCGCGAGGCGGGGGTCTCGCGGCAGACGGTCAGCAACGTGCTGAACGCGCCAGGCGTTGTGCGCGAGGCCACGAAAGCGCGCGTCCGATTGGCGATCGATCGCCTCGGCTACGCGCCGCATGCCTCCGCCCGGCGCCTGCGCACCCAGCGCAGCTCGACCATCGGCGTGCACCTCGACCCGTTCGCCGGCGGCATCTCTGGGGTCGTGCTCGATCGCTTCGTGCACGCGCTGACCGAGCGTGCCAGCGATCGCGGGCTGCGCGTGCTCGTGTATTCGGCGCGCGGCCCCCAGGAGGAGATCGCGCGCCTGCGTGACCTGCGCGAGGGCGGCGAGATCGACGCCGCAGTGATCACCGGGACCTTCTCGGGTGACCCGCGGATCGGATGGCTCGACGCGCACGGGGTGCCGTTCGTCTCGTTCGGGCGGCCGTGGGGCAACGAGCCGAGCGATGGGCCACCGCACCTTTGGGTGGACGTGGACGGCGCCTCAGGCACGCGCGCGGCAACCGAGCACGCGCTGGTGACCGCGGGTGCCGACGTCGCGTTTCTCGGCTGGCCCGCCGGCTCGGCGACCGGCGATGACCGCGAGCGCGGCTGGCGCGAGGCGATGGTCGCTGCGGGAGCGGCCGAGGGCGCGCGGCTGTTCGCCGAGGAGGACGTGCAGGCGGCTCGCCTGGTTGCATTGCGCGCCTTCGCCGCGGGCGCGCCCGATGCCATCGTGTGCGCGAGCGACACGCTCGCCGTCGGGGCGCATCTGGCTGCCGTCTCGGCCGGGCTCGCCGAGCTGCCGATCATCGGGTTCGACAACACCCCGGTCGCGGAGGCCCTCGGGCTCGCAAGCGTCGAGCAGCGCCCCGAGGAGGTCGCTGCCGGCGTGCTCGAGTTGCTGATGGGCGACTCGGGCCGCATGATCGCCCCGAGGGCGGTCGCGTCGGATGCCCCGGGCGCGCCTTCGCGCTCGCACGTGCTCGTGACGCCGCGCCTGGTCGTGCGCTGAGTCGCCGCTACGCGCCGAGCAGGGCGTGCGCGACGCTGAAGATCGCGAGCCCGGCCAGCGCCCCGACGACCGTGCCGTTGAGCCGGATGAACTGCAGGTCGGCGCCGACCATCAGCTCGATCTTCTCGGTCGTCTCCGCCGGGTCCCAGCGTTCGACGGTCTCGGTGATGACGCCCGCGATGTCGTGGCGGTAGCGGCTGACCAGGTGCACCGCGGCATCGGTGACCCACGTGTCGACCGTGCGCTGCAGCCTGGTGTCGTCTGCCAGACGCCCGCCGAAATCGAGCACGGCGTCGGTGACGCGGCGCCGCAGCGTGCTGCCGGGGGTCTCGAGGGCATCGATCAGGGCCTGCTTCGTGGCATCCCACGCCCGTGCCGCGAGCTCGCGCACCCGCGGGCTGTCGAAGACGCCGAGCTTTGCAGCCTCGAGCCGCCCGATCATGGCCGGGTCGTGCTGCAGCGAATCGGCGAGGCGCGTGAGATACGCGTCGAGTGCGCCGCGGGCGGGATGCCCCGGCTCGGCCTGCACCGCACGCCCGAAGGCGAGCGCCTCGCGGTAGACGGTGTCGTCGACCAGCCGGTGCGCGAGCGAGGGGACCCAGCTCGGCAGGCGGCGCGAGACGAGGCCATCGAAGACGGCTTTGTTGTTCGTGAGCCACAAAACGATGTTGTCGACCGCGAGGTCGACGGCGCCGTGGTGCGCCTGCGCCTCGATGATCCGCTGCACCCACTCGCCGAGGGGCGGGCCCCATTCGGGGTCGAGCAGGTGCCGGCGCGCGAGGTCCTCGATCAGCTCGCGCACATCGTCGTCGCCGAGTGCGCGCAGCACGCCGGTGGCGGCTCTGGATGCCTCATCCGTCACCCGTGCGGCGTGCTCGGGCTGGCGCATCCATTCGCCGATGCGCCGCGCGATCTCGACCGTCTCGAGCTTGCCGCGCACCACCTCGGCCGAGAGGAAGTTCGTCTCGACGAACTCGCCCAGGGTGCGGCCGATCTCGTCTTTGCGGCGGGGGATGATCGCGGTGTGCGGGATCGGCAGGCCCATGGGGCGGCGGAACAGCGCCGTGACCGCGAACCAGTCGGCGAGCGCGCCGACCATGCCGCCCTCGCCGAACGCCCGGACGTATGCCATTGCCGGTATGCGCTCCTGCAGGGCGAATCCGGTGGCGAAGACCACGGCCATCACGAGCAGCGCGGCGAGGGCCACGCCCTTCATGCGGCGCAGCTGGCGCCGGCGGGCGGCGTCGGCGGGCGAGAGCAGCCGCGGGGCGGCGTCGAGGCGCGATTCGGCGCGCATCCGCTCGCCTACGCCCGCTCGATCGGGCCGAGCAGTGCCGTGGCCATCGTCGCGTGCGCCGACTCGTCGTCGCTCGGGTGGAAGATCCCGGCGAGCACGTCGCGATACAGGCGCGAGAGCTCGTTCGAGGCGAAGTACGACGAGCCTCCTGAGACGCGGATCGCGTCGTCGACCACCTTGCGCGCGGTCTCGGTCGAGCGCACCTTGACGCCCGACAACAGCGAGAACCAGCGCGGGCCGTGGTCGACGAGCGCGTCGACGTCACGCGCGAGGGAGCGAATCTGCGGCGCGATCGCGTCGTGGGCGAGGGCGGCGTCGGCGATCCGCCAGCGGATGTCGGGGTCCTGGCTGTAGGTGGTGCCCGACTGCTTCGAGCGGCGCGTGCCGACCGTCGCGATCGCCAGCTCGAGCGCGCGGGCGCCGATCCCGTCGTACACGGCGGCCAGCAGCAGCTCGAAGACGCTGAAGATCCCGAACACGATCGGGTCGGGGTTCGGCCCGGGAGGCACGCGGCGCACGACCCGCTCCGGTGGGGCGTACGCGCCGTGCAGCTCCGTGGTGCGACTCTGCGTGCCCCGCATGCCCACGGTGTTCCAGTCGTCGCGGGTGACGATGGATGCCTCGTCCGCGGCGCCGGCCTCCGGCCGGTTCACGAAGGCGTAGACTATCCACGGACCGTCGGGCGAGGTCGTGTCGAGGCCGTGCAGGCCGATCCGCGTCCACACCGGCGCGAGCGAGGTGAAGATCTTCGTGCCGGTGAACCGGTAGCCGCCCTCGCCATCGGGCGCGGCCTCCGTGTCGCTGCCGAAGAGCACGAGGTCGTTGCCGGCCTCGCTGATGCCGAAGGCGAACAGTTCACCGGCCGCGGCCTCGCGCTGCACGAACTCGAGCGCGTCGACTCCGCGATCGCGCATCACCTTTGCGACGCCCGTCCACACCAGGTGCATGTTGATCGCCAACGCCGTGGCGGGGGCCGCCGCCGCGAGGCGCGACTGCAGCGCGGCCGCCTCGGCCAGGCCGAGCCCCGCGCCGCCCCGGTCTTTCGGGACCAGGATGCCGAGGTAGCCGGCAGCCTTCAGCTCTGCCAGATCCTCGCTCGGGAACGTGTTCTCGCGATCGTGGACCGCGGCGCGCTCGCGCATGCGCGCGAGGAGCGCATCGGGCAGGTAGTGGGCGGGATCGAAGGTGCTCACGTGCTGCGCTCAGCCCTCGAGCGAGCGCAGCAGCTTGGCCATGGTCGCCTCCGGCTTGTCGCGGTGCGGCGAGTGGCCCGCGCCCTCGATCATCGCCATCGAGAACGCCGGGTTCGCCAGCACCTCGTCGGCGAGGGCCCCGGCAAAGATCGACATCACCGCGGGGTCGCCGGCGATGACGTGGGTCGGCACCGTGAGGCGGGATGCCGCGGCGCGCACATCCCACGGCTGGTTCTGCATGTTCGACTGCGCAACGGCCCACGGGCTGCCCTGCTGCACCGAGAGCACCTTCAGCTCGACGTCGGTCTCGTGCCAGCTCGGGTTCGCGGCGCGCACGCTCTCGAGCGTCTCGGCGGCGGTGGCAGCCATGCTGTTTCGCATGTTTCCCTGCGCCTTCGTGGTCACGATCACGGCGGGATCGATGAGCACGAGGCGGCGTGCCCAATCGGGGTCTGCCGCAGCGGCGACGATCGAGGAGGCGCCGCCGAGCGAGTGCCCGATCACGAGATCCCAGGGCGCGCCGTCCTCGGGCGTCGTCGCCCCGAGGTCGACGGCGTGGGCCTCGATCGTGTAGTCGAGCGCGCGGGGCGAGAGGCCGTGGCCGCGCAGATCGACGGCGGTGGCGTGCCAGCCCGCATCGGCGAGCGTCACGCCGAAGCGCCACATGAGTGGGCCGTTCGAGCCGAGACCGTGGACGAGGAGCGCGCGGCGGGGCGCGTCGCTGCGCCCCCAGGACGTGGTGTTGAGCGTAACGGGCGTCATGCCCATCACTCTAGGGGGAGGTGACCGGAACCGGTTCGGTATCCGGGATCGGGCTCGGATCGCGTCCGCGCAGATCGGGGAACCAGCGCACGCATGTGACCGCGACGATCGTGCCGACGAGAAGGAACGCGGCTGCCGCCCAGAACGCCCCGCCGGGGCCGGCGCCGTCGATGAGGAATCCCGCCACGGCCGAGCCGGTCGCGGCGCCGATGAGCTGGCCGGTGCCCACCCAGCCGTAGCTCTCGGCGGTCTCGCTGAACTTCACGCTCGCCAAGACGATGGCAAACAGCACCGCAAGCGCCGGGGCGATGCCGATGCCCGCCAGCAGCAGCGTGCCGCCGATCCACCACACATTCAGTGAGATCGTCGCGAGCGTCATGCCGACGGCGACCACCGCGAGGCGCCGGGCCATCGCCCATGGGCCGATCGGCAGGTGGCCCATCGACAGGCCGCCGGCGAGGCTGCCGAGGGAGAACACGGCGAGCACGAGGCCCGCCTCAAGCCCGCCCTCGTCGAACGTGGCGACCACGCCTGCCTCGACGGCGGCGCATCCGCCGATCAGCAGGAAGCCGATCACGGTCGCCAGCAGCACCGGCGGCTTGGTGAGCACCTTGCCGATACCGCCGCGGCTGCGCGGGATGCGCACCCGACCGAGCTCGGGGGAGGAGATGAACCACGCGCCGCCGACGAGCATGATCACGACGATGAGCATGATCGCCTGGACCGTGCCGACCTGGAGCGCCACGAACGTCGTGACGACCGGCGCGATCACCCAGATGATCTCTTGGGCCGAGGCATCCAAAGAGAACAGGGGCGTGAGCTGACGCGAGTTGACCATCTTCGGGTAGATGGTGCGCACCGCCGCCTGCACAGGCGGCGAGCTGAGACCGGCGAGCAGGCCGAGGAGCATGTATCCGGGCAACGGCAGGGGGAGGAGCCCGAGCGCGGTGACCGAGCCGGCGCACACGAGCAGGGTGAGGGTGAGCACGCGGCGCATGCCCCACACGCCCATCCAGCGGCTGGTCACCGGCCCCGCAACGGCTTGGCCGATGGATGTCGCAGCCAGCACGAGACCGGCGGACCCGTACGAGCCCGTCACGTGCTCGACATGCAAAAGCACCGCGAGGGAGAGCATCCCTGCGGGAAAACGCGCGACGAGCTGGGCGCTGATGATGCGAGCCACCCCTCGTGTGCGCAGGAGATCTCTGTATCCAGCCACGAGGACTCAATTGTAGGAGAGCGCCGCGGGCTTATCGAGGGCGCGATCGGCCCGGGCGCGGCGCCTCGGCCTGGCGCGTGCCGGGACGGTGTCGCGGCGGTGCGCGACACGCCGGGGTGGCGTGCCGGGGGAGTTTCCACAGGGCTGGGAATGTCTGTGGCTGCCCGTAGCGTCGTTGCTGTGGATAACTCAGCCGAAGGCGCGTCTTCCGGGACTTTTCATCGTGCCCCAGGCGTTGAATTCTCTGTGGAGAAATGGTGGAGAACTCGCAAAAGCTGTGGAGGGAACGGGGAAAAACTACACAGATGTAACTACTAGACCTTGTGGTGCTTCTTATTGCCCACACCTATATGTAGTATTGAAAGCCCGACGGGGGTCTGTCGGATAACCAGAGATTTTGAGGGGAGAACCAGCTGACATGGCAATTACCGTGTACACCAAGCCGTCGTGCGTGCAGTGCAACGCAACCTACCGCGCACTTGACTCGAAGGGCATCGAATACGAGGTCCTCGACCTTTCTGTCGACCCTGCAGCGCTCGAGCAGGTGAAGTCGCTGGGCTACCTTCAGGCGCCCGTCGTCATCACCGACGAGGACCACTGGTCGGGCTTCCGTCCCGACAAGATCGACGAACTGGCCGCTCGCCTGGCCTGAGTTGCCGGCGACCTTCAGGCATACCCAGAAAGACACGAACAGCGACACAGACTCGGTGAGGTGCACGTCATGTCGATAGCGATGACTGCTGGCACCCAGCCCAAACGGGTGCCACTCACCACTGCGCCGTCGCCGACGCATCCGGACGACGTCGCGGAGGCGAGGATCGTGTTCTTCTCCAGCGTCTCGGGCTACACCGCCCGATTCATCCAGAAGCTGGGATTGCCTGCACTTCGAATTCCCCTCTATCGACACGAAACGCCACTCCGGGTCGACCAGCCATATGTGCTGATCACCCCGACGTACGGCGGCGGAGACGGCCACGGGGCCGTCCCAAAACAAGTCATCCGTTTTCTCAACGACGAGCACAACCGTGGCTTGATTCGCGGCGTCATCGCCGCCGGTAACACCAACTTCGGCGACGCCTATTGCCTCGCCGGAGACATCATCGCCCGCAAGTGCGCCGTGCCGCACATGTATCGGCTTGAACTATTCGGAACCCCAGAGGACGTCGAGAACGTCCGCACAGGATTGGACAGATTTTGGAAGCAACAATGACCGAAGTGGTCGCCGCCAACGGGATGGACTACCACTCGCTGAACGCGATGCTCAATCTGTATGGGCCGAACGGCGAGATCCAGTTCGACAAGGACCGCGAGGCGGCGCGCGAGTTCTTCCTGCAGCACGTGAACCAGAACACGGTGTTCTTCCACTCGCTGCGTGAGCGCCTCGACTACCTGGTGGAGAAGGAGTACTACGAGCCCGAGGTGCTCGCCCGGTACTCGTTCGAGTTCATCACCGCGCTCAACGACCTCGCATACGCGAAGAAGTTCCGCTTCGACACCTTCCTGGGTGCCTTCAAGTACTACACGAGCTACACGCTGAAGACCTTCGACGGCCAGCGCTACCTCGAGCGGTTCGAGGACCGGGTCGTGATGACCGCCCTCGGGCTCGCCGACGGCGACGAGAAGCTCGCCACCGCCATCGTCGAGGAGATCCTCGCCGGCCGCTTCCAGCCCGCGACCCCGACCTTCCTCAACGCGGGCAAGGCGCAGCGCGGCGAGCTCGTCTCCTGCTTCCTCCTGCGCATCGAAGACAACATGGAGTCAATCTCGCGCGGCATCAACTCCTCGCTGCAGCTGAGTAAGCGCGGCGGCGGCGTGGCGCTGCTGCTCTCGAACATCCGCGAGGCCGGCGCGCCGATCAAGCAGATCGAGAACCAGTCCTCGGGCATCATCCCCGTGATGAAGCTGCTCGAAGACGCGTTCAGCTACGCCAATCAGCTCGGGGCCCGCCAGGGCGCGGGCGCCGTGTACCTCTCGGCGCACCACCCCGACATCATGCGCTTCCTCGACACCAAGCGTGAGAACGCCGACGAGAAGATCCGCATCAAGACGCTCTCGCTGGGGGTTGTCATCCCCGACATCACCTTCGAGCTGGCGAAGAAGGGCGAAGACATGTACCTCTTCTCGCCCTACGACGTCGAGCGGGTCTACGGCGTGCCGTTCGGCGACATCTCGGTGACCGAGAAGTACCACGAGATGGTCAATGACGCGCGGATCAAGAAGACGAAGATCAACGCGCGTGCGTTCTTCCAGACCCTCGCCGAGATCCAGTTCGAGTCGGGCTACCCGTACATCATGTTCGAAGACACGGTGAACAAGGCCAACCCGATCAAGGGCCGCATCAACATGTCGAACCTCTGCAGCGAGATCCTGCAGGTGAACACGCCGACCACGTACAACGAGGACCTCTCGTACAACGAGGTCGGCAAGGACATCTCGTGCAACCTCGGCTCGCTCAACATCGCGCTCACCATGGACTCGGGTGACATCGGGGCGACCGTCGACACCGCGATCCGCGCGCTGACCGCCGTGAGCGAGCAGAGCCACATCTCCTCGGTTCGCTCGATCGAGGACGGCAACGACCGCACGCACGCCATCGGCCTCGGCCAGATGAACCTGCACGGCTACCTCGCACGCGAGCGCGTGTTCTACGGTTCGCCCGAGGGCATCGACTTCACGAACATCTACTTCTACACGGTGCTCTACCACGCGCTGAAGGCATCCAACCAACTGGCGATCGACCGCGGCGTCGCGTTCGAGGGCTTCGAGGACTCGACGTACGCCTCGGGTGCGTTCTTCGACAAGTACATCGAGCAGGAGTGGGTGCCCGCGACCGAGCGCGGTGCCGAGCTGTTCGCCGGTCACCACATCCCGACCCAGGATGACTGGCGCGCGCTGAAGGCATCGATCCAGGCGCACGGCATCTACAACCAGAACCTGCAGGCCGTCCCGCCGACCGGTTCGATCTCGTACATCAACAACTCGACCTCGTCGATCCACCCGATCGCATCCAAGATCGAGATCCGCAAGGAAGGCAAGCTCGGCCGCGTCTACTACCCGGCGCCGTTCATGACGAACGACAACCTGGAGTACTACCAGGACGCGTACGAGATCGGCTACGAGAAGGTCATCGACACGTATGCCGCCGCGACGCAGCACGTCGACCAGGGGCTGTCGCTGACGCTGTTCTTCAAAGACACGGCGACCACCCGTGACATCAACCGCGCGCAGATCTACGCATGGACCAAGGGCATCAAGACGATCTACTACATCCGTCTTCGCCAGATGGCGCTCGAGGGCACCGAGGTCGACGGCTGCGTCAGCTGCATGCTCTAGGCCATCCGGCCCTGTGCCCGCCGCGGATGTGACGCATGCGCATCCGCGGCGGGAACACCGCTTCTTGCCCGGACGTTCTCCTCTCCAGCTCGCTTCAGAAATCAGGAACTCATGACTCCCGCACACCTCAAACTCGCCGACCGCGTCGTCACCGCGATCAACTGGAACCGCATCGAGGACGAGAAGGACGTCGAGGTCTGGAACCGCCTCGTCAACAACTTCTGGCTCCCCGAGAAGATCCCGCTGTCGAACGATGTGCAGTCGTGGGCCACTTTGACCCCGGACGAGCAGCTGATGACGATGCGCGTGTTCACCGGCCTGACGCTGCTCGACACGGTGCAGGCGACGGTCGGCGCGGTCTCGCTGATCCCCGACGCGCTCACCCCGCACGAGGAGGCCGTCTACACGAACATCGCGTTCATGGAGTCGGTGCACGCCAAGTCGTATTCGTCGATCTTCTCCACGCTGTGCTCCTCGAAGGAGATCGAGGAGGCGTTCCGCTGGTCGGTCGAGAACCCCTACCTGCAGAAGAAGGCGCAGATCATCGTCGACTTCTACCACGGCGACAACCCGCTCAAGCGCAAGGTCGCCTCGACGTTGCTCGAGTCGTTCCTGTTCTACTCCGGCTTCTACCTGCCGATGCACTGGTCATCGCGTGCGAAGCTGACGAACACGGCAGACCTGATCCGCCTCATCATCCGCGATGAGGCCGTGCACGGCTACTACATCGGCTACAAGTACCAGAAGGGCCTCGAGACGGTCAGCGAGGCCGAGCGCGAAGAGCTCAAGGACTACACGTTCTCGCTGCTGTACGAGCTCTACGAGAACGAGGTCAAGTACACGCAGGAGATCTACGACGCGGTCGGCCTGACCGAGGACGTCAAGAAGTTCCTGCACTACAACGCCAACAAGGCGCTGATGAACCTGGGCTATGAGCCGATGTTCCCGAAGACGGTCACCGACGTGAACCCGGCGATCCTCGCCGCGCTCTCGCCGAACGCCGACGAGAACCACGACTTCTTCTCGGGTTCGGGCTCGTCCTACGTGATCGGCAAGGCCGTCGCGACCGAAGACGACGACTGGGACTTCTGAGAGACTTTCTCTTAGGTCCCGGCTGAAAGCTAGGCGACACCCGTCGCATCCAAAAGGAGGTCTCGCATGGAGACCAACGCTCAGTTCACACTTTGTGTAAACAACTATGCTGACGCTGAAGTCTCAAAATTCCGTCCCCTTCGCAGAGCAGGGACTGCTGCACGAATAGGTGACATCTGATCTGGCTTGCCCTCGAGGGTGGCCTGGAAGGATGTTGCTGTGCCCAAGCCCT